>Ga0209747_1000949_pt1 | contig 15737 bp, 13 predicted proteins | sample BarGraNGADG00311_FD_184498 | JGI IMG/M metagenome (GOLD analysis project Ga0209747, IMG submission 184498) | Arctic peat soil microbial communities from Barrow, Alaska - Barrow Graham LP Ref core NGADG0011-311 (SPAdes) (version 2) | ecosystem: Environmental > Terrestrial > Soil > Wetlands > Peat... | reverse complement strand
GAGCGAGCCGCACTGAGCGAGCCCCTCCTCGAGCAACTCGTCGGCGTTCCGCACGACGGCTTCGTGGTAGTCGTCCGCCGTGTCCTCACGATCTTTCTCGAAGCCCTCGCCCTGCATCACCTGCTCTGTGATCTCAATCCTTGCCGCGAACTCCCTGAGCATAGGCTCCCACGTGCGGTCGATGACCGAGAGCAGTGCGACTCCTGAGACGATCGGAAAGGCTTTGCCGCAGGACAGGCACTCCAGCGCGCCGTCGAAGACCGCTCCGTCTTTCATCGTCGAGACGGACAGTTCGACCCGGCCGTAGCATCGGGGACAGAGGACGATTTTTTCGATTTCCGGTTTCAAGTCTCACCGCCTGAAGGCAGCGACCAGGGCATGCGGTTGTGTGAGGCGCTCAGTGTGAGATGCATCAATCTTCGTCGAAGCATGGCTCCGCGAGGCTGCACTCTTTATCGTGGAATTCGAGGAAGATGCGCTCCAGAGCGATGCCGGACAAGTTGTCTTTCACCGGCTTGGCCATTTTTGACTCGAAGAATCCCCTGATTGCCACGAGTTCATCGTCCTGATAGTAGCAACTCAAGCTCCCTTCTACGTGGAGCTTCTTATCGTCTTTCGTCTTGAGATCGAATTCGATGAACTCAGTCGTGTCGCCAGCGGTGACTCTGTCGAGCACTTCCTCACAATGCTTGCGGTCCGACGGGTGAACGATCTCAAGGAACGGCAGGTCCTTTGCCTCGGATGCGCTGTACTGCAGCCGTTCCATCCACTTGGGGTTGATGTAGTAGATCAGGCCTCCGGGCGTGAGGGTGATGATGAGGTTGTCCGAGTTCTCGACGAGGTCTAGGTATCCGTCCTGGTTCCCTGTGATTATCTCAGCTACGAGGCGCTTGCTCGACTCAGGTTGATCGGCAGGACCCGCACTCGCTGCCTTTTCGGCACCCATCTTGGATTTCTTCGACCTCATTTCTGCTCCTAAATGGTATCCGGTTCCGACTTCTCAAGGTGATGTGATATTACCTCAAGTCGCCCTTCGCCGTCGCGCCTCTCCAACGCCCTCGGGGATGTTTTCAGTCATTATCCGGCGAATACCCTTATGTTACGATGAGGCTGCTTCGGACAGGAGGGAGTACCATTTGCAGACGGACGGCGGCCCCGCCGCTCCGCTTGACGCAGAGAACGGCGGCGTCAGGGGACGCATAACAGAACTGAGAGAGAGCCTCGTCGGCGCCTTCGGGCTCATGATGGTGGCCGGGACACTCGCCAGCGCACTCAACTACCTGTTCAGCATAATCATGACCCGAATGCTCCATACTACGGGCGCGTTCGCATCATTCAACTCACTTAACTCGATCTTCCTGATCGTTGTCATGAGCGCGGCCGCGGTGCAGACGGTGATCACAAAGTACGTCGCTTCCTTCGAGGTCACCGGCGAGAAAGGCAAGGTGCGCCTTCTGCTACGCCGCTTCTCGTGGTGGCTGCTGCTGATGGGCGCCGGCATCATCGTGCTGAGCGTGGCAGTGGCTTGGCCTCTGGCCCACGTCCTCAAGCTGAGCTCGCCGCTGCTGATAATCATCATGGGGACCTCGGTCGCCATCACGCTTTACCTGACCCTTCCAAACGGCCTGTTGCAAGGCGAGCAAAGGTTCCTAGCCCTCGGCGGCGCGGTGATTTCCGTTTCCACGCTGCGCATCGTGTTCGGCATCGTGCTCGTATCAATAGGCTTCGGGGTCTACGGTGCGATCGGTGCGGCGACGATCGCGGGCGTCCTGGTCGCGGCGGTCGTGATCTATTTCTACCGGGACATGTTCCGCGGACCGGTAGACCAGGACGAGACCTTCAATCCCGCGAGCGCGGTCTGGGCCCTGGTGCCGGTCGCCATCGCCATCTTCCTCGTTATCTTCATGACGCAGATAGACGTCATCCTGGTGAAAGCGCTCAAAGGGGCGGTGCAGGCCGACAGGTACTCGTACGCGGCCCTCGCGGGCAAAGCAGTGCTGTTCTTCCCGGAGGGCGTGACCCTCGTCATGTTCCCCCGCGTGAGCGCCATGCGCGCCAGGGGAGAGCCGACCAGGCGGGTTCTGGCGCTGAGCCTCGCGGCGTGCGCTGCCCTTGTCGGCGTGGTTGTCGCGTTCTACGCCATCTTCCCGTCGTTCACCGCGGAATTCTTCGCAGGCAAGAACGGCAAGTACATCGTGGGCCTCAAAGGCCCGGGGGGCATAAACCTGGTTGTCCTCTTCGGGCTCGCGATGGCGGTCTTCGCGCTGGTGAAGCTGCTCGCCTTTTACCACCTGGCGCTCGACCGGAAAGCGTTCATCGCGATCTACGGGGCCGCCGCGGTGGCCGAAGTCGTGGGGATAATGCTTTTCCACCGTACACTCCCCGACATTATCGTCGTTATGTTAGGTGTGGGGGTTGTGCTTCTTTTGCTGAGCCTTGCGCTCGCGATCAAGGAGAAGCCGGCTCCGGGATTCAGTAAAGTCGCGGATTTGCCGATTACATAATGGCGATTCATTGCAAGGAGCTGGCTGTATGCCCGATGAGGACGGATTGGATAACGCTGAAATAACGTTCATCGGCCCCGGGGTTCACGGGCGCCGGCGCAACGACACCGTCGTCATGGGCGCCGTCCAGCGGCGTCTCGAATCGCTTTACCCGTATCAGAAGGGCCACTGGCAGCGCGTTTCCTTTGAAGCCTCCGCCATGGGCGAGGAGCTGGACCTCAGCCGCGAGGCCCTCGAGCAGCTCCGCACCTGCGCTTACCTCATGGACATCGGGATGATCGACGAGTCCATCCACGGCTTCGTCGCGGGCTCCACCGAGTCCGGCAACGACTACATGCAGAACGCCGACATCCGCCGCGCGGTCGAGCGCCACCCGGTCCTGGGCGCCAAGAAGCTCGAGGAGCTCGGGTTCCCGAGGCCGATCGTGATGGCGGTCAGGCATCACCACGAGTGGTACAACGGCTGGGGATATCCCGACGGGCTCTCGGGCGTCGCCATCCCGCTGCTCGCGCGGATCCTGATGGCCTCCGACGCGTTCGTGTCGATCACGTCTGAGAGGCCTTTCCGGTCCGGCTGCACGCCGGCCGAGGCGCTCGACGAGATCATCGGCTACGCGGGCGTCCAGTTCGACCCGTGGGTCGTGCCGGCCCTCGAGAAGATCGTGACCCAGAAGGCGCACGCCACCGAGTCGCTGATCGACAAGACCCTCGACCTCGCGCTCGGCCTCGAGGAAGAGATCGAGTAGTTCCCCCGCACCCCAACCCTCTCCCACCAGGGGCGAGGGAGAATCATTAGAGATTCCAACATCGAAGATGCGATATCATATTCCAGTTGTGCGATCACGCTATAAGCGATAAGAGGAGGACTCGATGTTCAACGGTATATTTCACATCCCGAAGCCCGAGAACGAGCCTGTCCTCGGCTACGCTCCAGGCAGCAAAGAGCGTGCCGAGCTGAAGGCGCGGCTCAAGGAGATGCTCGCCAATCCGGTTGTGGTCCCGAACATCATCGCCGGGCGCGAGGTCGAGACGGGCGACCTGGTGAAGATGACCTGTCCCCACAACCACAAGCAGGAGCTGGGCAGCTACCACAGGGCCGGGCCGAAGGAAGCGGAGATGGCGATCGCCGCCGCCAACGAAGCCAAGCTCGAGTGGAGCAGGATGCAGTGGTCGTCGCGCGCGACCGTTCTCCTCAAGGCCGCGGAGCTGCTCGCGGGCAAGCACCGCCAGACCATCAACGCGGCAACGATGCTAGCGATGAGCAAGACGGCGCACCAGGCGGAGATCGACTCGGCGTGCGAGCTCATTGACTTCTGGCGCTTCAACCCGTATTTCATGACCGAGGTCTACGACGACCAACCGATATCCATCCAGGGCGTGCTCAACTACATGGAGCACCGGCCGCTGGAAGGCTTCGTCTTCGCGATAACCCCGTTCAACTTCACCTCCATCGCCGGCAACCTTCCGACCGCACCCGCACTCATGGGGAACTCGGTCATATGGAAGCCTTCGTCTTGCGCGGTCCTTCCCGCTTATTACGTCATGCAAGTCTTGAAAGAAGCCGGGATGCCGGACGGGGTGATCAACATGGTGCCGGGCCCGGGGCCGGTCATCGCGCCGCCGGTGCTCAACCACCTCGACCTCGGAGGGGTCCACTTCACAGGCTCCACGGCCGTCTTCTCTTCGATCTGGCGCACGATCGGCTCGGACATCAGGAAGTACTTCTCGTACCCGCGCATCGTCGGCGAGACCGGCGGCAAGGACTTCATCTTCGCGCACGAGTCGGCGGACGTGGACGCGCTTGTCACTGCGATCGTGAGGGGCGGGTTCGAGTTCCAGGGGCAGAAGTGCTCCGCGCCGAGCCGCGTGTACGTCCCGGACAACCTGTGGCCGGAGGTCAAGGAGAAGCTCGTCGAGCAGATCGCGACCATCAAGGTCGGCGACCCGTGCGATTTCCGCAATTACGTGAACGCTGTTATCGACAGCTCGGCCTTCAAGTCGATATCGGGATACCTGGACTACGCCAAGAATGACCCGGACCACGACATCATCTGCGGCGGCACCTACGACGACTCGGAGGGATGGTTCATCCAGCCGACGATCATCGTGTCAAAGGACCCGCGCTCGAAGCTGATGCGTGAAGAGGTGTTCGGCCCGGTAGTGACCGTCTTCGTGTATCCGGTCAAGGAGTACGAGAAGACCCTCGAGCTCTGCGACACAACGAGCCCTTACGCACTGACCGGCGGGATCTTCGCGCAGGACCGCTTCGCGATAGTGACCGCGGTGAAGGGCTTGAGGAACTCCTCAGGCAACTTCTACATCAACGACAAGCCGACGGGGGCGGTCGTAGGGCAGCAGCCGTTCGGCGGCTCGCGCGCCTCGGGTACCAACGACAAGGCCGGCAGCCGGTTGAACCTGGCGCGCTGGGTCTCGCCGAGGGCGATCAAGGAGACGTTCCTGCCTCCCAAGGACTATCGCTACCCGTTCCTTTCCGAGGAATAGTCGAGAGAAACAACTGCAAAGCCGCGTCAGCTATGGCGCGGCTTTTCCTTTGGATTTGATTTGGTGCCTTGCACCAAATCAAGTCTGACCACTTTTTTCCGGTGCCACACGACTCGACCTCATCCCTCTCTTTGATTGGACTTCTGGTCCGCCATTGTAGCTACTCCAAAAATCACCCTTATGTTGACTAGAGTTCAGAGTATTGAGTGTCGATATCCAGAGTAGAAACACTCCCGCGGGAAGGAAGTATTATGGCTACCACTACTGGACCCGGAAGAAGCAGAAGAACCGCTCACAATAAGGGTGAGCTGGGCTTCAACCTTATCGAACTCCTGATTGCGATCTGCATTATAGCCATACTGGTTGCGATCGTTGTCGTGACGCTGTACGGCCAGGACCAGAAGGCCGACCATGCTGTCGCGATCGGGAACTTGATGACCGGCGCGAAGGTCGTTGATTCGGTCTGGTATGCGGAGCTCGCCAACCAGAGCCAGTGCCCGCTATCGGGAGGTGCCTACCGCGACTACAATCCCCCTGCGGAGATGAAGAGCACAGCCGCCTATCAGACCAACGGCTGGGTCCCCGTCGATGCCCATTACATGAGCCTCAAGGAGCCCATGATCAATTGGGTCGACCTCTCAGTGGGCGGCACCTCGGGGCCGGTCGCGAGCGCGGACGTCGGATCCTACCTGCTGGCCGACAGCTACGGGTTCAGGATCAACGGTGTATGGAAGGGCGGTAACCAGGTCGCGAGCGCGGTTGTCAGTCCGTCCGACTGGAGCCTGCTGCCCAGGAAGATCGGCATTGTTGCCGACAAGTACTACTGGGACGGCGCCTGGCAGGACAACAATACCCAGTACTTGACTCTTGTGACGCTCGAGAAGATAGCCCAGATCGCGCACTTCTACACACTTAACGTCGGCGTCACAATCGCGGGCGGTACTTTCGAATGGAAGGGCGGCGCTGGGAACCCGGGCGAGTCGTTCGGTGACGAGCTCGCTAGCGAGAAGCCGACCACTCCGCCCGGCGGCGACACGTCCAGCAACCCGCCGGCGGACACACAGCCGACGACGCCGCCTGCGGACACACAGCCGACGACGCCGCCTGCGGACACACAGCCGACCGGGCCCGGGACTCAGCCGACCCAGCCGGTACCGCCGGGCGTCAACATGGCCTCGTCGGTCAAGATAGAGCCCGACACGTTGAACCTCAACGCCAACGGCCAGTTCACCGTCTTCCTGACGCTGAGCCAGGGTTATGCCCCCGACGCGCTGGTAGCGGATACGCTGAGGTGCTACGGCGCATCGGGTAGGGCGGTCAAGTATGCAAGCGGATACGAGATAACGATCAAGTTCAGCAGGGCTGACCTCATCGGGGTCCCGGTCGGTGACCACGTGTTGATCCTGGTGACCGGAGTCTTCCAGGACGGCAGCGCGTTCCAGGGGTGGGACTGGATAAGGACGATGCAGTAGCCCGCCTGAGGTAGTGAGCGGCCATGATTCTCGGCCTGGCCTCGAAACCGAAACTGTTCCGGGGCCAGGCCGATTTACGTCTGATGGCAGCCAATAATCTTGTCCAGTACCTCTAGTACCCATAGGTGACCGATTAATCACCCCGTCGTTGACTATTGTTCAGAGTATTGAGTGCCGATAGCCAGAGTAAGAACGCGCGCCCGCGGGAAGGATGTATGTTGAGCGCATTCGGGGCTTCAAACAAAAACCACAGACGGTCTCAGTCACGGAGCGAACTGGGCTTCAACCTGATCGAGCTCATGATCGCGATCTGCATCATCGCAATCCTGGTCGCCATCGTCATAGTCACGCTCTACGGGCAGGACCGCAAAGCCGACCACGCGGTCGCCATCGGAAACTTGATGACGGGCGCGAAGACCGTTGACTCGGTCTGGTTCTCGGAGCTCGCCAATCAGAGCCAGGACCCGATCCAGGGGGGAGCTTACCGCGACTACAGCCCACCCGAGGCGATGAAGTCATCCGCTTTCTTCCAGGCAAACGGGTGGGTGCCCGTGGACGCTCACTACATGAGCATCAAGGAGCCCATGATCAACTGGGTCGACGTGACGGTAGGAGGCACCTCGGGGCCGGTCGCGAGCGCGGACGTCGGCTCTTACATGCTGGCCGAGGGTTACGGGTTCAGGATAAACGGAGTCTGGAAGGGCGGTAACCAGGTCGCGGCCGCAGTAGCCAATCCAGCCGACTGGAGCCTCCTGCCCAGGAAGATCGGCATCGTCACAAACATGTACTACTGGGACGGCGCCTGGCAGGACAACACCAACACGCAGTACTACCTGACGCTGGTCACGCTCGAGCAGATCTCACAGCTGGCCCACTTCTATACGTTGAACGTCGGGGTCACCATCGCAGGCGGGACCTTCGATTGGAAGGGCGGCGCCGGGAACCCGGGAGAGTCGTTCGGGGACGAGCTCGCAAGCGAGAAGCCGACAGGTGACAGTTCCGCGACCAGCCCGCCTCCGGGCACCGAGCCGACAACTCCGCCGGACACGCAGCCGACAACGCCGCCGGATACGCAGCCTACGACTCCGCCGGACACGCAGCCGACAACGCCTCCGCCGCCCGGCCCACCGGCGGGCATCAACCAGGCGGCCAGCATAGGGATTACCCCGCAGTCGCTGAACCTCGGGTCCAACGGGGTGCTCAAGGCGAGGATAGACCTCATAAGCGGCTACGACGCCGGCAACATCAACATCGCTACCGTGCGGGCATACTCCGCGGCGCCGACCGACGCAAAGACTAACGGCAAGGGTACCTTGACACTGACTTTCAACCGGGAGGACCTGGTGGGTGTACCGGTCGGGGAGAGCGTCATGTTCCTGGTAACAGGCCAGTACACTGACGGGTCGGCGTTCCAGGGCTGGGACTACATAAAGGTGATGGCTCACTGATAATCGCCGCGGCCGTACAGGCCGGCTGATTCATACAGATTTATTCTTCATCATTCGGCCCGGTTTCAACCGTGAGGGGGAGACCGGGTCGCTTCTTTGTGTCACGTTTTTTGAACGCGGCCTGCGCTCAAGGGTATAGTCTTGTGGTACTAACGGCGATGGGAATGCAGATATGTCACTGGACGAAAGGCTCGAGAAGCTGGCACGCGATATGGGGGTCGACTTCTACGGAGTGGCCGACCTCGGCCCCGCGCACGACGCCATCCTCGAACAGGGTGGGGAAGACGTTGCGAGCTATCCTCGCGCCGTGAGCTTCGGCATCGCCATGTTCGACAGCATCGTGGACGCTCTCCCGCGAAGGCAAGAGGAACCCGTGGTCACGATCAATTACCTGCATCACTGCTACGACGTCATAAACGCAAGGCTCGACGCGATCGCATCGAGGATTGCCGGAGAGCTCCAGCGCGAAGGCTACCGGACTTTGCCGGTGCCGACAGCCGAGCGCCACGACAGCGAGCGGATCTGCGCCCAGTTCTCGCAGAAGCTGGCCGCTAGGCACGCCGGGCTTGGATGGATCGGTAAGAGTTGCCTGCTTGTTACTCCGGAGGTCGGCCCGAGGGTGCGCTGGGGCTCAGTCCTGACGGAGGCGCCGCTCGCGCCGACCGGCGGGCCGCTGGACGAGAGGTGCGGACAGTGCACGGAGTGCGTTGACATCTGCCCGCAGAACGCGTTCACGGGGCGGCCGTTCATCGAGGGCGAGCCGCGTGAGGCGCGATACGACGCGGCAGCTTGCGAGCGATATTTCAAGGAAGGCAAGACCACAGAGGGGCGGGTCGCGTGCGGGATGTGCATCTACGTCTGCCCCTGGGGAAGGAAGACGCCTGCTGGCGGGGAGGCCTCATGAAAGCATTGACCTTCGAGTACAGCATTCCGCGGTACCTCATGACAGGGTTTCTGGACCGCCGCTGGCCCAGGGTCGCGCTGTCCCGGCTCGCGCCCGTGCGCCTGCGGGACGTCCCCGAGCCCGAGCTGCCGGCGGACGACTGGGTCAAGGTCAGGCCGAGGAAGGCGGGCCTTTGCGGCTCGGACATGGGGATCATACTGTGCCACGAAAGCCTGACCATGCAGCCGTTCGCGTCCTACCCCTTCGTGCTGGGGCACGAGGTCTGCGCGGAGATAATCGAGACCGGGCCTCGGGTCGAGGGGTTCGATGTTGGCGACCGCGTAACGATCATGCCTATGCTGGGCTGCGGACCCAGGGGCATCGATCCTCCGTGCAGCTTCTGCGCGGAGGGTCGTGAGCAACTCTGCGAGAACTTCACTGTCGGCCGGTTGAAGCCGGGGTCCTTCATCGGGGCCACCGCCGGGGTCGGCGGGTTCATCAGCGAGATGAGCGTCGCGCACGTTTCGCAACTGCACAAGGTCCCGGACAACGTCAGCGACGAGGCCGCCGCGCTCAGCGACCCGATCTCGAACGGCCTGCACATGGCGTGTCAGAACCCGGTGCGGCCGGGGGAAACGCTCATGGTCTTCGGGGCCGGCGTGATGGGGCTGGCGACGATCATGGCCTTGCGTGCGATGCATCCCGAGACCCGCATCCTGGCCGTCGAGCCGCTGCCGTTCCAGTCGAAGCTCGCACTCGAGCTGGGAGCGGACGAGATCGTTTCGCCGCCGATCGATAAATCGTTCTACCGGCGCATTGCCGACCTGACAGGCGCGAAGATGTTCACGCCGCTGCTCACCAAGCCGATACTGATCGGCGGGGTGGACAGGGTGTTCGACACGGTCGGCAACACACAGACCATGGAAACTTCATTCCGTGTACTGCGAAACGCCGGCTGGTACAACCTCCTGGGCATAGGCGAGCCCGGCAAGATCGACTGGACGCCGGTCTGGCTTAAAGAGCTCACAATCCGCGGGGTCTACGGCTACCAGGACGAGCAGGTCGGAGACACGACGATCCACGACTTCGACCTGGCGCTGAAGCTACACGCCGAGGGGAAGATCGACGCCACGAGGATGGTCACTCACCAGTTCAAGCTGGACGAGTGGGAGCGCGCGCTGGAGGTGGCGCTGGACAAGGGCCGCTACGAGGCGGTCAAAATCATGTTCACACCCTGACGTCGGGTGACGCGGAAACGGTGAAGGCACACAGGTCGCTCTGGCGTTTGATCCATTCGGTGTCCGACGGCAGTCCCGAGGCGTACTCGAAGGCCGAAGCGACCCTCGCCGCGTACAGGACCTGGTTGTAGGCATTCGCGATCTCCACAGTCACCGAGCCTTCATCGGCTTGTGTTGCCAGGGGGAACCCAAGGCCTCTGATCGCGCAGGAGAACAGGAAACGGTCCCAGAACCCGTCCCCTTTCTTGATGCCTTCCGCCTCCAGCTGCTGGCGGGTAATCTGCTTCTGGCACTCGAACAGCGGCTTGAAGACGTCTTCTCCAAGCTCCGCCTCCAGCTCTCTCATCATCGCGTTAACCGATTGGACCGAGCCCACGACCTCGCGCCGGCGGGTCAGACGGTTGGTGATTGTGCCCCTGGGCAGGTCCCACTCGAGAGATTTCGAGGCATCCCGGGGCGTCCGGCAGCTGGCGCATCTTTCGTAAGTCACGGATCCGTCACCCGATACGACTTCGTCGAGGACGAGGCGCGTCTCGGACAGCGGCGCCGGTTCTTTCGAGCCGGTCGGGTGGCGCATGACGATAACGAGCTCGCCGTCTTCCATCCGGTACTCGTAGTGCGCGCCGTGGATGCGCTCGATCGATTCGTAGATCCCGATCGAGTTCCCGACGGTTCGAGCCGCGAAGACCGGGTTCGAGATCCTGAGCTCCATCGACCCGCGCGGGTCGTAGCTCTCCGCGCGGATGACTCCCGAGCCCAGGCCGGCGACGTCGGTCCTCACCGCCCGCACCGCGGCTTTCGCCAGCCAGGCCGGGCGCAGGCTCGGATTCCTCGGCGCGAACCTGAGGTATTGCAGGGGAGTGCTCGCGTAGAATGCCTTGCCGACGTTCTTCTCGGCCTCGATGAGGATGTGGTCGATCGGGAGGCCGAGCATGATGGCGAGGTCGTCGAACAGCCCGTCGACCTCCCCGTGCTCGAGGAATGTGATGCGCGACTGCATGCGCACGCGGTCGGTCCCGAGAATGGTGCCGTCACTCCGCCAGTCGAAGTAGCAGGCGAACCTCAGCGGGAATCCGCACTCGGAGCATTTCCTCACAGGTATCCCCCTTGGCATGGCTCGAAGCCTGGTGCCGTTGTTGCCATGGATCTTATCCCCGGCGTCTATGGTATCAAGAATCCGCAGGTCGGTGGGTGGGTTTCCGTGAACGGGTGCGGACCTACTTATCCAGGTAATGTAACACGCCGGCCGCGTTGACCTCGAGGATCCCCAGAAGGAGCGGCGCCTCGGCGTCGGTGATTCCCGGGATCTGTTCGAAGAGGAGCCCGCCGAGCTTTTCGGCGGTGCGCTCTGAAAGGTCGAGGCTCCTCGCGAGATCGAGGCAGGCCAGGACCTGCCGCTCGAATTGCGAGACCACGGACGCCGGGTCTCTCGAGGAGCCGAAGTGCGGGAACAGCAGCAATTCGGGATCGAGCTCGAGCAGTCGCCGGGCACTCGCGATCGACTTGTCCGGGTTGAACTCGGGCGCGGGCGTCGCGGGGTAGACGTAGTCATGGTCTTCAATGTAGTGGCCGAGGCAGTCGCCGCAGAAGAGGGCGCGGCCGGGCTGCTCGAGGAAGACATAATGGCCGCCCGAGTGGCCGGGGGTGTGTGTCGCGGTCATCGTGCGCCCCGAGCCGAGGTCAAGGATGAAGCCGTCGGTCACTCCGATGATGCGCTCTGCCGGCACCGGGTGCATGGTCCCGTAGTGCGGTGCGATCGCGCCCAGTGATTTGGCCGCGCTGCTCACGAGCCGCGCGGGGTCGGTCATGTATCTCGCGCTTCGCTCGTCGACTACGATCGCCGCGTTGGGGCAGTGCTCGAGCAGGACGGATGCGCCGCCGGCATGGTCGAGGTGGAAGTGAGTGAGGATTATGTAGTCGAGGTCTTCCGGGGCCACGCCGCGATCGCTCATCCCTTTCAGCACGTTGTCCACCGTCACGGATGGACCGGCATCGACCAGCGCGTTCTTCTCACCTGTGATCAGGAACGCCGCACACTGCTTCGGCAGCCCGGCGAACATGCAGTCAATGAGTTCGATTTCCATGGTGGTCATGGCTCGATTCACCCTTTGATGGCTTCAGTCAAACTGCTCAACTTGCCGATTATAGCGCATGACCGCGAACGGGCCGGAGGGTGGTTGCGTTTGATTCTTTTGCGCGGGAGTGCCTTCGTAGTAGTATTCAGCGGTCGGCTCTTTGGAAAGGACTCATTTGACTCACAAGGGCTCAAAGTTTCGGCGCGTGACAAGAGCATGGCCTCTTGTCATGGTGCTGTGCGTCCTGCTCGCCGGTGGCATAGCCATTGCTGTCCTGCCCGTATGGATAAACCCGCACATCGGAGTCCAGAACGATCCGCACATCACGAAGCTCATCTACCCGACCTTCGGCAACCCCGCCATCGCCTTGAAAGGCTCGAACCTCGTGGTCGAGTTCGACCCGCGGGAGCAGGATTTCACCGATCAGTTCGAGGCCGTCTCGGGCTTCAAGGCCAGGGCGAAGACGTCGAACGGGGCGATGAGCGTCACGGAAAGTCTTCCCGTTGTGTCCGCGTCTATCGGGTACACGTCGCGCTGGCCGGAATACGCGCAGACCAAGAGCGAGGACCGTCGCATCTACCTCGTGACGGTCAGCATCCCGCGCGACCTTCCGCGTGACCTGTACGACCTGACGGTGGAGGCGAATTCGGGGAACGTACCTCTTTCCGACACGCAGCCGCACGCGCTCGAGGCCGTCGATTCGTACAAGGACAACTTCACTTTCGTCCAGCTGACGGACATCCACGTCTGGGGGCCGGAGATAGAGTACCCGAGCTGCACCTACCACGAGAGGAGCGGGCGGCCAAACGGCCAGGACCCGAACCGCAAGGGCGCGGTCTACTACCAGAAGGCGATCGACCAGATCAACCTCACGAGGCCCGACTTCATCGTGATGAGCGGCGACTGCATATTCGGGCAGCGGTATTTCGTGCAGGACAATGGGCCCCCGTGGGGCGAGACGACGGAGTATCAGTACGAGATGCAGTGGTTCTACCAGGAGACGATGCGCCTGGACGTCCCGATCTTCATGGTGATGGGCAACCACGACAGCTACAACGAAGGGCATGGTGGGGCTCACGAGGACTGGTTCGCCAACTGGCGGAAGTTCTACGGGCCCGTTTACCACGGCTTCGACTACGGAGACTACCACTTCGTCGCCGCCAACTCGCAGGACTGGCTGGCGAACCAGCGGCGGCTGGTCGACTGGGAAGGCGTGCTGCTCCAGCCCGGCAAGTACAAGGGCAACCTGACGTCTGGTGGCGACAAAGCCGAAAAGGGGATCACCGCCGAGCGGATGGCCGCGCTCGACGAGTCGAAGTACAAGGGCGAGCTGGCATGGATAAGGGACGACCTCAAGGCGCACCAGGCATCGAAGATGCGCGTGATGGTCATGCACCACGACCCGTACAAGGCCGACGGGTCAGGGGAGATGTGGGGAGAGGCTGCCGGCAACGGCCTGATGGCCAAGCTCAAGTACGGGTTGTCGAAAGTGCTCGGGATGGGGGACGGGCAAGGCCGGCTCGCGATGATGAAGCTCATGCAGGACTACCGCGTCGGCCTCGAGATAAGCGGGCACGACCACTCCGACTACGTTGCGACCAAGGCCATGGCGGAGAGCCAGCTCGGGGACAACTTCGAGGACGTGTTCAGCTGGAAGGGCGGCGGCGGCGAGGTCATGTACGTCAACACGACGTCCACTCAGTTCCAGACCGGGGGAGAGTCGGACAAGTACCCGGGGTACAGAAGGATCAACATCGACCGCGGCAAGGTCGTGAGCTTCAACTATAAAGAGCCCAAGTGGTCGTACCCGTGGTACGCGGGGACGAACGTCGCCGGTATCACGAACCAGGCGGAGCTCACTCAACCGGCAATCGCGCAGACGTCGACCGATCAGCCGGGCGGCCGGAAACTGGAGATCAACAACACGCTCGATGTGCCCATGCCCACGTACGCGGAAGTCACCTTGCCCGCTCTTTCAGGCGGCTTCTTCTACACCTTGAGCGGAGGCGCGTTCGGGGAGTCGTACGCCCCGACCGGAAAGCCTGGGAACATGGTCTACCAGGTCATGAGCCAGGCTCCGGCGCACGGCTCCGCGGCCGTCAGCATCCAGAAGAGTGCGAGTCCGGACAAGCTCGCCCCTGCCGGCAATGTCTCGATCAACGGCGGCGCGCCGTCTACCACGGCGACGACGGTCGGCCTCAGCTTCAGCGCGAGCGACGCCGGAGGCGCCGGCGTAAGCGCGATGATGATATCGAACACTTCTGATTTCAAGGGCGCGGCGTGGGAGCCTTATCGCACGGGCACCGCGTGGAACCTGCCCGGCGGAGCAGCTGGCGTGCGGACGGTCTATGTGAAGCTCCGGGACGCGGCGATGCCGGGCAACGAATCGCAGGTTGTGAAGGCGAGCATCAACTATGTTCCGGGAAAGTAGGGGGAGCAGCTTGAGAACGAAGCGGGCACTGAGTAGAAAGAGGACGGCGGCCGCCCTGCTTCTTTCGATGCTGCTCGCGCTCCTGATCGCGGGGTGCGGCGATTCCGGCAGGGAACCCAGGGCTGCGCTCAAGAAGTTCCTCAAGGCGGCTTCGACCGCTGATGCCGGCGTTTCCTACCAGATGCTGTCGAGCGCCGACAAGAAGCAGATGGACGTGAAAGCCTGGGCGATCTCGACCGGGAAGCTGTCCGGGATGGTCTGGAGCAAGAACCTCCATTTCATCCTCTCGGACGCTACCGTGGCCGGCGACTCGGCGACGGTCGAGGTCCTGATCGGCGACGCGACGGATACCACGAACGCCCAGGACGTCAGGTTCCTGATGGTCAAGGAAGGAGGCGTGTGGAAGGTCTCCTACCTCAAGACCGCGGCGGGACCCATGAGGCACGTGGAGACCGGGGGCGGTCTCAACTGGTCCAACGTCGCCTTCGGCAGCGGCTCGGAATCGACGGCGAAGACGATCGTCTACATCATCATGTTCCTCGCGATCTATGTGTTCTACGCGATCAGCGTCCAGCGGATAGCCGCGGCAAAGGGGTTCAAGCGCCCGTGGATGGCGTGGGTGCCGGTGCTCGGCACGTACCTGGCATGGAAGATCGCGGGCAAGGGTGTCGTCTCGACGATCCTCTCGTTCCTGCCGATCGTGAACATCCTGATGTATATATACTTCTGCTTCAAGATCTCGCGGGCGTGCGGCAAGGGGCTGCTGTTCGGCTTCCTGCAGCTCATCCCCGTGGTCAACCTGGTCGTCTTCTGGCTGCTCGTCGAGCACGTCGAGGAAGGCGTGGCGGGCGCGGAGCCGCAGCCCGCGTAAGAGGGCACCTATCACCGTTCGATGAATTGTGCTACAATGCAATAGAGTTTGGTGTTCTTAGGTGAGTTTGTTCAGTCCCGAGGATCGATTCTCGGGGCTTTTTTTATGCGCAGAGGAGGTGTACATATATGAAAATCTACGCAGGAAACCTCAGTTACAACGTAACGGATGAGGACCTCAGGGCGGCTTTTGCTCAGTTTGGTACTGTAGATTCAGCGGACGTGATCATGGATCGCACATCCGGCAGGTCGAAGGGATTCGGCTTCGTCGAGATGAGTGATGCATCGGAGGCGAAAGCGGCGATCGAAGGATTG
>Ga0209747_1000946_pt1 | contig 15752 bp, 14 predicted proteins | sample BarGraNGADG00311_FD_184498 | JGI IMG/M metagenome (GOLD analysis project Ga0209747, IMG submission 184498) | Arctic peat soil microbial communities from Barrow, Alaska - Barrow Graham LP Ref core NGADG0011-311 (SPAdes) (version 2) | ecosystem: Environmental > Terrestrial > Soil > Wetlands > Peat... | reverse complement strand
GGCTTGTACCCCTTGGTCCCTTCGCCCTTCAGGCGAACGGCCTCCTCCAGCAGAGACTCGATCTCTTCGCCGCTGAGCGGGACGAGCGTCAGGAAGTCCTCTCCCCGCAGCTTGTTCTTGAGCACCGCTTTCCTTTCTCTAGCCGGCCGCCGCTCGCAGCACCTCTTCGAGGACACCCGCAGCGGTCATCGCCTCGTCTTCCGTCAGCGTGAGCGCGGGAAGCATCCTCACCGCGCTGGGCAAGACGTCGTTGAAAACCACGCCTCTCTCCAGCCCCATGGTTACGACCTTGCGCGCCAGGTCACTGTCGAGCTGGACGGCGAGCATCAGCCCCCGCCCTCGCACCTCGGTCACGCCGGGGACCTCACCCACCATCGAGGCAAGCCTGCCCGCCAGGGCGGACCCCACGCGGCCGGCGTTCTCGTACAGCTTCTCGTCCAGGACGGTCCGGACCGTGGCGTGCGCCGCCGCACAGGCCAGGAAGCCGCCCCCGAAAGTCGTACCGTGGTCGCCGGGCGCCAGCACTTCGCCGAACTCGCCCCTCGCCAGGAAGGCCGCAGCGGGAACGCCGTTGGCAAGCCCCTTGGCGATGGTGATGACGTCGGGGACGACCCCGGAATGCTCCGCGGCGTAGAACGCGCCCGTGCGCCCCATCCCGCTCTGCACCTCGTCTGTTATCAGAAGCGCACCGCTGCGATCGCATGCGGCGCGCGCAGCCCGCAGGAACTCGTCGGTGAGCGGGTAGACCCCGCCCTCCCCCTGGATCGGCTCGAGTACTATGGCGGCGGTGTGCGCGTCCACCGTCCGCTCCAGAGTGTCCGTGTCGTTCAACGGCACGTGCTCGAAGCCCGGCATCACCGGGCTGAACGGCCGCCACTTGGTGGGCTGGCCGGTCGCGGACATGGTTGCGAGGGTCCGCCCGTGGAAGGAGCCCAGCAGGCAGACGATCTTGTCCCGGCCGCCGCCCCTGGTGAAATGGTACTTGCGCGCGAGCTTCATCGCTCCCTCGTTGGCCTCGGCGCCGGAGTTGGCGAAGAAACACCGTGAGCCGGGAAAGGTACGCTCGACCAGCAGCTGCGCCAGCTCGGCCTGCGGCTCGACGTAATACAGGTTGGTGGTGTGCACCAGGGCGGCGGCCTGCTCGCAGATGGCCTGCGTCACCGCCGGGTGGCAGTGTCCCAGCACCGTCACGCCCAGCCCTCCGACCATGTCGAGGTACTCCTTGCCGGAGCTGTCCCACAGCCGCGTCCCTCTGCCGCGCGTGAAAGCGACCGGCAGCCTCTTGTAGGTCTGCATGGTGTAGGCCGCGTCCAGCGCTTGAACCTTGGCAAGCAGCTCGTCCATCAGGCTTCCTCTTCCTGGTCGGTTATCATCGTGCCGACCCCCTCGTTGGTGAAAACCTCCAGCAGCAGGGCGTGATCGACCGTGCCGTCAAGGATGGTCGCGCTGTCCACGCCGCCCTCGACCGCCGCGAGCGAGCTCTCCACCTTGGGGATCATCCCCTTGGACACCGCCCCGCTCTGAAGCAGGCTCCTGCACCCCAGCGCGTCGCACCTGCTGATGAGCGCGCCCTCCGAATCCAGGATCCCCTTCACGTCGGTCATGTAGATGACCTTGGAGGCTCCCACCGCCGTCGCCACCTCGCCCGCTACTATGTCAGCGTTTATGTTGTAGGAGTTGCCCTCTTCATCGGTGCCGACCGACGCGATGACGGGGATGAGCTCATAGGTGAGGAGCTCTTCGATTATCTGCGCGTTGATGGACGACACGTTGCCCACCCAACCGATGTCGGTGCCGTCCTCGGCCAGGCGCCGCCTCGCCATGATCAGGTTTCCGTCGTCGCCCGACAGCCCCATCGACAGCGTCCCGTGCCGGTTTATCAGCGACACGATCTCCTTGTTGACCTTTCCCACCAGGACCATCTTGGCTATCTCCATCGTCTCCGTATCGGTGACCCTGTGCCCGCTCACGAACTGCACGTCCTTGGACAGCCGCTTCATGTACTCGGTTATCTGCGGGCCTCCGCCGTGGACTATCACCGGCTGTATGCCGACGTAGCGCATCAGCACCACATCGGAAGCGAACATCTTCCTTACATCGGTGCTCTCCATCGCGTTGCCCCCAAGCTTGATGACCACCGTCTTGCCCCGGTGCCTCTTGATGTAGGGGAGGACCTCGGTCATCACCCGCGCTTTCATCTGAAGGTCTCCTTCGACGCTCGCCATCGCGCGTCAGCTCCTCTCGCCCGCGTTGAACTCGACGTAGGCGGTGGAGAGGTCACAGGTGAGGAAGTAGGCCGAGCCCGAGCCCAGCCCCAGGTTGACGGTGAGCTCCACCTCGTCGCGCCTCATGATCCGGGCCAGGTCCGCCGGGTCGTAATCGACGGCCTTGCCGCCCTCCGCCACCTTGTGCTCACCGATGAAGGCCGTGAACTTCGCCGGGTCCAGCGCCACTCCGGCGCTGCCCGCGGCCGCGGCCACCCGGCCGAGGTTCAACTGCTCGCCGTTGAACGAGCACTTGACCAGGTTGGAGTTCGCTATCGCCCGCCCGACGCGCACGGCGTCGGCGTCGTCCACCGTGCCGTTCACCACGATGCGTATCAGCTTGCTGGCGCCTTCTCCGTCCTTTACCAGAGACATCGCGAGGTTGCCGGTGAGCCAGCAGAGCGCCCTGTAGAACAGGTCGGCCTCCTGGCTGGACAGCACGTGCCCCTCGGGGAACGCGGCGCCGTTGGCCAGCATGAGCACCATGTCGTTGGTGGACTGGTCTCCGTCCACGGATATCCTGTTGAAGGACCACTCCACTGCCGACGCGAGCCAGTCCTGCATTATGTCGTGGGGCAACTCTATGTCGGTGGTTATGACCGCGAGCATGGTCGCCATGTTGGGTTGCACCATCCCCGAGCCCTTGGCCATCGCGCCGATCCTTACGATCTTGCCGCCGATCTCCATCTCCGCGGCGAGCTCCTTGGGGTAGGTGTCGGTGGTCATGATCGCCTTGGCCGCGTCGGTGTTGCCGCCGGGGCTGAGCTCGCCCGCGGCCACCTCTATGCCCGATGCCACCTTGTCCATCGGGAGGAACTCACAGATGTGCCCGGTCGAGGCGACGACCGCCTGTCCCGAGCTCAAGCCCAGCGCCTTCTCGGCGGACTTGGCCATCAAGACCGCGTCCTTCATCCCACGCTCGCCCGTCATCGCGTTGGCGCATCCGCTGTTGAGCACCACCGCCTGCGCCTGCCCCGCCGACAGCAGGCTCCTGGTCAGCAGGACGGGAGCCGCCTTCATCTCGTTAGTCGTGAAGACCCCGGCGGCGAACGCCGGTTCGGAGGAGTAGACGAGCGCGAGGTCGTTCTTCCCGTCAGCCTTGATGCCGCAGGAGACGCCGGAAGCGAGGAAACCCAGTGGAGCGCACACCCCTCCCAGGATCCGGTCGAACCCCATCGCGTTCATGCCGATCACCACCTACCTTTTCTCAGGGGAAAAGCCCGCATGCTGAAAGGCCGAGCTTCTCGTCCATGCCGAACATTATGTTGGCGCTCTGGACCGCCTGGCCGGACGCGCCTTTGACCAGATTGTCTATCGCGGACATGACGATCGCCACTCCCGCGCCGGACACCTCAACCGCCACGTGGCAGCTGTTGCCGCCCCTGACCGCCTTGGTCTGAGGGTAGGCCCCCTCCTGGAGCAGCTGGACGAAGGGCTCGCCGGAGAAAGCCTCCTGGAACGCGGCCCGCACTTCCGCGGGCTTCGCGCTCTGCTGGAGCGGCACGTACATCGTGCTCAGTATTCCCCTGTCCATCGGCGCCAGGTGCGGAGTGAAGACCATCTTCACCGGCCCGGCGGTCATCTCCTGGAGGCGGAGCGAGATCTCCGGCGCGTGCCGGTGCCCACTCACGGCGTACGGCGTGATGCTGTCGGACGCCTGGGGGAAGTGCGTGGGAAGTGTAAGCTTCCTGCCCGCGCCCGATATCCCGGTCTTGGCGTCGATGATCACGGTGCCGGCGATCATGCCCGCCTTTGCCAGCGGGTAGAGCCCCAGCAGGGACGCGGTCGGAAAGCAGCCGGGGTTGGCCACCAGGGACGCGCCGGCGATCTCGTCGCGGTTGAGCTCGCAGAGCCCGTAGACGGCGTCGTCGAGCAGGTCGGGGCTGGTGTGATCGAGCCCGTACCACTCGGCGTAGACGTCGGCCGGCAGCCTGAAGTCCGCCGAGAGGTCGACGACCTTCCTGCCCGCGGAGACGGCTTCGGCCACGACCTTCATGCTCTCACCGTGCGGCAGGCAGGAGAAGACCACGTCGCAGGAGTCGAGCAGGCCCGGCTCATAAGCCACGAAGTCCCCCCCGTACCGCCCCGCGAGCGAAGGGTACAGCGAGGCGATGCCGGTGCCCGCATATTGTCCGGCTGTAGCCACCTCGACCTCCAACTCCGGGTGCCCCGCCAGTATCCGCATCAGTTCCGCACCGGTGTATCCGGATGCTCCCACGATTCCTGCCCGCAGCAACTTCTCCTCCTTGTTCGATAAGCAAAGACGCGCTCGGTGAGCGCATCCTGAATAATATACAACTATACGAATATTTATGCAAGGGGGATTCAAGGCGCTTTTCGCGGGCTTAATCCCCGACGGCTATCGCACCTGCCCCTCCCCGCGTATCACGAACTTGGTGCTGGTGAGCTCGGTCAGGCTCATGGGGCCCCTGGCATGAAGTTTCTGGGTGCTGATGCCGATCTCCGCCCCCAGGCCGAACTGGCCGCCGTCAGTGAAGCGCGTCGACGCGTTGATGTAGACCGCGGCCGAGTCCACCCGCTCGACGAACTCCTTGCCGCTCAAGTAGTCCTCGGTGACAATCGCCTCTGAGTGGTGGGAGCTGTACTTCGCGATGTGCTCGATCGCCTCGTCGAGGTCATCCACGACCTTGACTGCCAGGACCAGGTCGAGGTACTCGGTATACCAGTCGTCCTCGCCCGCCTCCTCCGCCGCGGGAAGCAGCCCGCGTGTCACGGCGTCCCCACGGATCACCACTCCCCTGTCGGCGAGCTCGGCCCCGACGGCGGGGATGAACTCTGCGGCGGCGTCACGGTGGACCAGCAGGGTCTCCGCCGCGTTGCAGACCCCGGGGCGCTGGGTCTTGGCGTTCACCACGATGGCCGAAGCCATGGCGAGGTCCGCGCCGGAGTCGACGTATATGTGGCAGTTGCCGGTGCCCGTCTCGATGACTGGCACCGTCGAGTTTTCGACCACCGTGCGTATGAGCGCGGCCCCTCCCCTGGGGATGAGCACGTCGATCAGCCCGTGAAGCCTCATCAGCTCCCGGGCCGCGTCACGGTCGGTGGAGCGCACCATCTGGATGCAGTCGGCGGGCAGGCCGGCGCCGGCCGCCGCCTCCGCGATGACGTCCACCAGAACCGAGTTGGAGTTGATGGCGTTGGAGCTCCCGCGCAGGACGACCGCGTTCCCGCTCTTGAGGCAGAGGCCGGCCGCGTCCACGGTCACGTTCGGGCGAGCCTCGTATATTATCCCTACCACGCCGAGGGGCACCCGCACCTTGGAGACCTCCAGGCCGTTGGGGAGCCTCCAGCCGTCGACGACCTCCCCCACCGGGTCGCGAAGGGCGGCCACCTCGCGAAGGCCCTGCGCCATCTCGCTCACCCTCGCCTGGTCGAGGGTCAGCCTGTCGATGAGCGCGGCCGTCATTCCCCCGGCGCGCCCCGATTCGAGATCGATGCTGTTTCGCTCGACGATGAGGCCTGAGTTCGCCTCGAGGGCGTCGGCCATCGCCTCCAGCGCCGCGTCCTTGCGCGCGGTGCCGGCCATCGCCAGCGTGGCCGCGGCGGCCCTGGCCTTCATGCCGAGTTTTTCGACCTCACCCATCTGTCCCGCCTTTCGCTATGCCGGCCGTCACTGCTTGAAGACGGTCAGCTCGTCCCTGTGGACTATCTCCTCGCCTTTCTCGCCCAGCACACCGGTGATCTGGTTGCTGCGCAGGCCCTGCACTCGTGAGGCCTCATCTGAATCGTAGCTGGAGAGCCCTCTCGCTATCAGCCGGCCGTCGGGGCCGATTATGTCGACGCAGTCGCCCACGCTGAAGCTCCCCTCCACTTTAACCACCCCCGCGGGAAGCAGGCTCTTTCCTCTCGACTGCAGCGCCTTCTCCGCGCCCTCGTCCACGAAGAGCTTGCCCTTGCTGATCCGGGCGTAGCCTATCCAGTGTTTCTTGGCGGGCACCTTTCCGGATGCCTTGAAGAAGGTTCCGGGCTCTTTCCCCGCCAGCAGCTCGTTGATGGTGTCGGGGCTTCGCCCGTCGGCGATCACCACGCTGACGCCGGTCTCCGCGGCCGCCTTCGCCGCCTCGAGCTTGGAGGACATGCCTCCCAGGCCGAGGACGCCGGCATCGCCGCCCATCTCCTCTATCTCGCAGGTGACCTTCTCGACCCGCTTGATCAGCGTGGCGCCCTCGCTCACTCTGGGGTCCTCGGTGAAGAGCCCCTCCGCGTCAGTGAGCAGGACCAGCACGTCGGCGCCCACCAGCGAGGCGACCAGCGCGGCGAGCATGTCGTTGTCCCCGAAGGTTATCTCCTCGGTCGCGACGGTGTCGTTCTCGTTGATGACGGGGACGACCCCCATCTCGAAGAGCGTCTCCAGCGTGTGCCTGGCGTTCAGGTACTGCTGGCGGCGGGTGATGTCATGCTGTGTCAGCAGGACCTGGCCCGCGGTGATGCCCGCCGTCGCGAAAATATCGGTGTATATGCGCACCAGCGCGCCCTGCCCTACGGCCGCGACGGCCTGCAGCGTCTGGACAGAGTCGGGGCGCTCGGTCATGCCCAGCCTCTCCATCCCCGCCGCGATCGCGCCCGAGGATACCACGGCGACATCGATGCCCTTCTCCCTGGCAGCCGCTATCTGGCTGGTGAGCGCGCCGACCCGCTCGGGGCTGATCCGCCCGCTCCTCTCCGTTATGGTGGCCGTTCCGACCTTGATGACCATCCTGCGTATCTTATCCATCTTCCTGTCCGTCACCATCGCCGGCGCCGGTAGGAGCGTCGGGCGCCACGGCCAGGCCCAGGCTGTCGGGAATGTACTCGAAGGTCCTTCCCGCAATCTCGATCTCATCGCCCGCCTGCGCTCCGGCCGCCGCCGCGGCATCCTCGACACCGGCCTCCCTGAGCTTCATCGCCAGGTGCGACACGGCATCGTCGTTGGACCAGTCCGTCATGTTGACCATCCGCTCCAGGCGACCGCTGGTCACGATAAAGAGCCCCTCCTGCGCCACCACGCCCATGGCGTCCTCTTCAGCAAGCGGCTCATAGACCACCTGCTCGCCCGTGCTCACACCTTCTTCGCGGGCCTGCTCGACCTGGTTCGCGAGAGCGTGCAGCAACTGCTTTACGCCTGACCCGGTCACCGCGCTTATCTCGAACAGCTCGAGCCCGCGTTTTTCGCACTCTGCCCGCAGCTCCTGGAGCTCGTCGGCGGCCGGGTTGAGGTCCATCTTGTTCGCGGCGACGAGGCTGCGCCTGGCGGCCAGCGTATCCTTGTATCCCTCGAGCTCACGCTGGAGGGTGACGAGGTCGTCCGCCGGGCGCCTGCCGCTCATCGGCGACATGTCGGCCAGGTACAGGACCACGCTCGCCCTCTCGATGTGGCGCAGGAACGCGATGCCCATCCCCTTGCCCTGGTGCGCTCCCTCCACCAGGCCGGGGACGTCGGTCACCACGATGTCCGAATCCTCACCGACGACGACCCCCAGGTTGGGCTCGATAGTGGTGAAAGGATAGTCGGCGATCTTGGGCCGCGCGGCGGAGATCCTGGCGATCAGGCTCGACTTGCCGGCGTTGGGGAAGCCTACGATGGCCACGTCCGCGACCAGCTTGAGCTCGAGCGATATCTGTCTTGCCTCGCCTGGCTCGCCCTTCTCGGCGAACCGCGGCAGCGGTCCCACCTCGTTGACCAGCCCCGCGTTGCCTCGCCCGGCCCTGCCTCCCCGCGCTGCCGCGAACACCTGCCCGGCCTCCAGCAGGTCGGCGATGACCCGCCCGCCCTCGTCGCGCACGACCGTGCCGGGTGGCACCATGACGACCACGTCGCGACCTCTGGCGCCTCTCTTGTCGCGCGAGCCGCCTCTGGCGCCCGCGTGCGCCCTGAAGTGGCGCCTCCTGGCGAACGCGCTCAGGGTGCTCACGCTGTTGGTCGCCTCGAGAACGACGTCCCCGCCTTTTCCTCCTCCGGCGCCGTCGGGTCCGCCCCGCGGCCGGTACTTCTCTCTGAGGAACGAGACGCAGCCGTCCCCGCCGCGACCGCCTTCTACGAATATGCTGGCTTCGTCAACGAACATGGGGGTACGCCGCTTTCAATCGTGAGGAGATCGAGGAGTGGCTTAAGTTACCGGTTCCTGCCGCGGTCGCGAGAGGCTGCGAAGGACCTCCAGCTTCTCCTTCTGCTTCTTGCGGCGCTCGAGGCGCTCGTCGTAGCTGCGGTCGAGAACCATCTTGATGACCTCGACCAGGAGAAGTGGGTTGAACGGCTTTATCACGTACTCGTCGGCGCCCAGTTCCCAGCCCCGTATCACGTCGCTGTCCTGGGTCTTCGCGGTCACCAGTATGACCGGCATCTCCTGGGTCTCGGTGTTGCCTCGTATCCGCTTGAGGACCTCCCACCCGTCGACGCCCGGCATCATTATGTCGAGCACCACCAGGTCGAGCACGTCGGATTCGAGCACGTCCAGCGCCTGCTCACCGGACGTCGCCTCGACAACGGAGTAGTTGTTGAGTTTGAGGTTGACGTTGATGAGCTTGACCATGGTGGGGTCGTCGTCCACCACTAGGATCTTTCTCTTGGCCAATTGGCGCTCCTATTGCTCTTGCCCGCGCTACCAGACCATTATACATTCGCCCCGCGAGGCCCTGAAAACCGGCGCCTCTACTCGCCCGCGGCTCCGGGCAGGACGCTCACGAAAGCCTTGTTGCCACGTCGGTAATAATGGATGGTCCCGTCCACCTTCGCGAACAGCGTGTAGTCCTTGCCCAGGCCGACGTTCTCGCCCGGCTTTATCCTGGTCCCCCGCTGCCTCACGATTATGTTGCCGCCGCGAACCTCCTGGCCGCTGAACATCTTCGCGCCCAGGCGCTTCGACTGGCTGTCGCGTCCGTTCCTCGAGCTCCCGACGCCCTTCTTGCTGGACATCAATACCTCCGATCAGGCGCCCTCGGCGGCCGGGCTCGGAGCCTTCTCCGCGGCCTTTCGAGGTGCGCTCTTGCGAACTATTATATCTTCGATCTCGAGGCGGGTCAGGTCCTGCCTGTGCCCCTTCTTGCGGTGGTAGCCCTTCTTTGGCTTGTACTTGTAGACGATGAGCTTCTTGCTCCTGCCCTGGGCAACGACCTTCGCGGACACGCGCACCTTGGCGAGCTCCTTAGGGCTCACGATGACCTTCTCCCCGTCGTTGTACAGCACGACGTCCTCGAAGTTGTGCTTCTTGCCCTCTTCCACGTCGAGCTTCTCGACGGTTATGACGTCGCCGGGCGCGACCCGGTACTGCTTAGATCCCGTTCTTATCACTGCATACAATTCACTCGTCTCCCGGTCTGATTGATTTAAGCATTATACACTACAGGCGCGCGCATTGGCTCACCGGTTCATTTACCGTCGAATATCAGTCCCCTGCCTTCGCAGCGCGGACAGGTCCTGCCCATGGTGTCCGCCAGGCCCTCGGTCACGTTCTTCCTGGTCATCTCCACCAGCCCCAGGCGCGACAGGGTGACGATCTGCGTCTTGGTCCTGTCCCCCTCCAGCTCGGACTCGAGCGTCTCCAGGACCTTGGTCCTGTTCTCGGGGACCTCCATGTCGATGAAGTCGATGACGATTATCCCGCCTATGTCCCTCAGCCGCAGCTGGTTGACGACCTCGACGGCCGCCTCCAGGTTCGTCTTGAGCACCGTGTCCTCGAGGCTCTTCTTGCCGGTGTACGAGCCGGTGTTGACGTCGATCGCGGTGAGAGCCTCGGCCTCGTCGATCACGATGTGGCCGCCGGAAGGCAATCCCACCTTCCGGCGCAGGGCCGCCTCGATCGCCTTGTCCACCCCGAACCGCGAGAACAGGGGCTCCTTTTCCTTGTAGTGCTGCACCCGGTCCAGCAGCTCCGGCGCCGAGCGGTTGAGGTAATCCTTTATTCGCCCGACCTCCGTCTTGTTGTCGACGAACACCGTCTTGAAGTCGCGGGTGAGCGTGTCCCTCACCACCCTGACGGCCAGGTCCGGCTCGCCGTAGACGAGCGTCGGCGGCTTGGCGTCAGCGATGTTCTGGCGCGTGTCCTCCCACTGCCTCACCAGGTAGTCCATGTCCCTCTGCAGGTCCTTCTTGCGCGCCTTGGCCGCGGCGGTCCTGATGATAGTGCTCCCTTCTGGCGGCTTGAGCTCCCTCTGCATGTTCTTCAGCCTGGTGCGCTCCCTGTCCGGCAGTTTGCGGCTGACCCCGGACCTCTTAGACTGTGGCATGTATACCATCAGGCGGCCCGGCAGGCTGATGTAGGTCGTAAGCCTCGCCCCTTTGCCCGACATCGGGTCCTTGGTGACCTGCGCCACGATGGTGTCGCCGGCCTTGAGGGCCTTGCCGATCTTGCGCGGCCGTACGTGCGAGCCGTCCTCCATCAGGACCAGGTCCTGCAGGTACAGCAGCGCGTTCTTGCCTACGCCGACGTCGACGAACGCGGCGCTCATCCCGGGCAGTACGCTGGTGATCCTGCCGACGTAGATGTTGCCGACGATCGAGCGCCTGCGACTCTTCTCCAGATAGACCTCGGCCACCCCGTCGTCCTCGAGCAAGGCGAGCCTGCACTTGCCCTGCTCACAGGTGACCACGAGCTCCTTCTTGACCTTCTTCAATAGCTTACCCCCCGTGCTCCCCTCCCGGCGCCCGATCTCCCGGCGCCAGCATCCATCGGCGATATCAGTCTGTCTCCCCGGCGTGAGAAGAGACCCGTCCTGTTGACCTCGGCTTGCTGCCATACTTCGCGCCCTATCCCCGCCATGCCCGAGATCACCTCTACGACTTCCCAGGGCTTGATGGTGCCTGCTATGCCGTCGTCCACAGTCATCTTCAGCGAGACGCGGCCTTCCGTTTCGCCCACGACCTCGAGGCCGTGCACCCCGGCGCGGATATCGACCGTCCTGGTGCGCCGCGGCTGAACCCTCTGGTAGGGCAGCGTGCTCATCTCAGAGAATCTTTCCACCGCGTCTTCGAGTTCACCTCCGCCGACCGTCTCCGGGAAGGCCGCGGCGAAGACCGCGGTATCGATCACTTTGCCCACCGGTTTCGCCTCCGGTCCCATCAGCCGGCACTTCGCCGGAGCGATCCCGTCGGGCGTAGCCTTCCCCAGCAGGTCGCACGCCTCGGCCGCCGGGACGTAAGAGGTGAGGTTGAAATCCACCAGCTCGCAGTCGCTGGTCACCCCGATGGGCAGCGGCGGCGAGAGGGACACCTTCATGCGCGACATGTTGGTGCCCGCGTACTCCAGCGGCAGCCCGGCCCTGCGCGCCGAGATCATCAGCGTCCTGGCGTACTCGGAGTGCGACAGGTACCTGGCCTGCCCCTGCTTGGTGAACTGCACTCGAAGCCTCAGCGGGCTGTCGGCCGCGCACATCAGGAGTCACTCCCCTTCAGCACCGGCTCAACCGCCAGGCCTTCGCAGACGCCACACTCGCTGCACTCGGCGACCCTGCAATCCGGGGTCGTGGTGGCCTCCATCGCCCGGGAGAGCTCGGCCAGCAGGAACTTCTTGTCCACGCCGAAGTCGAGATGGTCCCAGGGGAAGACCTCGTCCGGCCGCCTCTGGCGGTACAGGTAGAAGTCAGGGTCTATGCCTGAGTCGGCCGCCGCGCGCATCCACCTCTCAAAATCGAAGTGATCGGACCAGGAGTCGAAGCGTCCGCCCGCGGCCCAGCATTTCTCCACCATCCGCCCCAACCGGCGGTCCCCCCTGGCGAGCAGCCCTTCGACCTTGCTCATCTCGCGGTCGTGCCAGGAGAGGTTCACGCTTCGCGCGCGCAGGGTCTCCTTGAGGATGTCCTGCCTGTGCCTGATCTCATCGCCCGTTATCTGCGGGCACCACTGGAACGGCGTGTGCGGCTTGGGCACGAACGTGGAGACGCTCACTTTGAACGACGGCGGAGTCAGCTTCTCGGCCTTTACCGCGTCTCTCAGGCGGAACACCAGCTTCGCGATCTCGGCGACGTCCTCGTCGGTCTCGGTGGGGAGGCCTATCATGAAATAGAGCTTTATCCGCCTGCGGCCGGCGCGGACAGCGAACATTACGGCGTCGACCATGTCGCGCTCAGCTATAGGCTTGTTGATCACCAGACGCAGCCTCTGGCTTCCCGCCTCTGGCGCAAAGGTGAGGCCGCCGCGGCCACCGCGGTCCAGGCGCGAGGCAAGTTCCGCGGACATCGCGTCCATACGCAGCGAGGGCAGCGACATTATCATGCGGCGGTGCTCGCAGACCTGTGCGACGCGCGACGTCACGTCGGCGATCCTCGAGTAGTCGGTCGAGGACAGAGAGCACAGTGAGACCTCGTCATGGCCCGTCGACTGGGCCAGCTGATCGACCAGCTTCACGACCTCGCCCGCCGTCCTCTCGCGGACCGGCCTGTAGGTCATGCCTGCCTGGCAGAAGCGACAGCCGCGGGTGCAGCCGCGAAAGAGTTCGACGTTGAGCCTGTCGTGCACGGCCTCGCAGAACGGGACCACCGGATGTGAGGGGTAGAGCCAGTCGTCGAGGTCGACCAGGTTCTTGGTGACTTTCCGAGCGGCTCCCCCCTGGGGGATCATCGCCTTCAGGGTGCCGTCATCAGCGTACTCGGGCAGGTAGTCATCAGGGCGGTAGACACCGCGGAGGCGCGAAGCCTCCTCCAGCAGCCGCATCCTGCCCCAACCTTGAGACTTCGCGCGGGTTACCATCTCGACCAGCGTACCGATGACCTCCTCACCCTCTCCGAGGACGAAGAGGTCGAAGTAGGCCGCCAGCGGCTCGGGGTTGGTCACCCCGCATCCCCCTCCCACGACGATGGGGCCGCCCGTCCTGTCAGAAGCGCGCAGCGGCAGACCCGCGAGGTCTATGAGGTTTAACACGTTGGTGAATGTGAGCTCGTGAGGGATCGAGATGCCGAAGATGTCGGCCGAGGCGACCGGTCGCTTGGTCTCGAGAGAGAAGAGGGGAATTCCCTCGCGCCGCATCTCGGCCTCCATGTCGAGCCAGGGAGCGTAGGCCCTCTCGGCGCTGGCGCCTTCGATGTCGTTTACGACCTCCGCCAGGATGGCCAGCCCCAGGTTGGACATGCCTATCTCGTAGACGTCGGGGTACGCAAAGACCACGGATGTCGATTCGGCCGGGATATCCGGCGAGTTCCACTCGCCTCCGAGATATCGGCTGGGCCTCTCTACGCGCAACAGCAGAGGCTGGAGCCTGTCGGCGAGGCTGCCGGGATATTTGCTATTCAAATCTTGTTCACCTTTACCGGTAATTATTAAAGCGCGGCGTCTGAAGCCACGCAAAGTTTCAATCTTGATCAGATTATAGCAGCGACGACTCCGATTTTCCCGTACCTCAGCGGTTGCGCAGGAAGCTCGGTATGTCCACCGGCTCGACGTCGTGGACCACCCTGGAGGCTTTCCTCTCCTCCGGGGCCGGGGGCCGGCCGCCCCTGGGAGGCTTCGCCCGCTCTGCGTCGCGGAAACCGGACGCCACCACCGTCACCTTGACGTGGTTGTCCAGGTCAGTGTCGACGATGGCGCCGAAGATCATGTTTGCCTCGGGGTGCACCGCCTGCGCCACCACCTCGGCGACCTCGTTCACCTCATAGAGCGCCAGGTCCTGTCCCCCTGAGACGTTGAGCAGGACGCGGGTCGCACCATCGATGCTGGACTCGAGCAGCGGGCTGCTAATCGCGTTGATCGCGGCCTGCCTGGCGCGGTCCTCGCCAGTCGCGTGGCCGATTCCGATCAGGGCAGTGCCGGAGCCTTCCAGCACGTGCCTCACGTCGGCGAAGTCCACGTTGATCTCGCCCTTCTCGGTCATGACCTCCGTGATGGCCTGGACGCCTTGCCGCAGCACGTCGTCCGCGAGCTTGAAGGCCTCCACCACCGGTATGTTGTCGGCCACCTCCAGCAGCCTGTCGTTAGGCACGACTATCAGGGTGTCGACGTTCTCGCGCAGCCTCTCTATGCCCTCCGACGCCTGGTTGGCGCGCTTGTTCCCCTCGAACGAGAAGGGCCTGGTGACCACTCCCACCGTGAGGGCTCCAGCCTCCATCGCCAGCCTGGCGACCACCGGCGCCGCCCCCGTCCCCGTACCGCCGCCCTTGCCGGCGGTGACGAAGACAAGATCTGCCCCGCGAAGCGCTTCTTTTATCTCGTCCGCGCTGTCCTCGGCGGCATCTTCGCCGATCCCGGGGTCGTTGCCCGCGCCCAGCCCCTGGGTCATCTCCCGCCCGATGGTTATGCGCAGGTCGGCCTGGCAGCCCCGCAAGGCCTGCGCGTCTGTGTTCAGCCCGATGAACTCGACGTTGTGGAGCCCGGCCTCGATCATCCGGTTGACGGCGTTGTTGCCGGCGCCGCCGACGCCTACCACCTTGATCACCGCTATGAAAGGTCTTGGGCCGCCAGTCATATCTGAACCACTCCCAACGTGTCGAGGGCAGCTTAAAGGACTGCCGAATCCTATCAGAGAGATCGATCTCGCGGCAAGATTCCTTCGGGGGCGATGCAAAGAAAACCTCGCCTCGCAAGGCCCCAAGTAGCCCCCGCCGTCCCGTGCGCGGACTTCTTCGATGAAGCCCAAAAACAGAGGGCCGAGCCCTTGTCTAGAGGCTCGACCCCTGGTCCATCAAACCCTGAAGTAGGGTCTAAACTATATATCCAAGGTTTATCTGTTACGCAGGAATGGCGGGATGGTGATGTCCTCTTCCTCGAAGATAGTCTTACCGGGACGCTCCCGCTCACGCGTAGGACGCTCCCTCTCCCTGGGGGCCTCACGCTGCTCGCCTTCATCTTCGCCCTCGATCCTGCGCCTGGTGGTCCTGGCCGGCCTGGCGAACCCGAGACGTCCGGGCTCGATGCCTGAGGCTATAACCGTCACCTTGACCTTGTCGCTCAAGACGGGATCGATGATGACGCCGAATATCTCCTCGGCGTCGGGGTCGCAGGCGCCGCGGATTATCTCGGCGGCGTCGCGCGCCTCCTGCAGGCTCATGTCGGAGCCGCCGGTGACGTTTACCACGGTCCCCTGCGCGCCGTCGATCGAGGACTCGAGCAGCGGGCTCGAAACTGCGTTCTCGGCGGCCTTTATCGCGCGGTCCTCGCCGGAGGCCTCGCCCACGCCCAGCAGCGCCGAACCCGGGATCGAGAGAATCTTCTTCACATCGGCGAAGTCGAGGTTGATGAGGCCGGGGATGTTGATGAGGTCGGTGATGCCCTGCACTCCATAGCGCAGCACCTCGTCCGCCTTCTTGAAGGCGTCCTCGATGCTTATGCGGGCATCCGTCAGCTCGAAGAGCTTGTCGTTGGGGATGATGATGAGGGTGTCGACCTTGTCCTGTAGCGACTCCACTCCCTCTTCGGCCTGCCTCCGCCTGTGCGAGCCCTCGAAATCGAAAGGCTTGGTCACCACCCCGATGGTGAGCGCACCGATCTCCTTGGCGATCTCCGCGACCACCGGGGCCGCGCCGGTCCCGGTGCCGCCGCCCTCGCCCGCGGTGATGAACACCATG
>Ga0209747_1000943_pt1 | contig 15791 bp, 13 predicted proteins | sample BarGraNGADG00311_FD_184498 | JGI IMG/M metagenome (GOLD analysis project Ga0209747, IMG submission 184498) | Arctic peat soil microbial communities from Barrow, Alaska - Barrow Graham LP Ref core NGADG0011-311 (SPAdes) (version 2) | ecosystem: Environmental > Terrestrial > Soil > Wetlands > Peat... | reverse complement strand
ACGCCAGGCTCGGCGGTCTGAGGCACGCCTCGCTAGAACTTCGGTACCGCCGTCGCTTTCACCTGCCCGTTCGCGTGCGAGAACACGTATTTATTGGCGTTCATCTTCGCGTCCCATGGGAAGCGCAGCGTGAACGTGTAGGTCTCGCCAGGGGCGAGCGGTTTCTTGCAGGTGTCCTTGCCGCCGCCGACCGTCTCGCCGGCCTTGTCGTACCAGAACTCCTCGACCGTCAGGCGGCCGATCGCCTGGGGCGAGGTGTTCTTGACGGCGATGACCGTGACGACTTCGCCCTTGTCCCGCTTTGAGACGGGTTTGGTGTACTGAACGTCGGCGGTGCCTCTCACGAGGGTCACCAACTTGGTGGGCGACTGTGCGGCGGGGGCGTCCTGCGTGAAGGCCAACGACGCGCCGGCCAGGAACACGACCACGAGGCAGAGCGCTAAGAGAGCGCGATTATGACGGAACATGGAATCCTCCCGGGGGCTCGTGACTGGTCTCGGTGGCCCTCTGCCTCCGAGCATAGACGATTATAGAGCGTTACATCTCGCCGTTCCAGTCCTCGGGTTCGGCGGCGGCAGAACGGAAGATTTCGAGATGCCATTTCCCGCCGCCCCAGGGCTCGATGACCTCGGTGGCGACGACGTCCACGAGGATCTCGGCGAAGGTGCGCCCTTCGGGGTCCCCGTCGAGGTGATAGGCCGGTTCGTCCCAGGAAAAATTGGGATACAGCGTCAACGTCAGGAACAGGTCGTACCCGTCGTCGATGACGATCAACTGGCCGCAGGGGCGCTTGATGGTGGAGTGATAGACGAGGTACTTCTCGGCGCTGTGGGCACGAATGTACCGCTTCAGCGCGAACTCGCGCGCGACGATTTCTTCGACGGCAATCTTCTTGTCCCAGCAGTCGCGGCAGTAGCGCTCCTCGCCGCGAGGCTCCGACACGTCCTTCGCGCCGCAGAGCGCACACCGCGACTTGGTGACGGATTTTCGAGACATCGCGACGATTCTATCATTCCCCGCCGAAGACCGGCCCGTACATCGACTCGACGTACTGCTTCACCATGCGGCGCGCGCTGAAGCGCGGGATCACGGTGCGAATCGACTCCCTCACGAGGCGCAGCCACGCGCGGGGCAGCCCATGCGCGTCGCGATCGTAGAAGGTCGGGACCACCTCGGTTTCGAGCAGCCGATAGAGCGCATCGGCGTCGGCCGCGTCCACTTCGGCCGGGTCGAGGCTCTCGCACTTGCCGTCGATCAGCCAGCCGTTCGCGCCGTTGTACCCCTCGGCCCACCAGCCGTCGCCGATCGACAGGTGCGGGACGCCGTTGACGGCCGCCTTCATGCCGCTCGTGCCGCTGGCCTCCAGCGGCTTGCGCGGCGTATTGAGCCAGACGTCGCACCCCTGGACCATGAAGTGGGCCACGTGCAGGTCGTAGTCGTCGATGAAGGCGATCCGCCCGCCGAATCCCTGGTCCATGGCGCGCTTGTAGATTCGTTGCAGGTGGTGTTTCCCCGAATCGTCGGCCGGGTGCGACTTGCCCGCGTACACGATCTGCACAGGCTGCCGCGCCGCCGACAGGATGCGGGCGAGGCGATCGGGATCGTGGAACAGCAGTTCGGGCCGCTTGTACGCGGCAAACCGCCGCGCGAAACCGATGGTCAGCGCGTCGGGATTGAGCAGGGTGCCCGCCGTGACGATCTGGCCGGGGCCCACCCGCTCCTCGATCCACCGGTTCCGGGCGCGCTCGCGGATGAACGCGAACAGGTAGTTGCGGAGCGCCTGCCGGACCGCCCACAACTCCTCGTCCGGGATGGCCTCCATCGCGTCCCACATCTGCTCGTCGTCGTGCCGCTGCCGCCAGTCTGGGGCGATGTGGGCCTCGAACAGCTTCGACAGCTCCGACGCCACCCACGTGGGCACGTGGACGCCGTTGGTGATGTCCCGGACGGGCTCTTCGCCGGGCTTCGCGCCCGGCCAGATCGGCGTCCACATCTGGCGCGTCACGTCGCGATGAAGCTGGCTCACGGCGTTCACCGCGCCGGCCGACCGCATCGCCAGCGCGGTCATGTTGAACATCTGGCCGTTGCCGTCGCCGTTGTCGTAGGCGCCGAGCGCCAGAAACTGATTGCGCAACTGGCCGAGGCTGCCCCACGCGCCCGCGAGATAGGTTTCGACCAGGTGGAACGGGAACGCGTCGTGGCCCGCCGGGACCGGCGTGTGCGTCGTGAAGACCGTGGTGCGCCGAACCTCGGCCACCGCCTGCTCGAACGGCAGGTTCTGCTCGAGTGCGTCGCGCACGCGCTGCAAGACGACGAACGCCGCGTGTCCCTCGTTCAGGTGCCAGATCGTCGGTTCGATGTCGAGCGCGCGCAGAGCCCGGACCCCGCCCAGGCCGAGCACGATCTCCTGCTGGATGCGCGTCTCCTGGTTGCCGCCGTACAAGCGTGCGGAGAGTTCGCGGTCCCACGGGGCGTTTTCGGGCAGGTCGGTGTCGAGCAGGAGCAGCTTCACCCGGCCTGCACGGACCACCCAGACCGCCGCGAGCACCGTCCGATCGCCGAGCGCCACGGCGACCACGCACGGGGCGCCGTCGGCGCGCATGGCTGGCTCGATCGGCGCGTCGAGCCAGTCGAGGCGCTCGTAGGCTTCCTGTTGCCACCCGTCGGCCGAGACGTGCTGGTGGAAGTACCCCTGCGGGTACATGAACCCGATGCCCACCAGAGGCACGCCGAGGTCGCTCGCCTCTTTGCACGTGTCGCCGGCGAGCACGCCGAGGCCGCCGGCATAGAGCGGCAATGACTGGTGCAGGGCGAACTCGGCCGAAAAGTAGGCCACCTTCGCGCCCTTCGCCGCCGGGCCGTAGCGCTGCGACCACCAGGTGTCCTTCGCCGACCGGGCGCGGTCCAGGTCGTGGACGACACTGTCGTACATCGCGAGGAAGCCGCGGTCCCCGGCGGCGCGCTCCAGGCGGTCGCGGCCGAGCAGCCGTAACATCCGCACCGGGTTGTGGGCCGTCTCGCGCCACAGCCGGTAATCGAGGCGCCTGAAGAGGTCCCGCGCGCGGTAGTGCCAGCTCCACCAGAGGTCGCAGGCGAGCTCTTCGAGGCGGCGAATGCGTTCGGGAATAGGAGTCAGACCGGGATATCGTTCCATGTGTCGGTGACAGTCGATTCAGCTGAACCCACTTCGCATCCTAGTCGCCCGTCGGCAGGGGCGTCAATGGACGACTGCACGTGACGTCGAGCTTGGCGCGTGCGACGACTGCACCGGTTGTAGACTGAACCGCCCTCAGCGGGACTCCCGACGGAGTCGAACCGCGCGCCAGAACGCCACCGGGAACGTCGCGCCGCTGGTGTTCGCGATCATCCGGCGATGGGACCTGGCCGGTCTTCGAGTGAGATCACCCATGAAGAGGATCCCATCGAACCGTTGCTCGATGGCAGGGTGGAAGACTGAGCGCAGTCCCGCCGGCCAGGAGGCCGGCGCCACATGGACACCGCAGGTCCTTGTGGCGCAAGCCTCCTGGCTTGCGGCTTTGACACCAGCCAGGGTGCCGGCCCGTCTGCCCAATGCCCGGCAGGCCCGGGTTGCGGCGCTCACCGCACGACGTTGTACTTCTTCAGGATCGCCGTCACCTTGTCGATCGGGATGGCCTCCACCGTTTGTTGGCGGGAGGTGACGGAGGTTGCGCGGAGCAGCGAGTTGTACACCGCTTCCTCCGTCGCTTCGAGCGCCGCCTGGAACAGGGGCGACACCCCGTCGGGGGGAAGCACCGTGCGCTGGCGCGGTTGTGATTCTCCGAACCTGGTCCGCATTTCCGGCGACGTGGTGAACGCCACCGCAAAGTCGCCGCTGCCGTTGCTGTAGGACGAGCCGGTGCGGGCCAGACCGAACACCGCCCGCGCCGCGAGGCGCCGGAGGTCCCGCGCGTCCAGCGGGGCGTCGGTCGCCACGACGATCACGCAGGAGCCGTCCGGGTTCGGCGAGGCGTCGGGGCGGCCGGGCCGCGATGGCGCGAAGGCATAGCGTCCCAGGTCGCGCCCGACGGGCGCGCCCGCCATGGTCAGCACACCGCCAAAATTGGTCTGCACCAGGACCCCCAGCGTGTACCCGCCGTATCGGGCGGCCAGGATCCGCGACGCGGTTCCGATCCCGCCCTTCCAGCCGTAACACTGTGTGCCGGCGCCGGCGCCGACCGACCCCTCCTCGACGGGGCCTTCCGCCGCGCGCGCAATGGCGGCCAGGACGTGGTCGCGCGTCACGTGCAGCCCACGGATGTCGTTGAGCCCGCCGTCGTTCGTCTCGCCAACCACGGCGTTGACCGACTGCACGCGCTCGTTGCCTGGCTGCGCGATCGTGTAGCGGACAACCGCGTCCACGGCCGTGCCCACGGCAAGCGTGTTGGTCAGGACGATGGGCGTCTCGACCGTGCCGAGTTCGGTGACCTGCGTGGAGCCGGCGAGCTTGCCGAACGCGTTCCCGACGAAGACCGCGCCCGCCACCTTGTCCTGGAACAGGTTGCCGGCGTGCGGAAGAATCGCCGTCACGCCGGTGCGGACGTTGTCGCCCTCGACGATCGTGGTGTGGCCCACGCGCACGCCCGCGACATCGGTAATGGCATTGAGCGGCCCTGGAGAGAAGACCCCCGGAGCCAGGCCGAGATCGCGTGCACGCGGCCGGCTGATGGTGGACTGGCCCATGGTTGGCACAACCGCGAGGCCTGCGCTCACGCAGACCAGCGCCAAGGCCGCGAATGTCTTCGAACCGACGATCTTTCCCATGCTCATGGCCGTGTGTCCTCCAGTCTGGCGTGAATGGCTTTCACTTCCACCGACAGGTCGTCGAGCCGTTTCATGAGGTCCTGGTGCCTGGCCTCGTGCGCCCGCGGCTTCTTCGCCACGAACGTGACGCCGCCGCTCGCCTCGAGAATCGCCTTGTCGACGTCGCGGAGCGAGGGGAATCCCTGTCGTCGGGCGGCCGCTTCCAGTTCGCCGACGGTGACACCCTCGGCGCGAAGACGCTCGGCGATCACGGTCCCGTTTCGCATCAGCATGTCGGCGTCGCCTTGGATGAATCGTTCCACGCGCGGGTGTGCGAAGGCGAACCGGACGACGATGAAATTGAAGACCAGGAGTGTCGTGGCGCCAATCACTCCGCCGAGCACCGAGTTGTCAGCGCCGATGATGGCGTTCTGCACGGTGTTCGAGAGCGTGAGCAGGACGACGAGGTCGAAGGCGTTCAACTGCGCCAACTCCCGCTTGCCGGCCAGCCGCAGCCCGATGACGAGGAACAGGTACACCAGCACCGGCCGCACGACTTTTTCGAGGAGGCTGACGCTGGTCTGCGCGTCGGGGCCGATGTGAAACAGGTTGGTGAGGATGCTCGCGTCCACGTGGGTCCCCTTTCAGGAGGAGGAGTCAACGCGGTCTCAGTATACGGCGAGTGGGCTCCGTCATGCCCCCTTCTGGAAGGCAAGGGACATACCGGCTACAATCGAATCACATGGCACATCTCAACTCGTTCTCGACCGAGACGGACCTGCTCGTCGACGGCCGGCCCGTGCGCATCCACAGCCTCCCGGCTCTGGAGAAGAAGGGCCACCCGCGCGTGGCCCGGTTGCCGTATGCGCTGAAGATCCTCCTCGAGAACCTGCTGCGCCACGAGGACGGACGGTTCGTCCGCGCGGACGACATCACGGCCCTGGCCGACTGGGCTCCGGCGGCTCGCCTGCGGAAGGAAATAGCCTTCACGCCGGCTCGGGTGCTGCTGCAGGACTTCACCGGTGTGCCGGCAGTGGTGGACCTGGCGGCCATGCGTGACGCGGTGGCAAGTCTCGGCGGTGCCCCGTCGCGGATCAACCCGCTCCAGCCCGTCGAACTCGTGATCGATCACTCCGTCCAGGTCGATCACTACGGGCGCGCCGAGGCATTCGAGCTGAACGCCGACCTCGAGTTCACCCGCAACCGCGAGCGCTACGTCTTCCTCCGCTGGGGCCAGGACGCGTTTGCCAATTTCCGCGTCGTTCCGCCCGACACCGGCATCGTTCACCAGGTGAACCTCGAACACCTTGCGCGCGTGGTGTTCGAGGCCATCGAGGACGGCAGGGTGGTGGCGTATCCCGACACGCTCGTCGGCACCGACTCGCATACGACGATGGTGAACGGGTTGGGCGTCGTCGGATGGGGCGTCGGCGGGATCGAGGCCGAAGCCTGCATGCTGGGCCAGCCGATCTCGATGCTGATCCCGGAGGTGCTCGGCTTCAAGCTGACCGGGCGTTTGCCCGGCGGCGCGACGGCGACCGACCTCGTCCTGACGATCACCGAGCGTTTGCGCAAGCACGGCGTGGTCGGGAAGTTCGTGGAGTTCTACGGCCCGGGCCTCGAGCACCTGTCGATTGCCGACCGCGCCACGCTCAGCAATATGTGCCCCGAGTACGGCGCCACCGTCGCCATCTTCCCGATTGACGATGTCACGCTCGATTACCTGCGGCTGACAGGACGGGACGAGCGCCGCGTTGGCCTGGTGGAGGCGTACGTGAAGGCGCAGGGCTTGTTCCCGGGGCCCGACTCGGTCGAAGCGGATTACGCGGAGCGAGTCGAACTGGACCTGGCGACGATCGAGCCCTGCCTCGCCGGCCCACGCCGGCCGCAGGACCTGGTGAAGCTCGGCCAGGCGAAAGCGTCGTTCGACCAGGCGCTCGCGACGGCCCTGGCCGACCGGAAGGCGGCCACGCCATCCGCGGCGGGAGGAGCCGACGGCACGCTCGCCACGGCGGCAACGGCGATCGCGCCAGGGCTTGAACACGGATCGGTGGTCATTGCGGCGATCACCAGCTGCACGAACACGTCGAACCCCAGCGTGATGATCGGAGCGGGGCTGCTGGCCAAGAAGGCGGTCGAGCGCGGCCTGCGGGTGAAGCCGTGGGTGAAGACCAGCCTCGCGCCGGGATCGAAGGCGGTGACCGAGTACCTCGCTCAGGCGGGGCTGACGCGGTATCTCGACCAACTCGGCTTCAACCTGGTGGGCTACGGCTGCACGACCTGCATCGGCAACAGCGGGCCGCTGCCGCCCGACGTGTCATCCGAAGTGACAAAGCGCGACCTCGTCGTCGCCGCGGTGCTCAGCGGCAATCGCAATTTCGAGGGACGCATTCAATCGCAGGTTCGTGCCAACTACCTCGCGTCGCCGCCGCTGGTCGTGGCCTTCGCGCTGGCCGGCACCATGCGGATCGACCTGACCACCGAGCCGATTGGGCAGGACCCCGCGGGCAGGAACGTCTTCCTCCAGGACATCTGGCCGTCGGAGCGCGAGGTGCAGGCGGTCTTGCTCGGGGCGGTGACGGCCGAGAGCTTTCGCAAGGTCTACGCCGACGTCTTCAAGGGCGACGAGCGCTGGCAAGGGCTGCAGGGGCCGGCCGGCGATCGCTTCGTCTGGGCTGAGGACTCCACCTACATCCGCCATCCGCCGTTCTTCGACGGGCTCTCGTCCTCGCCCGCCCCGCTCGCCGATATCATCGGTGCCCGCGTGCTGGCGCTGCTGGGCGATAGCGTGACGACCGACCACATCTCGCCGGCAGGCTCGATCCCGCCGGACAGCCCGGCCGGGACGTATCTGATTGCGCACGGGGTCGAACCGCGCGAGTTCAATTCCTACGGCGCGCGGCGCGGGAACCACGAGGTGATGATGCGGGGCACATTTGCCAACACCCGCCTCAGGAACCAGATTGCCCCGGGCACCGAGGGTGGCTGGACGCGCCACCTCCCGGACGGCGAGCAGATGACCATCTACGACGCCTCCGTCCGCTACACGGAGGAACAGGTTCCGCTCCTGATCCTGGCGGGGAAGGAGTACGGCTCCGGTTCGTCGCGCGACTGGGCCGCCAAGGGGACGCTGCTGCTCGGCGTTCGCGCGGTCATCGCCGAGAGCTTCGAGCGGATTCATCGCAGCAACCTGGTGAACATGGCCGTGCTGCCGCTCCAGTTCAAGAACGGGGAATCGGCGGCCAGCCTCGGGTTGACGGGGGCGGAAACCTACTCGCTCACCGGGATCGCGTCCGGGCTCGCGCCGATGTCGGACATCCAGATTCAGGCTCGCGCCGCCAACGGCGCGGTGGCGGCATTCACGGCGACCGCACGAATCGACACGCCGGAGGAGTTGGCGGCGTACCGGGCGGGAGGCATCCTGCCGTACGTGCTCAGGCAACTCGTAGGAGCCCGCTGAAGGATGGGGTCTGCCCCCCTTTTCCGATGCTGACCGCGGAATGTGTCAAGGACCACGCTCGCGCGCTCGGCTTCGATCTGTGCGGCGTCGCTCCGGCCGCGTCGTTCCCGGAGCTTCGCCGCATTCGCGAGTGGATGTCCCGCGGCTACGCGGGAGACATGGGCTACCTCCCGCGCACGGCCGCGAAGCGCGAGGATGTCCGCCGAGTCCTGCCCTCTGCCCGGTCGGTGATCGTCACCGGCACGGTCTACAACGTCGATCGTCCGTACTCCACCGAGATTGCCGACCCTGGTGAAGCGATTGTGTCTCGCTATGCCTGGGGCGACGACTACCACGAGGTGATCGGCCGTCGCCTGCAGGACTTGCTCGCCTGGATGCGCTCGCAGCACGACGCGCCGTTTGACGCGCAGGCCTACGTGGATACCGGCCCGGTCCACGAGCGCGTGTACGCGCAGTACGCCGGTCTTGGGTGGATTGGCAAGAACGGCTGCCTGATCAACCCCGAATTCGGGTCGTGGCTGTTCCTGTCCGAGATCGTCTGCAGCCTCACGCTCGAGCCCGGCGTCCCGGCGTTTGACCAGTGCGGTACCTGCGCGCTGTGCCTCGAGGCGTGCCCGACGGGCGCGCTCGTGGAGCCGCGTGTGCTCGACGCCACGCGTTGTCTCTCGTACCTGACCATCGAGCTTCGCCGCGAGATTCCAGAGGCGCTCCGCGCACCGATTGGCACGCATGTCTTCGGCTGCGATATCTGCCAGGATGTGTGCCCGTGGAACCAGTCGCCCGCGCGAAGCGACGACCCCGCATGGCAGCCGCGCGAGGGGCTGGACCACCCTCGGCTTCTCGACCTCTGGCGCCGGACGGACGAGGGTTTGGCGCAACTCGTCCGCGGGTCGACCATGACCCGGGCCAAGTCCGCCGGCCTTCGTCGCAACCTGGCGGTCGCGCTGGGGAACAGTGCCGACCCTGCGGCCGCCCGCGTCCTCGACGAGGTCAGGCCCGATGCGGAGTCGGGGTCGTTTACCGACGCGATGGTGCAGGAACACCTGCGGTGGGCGCGCGGCAGGAAGCCGTAGTGCCTTATGCGCGAAGTCTTCGACGTCGGGGAAAGAAACCGTGGGTATACACGGAGACCGCGATTCGGGATCGGCCGAAGTTCCGCGGCATCCGGTAGAATAGGCCCACGGCGGCCGCCGGCCGCCCTTCATTCCCCGAGAGGCTTCACATGAAACGGTTGATTGCGCTTGGGTCGCTCGTCGTTCTGGCGCTGGCTGCCTGTTCGTCGCCCACACCGACACCGGCGCCCGCGCCTGCCAAGGAGGTTTCCATGCCGGAACAGGCGAAACTGGAGGCGGCGACCGCGCAGTACGCGCAAACCGAGATCGGCGCTGACCTGTCGAAGCTGCCCGCCAACGAGCAGCAGGCGCTCGCGAAGCTGGTGCAGGCCGGCTGGATCATGGACGCGCTGTTCCTCCGCCAGGCGTGGGCGGGCAACGAGGGGCTGCTCCTGAACCTGCTGACCGACCGCTCGCCGCTCGGCCAGGCGCGCACGCGCTACTTCCTCCTGAACAAGGGGCCGTGGGATCGGCTCGATCACAACGCGCCGTTCCTCGCTGCCGTTCCACCGAAGCCGGAGGGGGCGAACTTCTACCCGGCGGGCGCGACCAAGGCCGACATCGAAGCCTGGCTGAAATCGCTGCCGGAAGCCGATCGCACTCGCGCCAACGGGTTCTTCACGACGATCCGGCGCTCCGCCGCGGTCAAAGGCAAGGCCGGGTTCGAGGTCGTTCCTTACAACGTCGAGTACCAGGGTGAACTCGCACGCGCGGCCGAGCTGCTGCGTGAGGCGGCAAAGCTGACCGCGCAGCCCACGCTGAAGACGTTTCTCGACAGCCGCGCCGACGCCTTCCTCAGCAACGACTACTACGCCAGCGACGTGGCGTGGATGGAACTCGACGCGAGCATCGAGCCGACCATCGGCCCATACGAGGTCTACGAAGACGAGTGGTTCAACGCCAAGGCCGCCTTCGAGGCGTTCATTGCCGTCGGTGACGATGCCGAGACCGCGAAGCTGGCCAAGCTGAGCGCCGAGCTCCAGGGGATCGAGGACACCCTGCCCATCGACCCGAAGCTCCGCAACCCGAAGCTGGGCGGAATGGCGCCGATCCGCGTAGTGAACGTGATCCTGGCGGCAGGGGACGGCAACCGCGGCGTCCAGACGGCGGCATTCAACCTGCCGAACGACGAGCGCGTGGTGCGGGAGAAGGGCGCCAAGCGCGTCATGCTCCGGAACATCCAGGAGGCCAAGTTCAAGCTCGTGCTGGCGCCGATCGCCGCGAAGGTGCTGTCGCCCGCGCAACAGAAGAACGTGACGTTCGACGCGTTCTTCACGCACATCGTGATGCACGAGCTGATGCACGGCCTGGGCCCGCACCAAATCAAGGTGGATGGCCGGGACACGACCGTTCGCGCGCAGCTGAAGGAGACCTACAGCGCGATGGAAGAGGCGAAGGCCGACATCTCCGGCCTGTTCGCACTCCAACTTCTCCTGGACAAGGGCGTCCTGGACAAGTCGATCCAGGAGACGATGTATGACACGTTCCTGGCGTCGGCGTTCCGCTCGATCAGGTTCGGCGTGAATGAAGCCCACGGCCGCGGCATCGCTCTGCAGCTCAACTGGCTGCTGGACTTCGGCGCGTTCACGGTGGACAAGGACGGCGCCTTCGCGGTGAATCCCGCCAGGATCAAGGAAGGCGTGGCGACGCTGACGCGCGAGATCATGACGCTGCAGGCGCAGGGGGATTACGCCAGGGCGCGGGAGATGCTGAGGAAGCTCGCGGTGGTTCGTCCCGAGGTCAAGAAGGTGCTGGACCGCCTGCAGGGCGTGCCGATCGACATCGAGCCGAACTTTTCGACCGCCGCGAAGCTGCTGGCGGAGGGGGGCAAGTAGCGGCGGGGGGCAAGTGGGTGTGGCGCGGGGCTTCAGCCCCGCGTTCGGCCGGGCCGTGTAACCGTCTGGCGTCTTTCTGAATCCTAGTGGTGAAGCCCCGCGGTCCTGGAAGTTGTGGAGGTCTTGTGCCCTTATACGAGTACGCATGCGTGAAGTGTGGCCATCTCTTCGAGGCTCTGGTGGTCGGGAGCCGTAGGCCCGCCTGTCCGAAGTGCAAGAGCGAAGAGCTGGAGAAACGGGTGTCGCCGATCGGATTTGCCGGCGCCGGCGGATGGTCGTCCGGGCGATCCTCGAGCGGCTGCGGGTCCACCGGCGGCGGTGGTGGTGGCTGACGGTTCTAGACGCGGGCCGGTCGGCCCGCCTGTCGCTTCTCTTCGAGCCGTCCCTCGATCCACCGGAGCCAGGCCCCCAGCCCGGGTTCAGCGACGCAGCTTGTTTCCAGCACTTCGATCTCCGGGTTCACGCGACGCGCGTCGGCAACGGCCGCGTCGCGGCTGAACCTGGTGTGTGGCAGCAGGTCGATCTTGTGGAGCAGCATCAGGCGCGCCCGCCTGAAAATCCCCGGGTACTTCAGCGGCTTGTCATCCCCTTCCGCCACGCTCAGCACCACCACCTTCGCGTCTTCCCCGAGGTCGTACGAGGCCGGGCACACGAGGTTGCCGACGTTCTCGATGAACAGCACGTCGAGGCCGTCGAGCGGCATCTCCTCGAGCGCGCGACGGACCATGCTCGCGTCGAGGTGGCACGTTCCGCCGGTCGTGATCTGCAGCGCGGGGAACCCGAAGCGCCGAAGGCGATCGGCATCGCGCTCCGTCTGGATGTCGCCGGTCAGGACGGCCACCCGCCGCGATGTGCCGCGAAGGGCGTCCAGGGTGCTCTCCAGGATGCTCGTCTTGCCCGCGCCGGGTGACGAGATCAGGTTGAGGCACAGGATCTGGCGCGCGGCCAGCGCCTCGCGCAGTTCGCCGGCAATCCGGTCGTTCTCCTTCAGCACGCTCTGTCGCACTTCCACCCGTTCGGCCACGGTCCTACTCCAGTTCGAGAAAAGACAGCCCCAGTTCGTCCCCGGCAATCATCGTCGCCCCATCGGACCCGCAGGTGGGGCATTGCCCCAGGAACTCCACGGGATGGAACTCGTGCGCGCAGCGGGAGCACCGAAAGCGAACGGGGATGCGCTCGAGTTCGAGCGCGGCCCCGTTCATGTCGGTGTCCTGCACGGTCATGCCGAAACAGAACTCCAGCGCCTCAACCGCGACGCCGGAAATCTCGCCCACCCGCACGCCGATCCGCACGACGCGGCGCCCGCCATTGAGCGCCGCGTGCTCGCGGGCGGAATCGACAATCGACTGCGCGATCGACAGCTCGTGCATGCGGCGCGGCTACTCGGTGTTCTGGTCGTCCTCGCTGGTCTTCGCCACGCCCGCCGCGTCCTTCTTGAACCAGGACGCGTCGGCCACGTAGGTGCTCGTGATCGTCTCGAGCTTCGCCATCTCCGCCGCCGGCATCGGCGTGAAGGCCCTGGCGATCTCCACGTTCTCCTCGAGCTGCTTCACCGTCTTGCAGCCGATGATCACCGTGCTGACCGGCAGCGTCAGGACGTAGGCCATCGGTCCCTTGATCGACGTGATGCCGTCAGGCTTGAAGATGCGGTCGCGGGCGGGAATCTTCATCCCGATGACGCCCATCCCCTTCTTGTTTGCGAGCGGCAGAATAGTCGAGACGAACGGCAGGTGGTGCTTGTCGGCCGGGTTCAGCGCCATCAGGATGGTATCGAAGTCGAACCGCTCGATCCCCTTCAATAGCACGGCCGGATCGTAGTGCCCGGTGATGCCGAGGAACCGGACCATCTTCTCGCTTCTTGCCTTCTGCATCGCCTCGATCGCGCCGTCTTTGCCGAAAATCTGGTCGAGTTGCTCGTCGCGCATGATGTTGTGCAACTGCCAGAGGTCGAGGTGATCGGTGTTCAGCAGCTTCAGGCTCTGCTCGAGCAGCTTCAGGGAGCCATCACGCGTCCGGTCGTCGGTCTTGCTGGCGAGGAACACCTCCTTGCGCCGCGTTTTCATCACCTCGCCGACGTTCGTCTGGCTGATCCCGTTCGCTTCCCACCGCGGCGTCACGTTGCGGTCGCGCCCATAGGCGGCCGCGGTATCGAGGTAGTTGACGCCGAGATCAATCGCCCGGTTGATGATCGCGATCGACTCGTCGTGCATGCCGGCCGTCTCGAGCGTCGCCTGGCCGCCGAGACTGAAGATCCTGACCTTGTGCCCCGTCTTGCCGAGCGGCCGCTCGGGCATCGGCGGCGCGCCCTCCAATCGCCCTGCCCCGATGGCCAGGGCCGCGGCACCCGCCGCTCCGACCTTGACGAATTCACGGCGCGAGATGTCAGTCATAGCAGGTGTCCTCCGGATGCGCTGCGCTGTGTCAGATGAGAAGCCCGGTTGTCCTGGCCCACTTCCGGGATTCTACACCCTGAGCTCAATTGCGTCGCGCATCGCAGAGCTCCAATCGTGCCGGTCGACAGCGGCGACGGAGGACCTGGAGGTGCGCAATCCAACTGAGTCGAAGGGTAGCCCGAATCCCCACCTGGCGGACGCGTCCGCATCCGCCGAACGGTTCGTCCTCGGCCTGTTCTTGCGTCGCTCGATGTCGGCTGTCGGCGGTTATGCGTCCAGCGCCCGCGTGTTGGTCTCCGACATCGGCAGCATGATCGCCAGACCGATCGCGCCGTAGAGCATGATGTAGTACGCCGGCGCCAGCGGCTGGCCGAGCGTTTCGATCAGCCACGTCGAGACGAGCGGCGCGGTGCCGCCGGCCAGCGCCAGCGTGATGCTGTAGGCGAAGCTCATCGACGTGATCCGCGTGCGCAGCGGGAAGATCTCGACGACCATCGCGCCCTGGAGCCCGAGCGCCATCCCGATGGGCACGGCCAGCAGGATCTGGCCGAGCGTGAACTGCCGCGGCGACCCGTACAACATCATCTGCAACGCGACGTAGATGAGGGCCATCGTGGCCACCGTGAGCACCAGCATCAGCTTCCGTCGGCCGACCCTGTCGGACAGCCATCCGCCGAGCGGCTTCGAGATCAGCACTACCATGAGGCTCAGGATGGTCGCGAGGAGGAAGGCCTCACCGCCGACTCCCATCATGCTCTTTCGCCGTTCGACGGCATACGTGAACGTCAGGTAGTAGGCGGCGTTGGTCATCCCCACGATCCCGAACGTCTGGATGATGGGGAGCCAGTCGGCGACGAGCGACGGGATGAGCGGTGGCCGAATGGAGGCGGCCTTGAGCCCCTCGGCCGTTTCGCTGATGCCGCGCCGCAGGAACCACCCGATGATGCAGAAGAGCACGCTGCCGATAAAGGGGATTCGCCAGCCCCATGCGCCCACCTGTTCGGGGCCGAGGAACGTGTACACGAGCCATGCCGTTCCAGATCCCAGGATGAACCCGATGGTCGTCCCGGCGGCGGTCGAGCTGCTGACGATGCCGCGCATCAGGGGCGAGGCTTTCTCGGTGGTGTAGACCATCGAGCCGGTGAACTCCCCGCCCAGCGAGAACCCTTGGATGAGCCGCATCGTGATCAGCAGCACCGGCGCCGCGACACCGACCGTTGCGTAGGTCGGCAGCAGGCCGAGGCCGAGCGTGGCGCCGCCCATCAGTGCGATCGACAGCGTGAGCAGCGGGCGCCGGCCGATGCGGTCGCCGACCATGCCGAGCACCAGGCTGCCGAATGGGCGCGCGATGAACCCGAGCGCGAACACCGCGAAGGCGAGCAACTGCTGCGCGGAGTGGCTTGACTGAGGGAAGAACTGCTTCCCGATGTCGCTGGCGAAGTAGCCGTAGACGGCAAAGTCGAACCACTCGAGCACGTTGCCGATCAGTCCCGCCATCGCGGTCCGCAGCGCCGACTGCGGCGGCGCCACCGTTCCGCCGTCCACCGCGTGTGTCATGTCCCCCGAACCCGTCCTCGAATCGTTCATCGATCCTCCAAGCATGGAGCGGGCATTCTACCTCATCATGGAGGTCGGAACTGACGATGGCAGGCGGAACACACCTATTGCACGGCGAGCGTCACGCCCCCGTAGAACCGCTTCGGGAAGACGGCCGCATCGAGGCCGTACGAGTAGTTGATGAACGGCTGCAGCGACAGGCGTTGAATGGGTGTGGGCACGCTCATGGCGAGACCCGCGTTGATGTCGCTGAAGCCAGAGCGATCGGTCCACAGGTGGTGGACCACGACGTCACGGTGAGAGGGCCGAACTTGGCCCAGGCGCTGGGCTGGATCGCTGGATCCGAGCCAAGGACGAAACCTCGCCACACAAAGGCGCTCACGAAGGTGGCGCTGGCGCCGAACGAGACCTCGATTTGCGGCTCCGCGGATGGGGCGGGGGCCTGCACTGCCCGGTCTGCGGTGGTGGGGGTGGCGGCCGACTGCGCCGCCGCATGTCCGCCAAGACCGACCGTGACGAGCGCGCCGAAGACGATGGTCGTCAGCACCGCACCTGGCCGGCGGCACACGAGAGTAACTGACAGCGGCCGGGCATGCTGTTTCAGGTTGCCCTCGATCCCAGGGTGACAGTTGCCCCACGGGCTGCCAGCCACGCTCCGCCTCAACCTCCCGAG
>Ga0209747_1000940_pt1 | contig 15809 bp, 15 predicted proteins | sample BarGraNGADG00311_FD_184498 | JGI IMG/M metagenome (GOLD analysis project Ga0209747, IMG submission 184498) | Arctic peat soil microbial communities from Barrow, Alaska - Barrow Graham LP Ref core NGADG0011-311 (SPAdes) (version 2) | ecosystem: Environmental > Terrestrial > Soil > Wetlands > Peat... | reverse complement strand
TGGAGTGACGCTCCGCCAGGACGGCCGGATCGGAGACCACGTTGCAGTCGGCCGGGTCACCCTCGAACCGTACGCCCTGCAGGTACATGTAAAGCACCATGCCCCCCATGCTGTGCCCGATCCAGAACGGCTGCTTCCCGGTCTCGGCGATGATGCCGTCCACCAGCGTGGGCGCGTCCAGTATCGCCAGCGTGTCGATGCTGTGGCTCCAGTTACCGGCGTCGCAGAGGAACGGCTCCACCCCACAGCCGCGGAAGGAGGAGATCCAGACGTCGTAGCCGCGCCTCGCCAGGTACACCGCCATGTTGTAGCCCTCGCGGGGCAGGTCGAACTCGAATCCGTTGCCGTTGAACCCGTGACAGAACAGCACCGGCTGGCCGCCCGGGTTGGCGTATCGCTTCACCCTCAGCATGAGCCCGTCAGGCGTCACGAAGTCGTGCTGCTCGACCGTCAGCCCGCCAGCGACCTCCTGATCCTGGCCTGGCAGCGGCGTCTTCAAGCCCATGTAGACGTAGGTGCCGGCGATGGCGGTCGCGGCGGCCACCATGCCCGCGAAGATCCTCTCTCGTCCCCTGGCGTCCATTTCGCCTCCCGATTACCTCATGCTTCAGCGGTCACAGGGCTTGATGTCGATCACCGGAGTGCCGTCGATCGCATCCAGCCCCCTCACCGTCAACACGTTACCTTCGACGCCGAGCAGCTCCACCACCGTAAGCCCCACGGGGTTGGGGCGGTTCGGCGAGTGCGTGGCGAATACCCCCCGCTCGGGCCTGGTCACGTCCCCGCGCGGGTGGATTATCATATCGAACCCGGTGGACCTGTCAAAGACGTAGATGACATAGAGGCGCTCGAAACCCTCGATCCTGAAGAGCCCCTCGGCGAACCGTGGCAGGACGCGGATGCGCGACACCGTCCCGTCGAAAATGTCGGGGTCGTGCTGGGTCTCTTTGAAATCACTCTCGACGAAGCCCACGGGCTCGAAGATGAAACTCTTTGCCGACACGATGCCTTTTCCTCAGTCCTGTCGTCTACTAATATGATATCAGCACGCGGCGGCAGGAATTACTGGAGAGGCCATATGCAACTTGGTTCAGGTCATATGGAACGATGCCCGATGTGCGGCAAGGAGTACCCGGGCCAGCTCCCTCGGGTGTGCATGGACTGCGGATGGCAGTTCGAGCAGGACCACCCGCAGCCGGCTCCTCCCTCGCCGGGGCAGGCGGGCCTCTTCGCGGCCCGCCAGGCTCCGCCGCGGCCGCCGGACGCCATGCCGTCGGCTCCTGGATACTACGTCACGCCCGCGCCGGTCATCGAGGCCAAGGCGAACAGGTTTCCTGTCCTGCACACCAGGAGGGCCCGCATCGTCATCTCCGCGGCGCTGGTCCTGCTGCTGGTCGCGGGCGTGAGCGCCGGTGCGGTGGTCGCGATATCCTCCATCAAGCATCCCTCTCCCGCGCCCACCACAGCCGAGGCGATGCGTGCTTCGGTCTCGCAGGCCCAGGGCTACCTCAACAGCTCGGGCAGGCAGCTCGCCGCGGGCAAGGACAAGAGCGCGCCCATCTACTCGGCCACCGTGAAGCTCGACACCGTCGCCAAGACCGTGTCCGGCACCGAGCGCCTGCTCTACACCAACAGGACCGGCGTGCCGCTGACGGAACTGGTCTTCCGCGTCTACGCCAACAGCCCCACGGTCAGCCCCAACGGCAACGCCGCGACCATCACCGGCGTTTCGGCGGCGGGCCTGCCGGCGACTCCGACGCTTGTCGGCTCCCTTCTCCACGTCCCGCTGACGGCTACGCTGGGGGCCGGAAAAGACACCCTCCTCACCATGACCTTCAGCGAAGGCATCCCGGAGGTCTCCGGCGGCATCGACATCAGCCAGTTGATGGGAGGGACGACCGCGTCCGGCTACGGCGTCTTCGGCCACAGCACGGATATCTACGACCTGGGATACTTCCTTCCCACGGTGACGACGTACGGCCCCGGTGGCTGGGACAGCCGGGAGGCCCCCGCCTTCGGAGACGTGAGCAACTTCGATTGCGCGTACTACTCGGTCTCGATCGACGTGCCCTCCGATTACGTGGTGGCCGCGGCGGGGATGCCGGTGGGCCAGGGCGGCTCGGGCGGAAGGGAGACCTACGATTTCAGGGGCGGCCCGATGAGAGACTTCAGCGTCCAGGCCTCGCCCAATTACCAGACGGCGTCGGCCAGCGTGGGCGAGACAGCCGTCACCGCTTATTTCCTCAAAGCCACGCCTGACGTCGGCGGCCAGGTCCTGGGCTTCGCCAGGGACGCGCTGGCGCAGTACAACAAGCACTTCGGGTCTTATCCCTACAGGCGTTTCAACGTCTGCGAGGCCCCGCTGGGGGGCGGCGCGGGCGGCATGGAGTTCGCCGGGCAGGTGCAGATCGCCCAGATGCTCTACGCCGGGGCGGGGGGCCTGAACCTGGGGCAGGGGTCGCTGCTGGGCGGCATCGCGGGCGGGCTCGGGGACATGCTGGAGTTCACCGTCGCGCACGAGGTCTGCCACCAATGGTGGGGCCTGGTGGTCGGGAGCGACTCGATCGAGCACCCCTGGCAGGACGAGTCGCTGACCAACTACTGCACCGTCCTCTACTTCGGCTGGCAGCACGGCGCCGCGTTTGCGCAGCAACAGGTCGACTCCGAACTGATGCTGTCGTACTCGACCGCGAAGATGCTGGGCGCGCCGGACATGGTGGTCGACTCCCCCGTGTACGCGTTCAAGGACCAGACCGTGTACTCCGCCATCGTCTACTCGAAGGGCGCGCTGTTCTTCCAGGCGCTGCAGAAGAACATGGGCGAGCAGGCCTTCGACAAGAGCCTCTCCGATTACTACCAGCGCTACTCTTTCGGCAACCCCACGCCCGATGAGCTGATGGCCTGCTTCGAGTCCAACGGCAACGCCACCACCATCGCCGCGCTGGACACGCGCTGGATACACGAGCTCCACGCCAACGAAGACATCCCCGTCACCGCGACCGCCAACAACCTGCTGAACAACCTGATGCAGCAGCTCGGTGACAGCGGCATCGACATGAACCAGCTCAACGACCTGATGAAGCAGTACCTGCCGGAGGGGACCGACTTGAACGAGCTGCTCAAGCAGTTGGCGCCCAACGGGACCATGCCGCAGATCCCCGGCCTAGACCAGCAGCCGGGCCAGCAGCCGGTCCTGCCCTTCTGAGAAATATTCAAGATAGGGGTCAGATCCCTTTCTTGAATAAATGCATAAAGGGGACAGGCATCTTTATGCATTGCACGTGCGATTGCGGGACTAGAGGTCCTTCAATGCATAAAGGTGCCTGTCCCCTTTATGCATTTTGGCCCTCTGCGTGTGTGCTTGTATCCCCGCACTGTAATATAATCCCGTCCGTGGTTTCCATCTAAGGAGGTACAGCACCGTGGAGAAGAAATATCCATATTTCACCGAAGAGCACGACATGCTGCGGCAGTCGGTGCGTGAGTTCGTCGAGAAGGAAGTTACGCCGTTCGTCGACGAGTGGGAAGAGCAGGAAGCCTACTCCATGGACACCTTCAAGAAGATGGGTGAGATGGGGCTTCTGGGGCTTCGCGTGCCCGAGGAGTACGGCGGCGGCGGCGCCGACTACTGGTCGGTGGTGGCCCTCTTCGAAGAGATCATAAAGTCCGGCGCCAGCGGGTTCCTCACCGCGGTGGGGGTCCACACCGAGGTGGCGATCCCGGCGATCGTTCACCACGCCACCGAGGAGCAGAAGCAGAAGTACCTGGTCTCGGCCGCCAAGGGCGAGACCCTGGGCGCGCTCGCCGTCACCGAGCCCGAGGCCGGCAGTGATGTCGCCGCGATGCTGACGACCGCCGTCGAGGACGGCGACTCCTACGTGCTCAACGGGAATAAGATCTTCATATCCAACGGGGCGCGCGCCGACTGGATAATAGTCGCGGCCAAGACGGACAAGGACGCCGGCTACGGCGGCATCACCGAGTTCATAGTCGACACCGACACCCCCGGATTCGAGGTCAGCCGCAAGCTGGACAAGGTCGGCCTCAAGAGCAGCGACACCGCGGAACTTTTCTTCACCGACATGCGCCTGCCCAAGTCGCAGGTCCTGGGTGAGGTCAACAAAGGCTTCTTCCAGATAATGGGCAACTTCCAGCCCGAGCGCCTGCTGATCGCGGTCGGCGCTTACGGCGGAGCGGAGCGGGCGCTGGAGATGGCGATCGAGTATGCCAAGCAGCGCGTGCAGTTCGGCAAGACGGTGGCCCGCCACCAGCACAACGCCTTCAAGATCGCCGAGCTCGCCACCAAGATCGAAGCGTCGAAGGAGCTGACCTACCGCGCGGCCGACATGTACAACCGCGGGCTCGAGTGCCTCAAGGAAGTCTCCATGGCGAAGTGGTTCACCACGGAAATCTCAAACGAGGTGGCTTACGCGGCCATGCAACTGATGGGCGGATATGGCTACATGATGGAGTACCCGATACAGCGGGCGTGGCGCGACCTGCGGGTCCAGACGATCGTGGGAGGCACCACCGAGATCCAGAAGCTCATCATCACCAGGTGCCTGGGGCTCTAGCACTACGGAGTCCGGCCAGGGAGGCGAAGGCTCGCGGTCTTCGGGTCAGGAAGCCTCGTCGATGAGCCGCAGCATCTCGATCATTGATTGCAGGGCTACGGCAAGCGAGTGCGGCTTGATGTTGTCGATGGTGTCCAGCCTGGTGTGGTAGTGCGGCACCAGCCTCTTGGTCTCCGAGAGGCAGAGGCTGACGGAGGGCATCCCCTCGAGCGCGAAAGCGCTGGCGTCCGTTGCGCCCAGCGGCAGGTTGCCGACCTCAAGTTCGAACCCCGCATTCTGCGCGGCTTTGCGGGCGACCGACACCAACCCGGGGTCCATGACTGCTCCGGGCCAGAGCTCTTTCTCGAACACAGTGAAGAACTCCTCATCGTAGATCCCGTCGAGGAAGATGCCGCTGGAGGGAAGCGCGTCACCTTTGTGCCGGGCGGCGAAACGCTTGGCGCCCCTCAAGCCCGCTTCCTCCGACGAGAGGGCGAGCAGCACGACCTCCGTCGTCTCGGGATAGAAGCCTTCCGACTGCTTCGCGTCCCGGAAGTACCTGCCCAGGCCGGCCAGCACCGCTATGCCCGCCATGTCGTCCATCGCTCCGGGCACCACGTCGCTGGTGTGGAAGAACGCGAACAGACCGATAAGCGGCGTGAGGCCGACAAGGATGAAGCCGAAAACCCAGAACACCGTCGAGCTCGGCAGCCCGACCGGCCTGGCTATGCCGGCGGCGAGGCCGAAGCCGAAGAGCAGGAGCAGCACGAACGCCCCCGCGCCCATGACGGCCGCGGACGCGCCCTTGAACCAGTACCAGATCTTGAACTCGTAGGCCGAGTCGAGGTGGGCGGACACGTACACGCGCCTGGCCGCCTCATCCCTGGGCTCGATGAAACCCAGGATGTTCTCCCCGTCCCTCTTGGGCCAGACCGGGTCGATGAGCTCCTTGTACCGCACCACCTCGAAGATGATCACCAGGAAGGCGACGACAGCGATGACGCACGAGAGGGGCGGGACGAAGAAGAAGAGCACCACGGCCGCGATGTACATCAGCACCAGGTAAGGGAAGAAGCCGACGAAGGCGGTCGGGCTGCAGGTAAAGGTCTCGGACTCCACCCGGGCGCAGCACGGTTGGATCTCATCTGAGAACAGCCGCCCCAGCCGCCTCTCTTCTTCGCTGCACGACTCCCTGGGCCCGATGGTCTTCATCACCTTGTCGATCAGGTCGTACATGTAGTCGGTATATTTCTCAGCGATCATGGGCTCCCCCATTCACTTTTCCCGGTCGGCCCGGCCCAGGCGGCCGGATTCACGATGACCATTATGCACTTACGGGGCAACGCATCCTAGTGTTTCCTTCCAGGGAACAGTTCGCCTTTTCCAGGGGCGGCCGGCGTCACAGGCGCTGCTCGTCTTCCGCATCCAGCCCCCTCCGGAACACCGCCGAACCCATCCTCGTTTAACATCTTCAACAATCGTTAACATTAGGTTTTTATAGGCAACACTGGTGCTATTTCTTCCCAGTCCTTAAGCGAATCCTTAAACTCTGAACCTCAGGTTTACTATGGAACCGGAAAATCCGCAGTTCTCTGTGAACTACTGAAATACCCCCATCAGAAGGGTTTCCGCTGCCTCTAAAGGGCCTGGACCGTCTCTGGCTGCCGCTCATCAAATCGCTTAATGGAGGCATTCCTGTGAGGTTCCACCCGCGGGACCCCGGCTGACGCCAAACCTGGCGCGGTAAGTTCGTGGCGCCATGTGCGAAAAACAAAAAATAGCAAAAGGAGGAAAAAACAGGGCAGTAAATTAACTATTAAGTTGAGATGACAGTTCGAGCCGGTGTACACGAAAACCCTTGGGGTCACATAGACTACGCCGAAGCGGTCAGGCCGCTGGCCCTTATCCTGCGCAAAATCACACCTTTTGTCCTGGCGGCTGTGCTGGTAGGCTCGGCGATCTTCTTCGCCATCAGCTGCAAGGGATCGACGGTGGCCTTCAGCAACGACGGGCAGGTCGCATCACTGAACATCGAAGTGGCTCGTACCCCGTCGGCCCGCGCCACGGGTCTGATGGGGCGCAAGGAGCTGGGACGTGACAGCGGGATGCTCTTTGATTTCGGCCGCGACACCAACACGGCCTTCTACATGAAGAACACTTCCATACCGCTGTCGATAGCCTTCATCGACTCCTCGGGGAAAGTGATCGGCATAAGAGACATGAAGCCGTTCGACCTGACGCCGATCGAGCCCCCCGGCACGTACCGCTATGCCATCGAGGTGAACCAGGGCTGGTTCGCCGGACACGGGATCAAGCCAGGCTTCACAGCAACGATAGACACCTAGGGAACGGACGAGCCCCCCTTGAAAAACGGGCCCGGCGCAAGCCGGGCCCGTTGCCTTTCTCTATCGATTTCGCGTAACGCTCAACCGTTGAGCTCCACCGCCGCGTTCGATATCGCGATGATGTCCGGACGCTCGGCGGTCTTCGCCTGGAAGATGATCTTCTTCCCCTCTTTCCACATCTCGGTCACGATCGTCTCGCCGGGGAACACCGGCCGCGAGAACCTGACGAACACCGATTTGAAGTTAGCCGGGTCGTCGTCACAGTACTCGCGCAGGACGGCGCGGCAGGCGAAGCCGAATGAGCACAGCCCGTGCAGTATCGGCTTGTCGAAACCCGCCATGGTGGCGAAGTTGGGATCGGCGTGCAGCGGGTTGGGGTCGCCCGAGAGCCTGTAGAGCAATGCCTGCTGAGGAAGCGTGGCCTGCTCGAAGACCTTGTCGGGCGCTCGGTCCGGCACCGAGTTGTCGATGACCGGCCCCTTCTCTCCGCCGAAGCCGCCCTCGCCGCGCACCAGCACGCCGAACCTGTTGAAGTAGACGACGTCGCCGGCCTCATCCACCGTCTCGGCCTCGAGCTCGATGAGCGCCATCTTACCCTTGTCGTAGATGTTGCCCACCTTCGGCCTTGTGGTGAGACTGCCTCCCGCGGCCGCGGGCTGCTTGCGGATCTCCAGGTACTGCTCGCCGTGCAGTATCATCATCGGGTTTATCTCGAGCCCCTCCACGCCGAAGATGCTCATCAGCGCGGGGAACGGCGGGACGACCCCGAAGGTCGGCAGCACGGACAGCCCTGGCGGGTTCTCGTAACAGAACTTGAGGTCCGCCGGATCCGGGCCGGCCCCCACGCCCAGCGCGTAGAGGATGACCGCCTTGTGGTCGTAAGTAAACGGAAGCGCGGGCATCTCCGCGCCCGAGGCTTTCGCCACGTCTATCGGCATCTGCGTACCTCCGATCAGTCTAGCTTGATGTGGCTCAGGGCATGTCCGGTCTGGGCCGGCGCCGAGTCGTACTCGGCCGCGCCCTCCAGGTTGGTGATCTCGGCGAGCTTGGCCGCGATGTCATCCGGTGTTACCTTCTCGGGCTCGTCGAAGAAGAACCCCGGGCCCTCGACCACGGCGGCGCGGCTGAAGTAGCCCGCCCCCGCCACCATCATCGTGCCTGACAGCTGGCAGTCCTCGCTGACGAGGTACGCCGCCAGCGGCGACACGAACTCCGGCTTGAGCTTCTCGACTACCTGCGGAGGCATGACCGTGGCGGTCAACCGGGTGCCGGCGACCGGGACCAGGGTGTTCGCCTTTATGTTGTACTTCGCGCCCTCGAGCTTGACCGAGTTCATCATCCCGGCGATGCCCAGCTTGGCGGCTCCGTAGTTGGTCTGGCCGAAGTTGCCGTAGAGGCCGGCGGCCGAGGCGGTCGAGAGGATGCGCCCGTAGCCCGCGTCCCTCATGAACGGGAACGCCGCCTTGGTGCAGAAGAACGTGCCCGAGAGATGGACCGCGATGATCAGGTTCCAGTCCTCGATCTCCATCTTCATCATGCTCTTGTCCCTGAGGATGCCGGCATTGTTGATGAGGATGTCGACCCGGCCGAAGCTGTCGATGGCGGTCTGGATTATCTTCTGGGCGCTATCCCACTCGGAGACGCTCTCGTAGTTCGGCACGGCCTCTCCGCCCATGGCCTTGATCTCGTCGCACACCTTCTGAGCGGGTGTCGCGTCGGCGCCGGCGCCGTCCATCGAACCACCCAGGTCGTTGATGACCAACTTGGCGCCGCGACTGGCGAGCAAGAGGGCATGAGCCCTGCCGAGGCCTCCGCCTGCTCCAGTGATAACCGCAACGCGGTCGTCAAACCTTACCTCTGCCATATTCCATCTCCTTTCATCGAACCACTGTTTCAGTGCCGTACGGATTCGTATTCTATAACTTTGCAAGCCCCGTTGCACCCTCCTCATGCGTCCCGGAACCGCCGGCCTGGGGGCGCGGCCGGACCGTGGCAATGCGGGCTTTCACTGGTATCATTAGACGGACTCGGAGCGGACAAGAGGAGGGTGCTTGAAAATGTACAGAGAGATGTTCGACCTGACCGGCAGGGTTGCCATAGTGACCGGGGGCAGCAGGGGTATAGGCGAGGCTATCGCCATGGCGCTGTCAGAGTTCGGAGCCAGGGTTGTCCTCGCCAGCCGGAAGATCGAGGGGCTCAACGCGGTCAAAGAAAAGATCGAGGCCGCGGGAGGGGAAGCGGTCTGCGTCGCGGCCAACATGGGCAAGATCGAATCGGTGCAGGCTATAATCGACGGCGCGCTGGCCTCGTTCGGGACGATCGACATCCTGGTCAACAACGCCGCCACCAACCCCATCTTCGGGCCGATGATGATGACGGCCGATGAGGCCGCGTGGGACAAGATACTGGACGTCAACCTCAAGGGCATCTTCTTCCTGACCAAGGCGGCGGCGGCCGTTATGGCGGCCAAGGGAAAGGGCGCGATCATCAACGTGAGCACCGAGGCCGCTGTCAGGCCCGCGCCCGGGCTCGGCATCTACAGCATCAGCAAGGCCGGCGTCGACATGGTGACCAAGTCGTTCGCGCAGGAGCTGGGGTGCCAGGGCATCCGGGTCAACGGCATCGCACCTGGACTGGTGCAGACGAAGTTCTCGCAGGCGCTCTGGTCGAACGAAGACATCAAGCAGGCCGTTGAGGGCAAGATCCCCCTCGGCCGCATGGCCCAGCCCCCCGAGATGGCGGGCCTTGCCGTCTTCCTCGCCTCGGACGCCGCGGGTTTCATCACCGGGCAGACGATCCTGGCCGACGGCGGCTCGATGCTCTGCTGAAAACCCTGGGTGGGAAATGAACGCCGAAAAGTTGCTGCCTCTGATCGGGCTCGCCTTGCTGCTGGGACACGTGGTGTCCGGCGAGCACAGCCCGTTGCGCATGTTCACGATGCGCGTCTTCGCGCGACACATCGAGGTGCCCCTGCTGCACCTCGTCTACCTGGCGTGCGTGGGGAGGCTCCAGTTCCTGTCGAAGTTCTTCCTTACCCGCTGGCTCATCATGTACCCCATCGCCTACCCGTTCGGCCACTATGGCGACACGGGCCGCCCGGTCCCCTTGCCGCAACTGCTCGAGATGATCGATTCACTGGAGGGGCCGATCGCGGTGGGGCCCTGCCGCTGCCGGATGGGCCACCGCGCCTGCGGGCACCCGCTGGAGACCGATATCGTCATCAGGACGGGCACACAGGTCTGGCTGGACGCCTTCCCCTTCGCCTACAGGACCATCAGCGAGGACGAGGCCAAAGAGATCGTGAGCGAGTGCGCGTCGCAGGGCATGTTCCATATGGTCTTTCTGCACTGCCTCGTCGCCGGCGCCATGAACGAGTACGTGATCTGCAACTGCTGCACCGACGGCTGCGTCCCCTACCTCCTCAACAGGACTCTCGGGCAGGACGTCTACCCCCTGGTCGCGGGGGCCTGGGAGGCGACGGTCGACGCGGAGAGGTGCGAGCGCTGCGGCCGCTGCGTGGAAGTGTGTCCGTTCTCAGCCCGGGTGCTCGACGATTCCGGGCCGCGAGTGCTGGAGTGTTTCGGCTGCGGACTTTGCGCCGCGGGCTGTAAAGGTGGGGCAACAAGAATGGAGATCCGCAACACATAATGGAACGGGGGCAGGGTTAGCCTCTTGCTCGCTGGTCCTCGCGTTGTGATGTCGGCAGACTCTCTACAATCCTGGAACGCTGCGAAACGCTCGCAAAAGGCTAACCCTGCCCCCGTCAGGAGTTCCCTAAAAAAGAAAATCTAAGAAGACTGCTGACCAGTAGGAATGTCGTGTACTGTGCAATCGAGAAAACGCAACAAAGGGGTCAGACCACTTTGTTGCGTTTTGCGAAATTGAAGATGCGAGCTAGTCCTTGCCGGGGAAATCGACCTCAGCAAGAATGGCGTCCAGCATCCGGCCCGGAAAGCCTGATGTCATGTGCGACGGAGAGTTGCCTCCCCAGGAGACTCCCCCGGTGCAGAAGAAGCTGATGTTTCCGGCGTCCTCGATGCACGGCAGAACCACGGAGTTGCGGCACACCGACATGTCGGCGACGGCGTTCTTCGCTATTCTTTCGAAGACGTAGTTGACCTTCTCGTTCCTGAAAGCGGCCTTGACAGCCCGGTCGAAGTGCCTCGAGCGACGCATGTAGGCCAGCGCGCCGTTGGACGCCCGGCTCAGCATCACCCGCCCGCTGAGGCGGCGCTCCCCGACTCCGAGGGCCGACCATCCGATCCTGCCCCTGAACTTATCGGTGAGCGCGCCCGGCCCCAGCCGCGAGGCGAGCTCTCGGAGCTGACCCGGCCTGCCCCTGACGATCACCGCGTCCGGTGTCCCCTGGCTGAAGCGCCACAGCGGGGCGACGTACACCCCCGCGACGGGGCCCTCGAGCCGCGGCTTCAGACTCTTCTCGAACGCCGTCTCCGGCGCCTTCAAGCCGAGCACCACCGGCGACCACTTGCAGATATCTATCGAGCCCGGCGCCACCAGGAGCTCCTCGCCGAAGGTGGCCCTCCTCACCGCGTCGCACCATGAAACACCGCTGTAGCGCGGCGCCTCGCAGCCTTCCACGGATTGCTCGAGGACCTTCACGCCGACGAGCGGCAGCTCCAATACTATCGGGTCCATGTTCCTCTCAATCCATATCGCGCCTCGCGCTCCGCCTACTCCATCTTCTTGAACATCGACTTCGGCCGGCCGCAGATCGGGCACTGGTCTGGAGCCTCGTTCTCCACCGTGTTCCCGCAGTGCTGGCACACGTAGTAGGTGACCTCTTCGTTCTTGCCCAGGTTATCTAGAGCCTTCTGGTAGAGGCTGGCGTGTATCTTCTCGACGGCGTTGGCGTTCCAGAAGGTCTCCACCGCCGGCCTGTTGCCGTCCTCCTTGGCCTCCTCGACCATGGGCGGGTACATCTCCATGAACTCGTGGGTCTCTCCGCCGATCGCCTCTTTCAGGTTATCCTCCGTTGAGTGGACCCCGCCGAGCACCCCCAGATGCGCCAGCGCGTGCACGGTCTCGGCGTCCGCGGCGGCCCGGAACAGCCTCGCGACCTGGGCGAACCCGTCCTTGTCGGCCTTCTTGGCGTAGGCCAGGTACCTGCGGTTCGCCTGGGATTCTCCGGCGAAGGCTTCCTTGAGGTTGTCCTCTGTCGACATCTCGTCCTCCTTTCCGCCAGGCTCCCCCAGCAGGGCCCGACAACGACAGCTCGTGTAAGTACGGTGCAGACAAGCCAGACAATTATATCAGGGCTTTGAAGGGCATGATGGAAGGTCTGAGGAGCCGGCCGAGCGGCCGCGGCCTAGCTGAATTCCACGAACTCGCCGGTCATCATGTAGCTCACGTTCTCCCCGACGTCGACGGCGTGGTCGGCTATCCTCTCGATGAAGCGGGCGATCATGACGACGCGTATGACGAGCTCGAGCTCCTCCTCGCTCTCCTTGTTGTAGGAAGTCAGGAACGTCCGGTTGATGCGGTCCACCGTATCGTCCATCTTCGAGAGGTCCTTGGCCTTCGCCAGGTCGCGCTCCTTGAAGGCCTCCATGGCTCGCAGGGTCATCTTGATGGAGCGCTGGAACATCTCGTCCATGTTCTCCTGGATCCAGGGCGACATGGTGTAGCCTTCGAGGTTCACGATGGCCTTGCTGATGTTGACACAGAGGTCGCCCACGCGCTCCAGGTGCTGGGCGACCCGCATTATCACGATGATCGTGCGCAGGTCGATGGCGACGGGGGCCTGCCTCGCGAGCAGCTCTATCCCGGTCTCCTCGATCTTCTTCACGAAATGGTCGAGGACATCGTCATCGTCCATGACGCCCTTGGCCTTCGCCGTATCCAGGGAGGCGAAGGCGGCCCGGGTCTGCTCGATGGTCTCCACAGTAGTGTTGGCCATCTTCAGCAGGTCGCGGTACAGCTCGTCCAGCTGCTCGTGAAAGGTCTTTCTGATTTCCATGTCACAATCACCTTTCGCCTCTCGCGGGCTTAACCGAACCGCCCGGTGATGTACCGCTCGGTCCTCTCGTCCTCCGGGTTGGTGAAGATGGTGTTCGTATCGCCGTATTCTATCAGTCTTCCGGGCTCGCCCTGTTCCTGCACCAGCAGGAAAGCGGTGAAATCGCTCACGCGCGCGGCCTGCTGCATGTTGTGGGTCACGATGACCATTGTGTAGTTCTGCTTCAGGTCGGCCATCAGGTCCTCGATCAACTGCGTCGCCACGGGGTCGACCGCGGAGCACGGTTCGTCGAAGAGTATCACCTCGGGCTGGACCGCTATGACGCGCGCTATGCAGAGCCTCTGCTGCTGCCCGCCGGACAGCCGCTGCCCCGACTCCTGGAGGTTCTGCTTGACCTCCTGCCACAGGGCCGCCTTCTTGAGGCTGTCCTCCACTATCGAGTCCAGCTCGTCTTTCTTCTTTATGCCGCCGAGCTTGGGCCCGTAGGCGACGTTCTCGTAGATGCTCTTGGGGAACGGGTTGGGCCGCTGGAACACCATCCCCACCCGCCTGCGCAGGGCTATAGTGTCGTACCCCGGGGCGTACATGTCCTCGTCGTCGAGGATCACTTCCCCCTCGACACGAATGCCGTTGATCAGGTCGTTCATGCGGTTCAGGCAGCGGACCAGCGTGCTCTTGCCGCATCCGGACGGTCCGATAAGCGCCGTTATGCGCCTCGCCAGGATGTCCAGGCTGATGTCCTCGATCGCCTTGAAGTCGCCGTAGAACATCGAGAGGTTCTTGATCTCCATCTTCTTTTCGAACTCGCTCATCATCCTCCTAGAAGCCGTTTCTCCTGGTATTTACGCCCCAGGTATCTTGCCAGAAAGTAGATCACCAGCACCATGATCAGCAAAAGCGCGGCGCTTCCGTTCACGACCCTGAGGTAGTCCGCCTGCACTCCCTCGGTCTGCGAGTACCAGACGTAGCCGGCGAGCGGGGCGGCGGTGTCGAACGGGTTAAGCGGGATGTTCCTGATGAAGAGGCCGGTCGTGTATATGATGGCGGCCGACTCGCCGACGATCCTTCCTATCGGAAGTATCGTCGCGGTGATGATCCCGGGCATCGCGCTCGGCACCACCACCTGCCGGATGGTGGTCCACTTGGTGGCGCCCAGGCTCATCGAGGCTTCCCGGTAGGTGTCAGGCACCAGGTTCATCGCCTGCTCCGTCCCCCGCAGCAGTATCGGCAGGTTCAGTATCGCCAGCGTGAAAGCGCCGGCCATCAGGCAGTAGCTCCACCTGAAGTAGACCACGAACAAGGCGAGGCCGAAGAGCCCGAAGACGATTGACGGCAGCGTCGCGAGCGTGTCCAGGCAGAAGCGGATGAAGCCTGTCAGCTTGCCCTTTTTGGCGTACTCTGAGAGGTATATGGCGGCGCCGATGGATATGGGCAGCGAGATGATGAGGCTCAGCCCGACCAGGTACAGGGTTGACACGATCATGGGGAAGACGCCCCCACCGCTCTTGATCGCCTCCGGCTTGCCGAAGATGAACTTCGGGTTGAGCGCGGTCAGCAGACCACGCGCGAAGATCTCGATTATTATGAAGCCCAGGATCGCCACCACGATTATCCCCAGCACCCAGAAGACTGTGGTCGCGGCTTTGTCCGCCCGTCTTCCTTTCATTCGCCCTTCCTTTTTCGGGAGATCAGCCTGATGAAGACCACCAGGAAGACAGATATCAGGAGCAGCATGAGCGCCTGCGCGAACAGCGCCGAGCGGAAGACGCCCGAGGCCTCACCCATGTCCTGGACTATCCTGGTGGGCAGTGTGCTGCCGGGCTGCACCAGCGACGCGGTCGCCTGGCTGGCGTTGCCTATCACCATCTGCACGGCCATGGTCTCACCGATCGCGCGGCCCATACCCAGTATGACGGCTATCATCAGACCTTCCCTGGCCGACGGCATGATTATCTTGTAGATGGACTGCCAGCGGGTCGCTCCCATCGCCGCCGATGCCTCCTTGAGCTCCGTGGGCACCGCTTTCAACGACTCGGCGCTCAGCGTCGTGATCGTGGGGAGCGACATGACCACGAGCACCAGCGACGCCGCGCCCATACCGAAGCCCGATGAGCCCGTGAGGTTCCTGATGAACGGCACCAGCAGGATCAGGGCGAACCAGCCGATGACGACGGATGGGATGCCCGCCAGCAGCTCGATGACCCTGCGCACCGACCTGCCGACCTTCTCCGGGGCGACCTGGTCTATGAAGATCGCCGCGCCGATGCCCAGGGGGGCGGCGATTATCATGGCCACCGCCGTCGTAAAGAGAGTCCCGAAAGTGAAGGCCAGCATCCCGTAGTGCCCGCTCTTGGGCCGCCAGTCGGTCGAGAGGAACAGCTGCCTTATGCCGACCTTGCTGATCGCCGGGAGGCTCTCCCTGAAGATGAACAGGAAGATCATGAGGACGCCCAGGAACGAGACCGAAGCGCAGAAGAACATGACCAGCTTGATCCAGCGCTCGCGGTCGCCCACGACTATCGCGCGCATTGTCGACGCCGACATCCCGGAACCCTGGCTCATGGTGTTTTTACGTCCTTCATCTTCACGTATTCCCTCGCCACGATCTCTGTCTGGAACTTGTCCGAGAGGACGAAGTCGATGTATCCCTTGGCGACACCCTTCGCCTCCCCCTTGGTGAACAGGTGCAGGAACCGCGCGATGGGATAACGGCCGGTAGCGGCATCCGCGACCGTGGGCGCGACCCCGTTGAAGGATATGGCCTTGAGTCTCTTGTTCACGTAGCCGAACGAGATGTAGCCGATCGCGTTCGGGGTCGTTCCGACGATCTCCCGCATGACCCCGTTGCTGGAGCACTGGATCGCGGAAGGCACGGTCTCGACCACACGGGTGTCGGTAGCCCCCAGCGCCCTCTTGTCGAAGATCTCACGCGTC
>Ga0209747_1000939_pt1 | contig 15811 bp, 15 predicted proteins | sample BarGraNGADG00311_FD_184498 | JGI IMG/M metagenome (GOLD analysis project Ga0209747, IMG submission 184498) | Arctic peat soil microbial communities from Barrow, Alaska - Barrow Graham LP Ref core NGADG0011-311 (SPAdes) (version 2) | ecosystem: Environmental > Terrestrial > Soil > Wetlands > Peat... | reverse complement strand
GCACCCCGTCGAGCCGCCGTAGTCAGCGGGTGGCCAGGGCGTAGCGGGCGACGTCGCGGATGTAGTCGTCCGCCGCCTTCCGGCTCTGCTCGAGCTGTTGGTTGGCGCGCTCCGCGGCGCCGTCGTCCCGGAGCGCGGCGAACTGCCGCCAGAACTGGCGCCACTTGGGGGACGATAGCCTTCATGAGCCCGATCCCCGCCACGTCCCCCACCCCGCCGTGTGCGGAGCTTCACCTCCACCTGGAGGGCACCCTCGAGGTTCCCATGGTGCTGGAGCTGGCGGACCGCAACGGGATCCGGCTCCCGACGCCGGACGAGGACGCGCTCCGCCGGCGGTACGCCTTCACTGACCTCGCCTCCTTCCTCGCGCTCTACTACGAGAACACCGCGGTCCTCCGGACGGCGGCGGACTTCGCGGCGCTCACCGGTGCGTACCTGCGGCGCGCGTCGGAGGCGGGGGTGCTGCACGCCGAGGTCATGTTCGACCCGCAGGCCCACGTTGCCCGCGGTGTCCCGCTCGGCGCGGTGGTGGAAGGGGTGGCTGCCGCCCTCGAGGAGGGCGGCCGCGAGTTCGGGATCAGCACAGGGCTGTTCGCGGCTTTCCTGCGCGACCGCCCGGCGGCCGAGGCCCACGCGGTCCTCGACGAGCTACTCGCCCTGGACGCCCCCATCACCGGCGTGGGGCTGGACTCGGCGGAGTTGGGATACCCGCCGTCGCTCTTCGCGGACGTGTTCGCCCGCGCCCGGGCGCTGGGTCTCCACCGCATCGCGCACGCCGGCGAGGAGGGGCCTGCCGGGTACATCGTGGGCGCGCTCGACCTCCTCCACGCCGAGCGGATCGACCACGGGATCCGGTGCCTCGAGGACCCCGCGCTGGTGGCACGGCTCGCCGCCGAGCGGATCCCGCTCACCGTGTGCCCGCTGTCGAACGTGCGGCTCCACGCGGTTCCCGAGCTCGCGGCGCACCCGCTCCCGGGCATGCTGGCCCAGGGCCTGAACGTCTCCGTCAACTCGGACGACCCCGCGTACTTCGGCGGCTACGTGGACGACAACTTCCGTGCCGTGGCCGCGCAGTTCTCGCTCGGGGCCGCCGAGCTGGCGCGGCTCGCACTGAACTCCGTGGAGAGTTCCTTCGTCCCCGCGGAGCGTTCCCGGGAACTGGCCGGCGCCGTCGAGGCATGGCGGGCCGCGCAGGGCCAGTAGGCTCACGACGTGACCGCGCTCACCGCCCTGGTGCCGATCACCGTGCTGTGGCTGGCGCTGGTCGCGGTGCACGAGTGGCGCCACAGGTCATTGCAGGCTACCGCTGGGCGGGGACGCTGAGCATCGCCTCGGTGCTGTAGCCCTCGCCCACCGACAGGTCGTACTGCACGAGCCGGTAGTCCGCGAGGAGTTCGGGTGCCCGCGTCGGATCCTCCTCGGCCAGGGCGGCGAGCAGGGCGTTGTACGGCGTCACCGGCGCCTGTGCCGCGGCCAGCAGCTGGTTGACGAGCAGGTTCGGTCCGATGGTCACGCCGGGGTCCACCTCGGCGGTCTCGAAGTTCGCGAACACGAACCACGGCGTCTCGTACTGCAGCGCCGGGTCGGTGGTGTCCAGGACTTCCTGCGGCCAGACCGTGGGTAGGTGGTCGCCGTAGAAGAGCACGATCGTGCGCTCGTCCAGCGCCGCCAGGTCCGCGACGAGCTGCGCGAGTGCCTCGTCGCTGTACTTCAGCCCGCGTAGGTACTGTCCCATCGCCGCGTTCTCGGTGGCGTCGAACGGCCCCTCCACGCCGATCGGCGAAAGATAGCCGTTCTGCGGCGGGTGGTTCTGCATGGTCACCACGTTCACGAACATGGGCCGCTCGGACGCGCGCAGCTCGTCCACCAGCTCGGTGTACGTGGCGGCGTCGGAGACGTACCGATCGCCCTCGAGTCGGTCGGTGTGGGTCATGTCCTGGATGAACTCGCTGCGCTCGAACCCCAGCACCGGGTAGACCACCTCCCGCCGGTAGAACGAGGCCAGGTAGGGGTGGAGCGTGAGGGTGGCCCGGTCGGGCTCGCCGAACGTGCGCACGAAGGACGGGAACGACTCCTGCTGCGACACCAGCATCTGGAAGGGGCTGTGCAGCTGCGACTGGAAGTTGCTCACCGACATCCCCGTCAGCACCTCGAACTCCACGTTGGCGGTGCCCCCGCCGTAGCCCGAGCTGAGCATCGTGCCCGATGTCCCGCCGTCCATCAGGCTGCGAGTGAACGGCAGTGGGTCCTCCGCCACGGTCACCCCCGCCGAGCTCGCCGCCGCCATCCGGAGCGGGTCCGAGAAGCTCTCGCCGAGGACCAGCACGATGTTCGTGTCCGCCAGCGCGGCGGCGTCGCGCGTTGCGTTCGTGACGACGGCGGCCTCCCGCCATCGGGCGACAACCGCCTCCATCGTGGCGGCGTCGTAGTCGGCGGGCCGGTCCGTCGCCGTAGCCGGCAGGTTGTAGAGCAGGCCCGCCAGGAAGCCGTTCTTCGCGTAGTTGTCCAGCTGGCTCCACGGCGCCCAGTACACGCCGGCCGCCTCGTACGCCTCACGCGTGACGTTGCCCGGCTGGTTGAACGTGACCGCGGAGAGCAGGACGGCGGCGGACACCACCCCGGTGGCCCCGCGCGCGAGGATGACCCGACGCCCCAGCCTGGTGGGCACCCACATCCCCGGGCGCATGCGGCGCCCCACCAGCCGCGCCACCCCCCAGGCGACGGCGGGGATCGCGACGAGCGCAGCCGCCACGCCGAGCGCGCGCCCAGTCCCCACGCTCTCGACCAGGAAGCGGAATTGGCCCAGGTAGGTGACGTCGGAGGGATAGAGCGGCTCGCTCCGCAAGCGCATCTTCTGGTAGTCCGCGAAGCCGACCATGGTGGCCAACGTGAGGGTGACGCCGGCCGAGATCCACAGCCTCCCGGTGAGGGCGAGGAGGAACACGAGCAGGGCCCACACGACAAGCGCGCCGAGCAGGACCACGTCCGCCTGCAACGCGGCGAACCGCTCGAGCGGCTCCTTCCAGGGGTCGTTGACGGTGTGCACCAGCTCGAGGCCCACCGCGATCGCGAGTGCGAGCACCAGGCTCGCGGCCAGGTACAGCGCGATTCGCCCCCCAAGCCGGGGCGACGACGGCGCGCGGCGCGGCGGTCCCCCGGCGTCAGGTCCCGTATCCCGACCCCTCGGGGACGCGTGGCGCGGCGACGGGTTCATGGCAGTCGATTCTATTCCCGCCTGTCCGGGGCCGTGAACGTGCGCTGGGCGGGCTCCAAACCCTTACCCTCGGCGCAAACCCTCTCCAGCCGCCGGTCCCAGGATGTGGACTGGTTGGTGCGGAGCGTGGGCCTTTGGCCCTACGGTTACAGCACCTATCCAGAGCAGCTGAGAGACCTGGCTCCCTGACGCTGCAGCAACCGCCGCTCCCGCGGACCGGTGCTAATGCCAGGATCGATGGAGGATCCCATGACTCGCCACCTCGACGAGTACCCCACCGCCCAGACTGTGGCACGCCGCGCGACGATGCACTGTAGGTCGGCGCGGCTCCTCCGAATGTGCGCCGCGGCTTGAGGCCGCACGTGCCCTGACGATCGAGTCCGCGCCACCGGCGCCGAGAGGGCACCACGGGCGGGTGACCGCCGCCAATTCCGCCTCCACGAGGCGTTCCCAATCCTTGGCCCGTCGAGCCGACCCGTGCCCCGGCGTGCCGCCAGAGAAAGCAGTGCACCATGACCACCACCCTTGAGGCCCAGACCACCCCCCAGATCTTCGAGCTCCACACCACGGGAGCCTGGCAGGGCCAGTTCCGCACCGACGTCGCCGTCCGCGGCTTCGGCTTCACCGTGGCCGAGCCCGAGGTGCTCGGCGGCGACAACTCCGGCCCCAACCCCCTCGAGTACGTCCTCGGCGGGTTCGAGGGCTGCATCGCGGTCGTCGTCGAGGTGGTCACGCGGGAGCGCGGTATCACCCTCAACGACCTCCGGCTGAACATCTCGGGGTCCATCGACCTGCGCGGTTTCGGCGGGGTCCCGGGGGTTTCGCCGTCGTTCCTGACGATCGACGGCGCCGTCCACGTGTTCGCGGACATCGATGAGCCCACGTTCCGCGACCTCATCGACGAGACCGAGCGCCGGTGCCCCCTGTTCAACCTCTTCCGTGACGCCGGCGTGACGCCGGACATCCGGTGGTCGCTGAACATCTGACGCCCGCGTTGGACCGGGGCCCCGCTGGTGGAGAGCCGGCGGGGCCCCGTGACCCCAACGTCCCCACGCGCTGACCTACGCTGGGAGGGTGCGCTACATCTCGACCCGTCAACGGCCCGGCGACCAACTGCTCGCCTTCTGCGACATCCTGCTCGAGGGGCTCGCGCCCGACGGCGGGCTCTACGTCCCGGACGCCTACCCGCGCGTCGACGGCGAGACGCTCGACCGCTGGCGCGCCGTCCTCGCCGACGGCGGCTACCCCGCCCTCGCGCACGCGGTGCTGGGCCTCTTCATCGACGACATCCCCTCCGACGACCTGCTCGCCATCTGCCGGCGGGCGTACACCGTGGAGAAGTTCGGCACCGAGGAGATCGTCCCGGTGCGGGAGATCGGCGACGGACTGTGGCTCGCCCGCCTCTCGGGCGGCCCCACCGCCGCCTTCAAGGACATGGCGATGCAGCTCCTCGGCGAGCTGTTCGAGTACGAGCTGGGGCGCCGCGGCACGGTCCTCAACATCCTGGGCGCCACCAGCGGGGACACCGGCTCCGCGGCCGAGTACGCCATGCGCGGCAAGAGGGGCATCACCGTCTTCATGCTGACGCCCCGCGGGCGCATGACGCCGTTCCAGCAGGCGCAGATGTTCTCCCTCGATGACCCCGCGATCACCAACATCGCCGTCGATGGCGTGTTCGACGACTGCCAGGACCTCGTCAAGGCGGTGTCGGCGGACCGCGGGTTCAAGGCACGCTGGAGCATCGGCACCGTGAACTCGATCAACTGGGCGCGGCTCCTCGCGCAGGTGGTGTACTACGTCTCGACCTGGCTGCGGCTGACCACCACCAACACGGAGCGGGTCTCGTTCTGCGTGCCCACCGGCAACTTCGGGAACATCTGCGCCGGGCACGTGGCCCGTCAGATGGGGCTCCCGATCGACGAGCTCATCCTCGCCACCAACGAGAACGACGTCCTCGACGAGTTCTTCCGCACCGGCGTCTACCGCGTCAGGTCCGGGGCGGACACGTTCGAGACGTCCAGCCCGTCGATGGACATCTCGAAGGCCTCCAACTTCGAGCGTTTCGTGTTCGACCTCCTCGGTCGCGACGGCGGCCGGGTGCGGCAGTTGTTCGTGGAGGAGTTGGGGGAGCGCGGGTTCTTCGACCTCTCGGGGACCGTCGAGTTCGCCGCGGCGCGCGACCGGTACGGGTTCGTGACCGGATCCTCGACGCACGCCGATCGGGTGCGGACGATCCGCGAGGTGGAGGCCCGGAGCGGCGTCGTCGTGGACCCCCACACCGCCGACGGCGTGAAGGTGGCCCGCGACCACCGCGACGGCAGGCTCGGGGTGCGGCCCGCCGGGCTGGTGGTCGTGCTCGAGACCGCCCTGCCCGTGAAGTTCGCGGCCACGATCCGCGAGGCCCTCGGCCGCGAACCCGAGATCCCGACGGCGTTCGCCGGGCTGGAGGACCTGCCCCGGTACGTCGTCGACCTGGACAACGACGTCGATGCGCTGAAGGCGTTGATCGAGGAGCGCCTCGGCGCGCACTGACCTACCTCGCCGCTCGGTCCGCCTCCTTGGCAGCCCGGGCGGCGAGGTTGTCCAGGAAGACCACCAACTGGTCCGCTTCGTTGACCACGAACTCGCAGGTGGACACCCGGTGCTCCTGCCCGTCCCGGACCCAGACGTACTCGTATTCCATGCCGTCGTACGCGGTCGGGCAGGTGTCCGTGAACACTGGCGAGTCCTCGATCCGGGTGTTCTCGACGGCCCGCCACACGGTGTCCTTCTCGGAGCCCGAAAGGAACCCTCCGCTGGACCGGTCCGAGCCGCCGTCGAAGACCCAGGTGCCGTCGTCATACACCCGCAGGTCGTCGACGCACACGCCGGCCGGGCAGAGGCCGCCGGTCCCGACGCGCGCCGCCACCACGCTCGCATCCGCCGGGTCAGGTGAGCCGGCCGGCTCCGCGCACGCCGTCGTCGTTACCAGCACGAACAGGGCGGCCGCGGCGGCTCTCCGCCCCGCCACGCGCCCCGCCACGCCCCGCTTCACAGGCTCACCCTGGTCCCCTCGAACCGGGCGGCCTCGGCGGGGTCGTGGGTGATCAGGAGCACCGTCTTGCCCACGATCCGCTCGCTGACGTAGGTCATCGTCCGCTCCTTGGTGGCCTCGTCGAGCCCCTTGAACGGTTCGTCGAGGCAGAGGAAGTCGCTTGTCGCCATCATCGCCCGCACGATCGCCACGCGGCGCCGTTGCCCCCCGGACAGCTGGCTGACCGGCTTGGTCACCGACTCCTCGTCCAGCCCCACGGCCAGGAGTTCGCGCCGGATGCCGGCCGCCGCCGCCGTCGTCGGGGTCCCGAGGACGAGCCGCACGTTGCCGGTGGCGGACATCTGCTCGCACAGCCGGTCCTCCTGGAAGACGGCCGCGAGCCGTTTGCCGGCGATCCCCTCGATGGCGCCGCCGTCCGGGGGCAGCAGCCCGAGCAGGAGGTTGGCCAGCGTGGTCTTGCCGGAGCCGCTCGGCCCGACGAGGACGGTGACCCCGCCGTCGGGGAGGGTGAGGGTGAGGTCCCGGATGACGGCGTTGTCGCCGAAGCTCTTCGAGAGGTGGCTGATCCGCACCATGCTCAGGCCCCCCACCGCGACAGGCGGAGCTCGAAGCGCCGCAGCAGGGTCAGGAAGAAACGCTCGAACAGGAAGCTGACCAGCACGATCACGATCGTCCACGCGAACAGTTCCGCCGTGCTGAGGAAGATCTTCGCCTGGTAGAGCCGCTCCCCGATGCTCCCCTCGGAGAGGCCGATCACCTCGGCGGCGATGCCGCTCTTCCAGCACAGTCCCAGCCCGATCCGGGCCCCCGAGGTGAAGTGCGGGATGATCGCGGGGATGTCGATGGCGCGGAACCGGCGCCACAGCGGGATGCGGAAGACGCGGGCCAGCTCGAGGAGTTTCGGATCGGTGCGGTCGATGCCTTCCAGCACGTTCGTGTGGATCACGGGCACCACGATGAGGAAGCTGATGACCAGCGAGAGGGTGCTGCTGTCCGCCCAGATGAGCACCAGGATGATGAAGCTGACCACTGGCACGCTCTTGAGGACGAGCATCAGCGGGGCGAGCAGGGTCCGCGCCGCGCCGCTGGCGCCGCTCAGCGCCGCCAGCAGGATCCCGACCACCACGGCGAGCAGGAAGCCCCCGATGATCCGCACGAAGGAGTAGCCCACGCTGGCCCAGAACGCCCGCGTCACCACGAGGGTCGCCAGCGTCCGGACCACCGCCACCGGCGAGACCAGCAGGAGTTCCTGCCCGATCGCCATGCTCGCGAGCTGCCAGACCACCAGCCAGAACAGGACGGCGACGGCGCCGCGGGCCAGCCGCCGCCCGCCTCCGTCGGCGCGCGGCCCGCTACGGCTGGTAGTAGAAGTCATCTGTCGGCAGCGCTCCGCCCACCGACTGCGGGTTCGCCTCGAAGAGCACCTGGAGGTACCCTCCGAGTTTCGCCTTCATCTCGCTCCCGGCGACGAAGGTGATGTTGCTGGCGGGGATCGCGGCAGCGGCGATGGCGGCGTCCGGCACGATCCCGTAGCCGGCGATCAGCTCCGCGGCCTCCGGGATGTTCTCGTTCGTCCAGGCCGTCGACGCCTGGTAGTCGGCGAGGAATTCGTCGAAGGCCGCCTTGTTCGCCTCGGCGAACTCGCGGCGCACAACGAGCACCCCGGTGACCATGCCACTGTCGGCGCTGACCTTGTCCCACTCGTCCGACAGGGAGAGCGCCACGCGGACCGCGGGGTTCTGCCGCTGCACGGTCGTCACGTAGGGCTGCGGCAGGACCGCGATGGCGGGGTCCGGTCCCGCGAGGAGGACGGCGAGCTCGGTCGCCTCGCTCTTGTACTCGATGGTGAGGTCCGTCGCGGGGTCGATCCCGTTCGCGGTGAGGATGTGGTTCAGCGCGTACTCCGGCGTGGCTCCCTTGCCGGTGTTGTAGACGGTCTTACCCCGCAGGTCCTCCACCGACGAGACCGTCTCCCCGTTCTCCACCACGTAGATCACGCCGAGCGTGTTGATGGCAGCCACCTGCACGGCGCCCGTGGTCTTGTTGTACAGGACGCTGGCCAGGTTGGCGGGCACGAGGGCGATGTCGACCTGCCCCTGCACGATCTGCGGGACGATCTCGTCCGGGGTGCCGTACATGGTCACCTGGTAGTCGTGGTGCGTGGCGCCGGCTTCCGCGTCGCTCATCAGCTTGACCAGCCCCATGGTGGTCGGGCCCTTGAGTGAGGCGATGCGCATGGTGGTCGGCTGCGTCGTCGGCGACGGCGCAGCGGTCACCGCCGCGGACGTCGCCGGTTCCGGCGTCGTCGGGGAGGTCGCAGGGGTGCCGCAGCCCGCGAGGAGTGCGAGTGCGAGCACTCCGGTCAGTCGTCCCAACAACCTGGGCATGTGCCCTCCCTGCTCGATGTTTCCTGGTCGAAGTCCCATTCAACCGTCATCCGGGGAGGCACTCGTGGGCCCTCAGGCCCATGGTCACGGCACGTGCGGCAGCGGCCACAGCTCCCCGGTGCCGCTGTCGATCAGCGCCGCCCCCGCCACCTGCACCGTCAGCGGGAGGACATCGTGGACGAGGCGCGCCACCGTGGCCAGCTGGGAGCCCTTCACCCGGGTGGCGGCCGAGACGTGCGGCACCCACTGGCCCGGCTCGTAGTGGTGGTGGAGGGTCGCCCCGGCCGCGGCGATGGCGCGCGCCACCCGGTCCTGCCGCGCGGCGACCTCGGCGGTGACGGAGGCCGCGAGGGCGGCACGGCCGCGGGGGAACAGGAGCGTGCCGTGGAACGCCAAGGGGAAGGGGCCGCCGTCAGGCAGGGCGGCGACGGCGTCGAACACTTGGCTGAGGTCCCACTCCAGGGCGACGGCGTACGACAGGTGGGCGCGGTGGTGGCCGTGCGTGAGCGAGAGGAGGGTGGGGACGCCCTCGGCCTCGAGGCGCTCCCAGAGTTCCCGGATCGCGCGGTCGCCGGCGCGGTCGAAGAGGACGCAGACGGCGAGAGCCATGGGTCCATGATGCCGCCAGGCCTAGGCTGGCGCCATGAGCACACAGCTGGTGGCGGTCCTGGGGCGCGGCGTCGTCGACCCGGAGACCCCCGTCCTGTTCGCCGACGACGCCGGCCTGACCCGCGGCGACGGCTGCTTCGACACCTGCCGCGTGGTGCGTGACGACGCCGGCACCCGCGTGGACCACCTTGAGCGGCACCTGGCCCGGTTCGCCCACTCGGCCGAGCTGCTCAGCCTCCCGGCCCCGGACCTGGGGGCGTGGCGGGCACTCATCGACGAGGCGACCGCGGCCTGGGCCGTGCCGGGCGAGGCGGCCCTGAAGCTGGTCCTCACCCGCGGGCCCGAGCACACGCCGGGGACGCCGACGGGGCTGCTGCTGCTGACCGCCGTCGACGGCGCGGCCCTCGCCCGGTCCCGGCGCGGCCTGCGCGTGGTGACACTGGACCGCGGGTACGCCTCCGACGTCTTCGCCGCCGCGCCGTGGCTGCTGGGCGGCGCGAAGAGCCTGTCCTACGGCGTGAACGTGGCGGCCAAACGGGAGGCCACCGCCCGCGGCGCCGACGACGTCCTCTTCGTCTCCACCGACGGTTACGCCCTCGAGGGGCCGACCTCGGGGTTGCTCGTGGCGGCCGGGGGCGGACGGCTCGTCGCGGTCCCGGGTGGGGCGACGGGGGTGCTGGAATCGGTGACCGTCGGGGTGATCCTGGAGGCGGCTGGGGGTGCGGGGATGTGTGCCGGGTTCGAGTTGCTGCGCCCGGCTGGGCTGCTGGAGTCCCGGGGGGCCTGGCTCGTCTCCACCGTGCGGGGTGTCTGCCCGATCCTCCAGCTGGACGGCCGGCCGATGCCGCACGATCCGGCGCTCACGGCCGTGCTCGCGCGGAGCGCGGGGTTCGAGCCGCTCGCGACTTCGTAGCTGCCGCAGACCGCTCCCTGCGAGAGCCTCAGACGAGGAGCGCCATCGCCTGCGCCACCATGCCGGTGCGCTCCTGCCGCGTGAGCCAGCCGTTGCGGGAAATGCGCAGCGTGCTGGACGCCTGGTAGACCCGCGCCCGCCGCAGCACGGCCGCGCCCTCCCACTCGGGCGGGAGCGCCGCGAGATAGGCCGCGCCGGTGAACGCGACCACGTCGGCTGCCTCGTCGCCGTTGCCCCCGTACCGCCCGACGGCGTGTGCCACCTCCGCGAGGAGCCGCCCAAGCTCGCTGGCCGGGTCGGCGATCCGCATCCGTTCCCAGTCGATGGCCACCATCCCGCCGCTGGTCGGGATGATGAAGTTGCTGGTGGTGGCGTCACCGTGGATCCAGGTGGGGGTGTACGCGAGCATGAGGGGCTCGGAGAACCAGCGGTCCACCAGCCGCCGGAGTGCGTCGCAGACGAGGGCGTTGTCCTGCAGGACGCCGGCATACGCCAGGTCTCCGATGAACTTGTGGGCCTCAAACCGCTCGAAGCCGAGGTCCGGCTCCGCCCCCGGCTGCCGGCCGCCCGCATGGAGCGCCGCGAGCAGGTGGGCCGCGTCCTCGAGGATCCGCGGCAGAGCCCCGGGACGGGTGCGGCGCACCGCGATGGCGTCCTCCAGCGTGAGCCCGTCCACGTGCTCCAGGAAGAGGACGTCCCGGCGGAGTGCCAGCGCGCGGACGGCGCGGACGGCGCCGTCGGACAGGCCGAGCGCCTGCACGTGGTGGATGCGGTTGAACTCGTTCGCCGCGTTCTGCTCGGCCGCCCACCACTCGTCCACCTTCTCCCGGTAGAACTTCACCAGCACCGTCCACCCGGTGGCCTTCTCGCGGTACAGGTAGATCGCGCGGGACATCCGCGCGGCCTCCCACAGCGCGGGCCGTTGGGGCAGTTCCCACAGCTGGTGGTACAGGAAGAGGGCGGTGGGGGAATCGGACGGGACCGGGAACCAGTCGTTCAGGGCGAATCCGGCGGCGTCAGCAGGGGGAGTCAACTCGAGGTCGGGGAAGGGATCCGCGCTCACCGATCCTCCTCGCACCCGGGAGGCGCGCGCCTTGATCGTGGGGCACCCCAATGGCATGACATCGTAGTGCCACCAGCCGCGAAAGGGCTGGGGATGAGGAGGCGCTCGTGCGGATCGACCCGGGGACGCGCGTGTTGCTCTTCGACTGCTACCAGACACTCGTGGGCATCCACACCGATGAGGGTGACCTGGCCGCGTGGGTGCATCTCGCCGGGTTCCTCCGCGTGAACGGCCTGCCCGCGGACGCCGAGGGCCTGCGGTGGCGTTACCACGAACTCGTGGCGGAGCGGTTGGCCGGGAGCGCGGAGGCCCACCCGGAGTTCGACGCGGTGGGGGTGTTCCGCCAGATCGTGGGCGAGCTGGGCGGAGACGTCGGGCGCGGGCCGGACGACGACGTCGGCACGCCCGGGCTCCCGACCCGCGCGTGCAGCGAATTCCGGGCGGCGTCGACGAGGTGGCTGGAGGTCTTCCCGGACAGCATCCCGGCGCTGCGGGCGCTGGGCGAGCGGTACACGCTGGGCCTGGTGACGGACGCGCAGCGCGTGTTCCTGCAGGCGGAGTTGCGCAGGACCGGGCTCGAGGGGCTGTTCGAGGTGATGGTGGTCTCGAGCGACCTCGGCTTCCGCAAACCCGACCCACGGATGTTCGAGATCGCCCTCGTGGAGCTGGGCGTGCGGCCCGACGAGGCGCTGTACGTGGGGGACTCGCTCGAGCGCGACGTCGGCGGGGCGCGGGCGGCCGGGGTGACCGGCGTGTGGCTGGACCGGCGTGGCGAAGCGGTGGCCAGGGGGGTGGAGGTGGGCGACGGCGTCGGGCAGGTCGTGGTGATCCGCTCGCTGGCGGAGCTGGTCGGCCCCGGGGAGTGACTGCCGTGCTCCCGACAGCGACGAGCGCCCTCCGGGCGGACGAGATCGCCGCGGCCTTCGGCCTGGGCCGCGGCGCCCGGCTCGAAGGCCCGGCGGCTCGGGGCGAGCAGGGCCGGGTGTGGCGCCTCACGACGTCGTCGGGTGACTTCGCGGTCAAGCAGTCCTTCTCACCGGTCGACCCCGCCGAGGCCGAATTCGACGCGGCCTTCCAGGAGGTGGCCCTCGCCGCCGGAGTCCCGCTGCCGGGGGTGGTGCGCACCACCGAGGGCCGCGTGCTCGCCGAGGTGTCCGGCGGTGCCGTGCGGGTGCACACCGAGCCCATCCACCCCTGGTACGTCGAGCCGGTGGGGGCGGAGGGGTGGGCGGAGCTCGTCGCGGACCTCACGACGGCGGGCGCCCCCTTCGCCGGCGACCCGGCCGCCGTCGTCCCGCGGATCCTGGACGTCGAGCGGGTCCTGGCCCGGCGCCCCGCCACGCAGGTCTGCCACATGGACCTCTGGGCCGACAACGTCCGCCGGACTCCCCGACCTGACGATGCTCATCGCCCAGCTGGGCCACATCGCCCAGATGGGTCCCGCCGCTGGCTGGCCGAGCCCGATCCCGTCGAGCGCCTCCACCTGGAGGGGTGGGTCCGGGAGTTCCTCGACGAGCCCGTCACCCGGGCCGTGGCGGGGGGCATCGTCGCAGCCGCTCGCTGACCACCGGCGCGCGTGGTCCACTCCGGCGGAATATGATGGTTCCGTGCCCACCCTGACAACCGCAACGTCCCCGCTCGGGGCGGACCTGCCCGCACGCCTGGCCGCGATCGTGGTGGCCGCTCCGGACCGGGCCCGCCGGGCGAGCCACAGCCCCTTTGACGGCTCCCTCGTGGGGGAGGTCCCCGTCTGCACGCCCGACGACGTCGCCACCGCCGTCGCCCGGGCCCGCGCCGCCCAGCCGCAGTGGGCCGCCCGCCCGCTGCGTGAGCGGATCGCGATCATCCGCCGGTACGGCGACCTCGTCCTCGCGCGGCAGGCCGAACTGCTGGACCTCATCCAGGTGGAGTCCGGCAAGTCCCGCGCCAGCGCGCACGAGGAGGTGGCCGACGTCGCGGCCAACGCCCACTACTACGCCCGGACCGCCGCGATCCACCTGCGGTCGCGCCTCCGCGAGGGCGCGCTGCCCCTGATCACCTCCACCGTGGTGCACCACCACCCGAAGGGTGTCGTCGGCGTCATCAGCCCGTGGAACTACCCGCTCACCCTCGCCGTGTCGGACGCGGTCCCCGCGCTGGTGGCCGGCAACGCCGTCGTGCTCAAGCCGGACCACCAGACGCCGTTCACGGCGCTCGCCGCGGTCGAGCTGCTGCGCGAGGCGGGCCTGCCCCCCGAGCTCTTCCAGGTTGTCACCGGCCCCGGGCCGATCCTCGGGCCCCCGCTCATCGGGGCCGTGGACTTTCTCATGTTCACCGGCTCCACCGCCACCGGCCGGATCGTGGCCGAGCAGTGCGGCCGGCGCCTCATCGGCTTCTCCGCCGAGCTCGGCGGCAAGAACCCGATGATCGTGCTCGCCGACGCGGACGTCGAGGCCGCCGCCCGGCAGGCGGTGCACGCCTGCTTCTCCAACTCCGGGCAGCTGTGCATCAGCATCGAGCGCATCTATGTCGAGGACGCGGCCTACGAGCGCTTCGCCGCCGCCTTCGCCGAGCACGTGCGCGCGATGCGGCTGGCCCCGGGCCTCACCTGGGAGGCCGACATGGGGTCGCTGGTGAGCGAGGCGCAACTCGACGTGGTGCGCCGTCACGTGGAGGACGCCGTCGCCAGGGGTGCGCGCGTCCTGGCGGGTGGGCGGGCCCGCCCGGACATCGGGCCGCTGTTCCACGAGCCCACCGTCCTCGAGGGCGTCACCGAGGAGATGGAGGTGGCGCACGCCGAGACCTTCGGGCCGGTGGTCTCCCTCCACCGGGTGCGCGACGAGGCCGAGGCGATCGCACGTGCCAACGACTCCGAGTACGGGCTGAACGCAGCAGTCTGGTCGACGGCGCGCCACGGCGCTGCGGTGGCGGCCCGCCTGCAGGCGGGGACGGCCAACGTGAATGACGGTTTTGCCGCCGCGTGGGGTTCCTACGACGCCCCGATGGGCGGATGGAAGGCTTCCGGCGTGGGGCGGAGGCACGGCCGCGAGGGCCTCCTGAAGTACACCGACTCCCAGACGGTGGCGGTGCAGCGGGTCATGCCGATCCGCGCGCCGCGCGGGGTGGGCGCCGAGAGCTGGGCGAGGCTCATGTCCGCGGGGCTCGCGGTGCTGAAGCACCGCCCCACCCTCGCACCCCTGAGGGCCACCGGCGGCCTGCCGCTGCGCGAGCGCCGCTAACGCTCCCGGCGTTCTCCCAGCGTCCTGGCAGGGTGCGCGCAGGCGGTGGTGGTGGGCTGGATGGATCACGTCCACCGGAGGATCGATGCCCGTTCGCCTGCTTGCCCGTAACGCCTCCCACGCGGTGGCGGCGGCACTCACGCGGCTGCTGGGCTGAGCGACAGCGTCCAGCGACCATGTCCGAACACCTGCGTCCCGCGTCGCAGTCCGGACCCCCGCGTCCCAGTTCGGACATTTCCCGGGAAGTCTGGGTTGCAGAATCTGCAACGTCACTCTCCCGGGAAGGCCTGGGATCGACCCTGCGCCGCGACGGCGGTGGGGCCGAGGCGGTGTGGCGGGCGCTCCCGCCGATCGTGTTCGACTCGGGAAGGGTGAGGCCTCACGCGCGCCACCCGTGCCGTGGGATAGACGCCTTGGCCCGGCCGGACGACATCTCTACGTCGGAGCCGATCCGCCTGGCGCCGTGGCTGAGCGCCTCCGCCAGTGTGAAGACGCCGAGGGCCATGAGCGTCGTCGGAAGCGGGGCGGCTGGCCGCATGCGCACACTCTTGCCGCGATCACATCCCGCCGCACGCATGCGGGATCCTGCTTTGGACGCAGGCGCCGTCCGCACGGTGTGGACAAGGGCGCCGAGCAGTTCCACCGGATTGCGATACACCGACTTCATATACACCGTCACGGCCGTGTATATCTTCCAGTCGCAATTCCGATGGTGCTCGGCGCCGATTCCGACGCCTTGCGATACAACGTCGATGGCAACTTCGCGAGCGTATCGGTTGCCACCGGTGACGCTGGGATGTCAGCCGCGTGATGCGGCGGTGTCAGCCGAGAGGTGCGGGTGGTGTCAGCCGAGTGATGCGGGCATTCCCGCCGCATACCAGGCGAGGGCGAGACAGTTGAGCACCACCGCGATCCAGAACATGGCCTGGAACGGCTGTTTCCTCGTCTTGTGCCGGAACCTGCGCTGCGCGATGAGGGCCCCGGGCCACCCGCCCAGCAGGGCGAGGAGCTGGAGGCTCCTCTCGGGTGTGCGTCGTCGACCATCCAGCGCAGCGGTCTTGTCCGCACCGTAGAGCGCGTACAGCACAACGCTCAGAAGGATGTAGGCCACGAGCACGGCGACGTGCACACGACCCAGGGCCACGAGCCCAGCCACCGCGGCGAACAATACCGCGGCCACCGCCACTGCCGCCCCGACCCCGCGCGGGGTCGGCATCCGCCTATCTCCCCGCCGCGTGCCGGGCCACGTAGCCCGCCCAGCGGCCGTCCACCCACGCCTGGACCTCAGCGGTCGTCTCCTCGGTCATCGCCCGGAACCGCCCCTGCGTGGCCACATACTCCGCCACCGGCGTGAGCGCCTTGTTGCGGTTGGC
>Ga0209747_1000936_pt1 | contig 15822 bp, 15 predicted proteins | sample BarGraNGADG00311_FD_184498 | JGI IMG/M metagenome (GOLD analysis project Ga0209747, IMG submission 184498) | Arctic peat soil microbial communities from Barrow, Alaska - Barrow Graham LP Ref core NGADG0011-311 (SPAdes) (version 2) | ecosystem: Environmental > Terrestrial > Soil > Wetlands > Peat... | reverse complement strand
ATGTCGGGTAGCAGGTCCATCTTGTTTGCCGCCACCAACCTGTGGCGCTCTGCCAAAGCCGGGTTAAACAACGTCAATTCCTGCTCCAGGAGCACCAGATCCGAAACCGGGCGGCGCCCGCTGGCGGGAGACATGTCCACCAGGTATACGATAACTGAAGCCCTCTCAATATGCCTGAGAAAGGCAATCCCCATACCCTTACCCTGGTGTGCCCCTTCAACCAACCCCGGTACATCGGTCACAACGAAGTCGAAGTCTTCGCCAACAACCACACCAAGGTGTGGCTCCGTCGTGGTGAATGGATAATCAGCCACCTTTGGTTTCGCGCGCGATATGCGGGATATCAAGCTCGATTTTCCGGCATTGGGAAACCCTACTATCGCTACATCCGCTACCAGCTTCAGCTCCAGCTTGATTAGCTTCGATGCTCCCGGCTCTCCCCTCTCCGCGAACTTGGGTAGCGGTCCTGCCTCGTTGACCATCGATGCATTACCACGACCTCCCCTTCCGCCTTCGGCCGCCACAAACCCGCGACCGGGTTCAACCAGGTCGGCCCGCACCTTTCCTTCTCCATCTTTGACAACCGTCCCCACGGGCACCGCGATATGTAGATCCTCGCCGCGGCCACCTTTCTTGTTGTCAGACCCACCGCGCGCGCCGCCTTTCGCACGGAAGTGCCGCATTCTGCGAAATTCTCCCAGGGTAGACTTGCCGGCCACCGCTTCAAGCACCACGTTTCCGCCCGCGCCACCGTTCCCGCCGTCGGGTCCGCCATGAGGTCTATACTTCTCTCGCCTAAAGGAAACGCAGCCGTCGCCACCACGGCCGCCTTCGACATAGATATCCGCTTCGTCGATAAACATGGGTCTACCCACAATTCCCGATGGTTAACAGGTAGGGGAGCAGGAACCGAACTTTAGCTTGACGGCTCCTGTCTTGGTCGTGACAGGCTTCGAAGGACCTCTAGCTTCTCTTTCTGCTTCTTCCGCCGTTCCAGGCGCTCGTCATAGCTGCGGTCGAGTACCATCTTGATAACTTCTACCAAGAGCAGTGGGTTGAACGGTTTTATAACGTACTCATCCGCGCCCAGTTCCCAGCCTCTGATCACGTCGCTATCCTGAGTCTTTGCGGTGACCAAAATGACCGGCATCTCCTCTGTCTCGGTATCACTCCGGATACGCTTGAGTACCTCCCAGCCGTCCACGCCGGGCATCATTATGTCCAGGACCACCAGGTCAAGTGGCTCATTTGAAAGCACCTCAAGCGCCTGTTCGCCGGAGGTCGCCTCAACAACCGAGTAGTTGTTGAGCTTGAGGTTCACGTTGATAAGCTTGACCATGGTGGGATCGTCATCTACCACCAGTATCTTTCTCTTGGCCACTTGAAACTCCCGCCTCTCCACGGCCGCAAGCTAGTACTGATATTATACACACCTTTGGCGTCCACAGGAACGCGCCGCAAGCGTTTCAATCGATGGGATTCTCGGGAAGGATGCTGACGACCGCCCTGTTCCCCATACTATGATACTGCACCATGCCATCGATCTTGGCAAAGAGTGTGTGATCCCTGCCGACGCCCACATTGAGACCGGGTCCTATCCTGGTACCCCGTTGCCTGACCAGGATACTTCCGCCTCTCACCTGCTGACCGCTAAACCTTTTTGCGCCAAGGCGCTTAGACTGGCTATCTCTTCCGTTCTTGGAACTGCCGACGCCTTTCTTGCTGGACACTTGGACCTCCGCTTAAGCCTTCTCCCCGCCCGTGGCAGCTGTGCTCTCGGCTTTCGCCGCTGCGGCCGCCTTATGTCTCGGGGCGGTCTTTCTCATAACTATGTCTTCTATCTCGAGACGGGTCAACATCTGCCTGTGACCCCGTTTCTTATGGTACCCCTTTTTGGGCTTATACTTTAATACCAAGATCTTGTCGCTGCGGCCTTGCCCGATTACGCGCGCCGCGACACGCACCTTCGCAAGCTCCTTTGGGTTAACTACCAACTTCTCTCCGTCGTGGAAGAGAACCACGTCGTCGAAGTTGTGCTTCTTGCCCTCGTCGACGTCGAGCTTTTCAACGGTTATCTGATCTCCTGGTGAGACCTTGTATTGTTTCGAACCCGTCCTTATAACTGCATACATCTTATCTCCCAGCTAATAATGCAGACATTATACACTAACAGGTGGAGCCGGCACACCGGTCCTTCCCCAATCCGTTGGCTGGATCTACCCGCGTAGCAGGATCATTTTTCGAAAATCAATCCCCTGCCCTCACACCGCGGGCAGGTCTTGCCCAGGGTGTCGGCCAGTCCCGCGGTCACATTCTTTCTGGTCATTTCAACCAACCCCAGTTCGGAGAGGGTTACCACCTGGGTTTTTGTTCTGTCCCGCTCCAGCTCCGCCTCCAGGATCTCGAGAACCTTCGCGCGGTTGTCGTGGTCTTCCATGTCAATGAAGTCTATGACTATTATGCCGCCGATATCGCGCAAGCGCAGCTGCTTTACCACCTCCACAGCGGCTTCAAGATTGTTCTTGAGTACGGTGTCCTCCAGACTTTTCTTCCCGGTGTAGGAGCCGGTATTAACGTCGATGGCAGTAAGCGCCTCAGCCTCATCGATGACTATATGACCGCCGGATGGAAGGCCCACCTTGCGCCGAAGCGCGGCTTCAATCCCTTTGTCGACCCCGTAGCGTGCAAAGAGGGTTTGCTTTTCCTTGTAATGCTGCACCCGATCCTTGAGCTCGGGCGCGGTCCTCCACAGATATTCCTTGATCCGATTGTACTCAGTCTTGCTATCGACCGACACGCTCGAGAAATCGCGGGTGACGGTATCTCTGACCACGCGCACAGCCAGATCCGGCTCGGCGTAGACCAGCGCCGGGGGCTTGGCGTCGGCGATCTTTTGCCGGGTTTCCGCCCACTGTTTCAGCAGATAATCGAGGTCGTCCTTGATGTCTTTCTTGCGCGCACGCTGTGCCGCCGTCCTGATTATGGTGCTGCCCTCGGCGGGCCTCAATTCCTTGGCCAGCTTGCGCAGACGCTCCCTCTCACGGTCGGGTAAGCGACGACTCACTCCCGATCGTTTGGATTGGGGCATGTAAACCATAAGGCGACCGGGCAAACTGAGATAAGTGGTGAGCCTTGCCCCTTTGCCCGACATGGGATCTTTGGTCACCTGCACCACTATGCTATCGCCCTGGTTCAGCGCTTTGCCGATCTTGCGGGGGCGCACGTGCGTTCCGTCCTCCATGATGACAAGGTCCTGGTGGTAGAGAAGCGCGTTCTTTCCCACACCAATGTCAACGAAGGCCGCGCTCATGCCCGGGAGCACATTGGTTATCCGGCCCATATAGATGTTGCCCACAATCGACCTCTTGCCGCTTTTCTCGATATAGACCTCAGCGACGTTTCCGTTTTCCAGGAGTGCCAGTCGGCACCTGCCTTTATCGCAGGTGACGATCAACTCTTTTTTGACTTTTTTCAAGACATCTTCCTCCCCGCACGCGACACCGCCGGCTTTCTCCTTCCGATCTCCATGGGCGACACCAACCTATCCCCTCTTCTGGTGAACAGGCCGTCTCTGTGCACTCTGGCGTGCTCCCATCTATTACGGTTTACTCCCGCCATTCCGGCAAGAACCTCGATAACCTCCCACGGCTTGATAGTGCCACGGGTCCCGTCATCCAGCGCCATGGAAAGCCTAAAGTCGCTCGAATGGCCGCGACCATCGCCCGCGTCGTTTTGCTCGAACCTTACGGCTTTCTCAGTATCCACACCCGCCCCAGCCTCAGACCCGTTTGCCGGATCGATTCCTTCGCAATCGACAACCTGCAAGCGATGGACTCCGGCGCGCAGGTCTACTACCCTTGTCCTCCTCGGTTGGACCCGCTCGAATTCGATCACCTTTTTCTCGAGGAACTCAGCCACCGCCCGTTCCCAGTCCGCGCGGGAACCTGCGCCCTGCGGCAGGGTTACCTGATACGTCGCCGTATCGATCAGTTTGCCTACCGGGCGCTCTCCTCCTGGAAGCAAACGACAGCACGCAACCTCAAGACCACCCGGTAAAGAGGCGTTAAGCGCTCGCTCGGCATCAGCCGCTGAAATGTATCCGACAAGCTTGAAGTCCACCAATTCACATGCGCTTGTAACGCCGATAGGTATGGGAGGCGACAGCGACATCTTGATTCGGGCATGATATGTTCCCGCGTACTCGAGAGGCAATCCTGAGCGCCGTGCCGCGAATACGAGCGCGCGAGAAAACTCGGTATGGGAAAGGTATCGAGCCGGACCCCCTTTCACAATTTGGACCCTCAGACGCAACGGTTCTGGGACCGGCATCGTACTCACCCCCATTCGCCCTTCAGAGAGATATCTGTCTCCAGTCGCGAACAGACCCCGCACTCCAGGCACTCCCCGTCCCGGCAGTCGGTCGACACCTCACCCCTCATGGCGCGCTTCAACTCCTCTTTGAGAAACTCTTTATCGACGCCGAAGTCGATGTGTTCCCACGGCATGGCCTCTTCAAGATCACGCTCACGGCGCAGGTAGAACTCCGGGTTGATCCCCTCACGGCTCCAGGCACTCTCCCACTTCGTGAAATCAAAGCACTCCGACCATGAATCGAAACGACTACCCTCAGCCCAGACGCGCTCGACTACCCGGGCTAGCCGTCGATCGCCCCTGGAAAGGAATCCTTCAACCTCGCTCATATGACGGTCATGCCAGGATAGGTTGACGCTCCTTGCGCGCAGGGACGACTTGAGGATGTCCTGCTTCCTGCGGACTGATTCCATCGGCTCCTGCGCGATCCACTGGAACGGGGTGTGCGATTTGGGCACGAATGTGGAGACGCTCACATTGAAGGAGGGAGGCGGCATTCCCTCGCTCTTGACCGCGTCACGAAGTCTATAGACAAGCCTGCCGATCTCCTCCACGTCTTGATCGGTCTCGGTTGGCAGACCGATCATGAAATATAGCTTGACTCGCCTGCGCCCCGCGCGGACCGCACCGAGCAAAGCGTCCACCATATCGCTCTCACTAATCGGTTTGTTGATAACGCGACGGAGCCTTTCGGTCCCTGCTTCAGGCGCGAAGGTCAAGCCGCCTCTCCCTCCCTTGCCGAGGCGCGCGGCGATCCCCGCCGACATGCCATCCATGCGCAGCGATGGCAGTGACATCGTCATGCCCCTGCTCTCGCATAGCTCAACCACTCGCGGGGCGACCTCAGTGATACGTGTATAGTCTGTCGAAGAAAGCGAACAAAGCGACACTTCGTCATAACCAGTCACCCGCTCCAGCTGATCCACCAGTTCTACCACCTGTCCGGCCGACCTCTCGCGGACCGGCCTGTATGTCATCCCGGCCTGGCAGAACCTGCACCCCCGGGTGCAACCCCGGAAGAGCTCAACGTTGAGCCGGTCGTGGACGGCCTCGCAAAACGGGATGATCGGTTTCTTTGGGAGAAGCCAGCGGTCGATATCCACCAAATCTTTGCGCACCATTGCGGGCGCACCCTCCAACGGCGAGATGGCTTTGATGGGACCGTCCTCCAGATATTCGACATCATAGGATGAAGGACGGTAGACTCCTGGAAGGAACACGGCCTCTTCCAACATCTGAGAACGACTCCAGCCGTCCCGCTTGCCGCGTGTCACAAGCTCAACCAGCGCACGGAGCGCTTCCTCGCCTTCACCCAATACGAAAAGGTCGAAGAATTCGGCCAACGGCTCCGGGTTCGCCGTGCCGCAGCCTCCACCAATGACAAGTGGGCCGGAGAATCTTTCACTCGAACGAAAAGGGATACCCGCCAGGTCGATGAGGTTGAGGATGTTGGTATAGGTAAGCTCGTGGGGGATGGATATTCCAAATACGTCGAAGCTAGATACAGGTCGGTGGGTTTCCAGCGAGAAAAGCGGTATATCGGCGGATCTCATCTCCGCTTCCATGTCGATCCACGGTGAAAAGACACGTTCGGCGCAAGCGCCATCCATGTCGTTTACGACTTCCCGCAAAATCGACAAGCCTAGGTTGCTCATGCCGATCTCATACACATCGGGGTAGGCCAGGGCGACCGTAGTGCCGCCGGGTTCAATTCGTGGCGCGTTCCATTCACCGCCGAGGTAGCGGCTCGGCTTCTCAACGAGCAACAGAATGGATTCTAACCGCTCCCAGATATCACCGGGAACTCTGCCGTTCAATAGTTATTCACCTTTACGAGTCAATTATTAAGCGTGGCGCTAATCCCCACGCGAATGCACCTCAATCCAGCAACTGAATCATATTATATAGCAGTGTTATAACGAATGTCGGCCTCCTGGCCAGCGGTGCCCTGCTCCCGCACCCTGCCCGTTGACATGAGTTGGCTCGTCCGTCCAAAGACGTCGGGGGATTATCCGCCTAGCGACGTCGCAGGAACGTGGGGATATCGACTGGTTCAACCGACTGGCGCTCCCGCTTTCCCGCCGGCGCAGGTTCCCGCGCCGCTCTTTCAACACGCTGTGCCGCTGTTCCTTCGCGGAAGCCGGAGGCCACCACCGTCACTTTGATATGGCTGGTCAAAGAGTCGTCGACCACCGCCCCGAAGATCATGTTGGCCTCGGGGTCCACCGCCTGGGCTACAACCTCCGCGGCCTCGTTCACTTCGTAAAGTGCGAGATCGCTTCCACCGGAGATATTCAGTAATACCCGTGTCGCGCCGTCGATGCTTGATTCCAGCAATGGGCTGTCAATCGCGTTGATTGCAGCTTCGCGGGCCCGCTCCTCCCCGGCGGCGTGTCCTATCCCGATCAGAGCGGTACCCGACTTCTCGAGCACATGCTTGATATCCGCGAAATCTACGTTTATCTCGCCGTTCCTGGTTACAAGCTCAGTTATAGCCTGAACCCCCTGTCTAAGCACATCATCAGCGAGTCTGAAAGCCTCTACCACAGGTATATCATCAGCTACTTCCAGGAGCCTGTCATTGGGGACAACAATGAGTGTGTCAACGTTTTCACGCAGCCGTTCGATACCATCCTCGGCTTGTGCAGCCCGTTTCAATCCCTCAAAAAAGAACGGTCTGGTTACCACTCCTACGGTCAGCGCGCCCGTCTTCTTGGCAATCCCGGCCACCACCGGTCCCGCTCCCGTACCCGTGCCGCCCCCCTTACCAGCAGTGACGAAGACCAGGTCGGCGCCCTGGACGGCCTCCTTTATCTCCGCACTACTTGCTTCGGCTGCACGCTCTCCGACCCCAGGGTCATTTCCCGCCCCAAGACCTTTTGTTAATTCATTCCCGATCGGCAATCTAACTTCAGCCATGCACCCCCGGAGCGCCTGTGTGTCGGTGTTTATTCCAATGAAATCCACACCCTGCAAACCGGCCTCTATCATCCTGTTTACGGCGTTGTTCCCGCCCCCTCCCACGCCAATAACCTTTATTACCGCTATGAATTGTCTTGGAACTTTTTGTTCAAACATCTCTTACCTTCTTCTCAAGACATGGCGCTAATATCTTCAACCAATAGGTGGCTGAATCCTTGCCAAGACATGTATCTACTCCCTTTATAGGAAAAACTGAGGGTATTGAGGTTAAGACAACAACTTCAGACATGATGAATCCAAGCCAGAGAGTTGTTGAATCAAAAGACTAAAGTATAGATATATACTTTATCTATTTCGCAGGAACGGTGGGATGGTTATGTCCTCTTCCTCAAAAATGGTTTTTCCGGCTCGCTCTCGTTCCCGCGGCGCTCTTTCTCTCGGAGTTTCGGCCTCGGCTTCCTCCTCGGCCTCACCGCGACGTCTAGTTGCAGCCCTTGACGGTCTTGCGAACCCAAGCTTCCCCACCTCTATGCCTGAGGCTATAACCGTAACCTTCACTTTGTCCTGCAACGACCCGTCAATGATTACACCGAATATCTCCTCGGCATCAGAATCGCATGCACCCCGGATTATCTCAGCAGCGTCTCTGGCCTCTTGCAGAGACATGTCCGCCCCACCGGTCACGTTGACAATCACGCCCTGCGCCCCGTCAATGGAGGATTCAAGCAACGGACTGGATACGGCATTCTCGGCGGCCTTGATGGCGCGGTCCTCGCCCGTGGCTTCGCCCATACCCAGTAACGCTGAACCGGGCACCGACAGTATCTTCTTCACGTCCGCGAAGTCCAGGTTTATGAGACCCGGGATGTTGATAAGGTCTGTAATACCCTGAACCCCGAAACGGAGCACTTCGTCCGCTTTCATGAAGGCATCCTCGATGCTGATCCTCGCATCGGTCATCTCAAAAAGCTTGTCATTGGGGATGATGATTAGGGTATCAACCTTATCCTGGAGGACCTCGACACCCTCTTCCGCCTGTCGCCGGCGGTGCGTGCCCTCGAAATCAAATGGCTTGGTAACCACGCCGATGGTAAGCGCCCCAATCTCTCTTGCAACCTCGGCAACAACCGGTGCCGCCCCGGTCCCGGTACCGCCACCTTCACCGGCAGTGATAAAGACCATGTCGCTGCCCTTCAGGGCTTCCTTGATCTCGTCTTTGTGCTCATCTGCCGCATCGTGTCCCAAGTCCGGCTGATTACCCGTGCCCAAGAAATGGGTCAGGTCTTCACCGATGCTTATCTTTACATCGGCGTCGCATGCGAGCAAATCCTGAGCATCGGTGTTGATCGCTATGAAATCTACACCGGTCATCCCGTCGCGAATCATCCTGTTGATGGCGTTATTGCCTCCGCCTCCAACACCTACGACCTTTATTACTGCAAAGAATTGCCTCAAATCTTCAGGCATGGCAGATTCCTTTCCCCATTGCCTCAAAGGCACCGTTCTTGCCCTGTCCGCGCCAGCTCAGCAAACTCATCCCTGCAACTTCTTCTTCTCTTGTCTCCAGCAACATCAACATTCGACCAACACTCAACTTTATGATTATATCAGCTAATCACCGTTTACTAAAGATATATATTAACGTTAGTCAAGGCTTTAGTATAATATCAGTCTCCAGTATGCGCAAGCAATCCTTATTACTTCGGTTTTATAACCGGTGCATCGGGTACTTTGACATCAACATATGCGATCCTTCGACCGTTGTTGGCGATATCAAGAAGCACCGCCTGAAGAACTTCATTCTTCCTTGCCGTCTCTTCAGCCGAGCCATACACGATGGCAAAGCCGCCTTTGCTTGCAAATACGACACCTCTACCATCAAATGGATTTGCCAGCGATAATGAAGTCCTCAAAGCCTGGGGCATCGATGCCACGATCTTGACGGATTCCGATATCTTCTTGTCCTTCACCGTCTCCCCTATTTTCGGTGCAGCTAGATCACCGCAGTAGATGCGCAGCAACTCCGGAAGTTGGTCTGCGGTCGTCCCTGTAAAAATGAATCCGTGTTTATCGACTAAGAAGCAGGCGCCGTTGTAGTCGAGCATGGCAAGCGGCGATCGTTCTTCCACCACCATGTTTACAGTATGCAGTAGATGGCGACCTACCTTGACGTCTCTTATCCACAGGTTACGCTCAAGGTTGGCGGCTAACCTTTTCACCGGCAGAGTAATGAGGTTCTTATATGCGGCAATCCCACTCAATTGCCGAACTTCATCGGTAGTTAAGCTCTTATTACCCGTAATAGTTATGTTCTCAATCGCGCAGACATCGGTAAAGAACGCAAGCCAAATTAACAAACCTGCGGATAGCGGTATCAGTACCAGAACGGTAAGAAGCAGCCTCCTGATGTAACGCCGTGCGACTGAGTTACTTGCCGGTCGCCGGGCGGCCGGCCTTTTGTCTTTTCGGGATGCCTTCTCACTCAAACAGATCTACCTTCAGTCGCGCACTCTCTAGAATCTCAGCTACCACTTCGTTAAAGCTGATACCTACGGAAGCAGCCGCCATGGGTACCAAGCTTGTCGCCGTCATCCCGGGGATAGTGTTGACCTCCAGTACCATGATGCGTTCGGAACCGTCCTCAAGCATCAGATCGATTCTCGATATCCCCTCGCATCCAAGGACGTTGAAGCTTTCAAGCGCTATCTTCGTGGCAAGTTCAGAAAGCTCCGGACTGAGCGAGGCGGGTACCTGGTATTCGCTGATTCCGGGCTGATACTTCGCCCGGTAATCGTAGAAGCCCTGCGGCACCTTTATCTCCAATACGGGCAAGACACGTGGCTCTCTTCCAAGGATTCCCACCGTCAGCAGCCTGCCATCCACATATCGCTCAATCAACGCTCGGCTGTCACGCGAGAAAACGTCTTTGAGGGCCGGTAGGAGGGCACCCGGCTCGTCAACTTTGATAACACCTATGCTGCTTCCCTCGTACGGTGGCTTGACCATTACCGGATACGAGATAGTTGAGGAAACCTCGTCCGCAATGCGCTCCGGATCTTGATCCGGTTCCGCTACCACGTCTTCTACGACGGGGATGCCGTGGAATGCCAGAATCTCCTTGGTGACAACCTTGTCTATTGTCACGGCGCTGGCAAGGACTCCGCATCCCGTGTAGGGAATACGCATAACCTCCAGTAATCCCTGCACTGTGCCGTCTTCACCCCCGCGACCATGAAGCGCAAGAAACGCTACATCGGGCTTCAACTGATCAAGCTCGATTGCCGTCTCTTTGCCGGCGTCGACCTCTGCCACTTCATGGCCGAGCTCCCTGAGAGCTGTCGCGACAGCCTGCCCGGTCTCAAGTGACACCTCTCTTTCGGCGCTCCTTCCTCCCATTAAAACCGCTACCTTGCGACCCACCTGGCTCACTCCTCCTCAAATCCGATCAGCGTTACTTCGGTTTCAAGCTCGATCCCAAATCGGTCTCTCACCCCATTTGAGACAAGCGCGATAAGTTCTATGATATCCGACGCGGACGCTCCGCCCTCGTTAACTATGAAATTAGCGTGTACGGTCGAGACCCGCGCGGGACCGACGGCCACACCCTTCATTCCACACTCCTCTATTAAGCGCCCGGCGTAATCGCCGGTTGGATTCTTGAATACCGAACCGGCCGTAGCCTGCCCCCAGGGTTGGCCTTCCTTCCTCTTGTTCTTTATCATATCCATCTGTTTTTTTATCTCTTGAGACGGCTTTGCCTTGAGCCTGAATATCCCCGAAGTCACGATCTCACCCGCGGGAACAAGTGAGGCTCGATATTTGTCCTTGAAGCTTTCGTGTGATCGTTGCTCAGCGTCCTTGGTAACTGTCTCAATGCGCTCCAACGCTTCTGATGTTGTCTGCCCGTAAGCCCCGGCGTTCATCATCGCCGCGCCACCCACGGTGCCCGGTATTCCCAGCGCGAACTCCAGCCCGGATATCGATGCGTCGTAAGCCGCGCGCGCAAGAGAACTATATGAAGCGCCGGACCCAGCGGTAATTCTTGTCCCGTCGACTCCCACCCGGGAAAAATCACCCGTGAGTCTCATCACAACGCCCGCGAAACCGCGGTCCGAAGCAAGTATGTTGGTACCGTTTCCCAATATGAGCAGCGGAAGTTGGTGTCCTGCAACGACTGAGAGAGTTTCGATGAAAGCTGCTTCGTTATGCACTTCTATCAGGTATTTCGCGGGGCCCCCAACCCGCCAGGACGTAAGGCGAGAAAAAGGAACATCGACCGCGACCGTCGCGCCCTCGATTTTGACAAAGGACGCCAAATGATCTCGCAAGGGTAACCCCCCTCAGGTCCGGTTAACCGCCAGTATCTCCAGTATCTCCCTGGCGCAATTCGTTACGTCGCCCGCACCCATAGTGATTACCATATCCCTATCACCCAACAGCGGCACTACCGCACCTGCTAATTCCGCGCGTGAGGCAACATAAAGGAGCTGCTTCTCGGGATATCGCTCCTGTATACTGTCGGCGACCAGTCTACCGCTGACCCCGGGCTCCGGCTCTTCTCCGGCCCCATAGATGTCCGTGACCACCACCAGATCGGCGCCAGCAAAGCTGGGCCCGTAAGCCGCGGCCAGCTCTCTGGTGCGCGTGTAGCGGTGGGGTTGGAAAACCGCAACTACCCTTTCTGGCGCTATCGCTGACGCAAGATCCAGAACCGCCTTTACCTCCGTCGGGTGGTGTGCGTAGTCGTCGAATACCCTCACACCGTCATGCGTTCCAACCAGCTCGAAACGCCGGCGCACACCCTGAAACTTTCCAATCCCCGCGATCGCGGCTCCGATCGGAAAGCCAAGCTGATGTCCCACCGCGAGTGCCGCCAGGCTGTTGTATACGTTATGCATGCCGAGTATTCTTGTTTCCACGCGACCGAGGTCGGAACCCCTGTAGAAAGCCGTATATCCACAGCCGTCGCTTCCGGTTGAGACACCTTCAATGTGGTAGTCATTCTCATTACCTTGGCCATAAAAAAGAGCTGTTCCGCCCTCCAATTTGAAATCAAGTCCAACTCCCCGGGCGTGTGGGTCATCCCCGCATATCACCGCAAACCCATTTGAGGGCAGGAGCTCCAGGAACTCTCGGAAGATCCTTTCGGTATGCTCAACGCTGTCGAAGTAATCCGGGTGGTCCCATTCGACGTTGGTGAGAACGGTGTACTCCGGACGCAATAAAAGTAGCGAACCGTCGCTCTCGTCAGCTTCCGCCACTAAGTACTCGCCGCTGCTGTAGTGAGCGTTGCTCCCGATCTCATTCAGCTCACCGCCGATGAGGAACGATGGGTCCGCGCCGCATCCCAATAGCATTTGCGTGATCAACGACGATGTCGTTGTTTTTCCATGCGTTCCCGCGACCGCTATTCCTTTCCGGGTGGCCATTATCTCCGAGAGCATCCGGGCTCTACTTATTAGCGGTATACCGAGGCGTCGGGCTTCGAGAATCTCCGGATTATCGGGCAACACAGCAGACGAGCTAATAACCACCTTTGCCGAGCCAAGGTTGTCGGTTCTATGGCCTATCCCCACCACAGCGCCAAGATTTCGCAGACGCTGAACGTTTGCCGACTCCTTCAGGTCCGAGCCTTCTACGCGATAGCCCATCTGAAGCAGCACTGTGGCTATTGCGCTCATGCCGGCGCCGCCGATACCCACAAGGTGTGCAGTCGAGCCTTTTTTTAAATCCGAAAGAATGAAATCCATTGTTAAATCTCTGTGTGTCCAGATCTCAGCGAGCGCGTTATCTGTTTTGTTCGTTCGTTCGTTCGTTCGTTAAGCCAAGCGTCACATCTAATTGGCCAGCAGTGCCATGTGTTCATACTTCATAATGTCAATTCTTCTACTATGCCGGCTATACCTTTCGCCCCTGATACTTCCGACATCGCTGAAAGGGCCGCGTGCATTTGCTCCAACTCGGCATCATCTTCCAGTAGCCTCAGTGCCTTGGATATCGCGTTTGAAGCCACATCACCCGCCTGTAATACTACCTTCGCAGCTCCTTTGCTCTCAAGTTCCCTCGCGTTCTCCTCCTGGTGCCCTCCCGTTGCATGAGGGTAAGGAACGAGGATCGCGGGAACCCTGGCGGCAATAAGCTCAGCGACTGTCCCGGCACCGGCCCTGGCGAGCGCGAGGTCAGCTACGGAATAAGCGTCTTGCATCCGGTCACAATAAGCAATGCTCCTGTATAGCAATCTTTCTCCAGCGACACCTTCATCCGCCGATCTGCGCCGCTCCGACTCGAAACCGCTTTTGCCAACGAGATGAAGAACTTGAACGTCGGACCTGTCCGAGATGTCTTGCATCGCATCCCAAATAGCTTCATTTATCGCCCGCGCCCCCTGGCTGCCCCCAAAAATAAGCAGCGTCTTACGCCCGGCCTCAAGATCAAACGCCTTAAGCGCTCTCGCTTTTGTGCTCTCCCTAACCTGCTCAATCCCCAGATCTTCGATTTCCTCGCGAACCGGCACCCCGGTCACAGTTGCTGTGGTGCCTTTGGGAAGAAATGCAATTGTCCGCTCAAATGCTACAGCAACCATCCGCGCGCGCCGGCTAAGCAATCGAGTCACCAGACCGGGGCGCAGGTTCATCTCGTGCAAAACCAGCGGAACCTTCAGCCAAGCCGCTGCGAAACACGCCGGTGCCGCGGCGTATCCTCCCGTCCCGATTACGCAACCGGGACGTGATTCTGCAAATAGCTTACGGCACCTTAAAGTCGCCGCCATAAATAGCTGAAGTGCCATGAGCATGGAAAGGGGTCGTTTTCCAACCAAGCCCATGAGCTCAAGGCCCCTGAATTCCAAGCCCGCATTTCCAGCCGCGGTCCCCTCAGGTCCAGTTGAAGAACCTATAAATTCCACGGTCGAACCCGGAATATTCTCAATCTGTTTTGCGATCGCTATTGCTGGATAGACGTGCCCGCCTGTACCGCCGCCTGTTACGACTAAACGCAAGGGACGCACCACCTTAGCGGTGACTTTGGGCGGCTATGTTTAGCAGGATGCCTACGCACCCCAGACAAACACAGAGGCTTGATCCACCCGAGCTTACAAGCGGCAGCGGCACACCGGTTATGGGCAGGAGGCCGGTCACGCCTCCCATGTTGACAAGCCCCTGTATCACAATCAAACCGGTGATGCCTACGGCGAGCAGCTTGCCCAACTCGTCGGGTGCTCCGCTGGCGATTCTAATACCCCCATAGGCAAGAAGCCCGATGAGCGCCAGGACCACCATTGTGCCAAGCAGTCCAAGCTCCTCGCCGATGATTGCGAAGATAAAGTCGGTATGGGCGTTAGGCAAGTAGAGAAACTTTTGCCTGCTCATCCCCAGTCCAAGGCCTTTGATGTGACCGGAACCAAGCGCTATATATGATTGGATAACCTGGTAGCCGGCGCCCCTTGGAGATTTCCACGGATTGATAAATGAGAAAAGCCTTTCCCGCCTGTACGGCGCCGATAACGCGAAGAATAAGGCCCCGGCAGTACCCGTGGCCCCGATAGCCAGCAGGTGACTCGCTTTTGTCTTTGCTACTACGAACAGCAGCATCACCGAGAAGCACAGCACCAGCGTACTCCCAAGGTCGGGTTGCCTGAGGATGAGAGCACCTTCAACCATTACAACGATGATCACAGGCACGAAGAGGTGAAAGACCTGTTTCAGCTTATCCCCCTTCATCGCCAGCACGTAGGCGGCAAATACAATAAGAGTAAACTTTGCGATTTCGGTTGGCTGCAGGCTGACGGGTCCTACCGACAGCCATCTTCTCGCACCAAATGCGCTGGTTCCCTTGAATAGAACTACCGCCAGGAGTCCAATGGATACTACTACACCGAGCCAGGATATTTTCCCCAGCTTGTGATAGTCAAACTTCCAGAAGAATACCATCAGGGCAATACCAAGAACCGCCCAGGCAAGTTGCATCAAGAAATAACGGTAGCCACCGACGCTCTGGCCCATCCCGATTATTGAACCTGCCGAAAAGACCATTACAAGTCCCAGCAGCAGAAGCGCGGCGGTGGGGACCAGAACGAAGTACGCGGGCTCCGTCCTCGCTATGGCGCTCCCAGATGACGTAATCTTCACCGGCTCTGCACGTCGTCGCACAGAGGCTTTGTTTCCCCTCCTGGCCGCATGTTGGGGGCTCCTGGGATTCCTGCGCCGCGATATTTCGGCAACAGGCTCCCGGGACTTTTGCCTCGCCTTGGCCCCCGATGTATCTGTGGAACGCCTTCCTGTCACAGCGCTCTTCTGTACTTCAGCTTTCCTGCCGGTGGTTCGATTCGCCCTTTGGTGGGCGGTATTCTTCACGGAGGACTTTTTATTACGGGAGGTGTTCTTCCTGGAGGAAGGAACCCGCGTATCTCCCCTTGAAGTCGAGGCTTTACCTGCAGGCGCCCTCTGGCGTCCCCTGGAAACCGACCGGTTTCTTGGTGGCGCTCCTGTGGTACGGCGATCTGCGGAAGGCTCACGAGCTTCCGCCCTTTCA
>Ga0209747_1000935_pt1 | contig 15823 bp, 10 predicted proteins | sample BarGraNGADG00311_FD_184498 | JGI IMG/M metagenome (GOLD analysis project Ga0209747, IMG submission 184498) | Arctic peat soil microbial communities from Barrow, Alaska - Barrow Graham LP Ref core NGADG0011-311 (SPAdes) (version 2) | ecosystem: Environmental > Terrestrial > Soil > Wetlands > Peat... | reverse complement strand
GGCAAGGTCAGCGATCACGAGCTGATCGCGCTGGCCGTCGCCCAGGCCGCCACCGGTCTGGTCTCGGACCGCCAGTTTCTGGCCACGATCGGACGCCTGACGCCGCAAGCGCCAACTACGCCGCGGTGAGCTCCGACTCCGGGGCTTCCACCTGGTACCACGCTACTATTAGGCTGACCCAGGCGGGCCGCTACCGCTTCCGCGCCTCCACCTCGCGACGGCCGAGTGGCTCGCGACCAGGAGCAGCCTCAGCAGGCCTCTGACGGTCAAGTAGAGGGGCGGGTCGGGCGAGCGCTTGCGGCAGATCCCAGCGCGGAAGGCGGGACTGTAGCCTTCGGCGGTCTGAAGTCCGGGGGGCCTCCACGAGCGGGCCGACCGGTCTGACCGGCCGCTGCGGCCGGGATCGTGGGACGCGGACCGTGTCCCGGGCTTCCTGCCGGGGTCCCGCGCGATCGCGTCGACGACCCGCGGCCGGCCGGCTCCATCGGCGACGAGGCCGCAGTGCTCGGCGAACTGAAGTTGGAGTCCAACTCCAACCCAAGATACTCTATGCTCTGAGTTGTAAGCTAGGAGGTGCACGAAGCCCGTGCCGAGCCAGGATAGGAACTCCCTCTTCAGGCGCGAGGCGCTGGCGAGCCTCAACGATATCGACGAGCTCGACCGTCTCGTCACCGTCACGCATCCCCGGGCTTGGCTCACGCTCGGCGCGGTCGCCGCGCTCATCATTGCCGCCGTGGTGTGGGCCTCCGTCGGCAGCCTGGCCACGACGGTCAGCGGCGAGGGGATCCTCTTGCGCGGCGGCCGCAGCCTGAGCGTCATCACCCCCTCGGGCGGACAACTGGCCAGCATCGACGTCGGGCTGGGCGACCGGATCACCGTCGGGCAGAAGGTCGCCACCGTGGTCCCGACGAGCTCGCGGCAGGGCTCCCGGGCGACGGAGGTTCCGGTAGTCTCGCCGTACTCGGGCGTCGTGACTTCCCTTCAGGCCTACGCGGGCCAGTACCTGTCCATGGGGGCGCCCGTGGTCAGCATCGAACCGACCGACGAACCCCTCGTGGCCACCCTCTACGTGCCCGACGAGGTCGGCATGAAGATCCGCCTCGGCCAGCAGGTGCAGATCATCCCCGCCACCATCAGCGTGGAGCAGTACGGCTATCTGGAGGGGCAGGTGGTGTTCGTCGCCGCACTTCCCTCGACCCCCGAGAGCATGAACGCCGTCCTGCAGAACGCGCTCCTGGTGCAGCAGTTCTCGGCGGCGGGCCCCACCCTGCGCGTGGAGGCGCTGCTGATCAAGGCGCCGGGCAACCCCAGCGGCTACGCGTGGTCGTCCTCGGGCGGCCCGAGTACGAAGATCTCATCGGGGACCGTCTGCAGCGCCCGCGTCGTGCTGACGGAAGAGCCGCCGATCACCTATGCGTTCCCCACGCTCAGGCGCTACCTGGGTGGCCAGGACTGATGGACCGACCGTACCGCCGGGTGCGGACCCCGACGGTCCTGCAGATGGAGGCGGCGGAGTGCGGCGCGGCCGCACTCGGCATCATCCTCGCCTATCACGGTCGCTACATGCCTCTCGAGGAGCTCCGCGCGCGCTGCGGCGTCTCGCGCGACGGCAGCAAGGCGGCAAATATCCTGAAGGCGGCACGCACGCTGGGGCTCGAAGCCGGTGGGTGGCGGCTCGACGTGCCGGAGCTGCGGCAACGCAAGCCCCCGTTCATCGTCTTCTGGAAGTTCAGCCACTTCCTCGTCGTCGAGGGGTTCGGCAGGAATCGCGTCTTTGTCAACGACCCGTCCAGCGGTCCTCGCTGGGTGACGGACGACGAATTCGACGAGGCCTACACAGGCATCGCGCTCCTCTTCGAGCCCAGTCCGGACTTCGAGAAGGGCGGGCGGGCGCCGAGCCTGGCCGCGGCCCTGCGGCCGCGCCTCGCGACCTCTCACGCCGGCCTCGTGTTCGTGATCCTCGCCGGACTTGCGCTCGTGATCCCGGCGCTTGTCACCCCCGTCTTCACCCAGGTCTTCGTGGACGGCTATCTGGGGCAGGGCACTGCGTCATGGGTGGTCCCCCTGCTCGGCATCATGCTCGCCACCGCGGCCGTCGTCGCGTTCCTCACCTGGCTCCAGCAGGTCTATCTGCTGCGGCTACAGGTCAAGCTGTCGGTGACGACCTCGAGCCGCTTCTTCTGGCACGTGCTGCGCCTGCCCGTGCAGTTCTTCTCTCAGCGCTACGCCGGCGAGATCGGCAGCCGCGTGGCTCTCAACGACATCGTCGCCACGCTGCTGTCCGGCCAGCTCGCCACGACCGTGATCACGCTGCTCACGCTCGTCCTCTACCTCGTCATGATGGGCGCCTACTCGTGGCCGCTCACACTCACCGGCATCCTCGTCGCCGCCCTTAACCTCGTCGCCCTGCGGGTCGTGTCGAGGCGCCGGACCGACGCCAACCGCCGGATGCTGCAGGAGGCCGGCAAGCTGACCGGCACCACGATGGCGGGCTTGCAGATGATCGAGACGATCAAGGCCAGCGGCATGGAGGACGGCTTCTTCGCGCGCTTTGGAGGGTTTCAAGCGGCCGTCGTGGACGCCACACAGACTCTTGGCATCAAGACGCAGCTCCTCAACGCCGTGCCCGTCTTCCTCGGCCAGTTCAACGCCATGATCATGCTCACCTGGGGCGCCTGGTTCGTCATCCAGGGCCAGCTGACCGTGGGCATGCTGGCCGCCTTCATGGCGCTGATGGCCGCGTTCATCGCGCCGTTCGCGACGCTCGTGACCCTCGGCGGCACCGTGCAGGAGGCGCACGGCGACATGAACCGCCTGGACGACGTCCTCAAGGCGCCGATCGATCCGCAGCTCGAGAGGATGTCATCGCTGCCAGCCGGTGCCCAGACCACGCCCAAGCTCGAAGGGCACCTCGAGATCCGTGGCGTCGCTTTCGGATACAGTCCTCTCGAGGAACCCTTGATCCGAGACTTCAACCTGGTCGTCAAGCCCGGGCAGCGGGTGGCGCTCGTGGGCGGTTCGGGAAGCGGCAAGACCACCATCGCCAACCTCGTCTGCGGCCTCTTCGAGCCGTGGGAGGGGCAGATCCTCTTCGACGGGAAGCCGCGCGAGGAAGTACCGCGCGAGGTCATGGTCGGGTCGGTGTCGCGCGTCAGCCAAGAGATCTATCTGTTCGCCGGAAGCGGCACGGACAACCTGACCATGTGGGATAGCACTGTGCCCGAGGAATGGGTGCTGCACGCCGTTGAGGACGCCTGCTTGAGGGACCTCCTTGCCGGCCGCCACGGCGGGTTCGCCGGGCCCGTCTCCGAAGGAGGGGTCAACTTCAGCGGCGGCGAGCGGCAGCGGCTCGAGATCGCCCGGGCCCTCGCCGTGAACCCGCGCATCGTCATCCTGGATGAGGCCACGAGCGCCTTGGACCCCGTCACCGAAGCGAAGATCGACCGCGCTCTGCGCCGCCGCGGCTGCACATGCCTGATCATCGCCCACCGCCTGAGCACGATCCGCGACTGCGACGAGATCGTTGTGCTCGACAGGGGCCTCGTCGTCGAGCGCGGCACGCACCAGCAGCTCATGGACCTGGAGGGGGTGTATGCCTCCCTCGTCCGCGAGTAGACCGCCCGGCGAAGAGAGCTCGTGGTTGGCCGGTCGCGAGCACATCGAGGTCCACGGCAACGAGCCTTGGCTGCTCGACGACCGCGAACGGTTCTGGGCCGTGGTGGCAGGCGAGGTGGACGTCTTCGCCGTGCGCGTCGGCGCCTCCGGGGAGCCCGGCGCGCGGCACCACGTGGCGCAGGCCGGGCCAGGCCAGTTGCTGAACGGGGGAGCCGTGTCGCCCGGCGACTTCAGCGCCGAGGGCATGGCGCTCCTCGCCGTGCCCTCGGGCGAGGCTTCGGTCGCGGCGCTCTCTCGCGAGGAGGTCTCGGCCCTGCTCGACGACCCCGAGGAGCGCCTCCTCGCCATCCTTGCTCTCTCGGAGTGGGCGGAGACGCTGAGCGCCGCGCTGCCCGAGGCCCGGCGGCCCTACGCCGGCAGGCCGGCGGTCCCCGGCACGAGCGTGTCGCTGGCGGAAGGCGAAGCGCTGATCGCTCGCGGCGGCGCGGCGTGCGTGCGCGTCACCGAGGGTGAGGCCTACCTCGTCTCTGATCCATCGATGCGGTTGAACGCAGACCGCGGATGGGTGCCGCTCACCAGCGACACGTGGCTCATGGCTCCGGAGCGCGCCACTTGCGGCGTCGTGCACCTCGCGCAGGCGCTTCGCGGCGAGGCCGGCCTCGGCCCGCTGGACGAGCTGCTCGCCCTGCTCCTGGGCGGCCTCTCGGCGCGCTATCGACGCGAAGAGGACGACGAAGTGGAGCGACTCCAGCTGCGCGAGGCGGTGCTTCAGGAGGCCTTTGCGCACACGCTGGCGCGCCAGGCAAGCGTGCTGGAGACCACGGCGCTCGGGGCGGAGGGCCTCGATGACGACGAGCTGCTTCGTGCCTGCAGGATCGTCGGCGGGAGGCTGGGCGTGCATTTCCGCCCGCCGCCGGACAGCTGGAAGGGCAAGATCTACGACCCCGTCTCGGCGATCGCGCGGGCCTCTCACGTGCGCTACCGGGCGATCAAGCTCGACGGCGAGTGGTGGCGCCGCGACTGCGGCCCGCTGCTGGCGTTCGGCGCCGATGATGACTCGCCGGTGGCTCTACTTCCGGCGTCGTCCCGCCGCTACCATGCGCACGTGCCCGGCGCGTTGCAGCCGCTCGCCGTGGACGCCGCCTTCGCCGCCTCACTCAAGCCGGCCGGCTACATGTTCTACCGGCCGTTGCCGGACAGACCGCTGCGCGGCCGCGACATCCTGGCATACGTGCTGCGCGGCAGCCGCCGAGACGTCGCGGCCATCCTGCTGCTCAGCCTGCTGGCCGCGATCATCGGCCTCTCGCTGCCGGTGTTCACAAGCGTTGTGTTCACCTACGTCATCCCCGCCGGGAACCGCGCCGGCCTGGGCGCGATCGCCGCCGTGCTTCTCGTGATCGCCGTCACGCTCGGCGTGTTCGGCTACACGCGCGGGGTGACAACCGTGCGCGTGCAGACGCGCATGGACAACGCTCTGCAGGCAGCGCTCTGGGACAGGCTTCTCGCCCTCCCGCCCGCTTTCTTTCGCAGGTTCACGGCCGGCGACCTCTCCACGCGTGTCATGTACGTGAATCTGATCAGCGCGATCTTCTTCAACAGCGTGCTGGGCGCGCTGCTCGGGGCCGTCTTCTCACTGGTGAACCTGCTGTGGATCCTCACGTTCAGCCCCCAACTCGCGCTCCTGGCGCTCGTCCTTCTCGCCGTCGCGGTAGCCGTCTCGCTCGTCACAGCGCTCGCGCAGCTGCGCGAGCGCCGCCGCGTCCTCGACATCCAAGGCGAGCTCTCCGGGGTCGTGCTCCAGCTCGTGTCGGCGGTCGCCAAGCTGCGTGACACCGGCGCTGAGGAGCGAGCCTTCGCCCGCTGGAGCGACGGCTTTGTGGAGATGACGCGCCACACGCTCAAGGCGACGCGGATCGGCATCGTCGCCAACGTCTTCAACGCCGCCTTCCCGCTCGTCTGCTCGGCTGGAGCCTTCGCCGTCTTCTTCTACTTCGTGCACGGCAGCTTCCAGACAGGCGAGTTCATGGCCTACACGGCCGCGTTTGCCCAGCTCCTCGCGGGGATCTTGGCCATGAGCATGGCCCTCGCCTCGCTCACCATGGCCGCCCCGTTGTACGAGCGCACCAGACCGATCCTCGAAGCCATGCCAGAGACCGACGACACCAAGGCCGACCCCGGCGAGCTTCGCGGCCACATCGAGATGAGCAACGTCACCTTCTCCTACGACCCGGAGGGGCCGCCGACACTGACCGCCCTCTCCCTCGAGGTGCTGCCGGGCGAGTTCGTCGCCATCGTCGGCCCGTCCGGCGCCGGCAAGTCCACGCTCTTCCGGCTCCTGCTCGGCTTCGATGAGCCCGCGTCGGGCGACATCCGCTACGACGGCCAGGACCTGCGCACCCTGGACCTAGGGGCCCTGCGCCGTCAGGTCAGCACGGTGCTTCAGAACGGGCGCGTCTTCTCCGGATCGATCCAGCTCAACATAGCGGGGGCCGCCGTGCTCACGCAGGACGAGATCTGGGAGGCCGCGCGGGCCGCCGGGTTCGCCGAGGACATCGAAGCCATGCCTATGGGCATGTTCACCTTCGTGGCCGAGGGCGGCGTGACGCTGTCCGGCGGGCAGCGCCAGCGGCTGCTGATCGCGCGCGCGCTCGGCACCAAGCCGGCCGTCCTCCTCTTCGACGAGGCCACCAGCTCTCTGGACAACCGCACGCAGGCGATCGTCATGACGAGCCTCGAGGCGCTCAATGCGACGCGCCTCGTGATCGCCCAGCGCCTCAGTACCGTGAAGGCAGCCGACCGGATCTACGTGGTCGAGGACGGGCGCGTGGCGCAGCAGGGAACCTACGACGACCTCATGAGCAGGCCCGGCTTGTTCAGGCGCTTGGCCGAGCGGCAGCTCGTCTGAAGGCCCGGACCTACCGGGGCCGTTGATGAAGGAGGCCCGCGACGCTGGCGAGTCGCGGGCCTCCTTCGCATGAAGACGTTCTCGCCGGCGGAATCGGTGATCGGCTTCGAGCGGAATCAGTGATCGGCTGGCCGTGGAATCGGTGTCCAAGGTGATCGGTGGCCCTGGGTGGACCAACTGAACGCTTACTGTACACCAACAAGCCGCCCTACGTGGGCTCCGGCCCCTACACGGCCGTGGAGTGGAAGAAGGGCTCGTACGTGCACCTCGTCAGGAACCCCACCTGGTGGGGCCCGAAGCCCAAGATCGACGAGATCTACTTCGAGTACTACACGAACAACGACACGCTGCTGCAGGACCTCAAGTCCGGCACCATCGACGGGGGTACCGACCTGACGGCGACGCAGATGAAGCAGCTCCAAAGCGAGCCCGGCATCACCGCCCGCGCCGTCAAGGTCGACGAATTCGAAGATCTCGGGTTCAACTGCTACAGCGGGCCCAGCAAGGGCAACCCGGTGCTGAGGGACTGGAAGTTCAGGCAGGCGCTCAACTGGGCCGTCGACCTCGACAAGATCGCGAGCCTCGTCTGGGGCGGGACGGCCACCCCGGGGACGACGATCATCCCCCCGAACTACTACCACGACCCCGACTGGCACTGGGAGCCGCCGGCCGGCGTCAAGTACACCTACGACCCCGCGATCGCGAACCAGAAGCTTGACGAGGCCGGGTACAAGGACACGAACGGCGACGGCGTGCGCGAGTACAAGGGCAAGCCCATCGAGCTGGGCCTGATCGCACGCGAGGAGTCGCTGCAGAGCCAGACGACGGGGAAGCTCATCGTCGGCTGGTTCAAGGACGTGGGCATCACCGTCAAGCTCGAGGTGATGGACGAGGCCACCCTCGGCGAGAAGGAGCTGAACTACGACGGGAGCGTGTTCAAGCCTGATTTCGACATGATGCTGTGGGGCTGGTATCTCGACTACGACCCCGGCTCCATGCTCAGCTACCTCACCAAGGGTCAGATCGAGAACTGGAACGAGACCTGCTGGTGGAATCCCGAGTACGAGAAGCTCTACGTGCAGCAGAGTCAGGAGCTCGACGCGGCCAAGCGCAAGCCGATCATCGACCGCATGCAGCAGATCCTCTACGAGCAGACGCCCTACATCGTGACCGACTACGGGCCCGACTTCGAGGCGTACAACACCGCGAAGTGGGAGGGCTACATCCAGATCCCGAACCCGAACGGCAACACGATCCTCCCGCCATTCGGCAACGGTGGCTACGCCAACTTCCTGAGCATCGGGCCGAAGACGACCGCCCCGCCACTCTTCGAACGCGACCTCGGAGAGGTCCTTCACGACGACGTCGGCACCGTTCTGGCGGAGTCCTTCCGCCTGACCGAGACGGTCGACGCCGATGACGAGGCCGAAGCCGCCGCGGCGACCGGCCTCCACACCGGCGAGGGCGTCCTCGATGACGACCGCCCTCGCGGGCGCCACCCCCAGACGCCGCGCGGTCTCGAGGTACATCGCAGGGTCGGGCTTCCCCGGCAGGCCCAGCTTCTCGCCGGCCACGCCGTCGACGCGGACCTCGAAGAGGTCTGTGAGTCCCGCAACGTCGAGGATCATGGCCGTGTTCTTGCTCGACGACATCAGCCCCACACGCACGCCTGCTTCGCGCAAGCGGTGGATGAGCTCCACGGTGGACGGATACGTCCTGATCCCGCGTTCTCTCACCTCGGCGCTGAAGAACACGTTCTTGCGGTTGCCGAGGCCGCAGACGGTCTCCAGCTCGGGCGCGTCGGAGGGCCGACCCCGGGGCAGCTCGATGCCTCGCGAGGCGAGGAAGTCGCGGACGCCGTCGTAGCGCGGCTTGCCGTCGACGTAGAGGCGGTAGTCGGTCTTCTGGTCGAACGGCCGGAACTCCTGGCCACTGTGAGCGGCGCGCGTCCTGAGGTACGAGTCGAACAGCGCCTTCCAAGCCGCGGCGTGCACGATCGAGGTCTGTGTCACGACGCCGTCGAGGTCGAACACGACGGCGTCGTACCGGGCGCGCGAGATGGTTGCCGGCGAGGTGTCCACGTGCCTCCTCGGGGAAGCGAGTGCGGTCCAGCTCCATGATAGCCGCAGCGGGGGTATCCGCATCCGTGCACGCGCCTCTTCCCGCCGCCGACGCGGCAGATGACCCCGGCTCCTTCACGCCCCGGCCGCTCGCCCTAGTACTAGGCAGCTTCGCGCGCCGGATGTAGCATCTCCTTGCATGAGAGTGGTCGTCTGACCGGGGTGAGGGAGCCACCACGGCCGCCGGGCACCCGTCCGTCCCGACGATGGGGAGTCATGAGTCACGCACCTGAGCGACGCTGCCGCAGCCTGCGCATCGCCGTCACGTTGTTCGCCCTGCTGCTCACCGCCGGTCTGTCGTGGGGCATCGGAGCCTCGCCGGCCGGCGGCTCGCCGTCGCCGGCCGCCTCCGGAGCCCCGCTCAAGGTCCAGTTCGGCACGACCTCCGACGCCGACAACCTCAACCCCTTCGTCGGGTACAGCGGCACCTCCTACGAGATCTATCACCTCAACTGCGACTTCCTCGCCGGGTACACGATCGAGGAGAAGCTCCACATCGCGCGGAACTACCTGGTGCCGCGACAGATCGACGCCAACGGTCTCAAGGCCAAGCAGGTGACCTTCCGCGACGAGGCGGTCGTCGAGATCATCTCGAGCTACACGCGTGAAGCCGGCGTCCGCAACCTCGAGCGCGAGATCGGCACCGTCTGCCGCAAGCTCGCGCGCGAGGTGGTCGAGGCCGTCGACGGCGGGCGCAAGCGCTTCACCGTCAACGTCAAGCGCGTGCATGACCTTCTGGGGCGCCCGCGGATGACCGCCGAGGTCAAGCGGCGCACCAGCGACCCGGGCGTCGCCACGGGCCTCGCCTGGACGCCCGTGGGCGGTGACATCCTCTTCATCGAAGCGACCGCCATGCCGGGCACCGGCCATCTCACGGTCACCGGCCAGCTCGGCGACGTGATGAAGGAATCGGCCATGGCCGCGATGAGCTACGTGCGCACGCACTCGCGCGAGCTCGGCCTCGAAGACGACTACTTCCAGGAGCACGACATCCACATCCACGTGCCGGCCGGGGCGATCCCCAAGGACGGCCCCAGCGCTGGCGTGACGATGGCTACGGCGATCTGCTCGCTGGTCACGGGCACGCCGGTCAGCGCCGAAGTGGCGATGACCGGCGAGGTCACGCTCACCGGTCAGGTGCTGCCCATCGGCGGCCTCAAGGAGAAGACCCTGGCCGCCCAGCGCGCCGGCATCACGACGGTGATCTTGCCGAGCCGCAACGAGGGCGACCTTGAGGACGTGCCGGAAGAGCTGCGCAAGGGCATGACCTTCGTGCCGGTCGACCGCGTCGAAGAGGTGTGGGAGGCCGCCATGGGCCTGCGCCTCGATGGAAAGGGCGCCGAGCTGGCCGAGGCCAACGACCTGCTGGAGGAGGCCAGCGAGCTGCTGCAGCAGGCACGGCGCAAGGCCGGCGTGCGGGCCGCCGAGGCGGCCGGCAGAGCGCCGGCGCAACCGGCGAACGGGAGGCCGGCGCGCAGGGCTCCTGCCCGGAAGGCGCCGGCGAAGAAGGCCGCGGCCGGTAAGGCGGCCGTGAAGAAGTCGCCGGTGCGGCCCGCGACGCCGCCGCCGAAGGCGAAGGGCGCCGCCAAGAAGACCACGGCCGCCCGCGGCCGCAGCAGCCGCAAGAAGTAGCGCGCCGCTGCGGCGCTCAAGCCTGCGGCGGCGGCGGCCGATACGAAAGGCGACACTTAGCCTCCGCGCCGCGGCGGCGGGTCGTGTTCGAGTGAAGCTGGCGTACGGGCGCGCAGGGGCGCGCCGGCGCCGTTACCGGGAGGTGGGGAGTGGACGCCGGACAGTCGCCGCCGGAGGGCGCCGTCGTGGAGCGGGTCTTCGACGCCAGGGTCGACGCCGTACCGGACGTCATCGCCTTCATCGCCGGTTCCGCCGGCGCCTGGGGCCTTCATCCTCAGCGGCTCATGCAGATGGAGCTGGCCGTGGAGGAGGCTGTCGTCAACATCTGCCTGTACGCCTACGAGGTCCCGCCCGGTGAGCTGCTCGTGCGCATCGAGCCGGGGGAATCGCGGTTCGTCGTCGAGGTGATCGACGAGGGCGTCCCGTTCGACCCTCTCGCCGTCGCGGAGCCCGATCTGCGCGCCGACGTGGCGGACCGCGCCATCGGCGGGCTGGGCGTCTTCCTCGTGCGCCGCGTGATGGACGAGGTCTCTTACGTGCGCGACGGGTCGCGCAACGTCCTCAAGCTCGTCATCCGGCGCGCGTGAGACCGCGGCTGGTCATCGTCGTCGCGGCCACGCTGTGCGCCGTCGTCCTCGGCTTCGGTCTGCTCGCCGGCGGCCGCAGCGCCTCCGGCGCCGCCCGCACGAAGAGCGTCACGCTGCTCCTGCAGTGGGCGCCCCAGGCGCAGTTCGCCGGGTACTACATGGCGCTCGAACACGGCTTTTACGAAGCGCACGGGCTGGACGTCACGATCGTCCCCGGCGGGCCCGCGATCGATCCCATCGCGAACCTGGCGAGCGGCAAGGCAGATTTCGTGACGTCCTTTCTCACCGGGGCGATCACCTCCGCGGCGCAGGGCGTGCCGCTGGTGGACGTCGCCCAAGTGGTGAACCGCTCGAGCCTCATGATCGTCGCCCGGCGGAGCGCCATCAAGCATCGCGACCAGCTCGACGGCGAGCGCGTCAGCCTCTGGGGGGCCAGCTTCCGCTCCGCCTATCTCGGGTATTTCAGCACCGCCCGCATCAAGCCCGTGATCGTCCCCCAGTACTACTCCGTGAACCTGTTCCTGCGTGGGGGGGTCGCCGCCTGCGCGGCCATGGAGTACAACGAGTATCACACCATCCTGCAGGCGGGCGTCGACCCGTCGGAGCTCACCACGTTCTCCATGCGCGACGCAGACTTCGGCTTTCCCGAGGACGGCATCTACACGCTGGCCGCCACGGCGCGCCGGCAGCCCGACGTCTGCCGCGAGCTTGCCGCGGCTTCGCTGGAAGGCTGGGATTACGCGCGGCAGCACCCCGACGAAGCGGTGGACAGCGTGATGGCGCACGCCGCCGAGGCCCACGTGCCGACCAACCGCGTGCATCAGCGCTGGATGCTCGACCACATCCTGACGGCCATCTTCCCGGGACCGCACGACACGTGGCACGTGGGCGTGCTTGCGAGGGCCGACTACGAGCGCACCACGGCGATCATGATCGGCGAGGGCCTGATCGGCCATGTCCCCTCGTACCGGCGCTTCGTGGCGCCGGGTGCCCGCAGTGCTCCGTAACCTCCCGATCGCGTGGCGCATCACGGTGCTCGTCCTCCTCGGCGCCGGCCTGGTGCTGGGCGCCGTAAGCGTGTACGGGTACCTGTCGGCGCGCGACTTTCTGGAGCAGCAGAAGCGCGCCGAGATCCGCGCCACGGCGCAGGCGACCGCCAATCGCATCGACACCGTGACGCGCTCGGTCGAGAAGATCGTGCAAGGCTTGGCCAACTCCGTGCACGACATGGACCCGCGGCGCCCGCAGGCCGTCGCCCTGCTGCGCCGCACCGTGGCCCGCAACACGGAGCTGTACGGCTCGGGCATCGGCTACGAGCCGGCTCTGTACGGCCACTACGGACCGTACGTCTACCAGCCGTCTGGCATCTACGGCGCCTCGCAGAGCCCCGCGGAGAAGGTCGCGACCAAGCTCATCGTGACCGACCTCGGCCGCGGCGGCCGCGCCTACGAGGTCGGCGACTGGTTCCAGCTGCCGGTGCAGATGAACACGGCCGTGTGGACGGAGCCCCACTACGACGAGGGCGGCGGCAACATCGTGATGGCCACCTACGCCGTGCCCGTCCACCTCGGCAACGATCCCGTGCCCGTCTCGGCGGTCGTGGGCGGCGACGTCTCGCTGTACTGGCTCACCCATCTGCTGGAGAACCTCGACCTCGGCGCCACGGGCTACTCGTTCCTGATCAGCCACTCGGGCACGTTCATCGCCCATCCGAACCGCGACCTCATCATAAACGAGTCCATCTTCAGCGTGGCCGAGGCGCGCGGCGATCCCCGGCTGCGCGCCATCGGCCGTCAGATGATCAGCGGGAAGTCCGGCTACGTCGCCTTCGACGGGCTCCGCTCGCTCACCCCGGATGAGCCCTCGTGGCTCGCGTACACGCCGGTGCCGTCGACGGGCTGGACCCTGGGCATCGTCTTCGCCGACAGCGAGATCAGCGGCGACGTCGTGGCGCTGAGCCGCATCCAGTGGATCATGGCCCTGGCGGGCATCGCCGCCCTGCTGGTCGTGGCCCTGCTGATCGCCGGTTCCATCACCCGCCCGCTCCACACCCTCGATCTGGCCACGCAGACGCTGGCGCAGGGTGCCCTCGAGGCGCCCCTGCCGCAGGCGAGAGGGCGCGACGAGATCGCCCACCTGACCACGTCCTTCGGGCGCATGCGCGACGACCTCAGGCAGTACATCTCCGAGCTCCAGGCCACCACCGCCGCGCGCGAACGCATCGAGAGCGAGCTGCGCATCGCCTCGTCGATCCAGATGAGCCTCGTGCCGCGCACGTTCCCCCCGTATCCGCATCGCGCGGATCTCGAGCTGAACGCGCTCCTGGTGCCGGCTCGCGAGGTCGGCGGTGACTTTTACGACTTCTTCCTGCTCGACGAGGACCATCTGTGTCTGGCCATCGCCGACGTGTCCGGGAAGGGCGTGCCGGCCGCCCTGCTGATGGCCGTCACGCGCTCCTTCCTACGCTCGTTCGCGCGTGAGGGTGGTAGCCCGGCGGAGGTGCTCGCGGCGCTGAACGAGGAGCTCGCCGCCGACAACGACGAGAGCATGTTCGTGACGATGTTCCTTGCCGACGTCGACCTGCGCTCCGGGGCCGTCCAGTTCGCGAGCGCCGGTCATAACCGGCCGTTCCTGATCGGCAGCGCCTGCGGCGTGACCCAGCTTCCGCACGTCAAAGGGGTCGCTCTCGGGGCGAGAGCCGGGATCGTCTATGAAGAGGGCGCGCTCACGCTGGCGCCCGACGAGCTTCTCTACCTGTACACGGACGGGGTCAGCGAGGCGATGGACGCGCACGACGAGGTCTATGGCGAGGAGTGTCTCGGCCGCGACCTCGAGCGTCTCTGCGCGCATTCTTGCGACGATATCCTGCAGGCTCTGCTCGCCATCCTCCGCGAGCACGCCGCCGGCGTCGAACAATCGGACGACGTCACCATGGTCGCGTTCCGGTATCTGGGGCCCCGGTCGTGTCCAGGCGACGAGAAGGTCTGATCGGTGTCGCCTTCAGGCGGGGCTTGCTTGCCGAAGCGTGGACGCTCAAGGCAAGATAGGCGCAGGCGCGGGAGCCGGTCGTCCGGCCCGCAGAAAAGGGGGGCGCATGGATGCGCAAGTGTTTGGTGAGGTGACGGTCGTCACGCTTCCGGCGAGGGTCGACACGACCAGCGCCCGGGACGTGGAGGCCGAATTCAACGAGCTCCTCGACGGCGGCGCACGCAGCATCGTCGCCGACTTCTGCGACAACGACTACGTGTCGAGTGCGGGGCTACGAGTGTTTCTCTCTGTCCTCAAGTTCCTCGAGAAGCGCGACGGGCGCATCGTGCTCTGCGCGATGCAACCCTTCGTTGCCGACGTTTTCGAGATCTCCGGCTTCTCCGAGCTGTTCGCCATCGTCGGCACGCGCGAGGATGCGCTGGCGCTCTTCGCCTGAACCGGCTCGCGCGTATGCCTGAAGGCGGCCGGTCGATGTCGGCGTGCTGCGGGGCGCCGTCCTCGACGCCTGCTATCCGGCGTGCGGGTCGTTGCGGCGGATGTAGGTGAGGAGCTCACGGGTGAAGTCGTCCCGGACCTGGATCGCATCGTAGTCGACGATCACCCCGTTGAAGTACTGGAGCACGAGCCAGTCGCCGGAAGGCCCGCCGGGGATGAGCCCGGTGAAGATAAATCCGGCCTTCTCCAAGGCGTCGGCGACCGCGTCCGTGCCGGGCAGGCTCAGGTTCAGCGACACGTCCATGACCTTGACGTCCTCGCGTCGCAGCCGCTGCATCTCGTCGTGCAGGCGGCGCTCCAGATCGCGCCCGTACACGGGTACGCGGAGGGTCGCCACTGAGCGGGCGGTGTTGACGGCCACGTGCAACACCGAGGCGTCGGGGATATCGCGCACGTCCACGCTGCCGCCGGCGAAGCTCGCCGGCGCGCCGAGCGCCGCGTAGATGCGCGCGATCATGTCCAGATGACGCGCCGGGGCGTACACCTGCGTCGGCGACGGCGGCTGCAGGTACTTGAAGCCGACGATCACGGAGCGTCGCGCACCCACCTCCTCGGCGATGCCCTTGAACGCCATCGTCGCCGGCGAAAAGGCGAGGAGGAACGCGCAGTCCCTGAACCCGAGACGGTGGCAGAACTGCTGGGTGAACGTGTGCACGGTGACCTCTTCGATGAACAGCCCCGCGAGCCCGCGGGCGAGCGCCTCCTGAGAAAGGTACTCGCCCAGCCGCCGGGCGACCGACTGGCCGCGGAACTTCGCCTTCGTCGCGACCACCGCGAGATCGGCGATCTCGCGCGTCTCCTCCGGGAAGACGAGGGCCGCGTGCCCGGCGACCTCGCCCCGGGCGGTGGTGGCGACCGCCGAGATCATGTCTCCGCTCTCGTTGAGGGCGACGACGCGGTCCGGGTAGTACAGGTGCTCGTTCACATAGGTGTAGCGATACGCGTCGTAGATGCAGCGGCACACCTCGATGGCCTGCGCCCGCTGATGGACGTCCCGCCACTTCTGAGGCAGGTCGGGAAAGACGTCGTAGTGATGCCTGCCGATGACGTTCTGCCCCTCGATCCCGTACTCATCCAGATAGCACTGACTCACGTAGACATAGTTGAGATCCCGGTCGTGGATGGCGATGGCGCTGCTCGCATGTCCGACGACGTAGTCGAGCAGGTCACGGGAGTGCGCGAGCGCCTCGTCTGCGCGTTTGCGCTCGGTGATGTCGCGGACATAGGCGATCACGAAGTCGCCCTCGTCGCGCTTCATGTGGTCGAGCGTGATCGAGACCGCGCGTTCGCCGCCATCAGCGCGTCTCAGCGCGGCGTCCACGTCTTCGACGGGGCCTTTTACCGCCGCGTGCCATAACCCGGACCAGTTCTCTCGGCTGAGGTGCGTGGCTGTGGCGCAGGTCGTGGAAGCGCACCGGGATCCCATTGTTGCGTTTGAACCTCCTCCAGGCGCGGTCAAAGGCTGCCGGTCGCCACGGTCT
>Ga0209747_1000934_pt1 | contig 15827 bp, 14 predicted proteins | sample BarGraNGADG00311_FD_184498 | JGI IMG/M metagenome (GOLD analysis project Ga0209747, IMG submission 184498) | Arctic peat soil microbial communities from Barrow, Alaska - Barrow Graham LP Ref core NGADG0011-311 (SPAdes) (version 2) | ecosystem: Environmental > Terrestrial > Soil > Wetlands > Peat... | reverse complement strand
GACGCGGAGCATTTACGGCCAATTCCGCTACGGCTTGAGCCGGCTGCATGCGCTGCAGTCCTTTCGGGTGCGTGCGATCGAGGTTGAAGATCGCTTTTAAGGGAACGCCCCCCGAGCCGACCCTTCCGCCTTCTCTGCCCGGCCATGGAGTCCCGAAAAGCATGAAGCGTTCGGTCTCGCGAATGGCGACCAGGTCGTCGCCTAATAGATGCGAGGCGGGAAAGTGCCGGGCAAGGGTGGTCTTCCCGGCTCTAGTATGGCCTACGAAGGCATAACCGTTGCCATCCAGCTCTATTCCGGCTGCATGAAGGAAAGTGCCGGCGGCGGCGAGTAGACGGCCCTGCAAGCATGCCCTCACGAAACCCTGCAGGGCCTCCTCGACGAACCCTCTCTCCTCCGCGATTCGCCACACGCCGTCCAGGCGAGGTACTCCCATTCGCCCGCGGTCTCTTGCGGACGAGATCGTACCGAGCTGCCGTTTTCTGCCATTTATTCCTATGAAGGCGAACCCGGACTCCTGCCTTGCCAGTACGAATTTGGGTGGGAAAAAATATTTCAGCGGGTCGGCAGCTGCTCGATCGTCCTCATAGAATTCGATGCTCAAATCGGGGTTGCCCCGCGATTGAAAATCCTCGGTTTGAGGCGGTAGAAAGGGAGAGGGGTCTCCGGCGGATGAGCCGATCAGCAGGCGCAGCCCGCAGACCTCATAGCTATTCGTCCAACTGAGCAATCTCAGCCGCTCCTTGTTTTAAGAGGCGCCCGGCAAAAGCAGTTGTGTCGTCGAGGGCGATTGACAGTTCCACGTCGAACTCCTGGATCAAGTCCTCGGCTATCTGTACGAGGCTTGACGCCCCGTCCATTTTGGACCAAATAAAAGAGGCCACCCTGTCCAAGTGTATGACCTCATCCTGCCTGACGTTTACAAGAATCGCCTCTTCATCAACCATGCGCCACGCGATTCCCGGCATCCTCCTCAATCTGGATTCGGGCTCGAGCTCCTGAAAGGGCTCCCCGCCTTCACTCATTGCTTAATTCCTTGAAGCTTGCAGGAGCCTCGGTTACCGCCTTTCCACCGATAGACACCCAGCAATGCCCCTCCATTTCTCCGTTATCCGAGCGCACGCCAAAAACGAGGTGCGCGTCATAACCCTCCTGCCTCAATACCCTCGCCAATGCCAGGGAGCGGACCAGGCAGGACGCCCGCAAGCCCAACCTTTCCAGCAGCCCGAACCATTTACCGGTCTGGTGAAGAACCATTTCTTCGCCCAGCCCCTGGCTATCCCCCAGCCTTTTTTCCAGCTTCCTCATCTCGCTGGCTGGAAAGAATTGTGCCATAAGCAGGGCAAATCCCGCCTTGGCGTAGAGCCATGAGGCTTTGCGCAAGCTAATTGCCTTAATCTTCCATGCGTCCATGAGCCAGTTATCCCGCCTCCTGTTTGTTTGATTGACGTGGCTCATCGAAAACCTTCTTTTAAGCTGATTCCCGCATGTCCGGGCACCTGAGGCCCATCTAAAACTCCCTCAATAATTGAATTCAACACCTTCGCTGCCACTCCTCCGTCGTGCCGGATCGCATGTATCGCAGTTATTGCTCTCAATGTAAAATTATATCGGCGGTCGGAAGCGCCGACTGTATGAAGACCAACGGAAGCGAGGGGGAAGGCGATTATTTCGTCAAGAAAGGATGCTGCTGATTCGTTTGTGCTTGCCGCCGTTGCTTACAACTTCGGATCGAGCGAAGAGGCTGCGGAGCTGCATGAACTGGCTTCGGCTATCGATCCGGGAAGGTTTTCGTATCTTGCGGAAAACGCAGCTTATCACGAGTTGGAGGCGCTTTTTCATCTCGTTTGCGAGGACTGTTCCCAGCTCGGTTTTCCATTGCGGCTGCCCGATGAGCTTATGGCCGGCTGGGCAGTGATTCATCAACGGGAAAGCATCCGTTCCACCTTGATCCATTATGGCGCCACTCGCGCCCTCGGCGCTCTAGGAGAAGCGGGCGTCAGGGTTATCCCCTTGAAAGGTTTTTATTTAACCGGACTTTATAGCCGGGCCAGCGCCCGCGGTTTTCGCGACCTTGACCTCCTGGTCGAAAAGGAGGCGCTCCCTCGGCTCAATCGCACTCTTCTCGATGCCGGTTTTCAACCTCACGAGGAAGGGCCATCTTTTGTTCCGGCTCCCGCCTTTACCGTTTATTACCTTCCGATTGATGGTAGCGATACCGGAATGGAAATTGATATCCACATCGGGATGCACTGGCCGCACGAGTACTTCCAGCGAACGGCTTTTTCGGCGGAAGAGTTGTGGGCCGAAACGCGAGAGATAATGTTCGAGGGCGTGACCTGCTGGGCTATGAGCCCTGCCCACCTCATAATAACTACACTCCTCGATGTTGCCATAAACCACCGCTATGCGCGCCTCATAAAATTTCGTGATGTCCTGGAGGTGATGAGAAGGGAGGAGCTCGACTGGGAGGCACTCACCTACTGGTCGAGCCGCTGGCGGGTGAGAAGTTTCATGGGTCCCGGCCTGGCTCTGCTCGCTGCGCTGGATCCCTCCCTCGTACCGGCAAGTCTGCCTGAATCCGTGACGCCCTCTTACCCCTTGATGCGACTTTTCATGCGCGGGTTCGGGCTCGACTCTATCCCCGGCCACCGCTCGCGCTCATTCACTCTGCCTAACTTGACCTTCTTCCTCTTGAGCGATACGCCAAAGTCACGGCTTCAAGGATTATTTGGCTTGCCTTCCCACGCTCTAAAAGGACGCCACAAATTCTAAATGGGGTCAGGCCTCAACATCAACACATTCCATCGTGGAAACATATTCTAGTTACGTTGCTTGAATGTGTTGATGTTGAGGCCTGACCCCATGTTGAAACCCTCCACAAAGGGGGCTGACCCCAATGTGGAGGTTAGAAGGAGGGGATGCCGATGGAGCCGGTCGCACCCTGCTTGTTGTCGGCCGTCCACATGTACATAGACCGCTCCACTATAATTCCGGGGGGATCGGAGCCGAGGGATTCGACGACGGCCGAAACATCGAGATTGTTTACCATCTCGTTGATGTGGATGCTTAAGCGGCTGTTGGGTTGCATGCTGACCGTCCGCTGCCCGGCTACGCCCGCCGGCCCCAACAGTGTCAATCTGACATCGGCGCTGGTGGGATTGGGATTTTGTACCAGCACCCATTCATCAAAACCCGGGCGGGTCGTGCCTTCAGGAAGATACCAATAGCTAGCGGTCTCATATGCACCGATAGAATCGTGAGCGTCCCGCTTCCCGTCCGGTGTGTTCATATACATGGCTCGTTCCGCGAGTATCCCCGCCCCGTCCTCCGAGGACGCCATTATCGATACATCCTTGCCTTTTACGAAGTCGTTGACATGGACGGTGCCGCGGGAATTCCCGGGCAAAGCCAGCTCGGTTGTCCCGGCTACACCCTCCGGGGTCATGAAGGTTATCAACGCCGTTGTCGCCGCACTGCCGGGGTTCATGAGTAGCACCCATTCGTCGAATCCCGGCCTGGTAGTACCCTCGGCGAGGAACCAGGAGGGAGCCGGGGTGGAGAGGCCGATTGAGTCATGTGCTCCCCTCTTTCCATCCGCGGTAGCCATATACATCGCCCGCTCCGCGAATACGGCGAGTGTCTGCCCTCCGTCCTCGGTAAGGCATTCAACCTTGGTCGATACCTCACTGTTCGGGATGAATTCATTGACGTGGACGGTATAGCGACTCCGCGGCTCCACGATCACCTGCAACTCGCGCGCAATACCAGTTTTTCCCAGGAACTGCACTTTTATGTTGACCTGCACCGGGTTGGGGTTCTGTATCAACACCCATTCGTCGAACCCTGCATAAGTCGCGCCCTCCGGCAAATACCATATCGAACTGGGATTGAGGATTCCCACCGAGTCATGAGCGCCCCATTTGCCGTCAATGGTCTGGTACATATACATGGCTCTTTCGGCCATGATCATTACCCCGTCTATGGAGGTGACCATGGTCGAAACGTGTCTTTCCGGCACCCATTGGTTGACGTGTACGGTCGAACGCGAGTTCGGCTCGGCCGAGAGCAAGGGCCCTTCAACCTGTCCTTCAAGGGTCTGGAAAACAACTCTCACCCTGGCCGTGGTCGAAGTGGGATTCATTACGAGTACCCATTCGTCGAACCCCTTGCCCGTGTAGCCCTCGGGCAGGTACCAGCTGTAGGTCTGAAACTCGTAGACCACGGCGTCGCCGGCTTCGTTATACCAGGTTACGTTGTAGCGCTCGTTACCTGTCACCTGATAGGTATTCTTTAGATCAACGCTGAAAGCGCCGCTCGAATCGCTCGACGTCTCCACCACAACCGGAGTGCCATAGGCGTCCATGGTGATCCTTAGAGTTCTGTTGGCGGGCCCACTCCCAGTCACGATTTGGGTAATCGGATCGCACGAGGAGCTGACATCCTCGACGGTTATGCTGCGGCTCACGCCCATTGCACAGGAGACCGTCTGGCCCGGCACTATATCATCGCCGATGAACCATGCGTCAAGAAACCCGTCGCGAGCAGTGGTAGTATTGCGCACAGCCGAACCCGCCGTCACCGTCAAGGGAGTGCTCGGCAAGTAATAGCCCATGACCTCGTCATACTGGGGATATACAACCAGCGACCCTCCGGAGGAGTAGACCACGTCCATCACGGTATTGCCGGTGGGATCAGAAGAGAATATATAGGCGGCGTCGCCTCGCATGAGGTTGAAGAGGCCGCTGAAGCCGGCTGAATAGGTGTCGGCGAGGGCCGAAACACCCTTGTGGGCGACTCCCAGCCCGGGCGGCACGTCCGCGTAATAGGTGGAAGGGGCTACTATATAGACGTCGACCCCGTTTCCCGAAGGAGCGATTCCCGCCACGGAATCGCCGACTGTATCGATCGTCCCGCTCAAGGTGCAATTAACTTCTACAGTCAAGCCGCCGGCGAGATCGGTAACGCGCACTCTGTCTTCCGATAGAATATCAGCGAGAACCGTGGAAAAATCGACGTGAAACCAACGACGCGAGTTAGTCGTCGTGTTTATCGTCCAGGTGCTTGGGCCCCTCACCAGTTCAACCTTGACCCCGGCGTTGGCGCTGGTGGTATTGCCTTCAACAATATCGAAGGGAATCGAGACTCGCAGCCCGGGCTGGACATCGGCAACCCGGGGAGAGCCGGAATCATTTAACGATTCGGGCCATTTCAAGCCACGCTCTTGCAGCCGCTGGTGCGCAGCCTGCGGTGAAAGCGGCGTATTTTCTTGCGTCATCTGAAGTGTCTTGTCTGGCTCTTCTCCCTGAGAATAACCCAGAGGTGCGAAGAAGAAACTCAAGAATAAAATGATGCATACCGCAAGCCCTGCCCTGAAAATTTTTCCTTGCCTCCCACCCCGGTTACTCGACGCGGCGTTCATGCTGTCTCCAGGGCGACGCTTATCCCATTCAGGAAGGAGGGTTGGTTACCGAGGTGATATGCCATAATCCGTAATCCTTCCGCAATCTCATTTCGGCCGGGACTGTCTTTCCGCCCTTGCCGACTACCTGGCCGCTGAGGATGGTCTCATTTTCATTCGGCTGCGATACGGAGTTGACTGACATGGATTCGAGCCTGCCCTCGGCGACCTTGGCGAGGAAAGGCTGCAGTTCGGATATCTCGCGAGCGAGGTCGTCCTCGAAGCTGGAGGGGACCATGTAATTCGTGCCTCCGTTCAAGTCTCCCTGTAACTGATTGATGGCTGCGATCCTCCACATTGCATTCTCATACTTAAAGACCATGGCGGCGCTGCTGGTCCCACTGTCCGTCCCGATGGTGAAGTAGACATACGATGTATTGGGATCCCCTACGGGCCTGTAATCCGTGGAGGTTATATCCAGGGTGATTATGCGGCCTTCCGCGAGTGCACGGAAGAAATTCTGATGCCGCTGTGTCTCGGTCACGTAGCGCTGATCGGGGTTGGTGTACGAAAAATCCTCACCCGTTTGCGCGCTGCCCGATGAATCGCTCTGCGCTGCGGTTTCTCCCCCCTGCTCGGTGCTGGCGATAGCGTTCTCGCCATCCGGCACATCCGTCTTAGCCTCAGCCAATTGCGACTCGAATGTCTCACCCTCAGCGCCTGCAATATTGGCATCTGCGGGTTTCTCACCGCTCACTTCCACTATTTGCCAGGCAGCTATGGCTACGCCTCCGAGGCACAAGAATGCCGCTACAATGAGGACCGCTAGTTTTTGCAAGCTTCTCTCTTTCACGCCATTATGTTTTTCCGTAACAAGGCATGGCGTTACCCGCTACAGTTTGATTCTCGTCAGGCCCAGGGGTTTGTATTAGAATTATGCGGGATCAGGCGCTGCTGACAGTGCTATCGGGGTGAACGGGGGGGGTTACGGGATATTGCAGAACGACCGAATCCGCCGTGATTCCCCTATCCTGCAATGAGTCAATCGCTGCCTGAGCGGCTTCTCGGACACACCAATCCTTGTCCCTCAAGGCGGCCTCGAGAGGCTTCAGACTGCGCACGTCCCCGATCTCTCCCACTATCTCAGCCGCCGCCTTTCGCACCACTATGTGGCGATGGCGGAGGGCGGCAAGCAAAGCTGCCATTCCCACTTCACCTATCTGCAGCAGGCCTGCGCGGGCTGCCTCTCGCACGCCATAATAATAGAGCGCCTCAATCAACGGCTTGACCACCCATTCCTTGTGGATATCCGCCAGTGCGGAAGCGGTGCGAATCCGGGCCCACCTGTCAGCGTCCCGCAGTGCCGAAGTCAGGGCACGTTCCAGTAAAGGCTGCAATTCCCGAATATCCCCCATGCGATCGAGCACGCAAACGGCGTTATCCCTGAGGGTCTCGTCTTGATCTTTTAAGCCGGCAACCAGCGGTTCAATGCTGCCTTCGCCGATTTGTATCAAGGCCTCGCAGGCCGCTTCACGTACCATCTTTTCGGAATCCTCAAGCGAAGCGATCAAGGGCTCGGCCCCTTTTCTCCTTTTCAGACAGCCTAGAGCCGAGGCAGCCGCTTCTCGAACTTCGGGGGAATTGTTCTTGAGGGCTTTGATAAGAGGATCTATGGCCCTGTAATCTTCCGTCAGGCCCAGTGTTAAGGCCGCCGTCTTGCATGCTCCGACATCGAGGCTGGTTTCGAGGATGGAGATCAGCGGTGGCACGGCAAATTTACCGATTTCAGCGCAACTTCCCCAATCTGCCATTGCGAGGCAGTAGAATAATCCACTCTCGTTCTTCTCGTATTCCCAGCCCAATTCGTTCAACGCTTTCGAGATCAGGCGCCGTTCTTCCCAATCGGCCGTAGCCAGTGCTTCCTTCAAGGCCTCGATCGCACCCGGGTCCCCTATTTCAGCCAGCCCGGCTATCGCTGCCCTGCGCACGCCGGCATCCATATCGGATATAAAAGGGGTGAGAGCATCGGCTGTCCTGGTGGGTTCGCTCGTCGCAATATCTTCTTCTTTAGACAGTTCTGCAGCCGTATCATCAAGCGGCATTGTCGGTTGTTCATTGACGGGCGCCAGGTGTAGCGCCTTCATGCTCGCTTCTTTGGCTTCCAACACGTGAGATGGACCTTTTTTTACTACCGCCCGCCCGATCTCAAAGGGGTCTCCGACCTCGTTCCTGGCTTGAGCTCCGCTATCCTTCCTGCCCCTGTTAAGGAGATAATCCATGATTTTCAATGAAAATTTACCATAATATGACATGAGAAACACCACATTATCGCCGAAGACATCTCAAAATGCCAGCACGAAAAACCGGCCTTCAATAACCGGAGGCGTCATAATCGTTGGGCTGTCTAGAGTAATTGTTTCCCGCACCAATGAAGCAGAAACATCGATTTCGCGGTCAGGGCTTTTGATGCCAAGGAAAATCTTGTCTTTGGAGATTACTTGGTCTTCTTGGCGGCTCGCGGCTTTTTTTCCTGCGCTGCACCGGTGCCGGCCAGCCGGTCCACTTTTCTCTCCAGGGAATTGATCCGTCTTTCCAGGGCGTCCATGTCGCTTTTAGTCAACAGGCCCATCTGCCCCAGGAACCTTTCTACTGTTCTTCCTACTGTTTCGGTCAGGTCCTCTATTGTGGGAATTTCCTTATCCATTCGACATTCCTTCGAAGGCCGGGACTTCTTTTCCTTGACCTCCCCCTTCTTGCCCTTCTCGACCAATTCTGAAGCCATTTTTTCGGTCCGCTCTCGCAGATCCGCCATGATCCCTATTAATAGGTGGCGAAAATCACCGCTTTCCATGGTTTGCATTTGAATAACCCTCCCGTCAGATTTGTCATTTATCCCCTTAAGCCTTCATGAATAAAGTTATTCTACACCAATCGGTAATATTAAAATCATGCAAGCAATATGAAAATTACTCTTTGTCTTCTTTGTCTTCTTCGTCTTCCTCGTCTTCGCCAGCCCCTTCCATATCCTCGATCCGAAAGCCTCCGTCTTTCAAAGAAACGAGGAATTGCTTTGCGGCTTGCGACTCCTCAGGCGGCACGATCACGCGTGCCATTCCTATCGGCCCTATATAAGGTCCCGGCATGTCCGCCCATTCCAGTGGATGGAATCCCTCTCCCTTGAGAAGATGGATTACCATTTCGGCCTCCCAGCGGTCGCCACTGAAAACAACCGTCTGATCATCCGCTTCCGGGCGGCGTAGAAAATCCCAAAATCCCATGGCTTCAGTCTACCACCAAACAATGGGGCGCCCCATGTGGGAGGGGCGTGATCCCGTTATTTAAGTCTTGGCTGGCTTTGCAGGCGGCTTCTGATCGGCACAGAGCAAGGCCAGGTAGAAATCGAGATGATTATTACAGGTAACAAACGGACAATTGGCGCACCTCATATAACGGAGGAAATCGCACAAAAGAGCCTCTCCTCCCTTCAAGATTCTTATGGCACACTCTATAAGATTCGGAATCTCGCCCTTCCGCCCCTTCACATGCCAGCGAAAGAAGAGATTAACTATAATATATATGCAAGTCTTGGAATCGGATTTTGGAGGGGAGCCTTATGATTCGCACAGCTGCCGAGTACCGTGAGAGCCTTTCGGCCATGAAACCGAACATCTACATGAACGGTGAGGTGATGGGAAGGGATAACCTTCCGGGTACCGAAATTATGGAACTCACTTGCGAACTAGCCCATGTCGAAGCTGTCAAACATCTGACTACCACGACATCCCACATCACCGGCCAACCGATCAATCGTTTCTGTCACATTCATCAAAATCAGGAGGACCTGCTCACCAAGCAGGAAATGACGCGAATGGCCGCGCGCATGGTAGGCGGCTGCATCGCCCGCTGCATGGGGATCGATGCAATGAACGCCCTTTCGGTCATCACTTATCAGTGTGATCAAGATCATGGTACGGAATACCACCAAAGATTTCTCGAGTATCTAAAATACTTTCAAAACAATGACATCGTAGGATGCTGCGCCCAGACCGACGTCAAGGGACATCGCATGCGCAGGCCGGCCAAGCAAAGCGACCCAGACCTCTATTTGAGGGTCATAGAAAAGAAAAAGGATGGCATCGTGGTGCGAGGCGCAAAAGCCCATAACTCTTTTGCCCCACTGGCCGATGAGATAATCGTTACTCCGACCCGATTCCTCGGACCGGATGAAGGCGATTGGGCGGTGGCCTTTGCGGTGCCGGGTGACCACCCCGGGGTGAAGCTGGTATGCCGCGGCGCCAAGTATCGCGATCGCATCTCGGAACTCGCCTCACCCTTCTCGGGCAAGGGCGAGATAGAATCCCTCACCATCTTCGATGACGTTTTCGTGCCCTGGGACCGGGTATTCCTCTGTGGCGAGGCGGAATTCGGGGGGCAGCTGGCATTGCTCTTCTCCCTCTTCCACCGCCATTCCTATACCGGCTGCAAACCGGCCGTGAGCGACGTTATCATGGGTACTTCCGCCCTGGTTGCCGAGTACAACGGCATCGAAAAGGAGAAGCATGTACGCCACAAGCTTGTGCAGATCATATGCGTAGCCGAACTCGTTTACGGCTGCGGTATAGCGGCGGCAGTAAAGTCTTCCAAAGCTCCATCCGGCACCCAGATTCCGGATATCGTTTACTGCAACGTCGCGCGCAAGCATGCCGGGGAAAATCTTTACCACGAGTACGACATCATGTCCGATCTTGCCGGCGGCCTTCCGGCCACTCTCCCTTACGATACCGAGTTTGTGAGTCCGGAGGTGGGCGAACTGGTAAAGAAGTATCTGGCCAGGGCGGACGGGGTCAGCCCCGAGAACATTTACAAGTGCTTCGCCTGGATCAGCGACATGGCATGTTCCTCTATGGCGGGGGTCATGCAATATGCGGGAGTTCATGGCGGCGGCTCCCCTGTTATGGAAGAAATTGCCATAATGGGTACGTATAACATGGAGGAGAAGAAGGATCTCGCCAAGCGCCTGGCGGGAATCGAGGAATATACCATCGGCAAGTAATCGATCAAAGCCGAACGCTATTTTTCGGGCGCGGGAAACCGCGCCCCCTTTTCTTTCTATTGATCTAGTTTCAGAATGAGCGGTATTAGGGGCACAATGGCTATATCAAAGCATCCGGTAATCGAACTGAGGGGAGGCGGCGATGAAGAATACTTTTCCCAATTTTTCAAGCAAGGCACGGGATCTTCTGCAGGGGAATTGCGAACTTCGCGAGGTCGAAGACTTCCGCGAGCTTCTCTGCGCGGATTGCGCTTTTTACCATCATGGCGAGGAGGAAAACGAGGAGTGCAGTTCTTTCCTTTTGCTGAAGTTCCTTCTCGAACGAAAGGCTTTCGACCTGCAGAGGGCGCTCGATGAGTTGGGGTGATTTCTATCTGAGCCTGGCCGATGGCATGCACCTCAAGAAGCTCGAGCAGCCTTGCCTCTATGACGCCGCCGCCGATGAGCTCTACGAGCTCTCCCCCGAGGCCCTCGATTTTCTGAGCCATTGTGACGGCACTCAGACGATGGGAGAACTCCAACCGGAATCGGATTTTCTCGAGCAGTGCCTGGATGAAGGAGTGCTCGAGCAGCTGAATAAACCTCGTCCTCGAAAGATCGAGATCGCGGTAAATGAATTCCCGTCCCTCAGGTATCTCATGCTTGAAGTGACCGACCGCTGCAATCTTCGCTGCCGCCACTGTTATCTGGGGGAAGCCGGCCGCTCGGATCTGGAATGGGAGACCGCCGAGCGCATCCTGGACGATTGCGACGACATCGGCCTGCTGCGGCTGATAATAACCGGGGGCGAGCCGTTTCTCTATCCACATTTTGATCTGCTCAATCAGAGCCTGGCCGGTCGCCGCTTCCGTTCGATAATTATTACAAATGGAACCATGATGAATGAACGCCGGCTGGATGACCTGAACTTTGAGGAAATTCAGTTTTCGATTGACGGTTTAGTGGATGGGCACGACAGTCTGCGTGGAGAGGGCAATTTCGATAAGACCATGGATTCCGTCAGGCGATCGCAGGATGCCGGATTCGACGTATCGGTGGCCACGGTGATTCATGCCGGAAATGTCGATGAACTGGAGGCGCTAAGGGAATTGCTTTTGGAGATCGGCGTCTCGTCCTGGACAATGGAGTTTCCGGTTCCATCCGGCCGCATGGCTCGAAATCTTGAATTGATGCCGGACCCAAAAGAAGTGGCGCCCTACTTTGAAATGGAATGGGGATGGGGGGCCCATGAAGGCCTGGAGGGATACGCCTGCGGCGCTCATCTAGCCTGTGTAGATACATCGGGTAGCCTGATTAAGTGCGGCTATTACAGGGGTATTGGCGGTGGCCCCGCCGGCAAGGGACTCCGCAAAGCCTGGAATGATATGCCCAAGATGCGGTTGGAGGGCGTTTGTGTCGACTGCGAGCTGCTGCCGGATTGCGGGAGCGGGTGCCGCTATCGAGCCGAATCGTTGGTGGGGGCAGGGGGACCGGATCCCGTAATGTGCGCGAGATTGGGTAAATAGTCGGGGTGAGACAAGAGGACAGTCCGGTTTAAATAGGAAGATCCAAGCATATAATTACTCCATGATTGAATAACGCTACCAAGGAGGTGGTGATATGAGGATCACGAAGATCCCGAGAAGGAAGGGCGGAACCTGCAAGTGCAGCAAGAGCTGCGGTTAGCGCCCGAGGGCTGGAGGGGGCCGCAAGGCCTCCTCGTTTTTTTTATCAATGGCTCGAATCCTCCTGCGGCTATCTTGAAGGCTGACCCCATGCAGAGGGTTGACCCCATGCAGGGGCCTGGCCCTATGCAGATGCAGAGGGTTGACCCCATTTTTAGGATTCGATAACAGCCGACGATTTCGGATTGAAGGGATTGGTCCTTACGGCCAGGGAGTAGAGGTAGGGGTAGTCGTTCTCCAAGTGCTTCATGTAAGCCAGCCATTCCCTGACCAGCAGCCCGTAAGCCCTTGCTATGTCAGAGCACAGGTGTTGATGATCCATTTCCGGCAGCTTATCGAGCATGGTGCGGTACTTAAGTTCCTCGGTCAAATGGAAGACGGCCCATAGAAGATCGGTGAAGGTTTCGTGCTCGAGCAGGCTCGGGTTCTCCAGAAGGGTCAGCATAAACGACCTTCTGGAGAGGAGAAAACCGCGCAGGTCGTCCAGGTCGTCATCGTTTCGGCCGATCATGCAATCGTGCGCCGCGGCTTTTTTCCGAGCTATTTCAAACTCCTCCAGCTTCCATTCCGGTCCCAGGTTCATACAGTCCCTGAGCTGATCGCAATTGAGGTCGAAGCTCGCAAGATGCGTCAACAGCTGCGACCCCATCTCGCTGAAGAATGCGCCGATGACCAGATTCAATTTCTCCATGCGGGAGCGCCTCTCACGCTCCGTCAATACCCTGTCTATTATCAGGGTCACGAAAAGCACCTCAATGGGCAGAAAAGCGATGTCACCGAGGAGATAGATGAAGATATGCTGCGAGTCCCTGAAGATCGCATAGTGGATCAGGTAGAGGGAGGCGGAAAGCAGTACCAGCAATCCCGCCATAAGCAAATACCATTTCCTTGAAAATTCTTTTGTCTTTATCGACACCACCTGCTTTGGATAGCGGGAAAACCCTTACCGCCCTGATTCTACGGCCTTCCACCATGCTTTTCCACATTTTATGCGGGGAAATCCGCCGCAATCGCCATCAACCTTTTGGCGCTTTCTTATCCCCCTTCTAAGTTATGCGTTTCAGATGCGCAAGGGTCGATGATCTTGAGTGAAAGAAACGAGGAGAAAGGGGACGCAAAATGGACAAAGAAGCTGTCTGGAAAGAATACAAGGAAACCGGGTCTGAAGACCTGAAAGAAAACCTCATTCTGTATTATGCTCCCTTGGTTCGTGGATTGGCTAAGGGCATGCACCTGAAATTGCCGCGGACAATCGAATACGCCGATCTCGTCAGTTATGGCTTCCTGGGGCTGCTCGATGCCATCGACAGATTCAACCTGGATAAAGGAATTGATTTCAAAGTCTATGCCAAAGTAAGGATCAACGGGGCCATTATCGACGGCATACGCTCTGAAAAAAGGCTACCCCGTTCGGTCCAGGAAAAAGCGCGGAAGCTGAACCATGCGCATGAAGTTCTAGCCGCTCAGCTCCGCCGCTTTCCAGAAGAAGAGGAGGTCGCCGAGTATCTCGGCATAGAAATCGATAAATACAGGCAGAACCTCCTTGATATAGGTAATTCTTATGTCCTTTCCCTCGACGATCTCATGTCGTCATCGGATAAGGGGGATGGACCTCTGAATCTACTCGATTCTCTCGAGGATGAAAACGCGCTCGATCCCTACGCTATGTCGGAGAAGCAGGTAATGAGTGGCCTGGTGCGGGATGCCATTACCCAACTGCCGGAGCGAGAGAAGATAATCCTCTCGCTTTATTACTATGAGGACCTGAACATGAAAGAGGTCGGCGAAGTCTTGAGTATCACGGAATCAAGGGTAAGCCAGATTCACAGCTCGGCGGTGACGCGTCTTAGGTCCTACCTCGCCGATGACATGGCAAAGCAGCCGGTGTAGCATTGCGAATTATCCGGGCAATCTCGGGGAGCCAGGAGGTCAGGCGAAAGCCTTTTTCACGACATCCATTACTCTGTCCGGCTGGAATGGTTTGGTAATAAAATCCAGAACTCCCTGCTCCAGGGCTTCAGCCATCAACTGGCGCTCACCCAGAGCGCTGCATATGACTATCTTGGCTTCCGGATCGAGACGAAGAATATTGCTGACTGCGGTCAAGCCGTCCATCTCCGGCATATTTATGTCCATGATTACGAGATCGGGTTTCCACCTTTCATAAGCCCATACCGCTTCGGTCCCCGTTTCCGCTTCAATGACGGCGTTATAACCATTCTGCGAGAGAATGTTACGCAACATGATTCGGGTGAAAAGAGCGTCATCGGCGATCAGGATAGTGTGGCTCATCTTTCCGCCTGAAATCCTTTCCTATTGAACTCTAGTCCCCGGTGTCGATTTATGTATCGGTGAAACCCTTCTTCCCTTTAAATGAGGTCAGGCCCCCGCATCTGCATTTTCAGTCAAAGGACTGTGCGGTGTTATCGAGGCTCGAAAATGCGCATGCGGGGGCCTGACCTCATTTAAAGACCCCATTTAAAGGGAAGGCTGAAGCAAAATGACGAGCCTCCGCCCTGCCGGCCTTCACACCATATTTGTCCCCCGTGGGCTTCGATGATCTCCTTGGCGATAAAAAGACCGATGCCCATGCCCGATTTCGAATGATGAATGGCATCCTCCAGCTGAAAGAAGCGCTCGAAGATCTTTTCACGAAAGGCCTCGGGGACTCCCACGCCGCGATCCAGAATGCATACGGTGACTCGGCGATCGTCTCCATCCAGGACGATATCGATCAACGAATCGGCAGGGGAATATCTCGAGGCATTTTCGATGAGAATGTACATGAGGTCCAGAAGCCTGTTTGGATCCGCGTTTACCGATCCAATTTCGCGCTTGATAACTACTCTGCAGCGATCGGCTATATTGGTTTCGATGAATCGTGAAATAGCATAGTCCAGCAGAGGTGCCAGGAGTATTTCTTCTTTGTTTACCGGGAAACTTCCCCTGACTATCATGGAAACATCGAGGAGTTCCACTGCCAAATGGTTCAGGCGGTCGGCCCCCAGTTCAATGGCCTCCAACAATTCCTCTCTCTTGGCCCAATCCATATCGTCCCAGAGTTCCCTGAGGCCGATTGCATATCCCTTTATGATGGTTATCGGGTGGCGTAATTCGTGAGATGCTATATCTATAAAATCCCTTAAGGCCTCCTCGCGGTCCAGCCGTTCCTGTTCGATGGATAATGCCTGCGCCAGCATGCCGGCCATTTCTATATCTTCGCTCGAATACTCCTTCCGGAGGTAATCGAAGATCGATAGACAACCAAGCGTGCGTCCCTCCAAGATGACCGGATAGCCCAGGTATGATCGGAAAGGATGCTCGCGGAGGATCGGATCAGATTTCGCAAACTCAGTCGCCTGGAGATCGCTTATCGTCATGGGCTCCTTGGCGTTTCCCTCGATCAAGGCATAGCAGATATGGCCTTCCACATCAGACTCGGCTTTGAAGCCACCTTTGTCGTCGGGCACGGAAAGGGAATGGATTTCTTGCTTGCCGAATTTAGAAAATGTTACAAAAGGAGCTTCCAGTATTTCCTTCGCAGCCTCTAAGATCTTCTCTATGTTTTCAAGGGCTTCCGTCCCCAGGTTGAGGAAAAGATCGTTCAGTCTTCTGATTCTTTCGTGAATCCGTTTCGAATCTGAAATGTCGAGTACGGAAAAGATGCTGTCGGCCATGGCATCGGAATAAAGCGAGGAGAAGCTTAAAA
>Ga0209747_1000931_pt1 | contig 15838 bp, 14 predicted proteins | sample BarGraNGADG00311_FD_184498 | JGI IMG/M metagenome (GOLD analysis project Ga0209747, IMG submission 184498) | Arctic peat soil microbial communities from Barrow, Alaska - Barrow Graham LP Ref core NGADG0011-311 (SPAdes) (version 2) | ecosystem: Environmental > Terrestrial > Soil > Wetlands > Peat... | reverse complement strand
ACCGCGAACTCCTCGCCGCCATAACGCGCCACGATGTCCATCGAGCGCAGGCAACTCTTGATGAGCATCGCTAGCCCCTTGAGTATCTCGTCGCCGCAGAGGTGGCCGTAGGTGTCGTTGACCTTCTTGAAGTGGTCTATGTCCAGCATGATGAGGCTGAAGACGGTGTTGTAGCGGTCCGACCGCTTGTACTCCTTCTCAAACAGCTCCTGGAAGAACCGGTGGTTGTATATCTTGGTGAGGCCATCGGTTATGGCGAGCTGGCGCGCCGCCTCGTAGAGGCGCGCGTTGTCGATCACGATCGTCACCTGGTTCTGCACCAGCCCCAGTATGATCTGGGCGTCACGCACGAACGCCGGGCTCTGTGGCTGGAAGAACGCCATCAGCCCGATGACCTTCTTCTGCGCGGTGAGGGGGATGAACGCGTGGGAATATGGCCTGGGCTGCCCGTCCATCTGCTCCTTCAGGTTCTCCTCGCCATACAAGCTCACCTTGATCCGGTCGGGGTTGCCCCCCACCTCCCACCCGTAGGCGCCGGCGAGCTCGAATACCTTGCTCTTGATCTCGGCGAGCGACTCGGTCCTGGTCGGCCGGTTCACCTGGACGACCATGTCCTCCTCCTCGAACATGAGCACCACGCCGAGGGCGTTGCCGACGACCCGCGCCATTATCTCGAGGACCGTGCTCACCGTCTCGCGGTAGTCCTGGCTGGCGCTCGCCAGCGAACCAAGCTCGTTCAGTATGGTCGACTCGAACAGCTTGGAGTCGAGGAGGTCGATGACCCTGCTGAAGACGCCCGACTCCTCCAGCACCTGCCGCGGCAGACCGGCGCGAGCCTCGGAGCCGCGCCTGGCCATCCCGGCCTCCATCTGCTCCTTGATCACGCCCAGCAGCTGATCGGGCTTGAACCCCTTGGTGACGTAGGCGTCGGCGCCGGTCTTGAGGCCCCAGAACTTGTCGCTCTGCTGGTCCCGCCCGGTGAGCATCACGATCGGTATATCCCTGGTGATCTCGTCGTCCTTGAGCAACCTGCACACCTGATAGCCGTTGATCTTGGGCATCTCGACGTCCAGCACCACCAGGTCGGGCTCTTCGGCGTAGGCCTTGTTGATGGCCTCCAGCCCGTCCCAGGCGACGCTCACGTCATAGTCCGCGTCCTCGAGTATCGCGGAGGTTATCTTGACAACGAGCCTGTTGTCGTCGGCGAGCAGTATCCTGCCTTCTGACATACGGTTCCCAGCCTCCGGTGCTTTCCTACGAGTTGAGTGTCTATTTGCCTCGATAATAATAACAGTCCGGCACGCCAGTCCACCACTTCGGACAACGCTCCCGAACTGCCCATCCTCGGAACCCGTCCGGACCCCCGGGCGGCGTCGGACCCGCGGACCCGCTGCCGGGCCTCGCCCCCGCCCGATCCCGGGCGCGGCGGGTGCCTCGTCAGCTGGGCAACCCCGCGTGCGGTCGCGAATGATATCTCTCGTTGATAGGGATTCGCTTCATGTAGTATTATTTTCGAAGACCGGCATCAGCCGAACGGCTAGCCGGTCGTTTATCTCGTGTACGACCGTTTCGAGGAGTGAAACCACAAGTTGCCACGGTACGATTATAAATGTAAGAAATGCGGCGAGTCCTTCGAGGCCACCCACGGAATCGGCGAGTCAGTGGAGTCCTGCGAGAAGTGCGGCGGGGAGGTCCGAAGGGTCTTCCACCCCATCGGCATAGTCTTCAAAGGGTCGGGATTCTACGCCACCGACTCCAAGAAGCCCGACAACAAGCCGGGCAAGCAGTACTCGGAGATCGCCGAAGAGCTGGACAAGCCGAAGTCGGACGAGAAGGGTAACGGCAAGGACAAAAAGAAGGACGCCAAGAAGTCCGACGACGCCAAGAAGTCCGACGACCCAAAAAAGTCCGACGACTCCAAGAAGGCCGAGAACACAGCATCCTGAGGTCGGCCTCGGAGAGCCCGGCGCCCGTCACAGCTTGAAGCACGAGCGCACGTCCGCCTGAATGGCATACCCGCAGCACTGGGAGGGGTCCGCATGGGAGTGAGGGAGGACAAGAGTCCGATCGGGATAGTAGGCGGCAGCGGTCTGTACGACATCGCCGACATAGAGATCGACTCCAGGGTGAAGCTCGAGACGCCATACGGCGACCCGTCAGACGAGTACGTCATCGGCTTCCTTCAGGGCGTCAAAGTCATCTTCCTCAACCGGCACGGCCCGGGTCACAAGATAACCGCGCCGGGTGTGAACTTCCGAGCCAACGTCTACGGCTTCAAGGCTCTCGGGGCGCAGGTGCTCATCGGCGTGAGCGCCGTGGGCAGCATGCGCGAGGAACTCGCCCCGATGGACATCGTCATCCCCGACCAGATGATAGACCTGACCAAGTGCCGCGAGTCGAGCTTCTTCATCGACACCCCGGCCATCCACGGCGGCATGGCCGACCCGTTCTGCAACGATCTGGGCGCGGCGCTGGCGGAGTGCGCCGGAAGCGTCGGAGCGAACGTCACGCTGGGCGGCACCTACCTGTGCATCGAGGGGCCCGCGTTCTCCACGCGCGCCGAGTCAAAGCTGTACCGCACCTGGGGTGTGGACGTCATCGGCATGACAGCCGCCACCGAGGCCAAGCTGTGCAGGGAGGCCGAGGTCTGTTACTCGTCCATCTCACTGGTGACCGACTACGACTGCTGGAAAGAGGGCGCCGAGGACGTGACCCTCGACATGATAATAGGGTACGTCCAGAAGAACGCCGAGATGGCCGGGCAGATAATCAGGCAGGCCATCACGCGCGTGCCCGACCTGGCGAGCTGCGCGTGCCGTAACGCGCTGGCTCCCGCCATAGCCACCAGCCACGAGCAGATCCCTGACGTCACGCGCAGGCGGCTGCGCGTCCTGCTCGAAAAATACCTGCCGGTCAAGGACTAGCCGTGGGTGTCCTGGTGGTAGGCTCGGTCGCGCTAGACAGCGTGCAGACACCTTTCGGCGTGGTCCGCGACGCCCTGGGCGGCTCGGGCACCTTCTTCTCGGTGGCCGCTTCATATTTCACCGACGTGGCGCTGGTCGCCGTCGTCGGAGAGGACTTCCCCAGGGCCGGGATCGACCTGCTCGAGTCCCGCGGCGTGGACCTCACCGGGCTCACGGTCGAGAAGGGCGAGACCTTCCGCTGGGCTGGCGTCTACGGCTTCGACCTCAACGAACGCGACACCATAGAGACGCGCCTCAACGTCTTCGAAGGATTCAACCCTCAAGTCCCGAAAGGCCTCGTTGGCAGCGAGTTCGTTTTCCTGGCCAACATCATCCCGGCGCTGCAGTCGTCGGTGCTGGACCAGGTTGCATCGCCGAAGCTGGTCGCGTGTGACACTATGAACTACTACATCGAGGGATACAGGGACGACCTCCTCGACACCATCCGCCGGGTCGACGTGATGCTGCTGAACGACTCCGAGTGCCGCGAGCTCGCGGGCGAGCCCAACCTGATAAAGGCCTCGCGGGCGGTCCTGGACATGGGGCCGTCGACCGCCATCGTCAAGAAGGGCGAGCACGGGGCACTCATGTTCACCAGAGACTCGATCTTCAGCGCACCCGCTTATCCGTGCGAGTCCGTGTTCGATCCCACGGGCGCCGGAGACTCGTTCGCGGGCGGGTTCATGGGCCACCTGGCAGCGACCGGCGACACGTCCGAATCCAATATCAGGAGAGCGGTCATCTACGGCACCGTGATGGCCTCCTTCTGCGTGGAGAAGTTCAGCGTGGAGGGGATGGCCTCGCTGGAAACGGCTGACATCGAGCGCCGCTTCCGCATGCTCAAGCAAGTCTCCCACTTCGAGCCCTGAGGGAGGGAAGACATGCTACCTGGCGGCGGGTTCAAGATCGCGAAGGTCTTCGGGATCGAGATCGACATCAACCCCACCTGGCTCATCATCTTCGCGCTGGTCGGTGTCTCCCTCTCCGAGACGATGCGCGGCGCGGGCTGGCCAGGCCACCCGGGCAGGTTCCCTGCCGGGGTGTGGCCCTGGGTGTTCGGCTTCGGGACCGCAATAGTCTTCTTCGCCTGCCTGCTGGCCCACGAGCTCTCCCACAGCTACGTGGCCAAGCGCAAGGGAATCAACATCAGGCGCATCACCCTGTTCCTCTTCGGTGGGGTCGCCGAGATGAGCGAGGACGTCAGCGACGCGACTTCCGAGCTGGAGATGGCCGCGGCCGGTCCGGCGATGACGTTCTTCCTCGCAGGGGTCTTCTATCTGCTTTTCCGTGTGGTGAGCGCGAACCCCAACCGAGGTCCCCTGTGGATCATCCCGCTCTGGCTGTTGGTCTACATCAACCTGTTCATCGGGGTGTTCAACCTGCTCCCCGGCTTTCCGCTGGACGGCGGCAGGGTCTTCCGCGCCATCTTGTGGAAAATCACGGGCAACCTGCAGAAGGCCACCAGGATCGCGACCTACGGCGGTGAAGTCGTGGGCGTGCTGCTTGCCGCAGGAGGATTCGTTTTTGTCTTCCTCAACGCGATTCTGACCGGGGTGTGGTTGGTTGTAGTCGGTGGCTTCATCTTCCTGCTGGCCAGGTCTTCCTACCAGCAGACGCTCCTGCAGATCGCGGTCGCGGACACCAAGGTCAAGGACCTGATGTACACCGGGGTACCGATCATCGACGAGGATACGACGCTCACCGACTTGCGCAACCAGTACTTCACCACCTACCACCTTCCGGCTCTACCCGTCGCCCACCACGACGGTGAGGTCTTCGGGCTGGTCAGCAGGGACGACCTGGCCACGATAAACCCCTCCGAGTGGGACGTCCTGAACGCCGGGCGGGTTGCCCACGTCCTCACCGAGGAGCAGATAATCGGACCGGAGGAACGGCTGAACAAAGTGCTTCGCCGAGTCATGCGCGCCGAACAGTACCTGCTGGTGATGGACAACGGCCAGGTGCAGGGCATACTTACGGTGGACGAGCTCCAGCGTTACATCAGGGCAAGGTCGAACGTCACTCAGTCCGGCGGCAAGGCGACGGGCCGGCAGTAGCGCGCAAGCGCGACACGGAGAACCGCATGAACATCGAGATCAAGGTTGCGACGATCCTGCTCGACAAGGCGAACCCGAAGCTGCACACGACCCGTTTCGACATGACCCTGCCCGACGGCACCGACGTAGCAGGCCTGCTGGATGCGCTGGGGCTGGAGGACAGGCTGGTCGGATCGGTGACGATAAACAAGAGGCGAAGCCCTATGGATGCCGCCATCGCCGATGGCGACCTGGTGGCGGTCATACCGGCCATCTCCGGAGGTTGACATGGACGACGTGCCCGGCCTGCTCGAATCGCTTACACAAGCTGCAGCGGAACGCGAAGAGGGTTGCGAGCGATACCGTTGCGTGACGCTGGACGACGTCTCCGCGCTGGCGACCCGCTACGGCCTGGCCACGCGCCAGGTCTCGGCCTTCGCCCTCGAGCACGGCCTGCTGCCTCTGAGGTACGTGAAAAACATCGGCACTATAGGCATGAGCGGTCAGGCCAGGCTGCTGCAGTCGCGCGCACTGCTCGTCGGAGCCGGAGGCATCGGCGGGACGGCCGCGGAGCTGCTGGCGCGCATGGGGGTTGGCACCATCATCATCGCCGACCCCGACGTCTACGACGAGACCAACCTCAACCGCCAGAACTTCGCCTGCTCGAGCGCGCTCGGGCGATCCAAGGTCGACGTCACCGCGGAGCGGCTGGGCGAGATCAACTGCGACGTCGACGTGATCAGGCACAGGGTCGCGGCCGGAAGGCAGAACCTGCCCGACATGCTAGCCGCGGTCGACGTGGTGATCGACGCGCTGGACAACATCGACGATCGCCTGTCGCTGCAGAGAGCGTGTGCCGACGCCGGTGTGGTCATGGTGCATGGGGCTATCGCCGGCACCGCGCTGCAGGTCGCGACCATCTACCCCGGGGAGGCGGGCCTGGAAGGCATGCTGCCCCCAACGGACGGTGAGGGCAAGGCGCAGGGGGTCGAAGTGGAGACCGGCAACCCGGCGACCACGCCGGTGCTCGCGGCCGTCATCCAGGTCCAGGAGGCGGTCAAGGTGCTCGTGGGGACGGGCACTACCCTGAGGGGAAAGATGCTCTACCTGGACCTGGAGGATTGGACCTTCGAGTTCATCGAGCTCTAGCACGGACGCCGGCATGAGTCTCAGCGAGCGGCCCCGGATCGATAGGACATTCATACCTGGCGCGGCCCTCGATCGACACGACTTCCGCAAGGCGGCCTTCGTGCTCGACAGTCCCGAAGTAGCCCAGGCTCCTGCACGCGACGAACAGCGCCAGCGTCCCCGCAAGGCCGCAGGCGAGAGCCGCCCAGGTCCAGCCGCCGCCGGAGCCGAGCGCCGCCACCGATAATGTCACCGTCACTGCGCTTACCTTCGATATCGTCTTCATGGCTGCATCGTACCAGCCGGGTGTGACAGCTCGGGCGGGCGTCCTCGGCCCCGGTCCTTGACACAGCGCTTGCCTTGCTATACTCTGTATTTGCTTGGATTGCTGCCACGCAGGTACCGCATCTCGACGACCCCTCTCTCACGAGGAAACAATGGGAATCTTCGCCACACTCAAGTCGCGCCCCGGGCTCAACAGAGCGGCCGGCATCGTTCTCGCGATCGTCGCCGGCCTCATGTTGCTGGGCTACGCCGCGCGGATAGCAAAGGGGGACCGCGGTGGCGGGCTGGTCGCGGTGCCGACCGCGAGGGGTGACATCGCCATGGGCGCGACGATAGCGCGCGAGATGCTCTCGAGCGCCTCGATCCCCTCCGGCTACCTGGTGCCCGGCACGCTGCGCAAGGTCGACGAGATCACAGGATCGCGAGCCATAAGGTTCATCGGAAAGGGCGAGCCGATAACCGCTTCTTCCATCGCCGGGGGGAAAGGAGCCGGCACGCTCGCATCGCGCATACCCCCCGACCTCCGAGCGTACTCGGTCGAGGTGACCGGTGGCAGCGGCGGCTCGCAGGACCTTCGTCCCGGCGACAGGGTGGACGTGCTCTCGACCTCCGGCGAGCCTCCATCGACGGCCACGCTGCTCACCGGCAGGCTCATCCTCAGCACCGGCGGGCCCGCGGGCTCGCAGAGCGACGAGGGCGGCTCCTCCGCGTCGGGATCGCTCACGCTGCTGGTGTCACCAAAGGAGGCGGAGCTTCTGGCGCAGGCTTCGTCATCGGGGGAGATATCGGTGTCGCTGTGCCCGCTGCCTGATGAGAATCAAGGGCAGGGCGCAAAGTGATGCGGCACCGCTAGGTGAAGGAGTTGACCTTGCGGCCGAGATTGTCGAAGTTGAAGGCCGGCCTGGCTATACGTCCATATATGGAGACTATGCTGGGCGTGGTGAATCCCTGGCCCAGCACCACCACCACCGGCGAGTTGTACGCGGCGGGTATCTCCTCGTTCTGCACCACGTCCGCGTTGGCGAACTCGGGCACCGACTTCCTGACGTTGTCGAAGATGTCCTTGGCCTCGCGACGGTAGTAGATCGTCGTCTTGGCCAGGGGCTGCTTTGAAGACCCTTCAAACACTTTCCCGTGTCCCATCAGGCGCAGCTCCTGCGCCACCGTCGGCACCGCCCAGGCCGAGGTCTTCATGCCGCTCAGCACGCTGATCACATCTGAGTTCGGCGCGTTGAGCTGCTCGACCCTGTTGGTCTCAGGCGACTGCAGGTTGGCGATGGTCTGCGGCGACAGGCTCGTGTTCGTCTTGATCTCCGTTGATACCTCAGCCAGGCCCGTCAAGTCCGGCACAAAATAGCTCACGCTGTTTATGTACCTCGAGTCCCCGGGCACGGTCACGAACTGCACGTTGGCTATGTTGAAGCCTCGCAGCTCGTCGGCCAGGCTCATCAGCTGGCCGGAGGAGTAGTCCATCTTGCAGTTGGACGCGACTATATCCACCAGCTGCTTCGCCTTCCAGACGCTCTTCATAGAATCCGCCTTGGCCATCAGGGCCTTGATGAACGCCTGCTGGCTCTTGATGCGGTCAACGTCGCCATTGGGGAGCTTGCGGCTCCTTACCACGACGAGCGCCTGCCACCCGTCGAGGTTCAGGTCTCCCGCCGGCAGGTAACCGGCGTGGGGGTCGTTAATGGGCTGGTTGAGGTGGATGGGCACGCCGCCCACCGCGTTGACTATCTTCTCGAACCCGGTGAACTGCATGCTTATGTAGTGGTGCACGTCCAACCCCGTCAGGCTCTTCACCGCGTCGATCGCGCCGGACGGTCCCCCGAACGCGTGGGCCGCGTTTATCTTCTGCGTGCCGTGGCCCGGCAGCTCGATCTTGGTGTCCCTGGGGATGGAGATCACCACTGCCTTCTTGTCGCGCTCCTGCAGGCAGACCAGCATCATGACGTCGCTGCGGCACCAGCCGCCCTCGCCCTTGTTGCTGCCGGCGTCGCTGCCCATCACCAGCGTGTTCACGCTCTGATTGGGATCGGTCGATAGGGTGGTCAGGGCTTTCTGGACCTTCTTCTGCTCTTTGGGCTCAGCCTTCCAGGTGCTCTCTTTGAAGGAGAGATAGATCTTGGCGCTCAGCTTGGCGATCGGTTTCGCGTAGAAGCCCAGCGCGCCTCCCAGCGCGATGCCGATCACGAAGAAGATGATGAACCAGTAGCTGTTGAAGGGGTTGCGTGAGCGCGGCCCCTTAGCCTTGGCGTTGGCTTTCTTGCGCAAGTCCCTCCTGCGCCGTCTGGCCTCCCAGTATGAAATCTTCTGACCCGAGTGCTTTCCCATCTCACCTTCCACCGTACAACCCTAAAGGCAGCCTACATGTTAATTCGATATGCTCCCGTCAGGCAACTTCCTTCGCGCCTGCAAACTTTGTCGGCTGTCGTCTGCCAATGCCCCGTCATCCACTCAAGGCAGAATACGCTCGGGGTCCCAAAAGAAGGACGCCACGCGTTATTCGGCGTCAAGGAATACAGACGCGCAGGCAGGTCCAATTGTTCTGCTGAAAGTCACAATAATCACAAAAGACTCAACCGTTATACCTTCCATAAAAAAAATTCAAAAAAAAATATAGCCAATATAAACCACTCCAACAACTCTAATTTATCCTTTTAACAAGGCATTTTCGGCAATCCATACACCGTCCGGGGCCGAAAAATAGCCGAGAAATCTCCAAAAAAGCCTCTTGCCCGGCTGTATCTTGTGTGTTACCATTCCGACGACATCAATATGTAGTAGTGAGCCACTAGGGCACCGAGGGGGCGGGCATTGGAAATATTATTGCTACTGCTGCTGGTGCTCAGTGCGGGACTTCTGTTCCTTCCGGAGTTCCTCAAGGAGCGTGTGCTCGACTCTCCCGTAAACACAGTCACCGACTTCAGGCGTGGCATGGCCGCACTGGCTGTAAGCACCCACAACTACGGACGCGGCCACTACGCATACTCATCGGGCGACCCCGAACCATACGTCAGGCGAAGTCATTACACGGAACAGGTGGATGATCACTCGGAAGACTTCATCCCCTATCCGAGCCACAGGGCCAGGACTGAGATGGTGACGAGGCGCAACAGAGTGCTCGCGCTTCTGCTGGTAGTCGTCCTGGGGACCGGGATACTGGCACTGATCCCGAAGCTCAAGTGGATAATCCCACTGCACATAATCCTGCTGGTGGCGCTTGCCGCTTACATCGCGCTCGCGATACTGATGCCGCACGCGGAGAGGCGTCACTAGCCTAGGCCTGGACCTTGACCTCAAACTCTATCTTGCCCTCCCGCGCATCGACCTCGACCACGTCCCCTTCGCTCACATCGCCGTTCAGTATCTTCAACGCGAGCGCGTCCTGGATCTCCCGCTGGATGACCCTCTTCAAGGGCCTGGCGCCATAGAAGGGGTCGAAGCCCTCTTCGGCGAGGAGGTCTTTGGCTCTGTCCGTCAGTGATATCTCTATCTTCCTGTCCGCCAGGCGCCTGTCCAGCAGATGGACCTGGATGTCCACGATCGTCCTGATATCCTCGATGCTCAGCGGGTTGAAGACCAGTATCTCGTCGACCCTGTTGAGGAACTCGGGGCGGAAGCGCCGTCGCAGCTCTTCCATCACCAGCAGCGATGCCTCCTCACGGTCGATACCGGTGGCCAGGTTGAGGGACTGGCTGCCGATGTTGGAGGTCATGATGACCACCGCGTTCTTGAAGTCGACGGTGCGGCCGTGGCCGTCGGTCAGCCGGCCCTCGTCCAGTATCTGAAGCAGTATGTTGAAGACGTCCTCGTGCGCCTTTTCGATCTCGTCGAGCAGGATGACGGTGTAAGGCCTTCGTCGCACTGCCTCGGTAAGCTGGCCGCCCTCCTCGTAGCCGACGTATCCGGGCGGCGCGCCGATGAGCCTCGACACCGTGTGCTTCTCCATGTACTCGCTCATGTCCAGCCTGACCATCGCCCGCTCGTCGTCAAAGAGGAACTCGGCGAGCGAGCGTGCGAGCTCGGTCTTTCCCACGCCGGTGGGGCCGAGGAATATGAACGACCCGATCGGCCTGTGGGGGTCCTGCAGACCCGCGCGGGCCCTCCTGATGGCGTTCGACACGGCCACTATCGCCGGCTCCTGGCCGACCACCCTCTCGCGCAGGCGGTCCTCCATCTTGATAAGCTTCTCGACCTCGCCCTCCATCAGGCGGGTTACCGGGATGCCTGTCCACTTTGCCACGACCTCCGCGACGTCCTCCTCGTCGACCTCTTCCTTGAGCATCTTGCGGTCCTTCTGGAGCTCGGCCAGTCGCGCATTCTCTTCGGCGAGCTCGCTTGTCGCCTGGATCAGCGTCCCGTAGCGTATCTCCGCCGCCTTGGTCAGGTCGCCGGCGCGCTCCGCGTTCTGCTCTTCCTGCTTGAGCGCCTCGATCCGCTCGCCCAGCTCCCGCAGGTGTGAGATGGCCTCCTTCTCGTTCTGCCAGTGCGCGAGCAGCTCCTCGTTCTCTTCTTTCAGGTTCGCGAGATCCTGCTCGAGCCGCTCCAGTCGCTCGGTGCTCGCCTTGTCTGTCTCTTTTTTAAGCGCCTCGCGCTCTATCTCAAGCTGCCGCATCCTGCGCTCGACTTCGTCGACTTCGGTGGGCATGCTATCGATCTCGATACGCAGCCGGCTCGCCGCCTCGTCGATGAGGTCTATCGCTTTGTCGGGAAGGAATCGATCGGTGATGTAGCGGTCGGAGAGGATGGCGGCCGCCACCAGCGCGGAGTCCTGGACGCGCACTCCGTGATGCACCTCGTAGCGCTCCTTCAGGCCGCGCAGTATGGAGACGGTGTCCTCGACCGACGGCTCCTGCACCAGGATGGGCTGGAACCTGCGCTCGAGGGCGGCGTCTTTCTCGATGTGCTTGCGGTACTCGTCGAGGGTCGTGGCGCCGATGGCGTGGAGCTCGCCGCGCGCCAGTGCCGGCTTGAGCATGTTGGAGGCGTCCACCGCCCCCTCCGCGGCGCCTGCGCCGACGATAGTGTGCAGCTCGTCGATGAACAGTATGACCTCGCCCGCCGCCTGGTCGATCTCCTTGAGCACCGCCTTGAGCCTGTCCTCGAACTCGCCCCGGTACTTCGAGCCCGCCACCAGCGAGCCGATGTCGAGCGCCAGCAGCCTCCGCCCCTTGAGACCCTCGGGCACGTCGCCGTCGACGATGCGCCGGGCAAGCCCCTCGGCGATGGCCGTCTTTCCCACGCCGGGCTCGCCGATGAGGACCGGGTTGTTCTTGGTCCGGCGCGACAGGACCTGGATCACGCGGCGTATCTCGTCGTCGCGACCGATGACCGGGTCCAGCTTTCCCTTGCGCGCCTCGGCGGTCAGGTCGCGCGCGAACCGCTCGAGCGCCTGATACTTCTCCTCGGGGCTCTGGTCAGTGACGCGCTGCGAGCCCCTGATGTCGGCGAGCGCCTTGAGCAGGTCATCCGTAGTGACCCCGTGTTCCGCCAGGAGCTGGGCGGCCCTTCCTCCTCTGGCGATGATCGCCAGCAGCAGGTGCTCGGTGCTGACGAATTCGTCTTTGAAGTTCTGCGCGATCGTCTGCGCCTCGTCCAGCACGCCGTCCAGCGCGGGCGAGATGAACTGCCTCTGCGAGCCGCTGACCCTCGGGCGTGATGCAACCTCGCTTCTGATTGCTTCCTCGAGCGCCTCCGGCCGCGCTCCCAGCCTCTGCAATAACGGGATCACCACCCCGTCCCGCTGCGTCACCAGCGCCAGCAGCAGGTGCTCGACGTCGACCTCCTGGTGCTCGAGCGAGGCCGCCAGGGACTGGGCCTGCCCCACCGCCTCCTGCGCCTTGACGGTCAATCTTTCCGGGTCCACCATCCGCCACCACCTCCATCAGAGAGGCGAACAAGCTCAGAATATATAGATGACGTCTTCATTTCCGCTGATCGGGGACGTTCCTGCCAGATCAGTATCGATGCGATTCCGCAAAGCCGTCAAGGCTCGCATCCATTACAATTGGCCTGAGCGAAACATACGATAGTGAGAAGGGCCCGGATGGGAAACGGTGACCTCACAGGGCAGATGGGCGACGTAAAGCAGGAGTTCGGCGTCCTCATCCGCAATAAAAACTTCATGCGCCTGTTCTGGGGTCAGCTCGTCTCCTGCACTGGGGACTGGCTGGCCACCTTCGCGCTGATGTCGCTCGTCTGGAGGATGACCGGCTCCTACCTCGCGGTCGGGGGCATGCTCGCTTTCCGCATCGTCCCCGCGCTATTCAGCGGACCGCTCGCCGCCTTTGTGACCGACAGGCTGGACCGCAAGCGGCTGATGATAGGCTGCGACATCTCCCGCGGGATGATCATCCTGGCGGCGCCTTTCATCACTCACCTGTGGGGTGTGTACGTCCTGCTGTTCTTTCTGGAGGGCCTGTCGATAGTCTGGCTCGCCGCCAGAGACGCGAGCATACCCAACCTGGTCGAGCCGGACCAGCTCACGATGGCCAACTCGCTGGCGATGATGACCACCTATGGTGTGATCCCGCTCGCGGCGGTGCTCTTCTCCTTCGTGACGATCCCGTCTCCGTTCACCCGCCTGTTCGTGAACGGCGGCTTCCTGGCGAACCACCCCACGACCATCGCGTTCCTGCTGGACTCGTTGAGCTTCTTCGCGGCCGTGACCATCTACGTTCGGATGCGCCTGAGCTCCCCTCGCGACCGGATTGAGGCCGACGAGGAGCAAGCGGGCTTCTTCGAGTCGATCACCTTCGCGCTTCGCCACCCGTTCGCGAGATCGCTGATGCTCGGCGCGGCGGTGGGGTGCATCGGAGGCGGCAGCCTGTACGCCGTGGGCCTCGGATACGTGAAAGAGGTCCTCGGCGCCAGGAGCGACATGGCGTTCGGGTTCCTCATGGCGCTGTTCGGGATCGGGATAATAGCCGGGATGGTCGCGCTGCAGGTGCTGGTGAAGCGCGAAGAAAAACCGTGGATGCTGCGAATGGCGCTCCTCACTGCCGGCGGCATCATGATCAGCATGTCCATCATCCAGTGGCTTCCTCTGGTTTATCTCCTGGCCGCCTTCTTCGGTGCCGCTTTCGGCATACTGTTCCTGGTCGCGATAACGATGGTGCAGGAGAGCATCGACGACCGTGACCGGGGCAAGGCGTTCGCGGCCTTTCACGCCGTGTCGCGCATCTTCCTGGTCGTCGGCGCCGGCGTGTCCAGCGCGATAGCCACGCTGGTGGGGACGAAGACGATACACGTGTTAGGGCTCACCTACGTGGTGCACGGGGTGTCGATCGCCTTGCTCGTCTCGGGAGTCCTTATCGCGGCCGTGTCCGTCGTGCCGCTGGGAGAGAAGAAGGCGCGTTACCGGGAGTACTTCGCCAGGGAAAAGCGTGGCGCGGCCGAACAAGTCGACTGACCTGCGACCCCGCGGCGCAAAAGTCACCCCAAAATGAAATCAAGGGGCTTGCACCCCTTGATTTCCAGACCTCTTCGCCGCCTGCTCCCGAAACCTATAAGCGTGGTTATGGCTGGGTGGCAGTATAGGTGTGCGTCGCCGTCTGTGTGTCCGGCACCCGGTCCCAGGTTGCGATGAGGCGAACATTTATCATGTTAAGGAGAACTCCTCTCCCACTTCGCCGGGACAAGTGCACCGCGCACCCAGCCCGGTACGAATCTTCGATGATTATAACGGCCGTCTCCAGTGCCAGTATAAGCATTTGGGATGATGAGGAAACGAATGCCGTTCCTGCCGGAACGAAGCCCGGTAATAACGGAACGGCGCGGAGCACCTTATCTCAGAGCCCGAGCCTTTCTTTGACCAGGTGGAGCTGTGAGTCGCTCACCTTGAGCCGCGTCTCGGCATCGTCGGCCATCACCACACACGTGCCCTTGGTCTTGTCCCTGGTCACCTTTCGTACGCGGTCGACGTTCACGATGTACGATCGGTGCGTGCGGATGAAGCCGGCCTCCGACAGCCTCTCCTCGAGCTGCCCCAGGCTGAAGTTGGTGAGGAAACGCCTGTCCCTGGTGTGAGCGTAGGAGTACTTGCCGGCGGCCTCGAAGTAGCAGATCTCCGCCAGCGGGATCAGCAAGGTCTCGTCGCCCCGCTGCACCGGCAGGCGCTGCAGCTTTGCCGGCCTGTCCGCCGGCGCACCGTCACCGTGCGCGGTCCTCTCGAGGATCTTCAGAATGCGCGCCTCGAGCTCGAGGGTCTTGAACGGTTTGATGACGTAGTCGTCCGCTCCCTTCAGAGCCTTGACGACCACGGCCTCTTCGCCCACCGCTGAAAGAAACAGGATCGGGATGCGGCTGGTGGTGGGGCTGCCGCGGATCTCCATCATCACGTCGAGGCCGCTCTTGCGAGGCATCATCATGTCGAGGAGTATCAGGTCGGGAAGCTCCTCGGCGGCCTTCGAGACACCCTTGTCGGGATCGCTGCACAGGCTGACCGAAAACCCGTCGAGCACGAGCATCGCCTCGAGCATCTTGAGCATGTCCTTGTCATCGTCTATGACAAGGATTCTGGAACCCGTTTTTTCAGACAAGAAGACACCACCTCAGACCTCGCCTTATTATATCAAGCCGGCGGGGCCAGGTGTTGAACGAAGGCTCAGAGCCCGGCCCTGCGGCGGGCCCCGCGAAGCACTCATTGATGCTTGCGGCGATTTCGTCCTCCGTCCATGACCCGGGCACGCGCGAGCCTTCCGGGCTCGCCGGCACAGAGTGCGCCTCGACCCAGGCGACCGTCCTTACCTCGTCTGAGAACCCGCCGGCCGGGTCGCGGTCGATCCGGGATTCGATGAACGCTCTGGTCCTGGGGAACCAGTCGTTGAGAAGGCGGTCGAACCCGGCCAGCAACTCGGGGTCCGGCCCGCCCTGCGCGGCGGACTTCATGACCTCCAGCTCGAGCTCGACAAACCGTATGTATCTCTCCCGCGCCTGCGGGTCCGGCCATCCAGCGGACAAGTCATATCCTCCTGGGCAAGATTATCCCACCCGCGCCGCCCGGCCTCCAGGCTCGCTGCTCCGGCGGGATGCAGCGCCGCGCGCGACCGCTGTAGAATGGTGTGCGGTCGCGGAGGTGGTGGAGACAGGGGGGCGTGATGCCTGAGCGAGACGCTACAATCGTGGGTGCCGGGCTGTCAGGGCTCACCGCCGCGATCATCCTCGCAAGGGACGGCTTCGCCGTCACGGTCCTCGACAAAGAAAAGCGCCACGGCGGAAGACCGGAGTTCCGGCCCGACGGCGCCGCGAGCCCGTTCGATTTCGCCGCGCTCAAGGCCTATGCCGGCATCGACATCTCAGCGGCCTGCAGGCCCGTGGACATGCTTGTGTTCCAGGTCTTCGGCAAGCGGGTCGAGATACCGAGCAGCCCCGGGGCGGAGACCTATATGGTCGAGCGCGGGGCGAGGTCGAGGAGCATCGACA
>Ga0209747_1000928_pt1 | contig 15856 bp, 14 predicted proteins | sample BarGraNGADG00311_FD_184498 | JGI IMG/M metagenome (GOLD analysis project Ga0209747, IMG submission 184498) | Arctic peat soil microbial communities from Barrow, Alaska - Barrow Graham LP Ref core NGADG0011-311 (SPAdes) (version 2) | ecosystem: Environmental > Terrestrial > Soil > Wetlands > Peat... | reverse complement strand
ATCCAGTCTCCGGTTGAAGCAAACCCCGCCATCGCCCTGGGCGGCCTGCGCGTGGGCGTTACGCCCCTCGAGATGGCGTCGGCTTACGGGACCCTGGCAAACAACGGAACCCACGCGGTGGCAAGGTCCATCGCCAAGGTGACGGATGCGAACGGCACCGTCATAGACGACGGCAAGCCCGAACTTCACCCGGTGCTCGACCCGAAGGTTTCTGCCAAGGTGACTGCCATCCTCGAGGGCGTCGTCTCGAGTGGAACCGGTATCGGCGCGAAGATCGGCCGGCCGCAGGCGGGCAAGACCGGCACCGCCGAGGACTACGCTGACGCCTGGTTCGTCGGGTACACGCCTGACCTGGTCACGGCCGTATGGGTCGGTTATCCGCAGGGCCGCATCTCGATGTCGGGAATGACCGGAGGATCGCTCCCCGCAAGCATCTGGAGAAACTTCATGGATCAGGCGCTTGACGGAGTGCCTCCGACCCCGTTCCCTTCTGACGAGCAGAACGCCGAGGGCCAGCGCAACTCTGACAGCATCACGGTCACAATCTGCGACGCTTCCGGTATGCTCGCAACACCTAACTGCCCGAACACGCACCAGCAGACCTTCAGGCGCGGGGACGAGCCTTCGTCATACTGCACGATCCACACGGCGCAGACGACCAAGAAGGTCCCGAACGTCGTGGGTATGAGCAGCTCGTCGGCGAGGAACTCTCTCGAGTCATCAGGTTACTCGGCTTCCGCAGTGAACCAGAGCAGCAAACAGCCGGCCGGGACTGTCGTCGGGCAGGCACCCTCTGCGGGGACTGCTTTGCCCGGTGGATCCAGCGTTACTGTCTACGTGTCGACGGGGCCGGCGCAGAGCGCGGTACCAGGGGTGGTCGGTCTCTCGGAGCCTGCGGCACGCACCAAGATCGCTACCGCCGGTTTCAGCGCAAGCGTGAGGTATGTGCCGGGTTCGCCGTCCGGTGTCGTGATAAGTCAGGACCCGTCCGCCGGGTCGAAGATGACGCCAGGGTCGACGGTGACGATCTCTGTGGCCAACGGTGGCGGCGGTCTGGGGGCGGTGTTCCCCTGGCTGAACTGATCCGGCTGCCCGTCACTTCCTCAGTCGTGAGAACCTTTTGAAGCCCGAGAACCCCTTTGCCTTGACCCCCTTCTTCTCAAGTTGATCCAGGAAGAGGTTTACGCCGATGTTGTCGGACGCTATGTGGCCGGCGATGATGACGTTGATGTGCTGCTTTTCCGCCTCGGCCTTGAGCTTGTCTCCCATGTGCATCGCGACGATTGTGCCCACACCTGCCTGAGCGAGCTTCTCCAGCGCCCCTACCGGCCCCTCAGTGCCGCCGGTCATGTCGACGAGGATCTCGCCAGCGCGGCCCTTCCTGTCGCCCACGAGCACCGTAGGCGGCATGCCGAGCTCGGCCGACGATCTGTATTCCTTTTCCCTCAGCAGGATGTCGACAGCATCGCCGACGAGCCTTGGCTTCTCCTTTTTGAAGGTGCGGGTAAGATGGTCGGTGACGAGGTTGTCACAGGGCGTATGCATGCAAATGAACGGCATGTCGAGGAGGCGCGCCATGTCGATTGGCCGCTGGTGGTTCTGCGGCAGGAGGTTGCGCCTGATCTCGCTCATGCGCTCGCAGATGAGCGCCTCGCCTATGTTGATCGGCACTCCGTGGACCGCCCACACGTCCGCTTGAAGCTTCATGACGTCGGACAGAGCGGCCAAAGCGGCTCCCTCGGGGTGGTGGGCCACGCACAGGTCTATCTTCTCGCCCTTCTCGCGCAACCGGTCGGCGAGGATGAGCTCGGGTCCCTCGATGTCGATCCCGGCTATGACGTCGGCGACCTCGGTGTCCGGGTCACCGAACAGGATGCGGGTGTCAGCGAACGGGTTCAGAAGCCGCTCTTTATCGAAGAACTTTTTCTCGTCGCCTTTCAACCCGTCGTACTCCTTGCGCGCGTCGTCAAGCGCCTGCCGGACCCCGTCCTTGCCGCGCGGGTCCTTGCTCATGCCGAGTTCGACACCCAGCCTGTAGATCTGCTCGAGCTTCACCGTCATCCCCCTCCTCTGCCCTCACTTTGAGACGTGAGGGTTTCCCTTTACAAGGTACCTGTAAGGCTCTTCGTGGGAGCCGCAGACACCGATTCTCGGCGTGATCTCAACTTCTTTGTCGTCGTATGACTTCCTCCGCCAGATGCCCAGAGGCCCGGCCGACAGGTCGGCACCGTTCTGCTCGCGGTTTATCGACAGCGCCTGACAGAGCCTGGCCGGTCCACTGGTCAGGTCGGTCGCGCGGCCCCTGCGCATTGTCATGAGGTCGAGCCCCTCGACCGGCTCGAGCGCCCTCACGAGAACTGCGCCCGCGGCCCTGTCTCTCTCGGTCACGACGTTGAACATGTAGTGCATGCCATAGACGAAGTAGACGTAGGCGATGCCGGGATGGCCGAACATTATCGCGCTCCGCTCGGTGCGGCCGAAGCGCGCGTGGCTCGCGTCGTCACCGTGCTCGAGGTATCCCTCGGTCTCGACGATGATGCCTGATGTCGCTCCCTGAGCCGTCTCGTGCCGCAGGAGGCAGCCCAGCAGTTCACGAGCGACTATCAGGGTCGGACGCGTGTAAAAGTTTTCGCGAAGCCGTGCTCGTCCAGCGGGGCGTGTCAGTCGCCCTCCTCAGCCGCGAACAGTCCCTCCTGGATAAGGGCGGGGTCCTCTCGCACGAAGACGTCCTTGATGCGTTTTTCGATGTCGTCGATGTCGAGGCCGACCTCGTCTTTGATCGAGCGACGCAGCATGCGGCCCACGTGCTGAAATTCGGCGAATATCCTCTCGAGCAGGTCAAGCGCCATCGCGCATTCGACCTGACCGGGGCCTTCGACGCTCATGTCTTTCAACATCGTCGCTTCCGTCTTCGAGGCGACAACGGGCTCGGAGAGCCCGTCGATGTATACCAGGGTGCGGCGCGCGGGACCGCGATCCTCCTCGATGGGGACGAAGCCGACGATCTTGTCAGAGAGGAAATACTTCCCGTACCCCAGAGAGACTATTACGCCTTTCTTGACCTCCAACTCTCAACGCTCCTTACTCGAGTGGTGCAGGCGGCTTGTAATGATATCACAAGGCCGCGACAACTCAGGGCACGGCGTCAGCCTCGCTGAACCATATCGCGGGCCGCCGTTATCTGCTTCCTCACGGCTTCGGGAGCGGTGCCGCCGGGCAGCGACCGACGTGCAACCGAAGCTTGCGGGGTCAGCCACTCCGCGGAGCCTTCACCGAGCAGTTCCGAGAACTGCTCGAGGTCGGCCGCGGTAAGCTCATCGAGCCGTCTTCCCTCCTGAAGGCAGTAGGAAACCGCTTCCCCGACTATTCGGTGAGCCTCGGGGAACTCCATCCCCTGGGTAGCCAGATAGTCAGCCAGGTCAGTTGACGTCATAAATCCACCCGAAGCCAGCTCGGCTGCGCGCTCCCGGTTGAAGGAGATTGTGGACAGGGTCCCGCCCATAGCCGCAAGGCTTCCGGCCGTCGTGTCGACCGCGTCGAACAGCGACTCCTTGTCTTCCTGCAGGTCCCGGTTGTATGAGAGTGGCAGTCCCTTTAGCGTCATGAGCACCGCAACCAGAGAGCCCGTCACTCGCCCGGTCTTGCCCCTCACGAGCTCGGCGGCGTCGGGGTTCTTCTTCTGGGGCATCAGGCTCGACCCGGTCGCCCACGAATCATGAAGGTCTGCCAGGCCCCACTCGGAAGACGACCAGAGGATGACCTGTTCGGCGAGCCTGCTCAGATGGACCATGATCATCGACAGCGCGAAGAGCAGGCTGCATACGAAGTCCCTGTCGCCGACGGCGTCGAGACTGTTCTCACTGAAGCGCGAGAAGCCGAGACGTTCAGCCAGCAGTCCCCGGTCGACGGGCAGCCCTGTTCCTGCAAGCGCGCCTGACCCCAGTGGAAGAGAATCGGCGGAGCGCTGCGCGCATGAGAGCAGCTCGACGTCGCGCTCGAGCATATGCACGAAGGCCAGTATCAGGTGGGCAAGCAGGACGGGCTGTGCCTGCTGAAGGTGCGTGTGTCCCGGCACGATGATGTCCATCGCGTCGTCCGCTTTATCAATGAGCACAGTCTGCAGCGCCCGCACGCCGTCCTTCATGAGATCGCACTGATCCAGGGCAAACAAGCGGGTGTCGGTCGCAACCTGATCGTTGCGGCTCCTCCCGGTTCGGACTTTTCCCGCGGCCTTTCCGGCGATCTCGACCAGCCGCCTCTCGATGGCCGTGTGGATGTCCTCATCGGACCTGGCAAAGTCGAACTCCAAGGAATGCAGCTCCACTTTGATCTTGTCCAAGGCGGCCGAGATGCCGCTTCTTTCATCCGCCGTGATGACACCGGCGGCAACGAGCGCTTCGGACCAGGCCCGCGTGCACTCGATGTCATAAGGATACAGTCGCACGTCGAAGCCGACGGACGAGCTGAACTCCATGAACCCCGCATCGGGCTCCTCGCCGAAGCGGCCGCCCCACATCTTCACTTGTCTTCCCCCCGCGCCCTCTCGCTTATCGCCCAGGTCTTGAGCGGCAGGCCCCACAGGTCGATGAAACCCTTGGCCGCCTTGTGGTCGAAAACGTCCGCCGTGTCGTAGGTCGCAAGCCCCAGGTCGTAGAGCGAGTTCGGTGACTTCCGGCCTGCCACCACCGCACTGCCCTTGAACAGGCGCACCCGCACGGTCCCCGTGACACGCTCCTGTATGGATTCGTTGAAAGCCTGGATAGCCTGGTTGAGCGGGCTGAACCAGAGACCTTCGTAGGTCATCTCAGCCACCATCTGCTCGAGCTGCCGTTTTCCGGAGAGCGCCTCGCGCGTCAGCGTGAGGTGCTCGAGATCGCTATGCGCCGCGATCAGGATCACGGCTGCAGGCGCCTCATATATCTCACGGGACTTGATGCCCACCAGCCTGTCCTCGACGACGTCGAGGCGTCCGACTCCGTGACGCCCACCCATCTCGTTGAGCATGTCTATGAGCTCGACGAGACCCATGGCTTTACCATCGAGCGCTTTCGGTATGCCGCCTTCAAAACTTATCTCCACGTCCTCGGGCACGTCCGGCGCGGCCGTCGGGGCTGTGGTCCACTCGTAAGCGTCTTCGGGCGGTTCCACCCACGGGTCCTCCAGCACTCCGCATTCGCAGGACCTGCCCCACAGGTTCTCGTCAATGCTATAGGGCGACTCGACCGTGACCGGGACCGGGATGCCCCGCTCCCTGGCCCACTCGATCTCGTCCTCGCGCGTCATCTTCCACTCTCGCATCGGCGCGATTATCTCCAGAGACGGGTCGAGCGCCATAGTCGCGACCTCGAACCTCACCTGATCATTGCCCTTGCCCGTGCAACCGTGGGCGACCGCCGTCGCCCCGTACTTGTGGGCAGCCTCGACCTGGAGCCGCGCGATGAGCGGTCGGGCAAGCGCCGTCGCCAGCGGGTAGGACCCTCCATAAAGCGCATTCGCCCACAGCGCCGGAACGACAAAGGCGGACGCGAATATCTCTCTCGCGTCGATCATCTCCGATGCTACGGCCCCGGTGTCCAGTGCCTTCTGCCGTATGGCTTCCATGTCGCCGGGCTGGCCCAGATCGGCACAGACCGCAATGACGTCAAATCCTTTTTCTTCAGCCAGCCAGCGCACCAGCACCGAAGTATCGAGCCCTCCCGAATACGCCAGCACCACCTTCGGCCGCTCGCCGTCCTGCTTATTCTTTGAATCCGCCAATACCCTCACCCCTGCTCTAGCGCGTATCTCATCAATCTTTCGCTTACTTTCTTGCTGCTTGCTCCTTGTGAGCAGACCACCAGTATAGTGTCGTCGCCTCCCACTGTCCCTGCCACTCCGGGGAGCCCGGCGGTATCGATGGCCCACGCAAGGCCCTGGGCGTTCCCGGGCTGGGTCCTCACAACGACGATATTCCCGGTCGGCTCCACTGTAAGCAGCACCTGAGGGGCCGTCCGCTTCAGCGCCGTATCGGTGCTGACAGCCGGCGGTGTGGGCTCGGCGTACCTCGCGCCGCCCGACTCGCGCAGGCGTGTAAGCCCGAGCTCTCCGAGGTCCCTGGAGACAGTGGTCTGGCTTACTTCGAAGCCCTCAGACCTTAGCGCAACGACCAGGTCCTTCTGGTTGTGTACCTTTCCGGACCTGACGATCTTGAGTATCGCCGCCTGGCGCTGGCGTTTCACATTACCACCTCAACAGAAGATCATGCCGAGAAGCGCAACCTGCGCGTGAAGCCTGTTCTCCGCCTGGTCCCATACCGCCGAATGGTTCCCGTCCATAACGTCAGCCGAGATCTCCTCGCCCCGGTGCGCGGGAAGGCAATGCATGACCATCACATCCTCGCTCGCGAGCGACACGAGCTCCTCGTCCACCTGGAACGGGCGGAAAAGCTGCAGCGTGTCCGCGGCGGCTTCGCTGTGTCCCATGCTGACCCAGACGTCCGTATAGATGACGTCGGCGCCATTCGCCGCTTCGCGCGGGTCGTGGGTCAGCTCGATGGAGCACCCCGACTCTGCGGCGTATGCCTGGCATTCCTTTATGACTTCCGCCTGGGGCTCGTGCCCGCCGGGCGTGGCTATGACGATGTCGATACCGAGCTTTGTAGCGGCCCTGGACAGCGAGTGCGCCACGTTGTTGCCGTCGCCGATGTAGGCCAGCTTCAGGCCACTGAGGGTCCCCTTATACTCGAGGATCGTCATCATGTCGGCGAGCGCCTGGCACGGATGGCTCTGGTCTGTGAGCGCGTTTATCACCGGGACCGAAGACGCCGCGGCGAGGGCTTCGATGCGGTCCTGCCCGAAAGTGCGCACGATCAGCCCGTCGAGGTAGCGGGAAAGCGCGCGGCCAGTGTCCTCCACGGTCTCGCCGCGCCCGAGCTGAAGGTCTTTGCCCGAGAGCGCGACGGCCCGGCCACCTAGCCTGTATACCGCGACCTCGAATGACACTCTCGTCCTCGTCGAAGGCTTTTCGAAGATCAACCCGAGGACTTTTCCCGAGAGGGGCTTGTATCCCTTAACCCCTTCGGTCTTGTGGCGGATCGCCTCTTTCAGAAGGGCCTCTATCTCGTGGCCACTCAGGGGCGCGAGCGTCAGAAAGTCCGACCCATTAAGCTTGCTCTTCGGCATGTCAGGCTCCTCTCGCGGATTCGGAAAACCCTGCCAGGACCTCCTCGAGAACGCCCGCGGCCTTCATGGCATCTTCCTCGGTGAGGATCAATGCAGGCAGCATGCGGACTGCGCTCGGGCTCACGTTGTTGACGAGGACTCCCTTTGACATGCAGCCGAGTACGACGTCCCACGCGATCTCCCGGTCCAGTTGGACCGCAAGCATCAGGCCTCGCCCGCGCACTTCAGTGACTATGGGGACGGTCGTAGCCATCTCCAGCAGACGGTCGAACAGGAGGGCACCGATCTTCGCGGAGTTGTCCGCCAGTCCCTCGTCCAGGATTGTCTTCACGGTGGTGTGCGCGGCCGCGCAGGCGAGGAAACCCCCACCGAAGGTCGTTCCGTGCTCACCTGGAGAGAGCACCTCTCCGAATTCACCCCTCGCCATGAACGCGGCCGCCGGGACTCCGTTGGCCAGACCCTTGGCGATGGTCACGACATCCGCAGTCACTCCCGACTGCTCCAGCGCGAAAAATGTCCCTGTACGGCCCATGCCGCTCTGGATCTCGTCCACGATCAGCACCGCCCCGGTCCGGTCGCAAGCCTCGCGGGCGGCCTTGATGAAATCTTTTTCGAGAACGTGTATCCCGCCTTCGCCCTGCACCGGCTCGAGCACCACGGCTGCGGTGTTCTCGTCGATCTCCGCGAGGAGAGCCACAGCGTCGTTCAGGGGAACGTGCGAGAACCCTGGCATGACAGGGCCGAAAGGCTCCCATTTCGCCGGCTGGCCGGTCGCCGACAATGTCGCCATGGTCCTTCCGTGGAAGGCGCCCAGCAGGCAAACCACCTTCTCCCTCGGGTCGCCCCTGAGGTAATGATATTTGCGAGCCAGCTTCAATGCTCCTTCGTTCGCCTCTGCGCCGGAGTTGGCAAAAAAACAGCGCGAGCCGGGGAAAGTCCGCTCGACGAGCAGCTCGGCCAGCTCAGCCTGGGGCTCGACGTAGTAGAGGTTCGTGGTATGGATGAGCTTCGCGGCCTGCTCGCATATCGTCTCGGTCACAGCGGGATGGCAGTGTCCGAGCACGGTCACCCCGAGCCCGGCGACCATGTCGAGGTACTCATTCCCGCTCGAGTCCCACAGTCGCGTTCCTCTGCCGCGCACGAAGGCGACAGGCAAGCGCTTGTAAGTCTGCATCACGTAGGAGGCGTCCAGGTCTTTTGCGTGCTCCAGCAACTCGTCCATCAGCTACCACCGTCTCCCTCGCCGCCGTTCATAGTAATCATTGTCCCTACGCCTTCATCGGTGAAGACCTCGAGCAGGAGGGCATGCAATACCGTGCCGTCGAGCACCGTAGCCCTGGCAACGCCGTTCTCGACCGCACGCAGACAACTGGCTACCTTGGGGATCATCCCCTTTGAGACCTCGCCGCTCTCGAGCATGCGCTTGCAACCCTCGGCGTCCAACTGGCTTATGAGGTCACCGGATGCGTCGAGGATCCCCTTCACGTCGGTCATGTAGATGATCTTGGACGCGTTCACGGCTATCGCCACTTCACCGGCGACTATGTCCGCGTTGATGTTGTAGGAGTTGCCCTCCATGTCGGTGCCCACCGACGCGATGACCGGGATCAGCTCGTAGGACAGCAGCTTCTCGATGATCTGTGAGTTGATCGAGGAGACATTGCCTACCCAGCCAATGTCCTCTCCTTCCTCCGAGAGCCTCTTGGAAGCCATGATCAGGTTGCCGTCGTCGCCCGAGAGTCCCATGGAAAGGGTCCCGTGTCTGTTGATGAGCGACACGATGTCTTTATTGACCTTGCCGACGAGGACCATCTTCGCGATCTCCATTGTCTCTGAATCCGTCACCCGGTGGCCTCCCACAAAGGTGACCTCTTTGGACAACCGTTTCATGTACTCGGTTATCTGGGGCCCACCTCCGTGCACGATGACCGGCTGGATCCCGACGTACCGCATCAGGACGACGTCGGACGCGAACATGCGCCGGACGTCATGGTCTTCCATCGCGTTACCGCCGAACTTGATCACGACCGTCTGGCCGCGGTGCATCTTGATGTACGGCAGCACCTCCGTGAGGATGCGCGCTTTGAGATGAAGCTCCTGCCCGTCAGCCACGTCAGCCACCTCAGCTCTTCTCGCCGGCGTTGAACTCGACATACTCAGTGGTGAGATCACACGACAGGAAGTACGCGGAGCCCGAGCCGAGACTGAGGTTCACCGTGATCTCGACCTCGTCGCGCCGGAGCATCCTGTCCAGGTCTTCGTCCTCGTATTCCACCACCTGGCCGCCTTCGGCGATAAGGTGCTCGCCAACGTAGATCGATATCTTCGACTGGTCCAGCGGGACGCCGGCGCTCCCGGCCGCGGCCGCGACGCGGCCAACGTTCATCTGCTGCCCGAAGAACGAGCACTTTACCAGGTTCGAGTTGGCTATGGCCCGCGCGACCATGACGGCCTCGGTGTCTTTTCGGGCACCGTTCACCACGATCCTCAGGAGCTTGTTCGCTCCCTCTCCGTCCTTGACCAGCGACATCGCGAGATTGCCCGTGAGCCAGCAGAGGGCCCGGTAGAAGAGGTCGGCCTCCTCGTGGGTGAGCACGTGCCCCTCCGGGAAAGCGGCCCCGTTAGCGAGCATCAGGACGCAGTCGTTCGTCGACTGGTCGCCGTCCACCGAGATGCGGTTGAACGACCACTCCACGGCGGTGGCCAGCCAGTCGCGCATCGTCTCATGGGGCAGCTCTATGTCCGTGGTGATGACCGCGATCATGGTAGCCATATTGGGGTGGATCATGCCGGATCCCTTGGCTATGGCGCCCAGCCTCACGGTCTTGCCGCCTATCTCCATCTCAACGGCGAGCTCCTTTGGATAAGTGTCCGTCGTCATGATGGCCTTGGCGGCGTCGGTGTTTCCGCCGGGACTCAACTCGGCGGCCGCCTGCGCTATACCAGCGCGGACTTTGTCAATCGGCAGCTTATCTCCGATGCGCCCCGTGGAAGCCACCAGCGCCTGCCCCTGGGGAATTCCGAGCGCCTGCTCCGCGGCCTGACCCATCGCGATGGCGTCCTCGAGTCCCTGAGAGCCAGTAAGGGCGTTGGCGCACCCACTGTTAACGACCACGGCCTGCGCCTGCCCGCCTGACACCAGCTTTCGCGTCAGGGCCACCGGGGCGGCCTCCATCTCGTTGGTCGTGAAGACTCCGGCGGCGAAAGCCGGGACCTCGGAGTAAAGCAGCGCGAGGTCAGGGCGCTCATCTCCCTTTATCCCGCACGCTACGCCCGAGGCGAGAAAACCCATGGGCGCGCACACGCCTCCAAGAATTCGGTCGAACCCCATCCCGTTCATGCTGATCACCACCTGTCATTCCTTTCGCGTCAAGGGAAGAGGCCCGGGCCTTCGAGGCCCGCGGTCTCCTCGAGGCCGAACATCAAGTTGGCGTTCTGCACAGCCTGACCCGAAGCCCCTTTGACGAGGTTGTCTATCGCCGACATCACCACAAGAGTACGCCCCCCGAGCGCAACATCAAGCCCGATATGGCAGTTGTTCGTTCCCTGGACCGCCTTGGTCTTCGGGTATGTACCTGCCGGCAGCACGTGGATGAAGGGCTCCGGCGAGTATGCCTCCTCGAACATCATGCCGACCTCTTCTGCCGTTGGGCCGCCGCTGATGTCGACATACATCGTGCTGAGTATCCCTCGGTTCATCGGCGCCAGGTGCGGCGCGAAGACCACGTTCAGTTTCTCGTTCGCCATCTCTTCCAGCCTGCCCCATATCTCCGGAAGGTGCCTGTGTCCCCCGATTCCATAAGGGGAGATGCTGTCGGCGGCCTGTGTGAAATGTGTGTCAAGTGTGAGCTTCCGTCCGGCGCCCGAAATACCTGTCTTCGCGTCGATGATGACCGATCCCTCGATCACTCCGGCCTCGGCCAGAGGCTTCAACCCTAGCAGGGACGCCGTGGGAAAGCAGCCGGGATTAGCGACCAGCCGCGCGTCGGCTATCTCGGCCCTGAAGAGCTCGGGCAGACCGTAGACCGCCTCGGCCAGCAGCCCCGGGCTCGTATGCTCCAGGCCGTACCACTCAAGGTAGTCACCCTCAGAGAGCCTGAAGTCGGCCGATAGGTCGACGACTTTCAAGCCCGCCGAGATGACTTGGTGGACGACCTTCATGCTCTCGCCGTGAGGCAGACCCGAGAAAGCCAGGTCGCATCCCTCGATGACGTTGGGCGCATAGCCGACAAAGTCGCCAGGGTACTGCAGTGCGAGCGACGGGTAGAGCGATCCGATGGGCTCGCCCGCGTACTGATTCGCCGTCGCAACGGTGACCGTTATGTCGGGATGGTCCCACAGGATCCGCAAGAGCTCCGCGCCGGTATATCCTGAAGCCCCTATTACCGCTGCTTTGATCAATGTCCGCTCCTGGTCTCGTTTCAGTTAAAGACAAGACGCCTCGCCTGATGGCGCGCATCTTTGAATAATATACATGTATATGAATAATTATGCAAGTACTTTGGATTATTTAACGGTGCCGCCGAGGCACTATTTCCGCACCTGGCCTTCGCCGCGGATGACGAACTTCGCACTCGTCAGCTCTGTGAGGCTCATCGGGCCGCGCGCGTGCAGCTTCTGCGTGCTAATGCCGATCTCGGCGCCCATGCCGAACTGCGCCCCGTCCGTGAACCGCGTCGATGCGTTAACGTAGACGGCTGCCGAGTCGACCTCGTCCGTGAAGCGCTTGCCGCTCCCGTAGTCTCTGGTGATGATGGCCTCCGAGTGTCCGGAGCTGTACTTGCCTATGTGGGCTATCGCCTCGTCGAGGTCGGTGACCACCTTCACGGCGAGGATCAGGTCCAGGAACTCCGTGTACCAGTCCTCCTCGACCGCCTCCTCCATCCCCTCCACGATCGCGCGCGCGGCATCGTCACCCTTGAGCGTCACGCCTTTCTCGCGCAACGCCTTCGCGGCTGCGGGCAGGAACACCCCGGCAATGTCACCGTGCACCAGGAGCTTCTCGGCAGCATTGCACACGCCAGGCCTCTGGGTCTTGGCGTTCACCGTTATCGCGACGGCCATCTCGACGTCGGCGCTGGAATCCACGTAGATGTGACAGTTGCCTGTCCCTGTCTCGATCACGGGAACGGTGGAGTTCTCGACGACCGTTCGGATGAGCCCGGCCCCGCCCCGCGGGATGAGCACGTCGATGAGCCCGTGCAGGCGCATCATCTCCCTGGCGGCATCGCGATCGGTCGAGCGGACCAGTTGCATGCAGTCTCGAGGCAGCCTTGCTTTCCCGGCCGCTTCAGAGATGACCTCGACCAGGACGGTGTTGGAATTGATCGCGTTGGAGCTGCCGCGCAGGACGACGGCGTTCCCGCTTTTCATGCAGAGGCCTGCCGCGTCAACTGTCACGTTGGGCCTGGCCTCATAGATGATCCCCACCACACCTAGAGGGACGCGTACCTTCTCGACCGCGAGGCCGTTGTTCATGCGCCAGCCGTCGACGATCTCTCCGACAGGGTCCCGCATCGCGGCCACCTCCCGGAGACCCTCTGCCATCTCGCCGATCCTGGCCTCGGTCAGCGTCAGGCGGTCCATCAGCGCCCCGCTGATCCCCTGCTCCCGCCCGGACTCGAGGTCCGCCTTGTTTCGCTCGACGATTAGGGGTGCGCCGGACACGAGCGCGTCGGCCATCGCAAGCAGGGCCTCGTCCTTGGCGGACGTTGTCATTGTCGCGAGCTTCGATGCCGCCGCCCGCGCCTTCTTCCCCAGTTCCTCAACCTCGCTCATGACCCACCCTTTCCTGATCGGCGTGCTCAGAACACGACGAGCTCGTCCCTGTTGACGATCTCTTCGCCCTTCTCTCCCAGCACCCGCGTTATCTGGTCGCTCCTCAAACCTATCACCTGACGCGCCTCGCCCGAATCGTAGCTCGAAAGCCCTCGCGCGATGACTTTGCCGCCGGGCCCGACGATATCCACGCAATCACCCACGCCGAAGTCGCCCTCGACGCCGAGCACTCCGGCCGGCAGGAGGCTCTTCCTGCGCACCAGCAATGCCTGTACCGCGCCTTCGTCGATGATGAGCCTGCCTTTGCTGATCCTCGCGTAACCTATCCAGTGCTTCTTCGATGGAACCCTTCCCGATGCCACAAAGAACGTGCCCGGCTCTTTTCCGTCAAGGATGTCGATCACAGTATCGCGCTTCCGCCCGTCCGCGATGATCGTGCTCACGCCGGTGGCCGCCGCGGCCTTGGCCGCCTGCACCTTTGAGGACATGCCCCCGAGGCCGAGCTCTCCAGCGTCTCCCCCGAGCTCCTCTATCTCCTCGGTCACCAGCTCGACCCGCTTGATGAGCGTGGCGTTGCAGTGCTTCCTGGGGTCGCCCGTGTACAGCCCCCCGGTGTCCGTGAGCAGCACGAGCAGATCAGCGCCGACAAGCGAGGCTACCAGCGCCGCCAGCATGTCGTTCTCACCGAATGTTATCTCCTCGGTGGCAACCGTATCGTTCTCGTTGATGACAGGGACCACGCCCATTGCGAACAGCCTGTCGAGCGTGCGCCTGGCGTTGAGGTACTGCTGTCTGTGGGTGATGTCATGCTGGGTCAGCAGGATCTGCCCCGTCGTGATGCCGGAAGCCGCGAAGAGGTCCGTGTACTTCCGGACCAGGATGCCCTGGCCGACCGCGGCCACAGCCTGCAACGTCTCGATGTCCGAAGGTCTCTCCGGTATGCCGAGCTTCTCGAGACCCGCGGCGATCGCCCCCGAAGAGACCAGCGCCACGTCCACCTCGCGGCTGCGCGCCTCGGTTATCTGCCCGGTGATCTTCTTGACGCGCTCGCGGCTCAACCGCCCCGACTTCTCGGTGATCGTCGCGGTGCCGACCTTTATGACTATGCGGCGGATTTTATCCATCTTTGCTCTCCGGGACGTCGTCGTCCTGCTTAACAAATTCCCCGGCGCTCGCCCCCTCGGGCACGTATTCAAAGCTCTTGCCCGCGATCTCGACCTCGTCCCCGGCATGGGCCCCTGTCCTGGCAAGCAGGTCTTCGACCCCGATGTCGCGCAGCTTTCGGGCCAGGTGCGCCCTGGCGTCGTCATTGTTCCAGTCGGTCATCATCACCAGGCGCTCGACGCGCCTGCCGGTCACGTAGAACCGCCCGTCCTCACAGGCCGCGCTCATCGTCTCTTCGCCCGGTCCGGGCTCGTAGAGAACCTCCTCGCCGGTAATGACACCCTCCTCGCGCGCCTTGTCGACAAGCTCCGCGAGCACTCCCACGAGCTGCTCCAGTCCCTTGCCTGTCGCGGCGCTGATCTCCATCAGCCTGAGGTCGCGGCGCTCGCACTCTTCACGCAGCTCATCGAGCTCCTCTTCGGGCGGGCTCAGGTCCATCTTGTTGGCGGCCACGAGCCTGTGCCTCTCGAGGAGCGCAGGGTTGAAGCTGCCGATCTCGTCCTCAAGGATGATGAGGTCCTCGACCGGGCGCCTGCCGCTGTCAGGCGACATGTCGACCAGGTGAAGGATGACGGCCGCCCGCTCGATATGTCGCAGGAACGCGATGCCCATACCGCGCCCCTCGTGGGCTCCTTCAATGAGCCCGGGAACGTCCGTCACGACGAAATCGCTGTCCTCCCCGACCACAACGCCGAGGTTCGGCTCGATGGTCGTGAAGGGGTAGTCCGCCACTTTCGGCCGCGCTCTCGAGATCCTCGAGATCAGGCTCGACTTACCCGCGTTGGGAAAACCTACGATAGCCACGTCTGCGACAAGCTTCAGCTCGAGCTTCACGAGGTGCGCCTGTCCCGGCTCGCCCTTCTCGGCGAAGCGCGGCAGAGGGCCGACCTCAGACACGAGGCGTGCGTTTCCTCGCCCGTGCCTGCCACCGCCGGCTACCACAAACCTCTGACCCGCCTCGACCAGGTCGGCTACGACCCTTCCTTCCTCGTCGCGCGCGAGGGTTCCCGGAGGGACCATGACCACGATATCTTCGCCGCGCCCGCCCTTCTTGTTCTTCGAGCCCCCGCGGCCGCCGTGCCTGGCCCGGAAATGCCTGCGCCTGGAGAACTCGCCGAGCGTGCGCACGCTGTTTGTGGCTTCCAGGACCACGTCGCCGCCCCGGCCTCCGTCTCCCCCGTCGGGCCCGCCGTGAGGACGGTACTTCTCACGGAGGAATGAAGCGCAACCGTCGCCTCCGCGGCCTCCTTCGACGAATACCTCGGCCTCGTCTATGAACATGGGGAATCACGCTTTCCGAAAATTGGAAGGGAGCTCAAGAACGCTAGTTTGCCGGTTCCTGCCTGGGCCGGGAAAGGCTTCGAAGGACTTCAAGTTTCTCCTTCTGCTTCTTCCGGCGCTCGAGTCTCTCCTCGTAGCTCCGGTCGAGGACCATCTTGATGACCTCGACCAGCAAGAGCGGGTTGAACGGCTTGATGACATACTCGTCAGCGCCTAGTTCCCAGCCCCTGATGACGTCACTGTCCTGGGTTTTGGCGGTCACGAGTATTACCGGCATCTCCTGGGTGGTGGTGTTGCCCCTGATCCGTTTCAGGACCTCCCAGCCGTCCACTCCGGGCATCATGATATCGAGGACAACGAGGTCCAGCGGCTCGTTCCGGAGCACGTCGAGCGCCTGCTCACCGGAAGTCGCCTCGACGACGGAATAGTTGTTGAGCTTCAGGTTGACGTTGATGAGCTTGACCATGGTGGGG
>Ga0209747_1000925_pt1 | contig 15886 bp, 12 predicted proteins | sample BarGraNGADG00311_FD_184498 | JGI IMG/M metagenome (GOLD analysis project Ga0209747, IMG submission 184498) | Arctic peat soil microbial communities from Barrow, Alaska - Barrow Graham LP Ref core NGADG0011-311 (SPAdes) (version 2) | ecosystem: Environmental > Terrestrial > Soil > Wetlands > Peat... | reverse complement strand
GCTCGAGGCTCGCGGTGCAACTGCACCACGCCGGCCGCGAGACCCTGGAGGCGTTCGCCGGCGCGGTGCCGGAAGCGCCATCATCCATCCCGAGCCCGACTATGATGCAACCGTGCGAGGAGATGAGCCGCGAACGCATCGCCGAGGTCGTCGCTGCTTACGCCGCGGCCGCCGGGCGCGTACGTGACGCGGGAGTGGACGGAGTCGAGATCCACGGGGCCCACGGGTACCTGGTGGGGCAGTTCCTCTCTCCGTTTTCCAACCAGCGCAATGACGAGTATGGCGGCTCGGACGAGAATCGAGCCCTTTTCGCCTTGCAGGTCCTCGAGGCGGTCCGCCGAGCTGTGGGGACCGACTTCCCCGTATGGATCAGGGTCTCCGCGGACGAGCTCGTGCGAGGTGGCTACAATCTCTCTTTCATGGAGTGGCTGGCGCCTCTGCTCGTCGCCGCGGGCGCCGACGCGATCCACGCGTCGGTGGGTGTCTACTCGACCCCGGGGAACCTCACCATACCTTCGATGGACACCGACCCCGGCTTCAATCTTCCCCGCGCCCGTGCTCTAAAGCAGGTCGTAGACGTGCCGGTGATCGGGGTGGGCCGCGTGACCGATCCGAGGCTCGCGGACCAGGCCATCGGCCTCGGCGACGCCGACCTCATCAGCTTCGGCCGGCAGCACCTGACCGACCCGGACTTTCTCGCGAAGGCGCAACGGGGCGATTTCGAGGACATCCGCTGGTGCCTCGGCTGCAACCAGGGCTGCATCGAGAGGTTGACCTTCGAGATGAAACCGATAACCTGCACAATCAACCCCGGGTGCGGTCGAGAGTTTGAGCCCGCGGGCGTGGTCACCTCGGAACCGAAGAAGGTATGGGTCACAGGGGCCGGACCTGCCGGGCTGTCAGCCGCGCTTGCCGCACGCAGTGTGGGGCATGACGTCGAGGTCTTCGAGAGGGAGACCGAGCCGGGCGGCCAGCTCCGCGCCGCCAGCAAACCGCCGCACAAGGAGTCCCTCGCCGATTGGACAGCGTGGGCCGTCCGGAAGCTCGAAAAGTCGGGCGTACCGGTGCACACGGGCGACGGGCTGTCCCTGGAGGACCTCGAGGGCGGAAAGCCTGACGCCGTGGTGCTGGCGACGGGGGCGCTTCCCGTCGTGCCGCAGGTCCCGGGAATAGAGTCCGAGGGCGTCTTCGATGCGCGCGAAGTCCTGCTGGGTACGCCGGAGGCTCGCGGCAAGGCCGTGGTGCTCGGCGCGGGTTTCGTAGGCATGGAGACCGCCGACTTCCTCATAGCGAAGGGCGTCGACGTAACCGTTCTCGAAAAGGAAGAGGTACCGCCCGTGGGAAGTCTCAAGGCGCACGAGTACTGGCTCAACAGGCGCCTTCGAAAGGCCGGGGGCAGGCTTCTGCTCGGTGCCGAGGTCGTCCGGGTGGAGCCCGGCGCGGTCGTCTTCAACCACGGAGGCGAAGAGCAGCGCATCGACAGCCTCGATATGGTGATCACGGCGATGGGAGCGGCTCCTGAGGACGCACTCCTGGCAGCCGTCAGGGAATCCGGTGTTCCATTCGTGGAAGTGGGAGACGTGGTATCGCCGCGGCGCCTCATAGAAGCCGTCCATGAAGGCGATGCCGCGGGCCGCTCGATCTGAGCGGACACACTCATAAGATATTCGTCAAAGGGAGCTGGAACTACCGGCCGAGATGGGACGGGCCACCGATTGATAGAGGACGTCACATGAGGGCTCTCAAGATAGTAGCGACACTGGCGGCACTTGTTGCGGTCGCGTCGTGCGCATTTCTCCTGCCCGGATGCGGCGGCAGCGCCAGCAGCAAGAGCACCGCCCCGGGCAAGGTCAGCTACCTGTTTACCCAGACCATGTCGGACGGCACTCTCACCGCCGACCCGGGCAAGAAGGACACCTACACGCTGCGGCTCGGCGGCGTGTCGCCGAAGACGGTGCGCTTCACCGACCGTCCCTACCGGAGCGCCGATACGCTCGACACGTCGGCTTTTGTGTCCGACTGGCCGGTCACCTTCAAAGACAGCTCTCCGAACGCGACCATCGTGTTCACCGAAGTGGGACACAAGGGCGAGGACTCGGCGGTGGGCGTCATATCCGGCCCGCGTTACGACGAGAAGGCCGGCGCCCTGACGTACATGCTCAAGGAGATGCCTGGAGACGTGGCGGTCAACTGGAAGGGCGTTCCGCTCAAAGGGCTGCCACCGCGCTTTGGCGCCGCAAGCCTCTTTATCGACTCGGGCGACTTCGACGCGGACGCGGCCGCGGGAAAGCAGTTCTACGGGCTGTGCTTCGGCCTGGACCCGAAGCCTTCGGCAAGCTACCAGGCGATACCGAACGCCTTCATCGACAAGTACATGGACACGATAGCGCCCTACGCGGGCTGGATAACCGACTATCGCGTCTCATGGAAGGGCGCCGAAGACGTTGCCACGTATGCGGTGAAGCAGGCCCACGCGCACGGCCTCAAGATAGCCGCTACCGCCTGGCTCTACTGGGACCCGAACAACCTGGCGCAGTCGAAGCATGACAACGACGGCGAAGTCCGCGAGCTCCTCAGCCTGATGGGCCAGGGATACATCGACGCGGCCGTCCTCGGTAACGAGCCCGAGGCCCAGAGAGGCGGCAACCCTGGCTACCCGATCGCCTCGATGGCGAGCGACCTCGTGGCATACATTAACCAGGTGAAGGCTGCGGGCGCCGCTGCTCCCGGCGGCGGAAAGATACCGGTGGGGACCCGCATCATCGGGGGCGTCGGGGCTGACGCCTGGATACACACCGTCGCGCAGGTGTGCGACTTCGTTCAGATCACGGTCCATCCCGCGAACTGGTCGAACAAGAACAACACGATCATGAGCATCGACCAGGCGGTAGCGTTCCTCGACAAAAGCTACAAAGATTCCCGGGCACAACTCAACGCGTGGGGCCTCAACGGAGTCGACCTCCAGATCGGAGAAACCGGCTGGCCTACGGTCGCCGACGCTGGCTACAACCAGAACCTCTTTACGGTCCCTAACGCCGCGGCCTACGCGTCGCGCACGGCCGCGTGGGGCAACCAGAACGGCGTCAAGGTCTTCTGGTTCGAGGCGATGGACGAGCCGTGGAAGGGCAACTTCGACGCGAAGAACTACGACTCCAACTGGGGCGCCTGGCACTGGTACCCCGACAGCCCCGCAAGCCCATTCCAAGGACACTTCACAAAAAAGTACTAAAACGCACTGCGAAAGGATAAATAACGCAAAATAGGGGTCAGACCCTTTTTGCGTTTTCTTGACTCCTATGGAGTTCCTTGACAACTGGGGGGAAACAAGCAAGAAACGGGAGCAAGTGTCCACGATGTAGTGAACCAGCGCAGTGTTATCTGCTCCAGCAGATGATAGCCTATGCGGGCAAGTGGCGATATTCAGGCCGCGCCGCGGCAAATGTGAGAAGGGAGCGCTCGAGATGACGATAGCGATAATCGTGGTGGCAGCGGTGATCGTGCTGGCCCTGATCGCATTTGCGGTCCTCTTTAACCGCCTCGTGCGCCTCCGCAACAAGGTCGACAACGCCTGGCACCAGATCGCGGTCCAGCTGAAGAGGCGCTACGACCTCCTCCCCGAGCTGGAGAGCGTGGTCAAAGGATACGCTGCACACGAGAAGAGCACTCTGGAGTCGGTGGCCAACGCACGCGCCTCGGCGATGAACGCCGGCAGCGTCGGTGCCCAGGGTCCGGCCGAGGACGGGCTCACCGCCGCGATCGGCAGCCTCTTCATAGTCGCCGAGAACTACCCTGAGCTGAAGGCCGACCAGGAGTTCCGGAAATACCAGGAGGAGCTGTCCACTACAGAGAACAGGATTGCGGGCTCGCGGAAGTACTACAACGGTGCGGTCATGTACTACGACAACGCCCGCGAGGGCTTTCCCGGCAACATCGTCGCCGGCTTCTTCAAGAACAGCTTCACCGGCCGCGAGTACTTCGAGATCAAGGATCCCGCGGACAGGGAAGTGCCCAGCGCTTCGACTTAAGCAAGAAGGACGGTTGGCTGAATTCACCTTTTAGGTTTGACCCCAAGGGTGAATTCAGGTCTCACGCTTAATTTGGTGCGTGTCCCCAAATTAAGGGCTAGCCCGCGCTCGAGCCTCCGCCTCCAAAGCCGCCGCCGGAGGACCCTCCGCCGAAGCCGCCGCCGCCGCCGCCGCTCGATGACGGCGAGGAGGTCAGCGTGCTCGAGACGCTCGTGTTCATGTTGGCCAGCGAGTCCGCCAGGTAGATCGTGCTGAATGTGCCGGGATAGTATCCGCGGTACCAGTCAGGCGGCTCCGTGAAGATGTCCTTGAACTTATCGGCCCACTTGTCCGCGACCCCCAGCCGCATGGCGTACGGCAGGTTGGCCTGGAAGTTCTGTGGAGTCATGAACTTCATCTCTTCCCGCTCGGCGGTCGACAGGTACTCCTTGAAGCCGAGGACGTACGAGTACTCTTGCACGCCTTTCTCGGTCTTTCGAGGCATGTACCTGCCTACGGCGAACACGAAGACCCCGGCGACAGCCAGGCCGGGAATGAACGCCCACATGTACCCGAGGTCGATCCGCGAGCGAACCAGGACCACCGGGATGATGAGCAACAGGAGGACCAGCGCGATGATGCTGTAGTGGTGCTTGACCTTCGCTGGGTCACCGTCCCAGAAGCCCTTCGCGAGCACCTGGTCCTTGAGCTTCCTGTCGAACGCGCCGATGTGCGTGTAGAACTTGTCCTTCAGGTCATCCTCCGTGACCACCGACCCGCTCTCGAACAGCCCGTCGAAGACCTCTTCCTCAAACGGCGCCATGTCGGCAATGACGGGCTCTCGCTTCTCGAAGCCGTAGACCGTGTGCTTGAGCAGCCCGCTGCCCTCCTGCTCGCTGATGATCAACTTTCCCCGGACAGCGAGGTCGACGATGGTCGAGGTGATGTCCCCTGTCAGCGGGGTCTCGTTGAGCAGCACACCGACCTCGGCGGGCCTGAGGTCCTTCGGCGGCTCGTACTGGACTACGCTGAGCTCGGGCTTGATGTCCCGGCCCTTCTTGTTCCAGAGCCACAGCATGACCCCTATGACGACGAGGACGAAGACGGCGGTCAGCGCGATCACGAGGATCCCGAAGCCCGCCCGGAACACGAGCGGTATCTGGACCAGGCCCTTTGGGAACGCGACGTCGATGGTGTAATTCGTGTATGGCGCGATGGTCTTGGTATCCCACCAGAGCGTCGACCCTTCGCGCCCGGAGGTCGTCGCGGCCGGGGGCGAGGTCTTGTCAGGGTACTGCGTCGCCTTGACCTTGGACATATCCGCGCCCTGCGGCAGCTTCACGGTTACGTGCGAGCTGTTGATCGCGACGCTCCGGTCGTAGCTGACCGTGTTGAAATAGAGGCGGTCATAATTCTTCGCGTAGATGATCGCGCCGGTCATCTTGTACTGGATTATCCAGCCCATCTGCTGGTTGAGTGCGCTGAAGTTGATCTGGACGCGCCTGCCCCCTCTGAGCTTGAGCGCCTTCCAGTTGTTGTACGGTTTACCGTCGAGGCTGTATACCTTGATGTCCTTGAAGCGCACCGCGCCGTATGTGCGTCCGCCGGTGAAGTTCGCGGTGGTGCCGGTGAGGTCCCTGTTGAGAAAAGAGAACGACCCGGTGAAGTTCGCGACCTGCGTCTCCCGCACGGTCAGCGAGCCATCCTTGTTAACAGTGATGTCGGCGTCGAAGCGCTCGAAGTTCCATGACTTGTCGATCTGGGCGACCGTAGTGCCCGACCCGGCCTGCACGGCTGGCACCTTCGCTCCGGCTTGCGCGGCCGCCGGCACGAGGGCAATGCAGAGCGCGGCCGCGAAGAGTACGACCATCATGAGCGAGAGGGTGCGGGTTGATCCTCGTGACTTCCGTGAGATCATCTTCTGTCCTCCAGTTGACTCGGGGGTCAGTCCTCCCCGCCCACCTGGTCCGGGGAGCCACCTAAGTCTACAACGGGGCGAACTCTCACCGCACCATGCGCCGGCAACAATTCCAGCCGGTACCTGGGGCCTTGCTTATAGTTCTTCCCGAGGCACGGGTAGCTCAGCACGCGCCAGTTGCGGAGCAGCAGGTAAGTGAGCGCCAGGCCTCCGACCATCGCAATCAGAAACGCGCTTGCGACTTTCGTCCAGCCGGTGCCGAAAGAGAGCTGAATGAGCAGCCCGTGCGTGACGTAGATGTCCAGGGTCACGAGCCCCAGCCAGCCGAACGCGGCTTCAACGCTCCTGGCTTTCACGGCTTTCACCACCGCGAGCAGGGCAAAGGCAGTCAGGATGCCCAGCAACCCCATCGCATACCTCGCAAAGAAGAGGCCCGGCGTCTTGAGGATTTCCTTTGTCGCCAGGGGGACCATCACGAACCTGAGGCTGTAGTACTCCGCCAGGAAGATGACGACCAGGACGACCGGGGACGCGGCCAGCACCGCCGCTTTGACCGCGGGCTTCAGCCCGGCGAGCTCGCTTTTGTATTTGGCCGCCAGGTATCCGATCGCGAAGAACGCGAAGTAGTACTGTAGCTGAGGGATGCCGAGCCTGGTGCTCGGGATGAAGTTGACCAGGAGCCAGAGCACGAAGAACCCCGCCTCCTCTCCGTACTTCCAGTGCTTTCCGACATATTGCGCTGCGATCAGCAGCAGGTAGCAGAAGAACAGCGTCCACAGGAACCAAAGGGGGGAGTTGTCCATGCCCCAGACGGTCCGCCACGAGTAGCTGCCGATCGTGCTGTAGTGGGGAACCGTGAAGAGGAACTTCAAGAGCATCCACGTGAAGAACGGGACCATCAGGCGAACGAAGCTCTTGCCCACCCGCACCGTCTTGCCGGACATGACGTACCCGGCCAGGAAGATGAAGAGCGGCATGTGGAAAGTGTAGATGAGCGTCGCGATGTGATGCCGGAACGAAGCGTTCGGAACGAAGAGGCCCGGGTCGGCGATCTCGAAGCAGTGCCCGAGAACGACGAGGATGATCGCAAAGCCCTTGAGCGCGTCGATCCCGAGGTCCCTTCCGGAGTCGGGGCCGGGGAACCCTATCGCCTTCACTCTCAACTTCGAAAATGCTTCAGACATCAAAAACCTTAATTCGGGGACAGGCACCAGATTAAGTGCACCGAGTGACTCATAGACTTCAACTCTGTGCCTGACCACGGTCGAAGTCAAACCTCAGCGAAGGGCGACCATCTCGTGCAGCGTGCGGCCGGACCTGTCGTACGACTCCCCTCCGTGCTCGATGTGCAGAGCGTAGTCCGAGTCGAACCGGAAATATCCGGGCCGTCCCACAAACCTGTTGACGAGCGGCTTGATCGCCCTGTTCCGAACGACCGGCAGGTCCTCGACGAAGTCGTGCGCGTCGATGACGTCGCGGACGTCGAGCCGGAGCTCGAGCTCTCCGGGGACACGGATCGCCACCCGGGAGGGGTACTCCCTGTTGCCGGTCGCGTTGAACACGGACGGGCCGGTGTCGAGGGTCATCTCTCCGGTGCTCAGTATCACTTCTTCCCCGTGGGCCAGCATGAGCGGGGTCGAGCATGCGTTGCCGTACCGTTTTGTGGTCATCACGTACGCGTAGAGGAGCGTGAAGTCTTCGGCGTAGATCCTCCCCCAGTACCAGCGGTCGATGATCCTCTTCATGTCGCCAATGCCCCAGTTGTGGTCGTGGTAGCCGATGCCGCGCGCCTCGAGGACCGTGTCGCCGAACTTCACCGTGCCCTCGACGGATGCCCTCGGGGCCGGCACGACCCACGCGAAGAAATCTTCCTTACCGTAGCGGGTCTGTCCGCCGCCGGGCTTCCAGCCGGGCACCTCACTCTTGAAAGTGAGGTCGAACCGCATGTCTTCTTCGGCGAGGTGTATCGTGTGCACCGGCAGGCTTCCGGCGGAGGATTCCGCGCGGCAGAAGTTGGCACCTACGGAGACGTCACAACCCGCCGCGGAGGCGTTCACGTCCGCGTCCGCGTAACCCTTGACGACCGAGAGTTTCTGTCCGTCCGGCTTATAGACGTGGATCTCCACGCCCGGCTTGCGGGTGATGAGCTCGGACGCCTGAAGAAAGCCGACGACTACGTGGCCGTCGTCGAGCTTGGCGTCAAAGTACCAGTGTTCGAAATAATGCTTGTGGCTCAGGGGGTGTGCGGCGTTCTCCTCAGGCCCCAACGGGGTGATGACAGCGTCGGTCCTGCCCGGCCCGGTCCACGTCTCCACTGCCTCGATCTGCTTCATAAAGCGACCCCTTCAGGTCGAATTCAGACGCTCGCGCAGATTATATATCAGGAGAAAAAGCCCGCGGCGCCGGCCGATCACACGCCGGTCCGCGCGGCCCACGAGTGGTTTGATAGAATGTCAGCGAGTTTGTCTGGACCAAGGATCTAAACTATGTTGCATATGTTTGCTGCCTGGACCTCTTTGCAGTACGTCTCCCGCTATCATACCCAGAGCCAGATGCCGTTGACCTGGAGCCTGCTGATCGTCGGCGGATTCGCCCTGGTCACGATCGTAGTGTTCTGCGTCTTCTGGTTTGTGGTCCCCGGCGGGCGCGACCAGGTAAAGGGCTTTGTCCGGCAGGGGCGTTTTTTCTCGGGCCCGCGTTTCGGCGGACAGTCGGACACGTACATGGGAGCGGCTGCTCTCGAGCCACTGTCGAAGCCGAAAGGACTGAACGACTGCCCGCAGTGCGGTGACCCGGTCGGCCCGGGCGTCACGAAGTGCCCTCATTGCGGTTGGAACCTCCACGCTCGCCAGGCTGACCCCGCGGCAGCCACTCAAGGTTTCATACCCGTGGCGGTGGCCCCGATCGCAGGCTCTGTCGAGGTGGCCAAAGCACCCGTCAATACATCTGCCGCGGACCTCACCGTGCCGGCGGCCCCCGTCGAGGACGCCTCGGCGCGCGTGGGAATCATCCAGCACGACATCGTCATCGGAGGTGTTCTGGCCTTCACGAACGGCGAGCGGGTGCGGATCGAGGACGAGAGCCCGGACCCGACTCGGCCCGACTACAAATACGTCGTGACTTCAAGCGCGCTCGACAGGAAGTTCCGCCTCTCCGACCTGGATATCTTCACTTGATCGAGAGGGCCGACGGCGGCAATTCTGCTACGATAGGCACGCAAAAGTTGTCGACAGGAGGTCCACTACATGGGAATGTTTGACGGCCCCGGAGGGCCGGGCGAGCCGTTCATCGAGGGCGCCATCCCGTGCCCGCGCTGCGGCTTGAACCTCCATCCGAGCGTCGACGTCTGCCCGGCATGCGGGCAGAACCCCCATGCGCACTTCGTGCCACCGGCGGCTGCCGCGGCTCCCGGCTTTGTCGCCGGCCCACAGGCGGCGCTTACCGCGCAGGACCAGTCCCAGGTGCCCGCGGAACCGAGCGAAGAGGCAAGTCCCCAGGCCCCGGGCGCCACGCAACCACAGGGAACGGTCGGGGTCATCCAGCATGACGTGGTCATAAACGGGGTCGTCGCCTTCAGGCAGGGGGAGCGTGTTCGGGTCGAGGGAGAAAGCCCGGATCCCGACAGGCCGGACTGCAAGTACATCGTTATGTCGAAGACGATGAACAAGCGCTATCGCCTCTCCGACATCGACGTCTTCCTTTAGCGCGGACAGCCAACGCAAACCGGGGGCAAGCCGGATGTTCAACCCGAGATGGCCGATCGCCGCCATTGGGTTCATCTTCGTCGGGTGAATACTGGTAACGATCATCTACATCCTCGTGAAGAAACGGCTTTCGAGCTCCCACCTGACCCTTTTCGCACGAATAATGCAAGACTTTCGGGTTTGACCCTTATTGCAACAAAGTATTCATTTAGTCCGAAGTATTAAGTGCCGATATCTACCTTGCAACGTGGTTGTGACTGAGGTGGATCTGGAATGAAATTGTTGTCCAGAAAAAACAAACCAAGGGGCGGCTCCATCTGGACCAGGGAATTGATCCCGCCGGATTCCATCTGGCGAAAAGACCTTGTTCCCACGGATTCAATATGGGGGAAAGACCTGCTGGCATTCGCAAGGAAGAAGCCCCAGTGCCTTGAGTGTCCGATCCTCATCGTCAAAGATGAGCACAAGTGCAACAAGTACAACAGGATACCCGAGAACATCTGGGACGGCTTTGAGATCTGCCCTCTCTACGAGGAGCACACGCTCGGCTGATCTACTCGCGTCGCGTCCGCCGCGGTCCCGATCCTACCCACCTTTAGGGTCAAACACAAAAGGTGAAAATGCACCACTAGGGTGTCCACGTGGTCAGGAGGCGTGAGGTCTCCTCCACCTGGACTCCGATCTTCTCGAGCTCCTCGTAAACCTCGCGCGCCTTCTCGTCCGTCTCGGCGATGGTCGCGTCGGAGGCTATCGTCACGCGAAAGCCCTTGGCTATGGCGCTCCTGGCCGTGGCCGCGACGCACTTGTCCGCCGCAAGCCCGCAGAGGACCAGGCGCTCGAAGCGGTGTGCCTCGAGCTCCTTCCTGAGGTGCCTGTTGGACAGCGCGCTCGCGAACATCTTGTTGTAGACGTGGCCATTCACCACGTCAAGCCGCTCGTCGAACTTCACGCCCTCGCTGCCTTTCATGAAGTTGAAGTGCGTCACGGCCGCGGGGATGAACTGGTGCCAGGCCGTGGCCTCGGCGACGTAGTAGATGCCCCAACCTTTCTCCCGGGCATGGGCGATGAGCTTGTTGGCGACGTTGATGCAATCGCCGCACCGCTCGTACCCGAAGGGAATCTTCGCGTCCTTTCCGGTCACCACTTTCTGGACGTCTATGACAAGGAGCGCCACCTTGTTCTCCACGTTGCACCTCTTTCTTTCCGGTTACTCCGGTCTGTTCGCAGTGAACTTCCTGCAGTCTTTCCTGCAGATCGCCCTGACTGCCTGCCGCCCCGCCAGCGCCGCGGTCGGAAGGCCTCCGCCCGGTGTGACCCACTGGCCGGCCATGTAAAAGTCATCGAGCCCGGGGAGCGTCCTCTTCATGCTCCTGACCATGTACTTGCTCGTCTGCCTGTCTATGCTCCAGCCCTCGAAGCTGCCTCGCCAGTTGCCCGTATACCTGACGGTGGTGGTAGGCGTCGCGACGTCCACGACCTCGACCTGCTCGCGGAAGCCGGGGAGCCTGCCTTCGAGCGCGGTGATGACCTCCCCCGCGACCCGCTCCTTCTCGGCCTTGTAGGCGTCGGGGTCTTTCACCAGGCCGTTCCAGTGCTCGAAGTCCGAGGCCAGGAAGACCACGACCGCCGACTTGCCCTGCGGCGCCATCGTCGAGTCGAAGCAGAAATGCTTGTAGCGCAGCTCCCGTGTGACTTTCCCGCCTGCGTCGATCGGATCCTCGAGCGGGAACCTGACCGTGTGAGGCTCGCCTGACAGGTCCCGGTCCACCCCGATGGAGACCTGTACGAGCGGGTTCCACAGCGGCCACTCGGTGTAAGCGCGGAGCGTCTCCTCGCCGACGTACTTGCCTTCCAGCATCTCGAATATCGTGGCATGCCCGTCCGCGGCCGAGATCACAGCCCCGGCGCGGTGCTCGGTCCCGTCGGCCAGCCGCACACCGACCGCTCGGTCGTTCTCCACGAGGATCTTCTCCACGCTCGACTTGTAAGAGACGCTGCCGGCGAGGTTGATGTACCTGCGCTCGATGGCGCGCGCGAACTCGAGCGACCCTCCCACCGGGTAACCGGCGTCCCTGGCGCTCATCCACGCGAGGGTCATGGCCATCATGATCACGGGGGCCTCCGGCAGGGCGATGATGAGCCTGAAAGCTTCGGCGAGGAACGGGTCCTTAAACCCCTGCGCATATTCGTCGATCGTTATCCTGCTGAACTTCCGCAGCGGCCCGACGGCCCGGAGCAGCCCGGGCAGCCCCCTGCCCGCGGCGGTGAACTCCTCGAAGGTTGAAGGCGGTTCGAGCGGTGTTTCCATGTTCTTGAAGAGGCGGATCGCTCCCGTGAAATCTTCGATGATGCCCGCGTCCGCTGGCGACAGCTCCAACATGTGCCTCTCGAGGCGGTCCTCGTCCGTGTAGACGATAAGGGTCTTGCCGCCTTCGCCCTCGATGCGGACGAACTCGTCGTGATCGACGATGCGCTGCCCGGGAAGGGCGCCTAGCTCCCTCCAGATCCTGTTGAAAGCCGACCCGTCGCGCGAGCCGACGAGCCAGTGGATGCAGCCGTCGAAAGTGTACCCTTTGCGCTTCCACGAGGTGCACACCCCGCCGGGCCTGTCGTGCATCTCAAAGATCCGGGTGTCGTAGCCGTTCATGCGGCCGTAGCACCCCGCCGAGAGGCCCGCGATACCGGCCCCGACGATGATGATCGAATCAGCCATTGTCCAACCTCCGGGCGTGTAGACGTCACTACATCCTACTACTGAAAAGCTTTATTGGAGAGCGCCGAGGTCTCCCGTCACGTGATCGAGGAACTCCTCAACGACCGGCGCGTTCGCGGCGGCGTCCGCGTATCCCACCATCACGGTCATCCGCTCGTTGAAGGTGCTTACACCCATCAGAAAACCGGGCGCCCACTGGAGCGGGCTGACCAGCCAGGCGTCGCGGACCACCACGTGGCCGAACCGCAGCCCATCCTCCGACAGCACTCCCATGTTCGACAGGTACGGGTCGCACTTGCCCGCCCGAGCTTCGCGGGCGACCATCCTCTTGTAGACCGCGGCCGTCAACCACTGGCCCGGCGCGGTGAACGCGGCGACCACCATCGCCGCCCCGATCCCCGGCGCCTTCTCCTTGAGGACTTCCATCGCGTCGTGGACCCTCCCCAGCGTTCCTTCGAGTTCCTCGCCCGGAATCATCTCGAGCACCGGATACAACTGGCCCGACAGGTTGCAGACTGCTCCCGCCCTTTCCCCGGGCAGATATCTCCTGAGGTCGATGGGAACCCGTATAGTGCAGCGGGCGCCCGCGCCGGGCCGGGCCGCCTCGAAAAACGCGCGGTAGTAAGCGGCGAGGACGCAGTCGTTGATGGTCATGCCAAGAGAGGAGGTGCTTTCTTTGAGCGCACGGAACTCCGCGGCCGTCGTCCGCCTGACCGCAAACGCCCAGTCGTCGCTGCCCTTTCCGCGAAAAGGAAAACCCCAGTCCGGCACCGGCGGGTTGCCATGGCGAAGCGAGGCGACCTTGTCCGGCAGGCTGACCTTCTTGAGGGCCTGGCACAGCCGGCGGTCGCCACGACTGTTCGGGCGCGGTTCGTAGTCCTCCTCGGAGATCAGGTGCCTGTACGTCTCACACAGCAGGTAGAGAACGTCCTTCATCCCACCGGTATCCGCGGCGACATGATCGACCTTCACGCACAGGGTGTCAGTCTCCGCTCGCAGCACCTTCAAGCGGACCAGCGGGTCGACGCGGGGGTCGCCCGGCACCTCGAGGAAATCGTCGAGGCGCGCCGGCACCTGGGCGGTCTCACACTCCTCCACATCGCAGAGCTTAAGGCCTTCGAGGTCGTCGCGGCGCTCCCAGTAGGGCAAGCTCTTGCTCTCCACGAACCTGCATCCCAGCACGGGCTCCGCGTCCAGGACCAACCTCGCGGCACGGGCGAGGCGCTTCTCGTCAAGCCTGCCGTCCAGCTCGACCACGCACTGGATCTGCTGGTTGCAGATGAGCCGGTCCAGGTACTCGGCCCGGTCCATCGGGCGGGTCCTGAACCGTTTGGGGATCTCTTGCGCCATGTCTTGCCTTTCACACATCACGTCGGTTGCGGTAGTGACTGCTCACGCGGGCTCGAAGTACTCCCTTCCGCGCGAACGCCCTTGCACAAGGCGATCAAAGTCATTGGGGATCAGGTTGTCAGGTTCCCTGGCCGGTTTCAGAGAAGTTCCTGGAACGCACTCTCTTTCACTTCGTCCATCGCTCGCCCCCGGGGTCGATCAGGGTGTTGCCGCTGACAGTCCCGTTCCGCCCACTCAATCCCGCAGGATCAGTGGGTGTCAAAGTTATGGTTGTCCCGTTAATGGCATACGTACCCGAAGCGGTAATTCCGGCTTCATGGAGCGTAAAGGTGTTGTCCGAATTCAACGTCAGCGAATCCGACTTGTTCGTTTCGCTGACATACACCCACGGTGATCCCGTGCGCGGTAAGACGCGGATAGACCAGTATGCCGGCAACTACCAGGCCCGCCACGACCACCGCAACGACCAGGTAGGAGACGAAGGACGCCAACCTGCGCCGGGGTCTTGTCTTACTTGCGCCAAAAGGCTCACTGCCGGCGTAAACATCGGAAGGCGCGAATACTGGCGCGGCGCCCTGAACGGCGGCCGGCCACTCCGGTGGCACAGGATTTGCAGGCTGGTTTGTCTCGAATCTCGTCATGCATAGATTGCAGAAAGAAGCTCCGTCAGGATTGACGGCCCCACAATGTAGGCATTGCATTCGCGGACCTCCTCAAGTGAGAGTTCGAATAGATGTCAATTCTCACCCGTGACTCAGCCCGGCGGTCATGCGCGTTCAAACAAGCCCGAACATTGGATCAGTTGCCGCATACAAAAACCCCCAGTAGCCACCCTTAAGGGAACAAACAGTTGCCACTGCCAATACTAATGATCAGAAAGGTGGGAGGCAAGATTCAACGAACGCCGGAGCTCATGCCTCGGTTATTGCGCTCGCGAAATCAACACTATGCTCTGAGCCACGAGCATTGTGCCCATCGTTTGACGCTTTTCAACAGAATCTTCGTCCAAGCCGAGTCCGAACGGGTGTAAGTAACGATTGTAATAGCTGGCAGGGGTCTGACCCACTAGTATTGAAATAGGAGCTCGTCCGACATGCGAACTGCGCCACCGGGGTCTGAGCCTACTGCCGCACTGTGAGAAGCGAGGTCTGCCGACGTGAAATACAGGAAGTTCGGAAAGACAGACTGGGAAGTCTCCGCGCTCGGATTCGGCTGCATGAGGCTGCCGACCACGACGGGCGGAGGCATGCTCAGCGCCGACGTCGACGAGCCGGAGGCCATCAGGATGATCCGGCACGCAATCGACCAGGGCGTTAACTACGTCGACTCCGCTTACACCTATCACCTGGGCAAGAGCGAGGTGGTCCTCGGCAAAGCGCTCAAGGACGGATACCGCGACAAGGTCAAGCTCGTGACCAAGTCGCCGACCTGGTCGCTCCAGAAGCCCTCGGACTACGACAAGTACCTGGACGAACAGCTCGGCCGGCTGCAGGAGGACCACATCGACTTCTACCTTTTCCACGCGCTCGGGACCGAGAGGTGGAAGACCGTCGCCGACCTGGACATACTCTCACGTGCCGAAGCAGCCGTTAAAGACGGCAGGATCGGCGCCATCGGGTTCTCTTTCCACGACGACTTCGACGCGTTCAAGACGATCGTGGACGGCTACGACAACTGGGCGGTATGCCTCATCCAGCACAACTACATGGACATCGAGAACCAGGCCGGGACGAAAGGCCTCCGTTACGCGGCGACCAAAGGCATCGCGGTCGCGGTCATGGAGCCGCTGCTCGGCGGAAACCTCGCCACACCTCCGCCGGCGGTGATGGAGCTTTTCGACAGCTTCGAGGTGAAGCGGACCCCGGCCGACTGGGCGCTGCAATGGCTCTGGGACCAGCCCGAGGTTTCGTTGGTGCTGAGCGGCATGAGCAGCATGGCACAGGTGGACGAGAACCTGCGCTCGGCCGACGCTTCGGCTGCAGGCTCCCTTGGTCCGAAAGAGCAGGACTTCATCGCCCGTGTTCGGGAGAAGCTCCTTGAGAGGGCCGTCATACCCTGCACGAAGTGCGGCTACTGCGTCCCCTGCCCGAACGCGGTCGACATCCCATCGTTCATCGAGCTCTACAACGAGGGCATCATATATGACGACTGGAAGGCGCCTCGCTTCAAGTACATGCGCATGTTCGGCGACAGCAAG
>Ga0209747_1000913_pt1 | contig 16022 bp, 17 predicted proteins | sample BarGraNGADG00311_FD_184498 | JGI IMG/M metagenome (GOLD analysis project Ga0209747, IMG submission 184498) | Arctic peat soil microbial communities from Barrow, Alaska - Barrow Graham LP Ref core NGADG0011-311 (SPAdes) (version 2) | ecosystem: Environmental > Terrestrial > Soil > Wetlands > Peat... | reverse complement strand
AAGAGCCGATGAAGGGATTCGAACCCCCGACCTGCAGATTACAAATCAGCTGCTCTGACCAACTGAGCTACATCGGCAATTTAAAGAACGCCCCGCGAGAGTAAAATTCACCCTCAAAAAACGGTTTGCAAATGTATGAATTTAAATTTTATTTATCAAAATAATTCTATTTATTTTTACAATAAGAATTTTCACACCCCTCTTTTCTTCTGTTTATGCTTGGTAATCTGTACCTTAAGCGCGTCTATTGCCTCATCAGTTGATTCTTCAAATGTTTTGCTTTGCTTCTTTGCAAATAAAGGACCACCCGGTAACTCCAGTCTTATTTCGCTAATTTTGTTTTCCCGTTCCTGATCTTTGTCGAGCCTCAGATAAACCTCGGCATTTACAATTTCTTCATCAAACTGGGTCAACTTATCCAGTTTAAGATTAACAAAGTCGATTAGCTTTTTGTCGGCATCGAACCGCACTGAATGAATCTGAATGTTCATAGTAGTACCTCCTGATTAATTTGATTTATATTAAGCCCTTGGATGAGCTTGTTTGTAGACTTTCTTAAGTTTTTCAAATGTGTTGTGCGTGTATATCTGTGTTGCAGACAAATTTGCATGACCCAGTAACTCCTTTATTGAATTAAGATCAGCTCCACGGTTTAGCATATGAGTGGCGAAAGTATGCCTTAAAATATGTGGACTTTTCTTTTCAATTGTAGTTACCATTGAAAGATAGTTCTTAACTGTATTATAAACATACTTGTCGTACAGTTTGTTTCCTTTATCTGTAATAAAAAACCATTCATTGTTCCCGGATGTAATTTTTTCATCCCTAATCTTAATAAATTCTTCCAGACGCGGAATAAACGGTTTTATCAGTGGAATAATCCTTTGCTTGTTTCTCTTACCCGTCACTTTTACCAGACCTTCTTTCAGGTCAACATCGATATTACGAAGGCCAATAAGCTCTGATCTTCTCATGCCGGTAATGTAGAGCATTTCAATGATTGTTCGATTTCTAATGCCGGCAAACTCCGTTCCAAAACTGTAATTATCAAGCAAGTTAGTCAATGATTCTTCATCCACAAAAACCGGAAGTGTTTTTTTCCTTTTTGGCAAAACAACTTTCTCCAGCGGATCATTTTTAAGAACCCCCTCTTTCCTTAAATACCTGTAAAAGACCCTAAGGCAGGAAATCTTTCTGTGAACACTTACTGTTGTGTATTTATTGTCAATCATGCTGACAATCCATCCCCTTATATCATGTGAGGTAACTAAAGCCACATCATCAGGAAGATCAAGCGATGATAAATAAGAATAGAACTGATCAAGGTCGTTCAAATAAGACCTTACAGTATGATTTGAATATCGCTTCTCAATAAGCAGATATTGTAAGAATGATTCCTTATGGCTCATGAAGGAACCTCCTTAATATTTTTGTTAAAAATGAAATACCCTCAGGCGAATTATTCTTCGTTCTCCTGCAGTTTTTGGACGTATACAGCTTTTTTCATTTCTTCCCTCCGACGTACTGAGGGTTTAATGAAAGCCTGACGTGAACGCAATTCACGAATCACTCCAGTCTTTTCAAATTTTCTCTTGAACTTTTTTAAAGCTCTTTCAATGTTTTCGCCTTCTTTTAATGGTACAATGATCATAATAAGTAATTCAGTTTTTAAACGAGGCGCAAAGTTAGAAATAGAAAAAGTCTTTTCAAAATATTTATGGGAATAAAATTAATTATATAGCTCTTTTATGATAAAACTCTTTAATAGTTGAAATCTTCCATCTGGTTCACATTTGCAAATTATGAATATTCCTCAGAGTCTCCCTGTAAACATGTTTAAAGGTAGAAATATATTAATAAATTTAGTTTTGTTACGAAGCAATTCCCCCTTTAAAGGGGGCCAGGGGGATGTCATTGGCATATCTGACAAACCTACTCCTGATTTTTCTCTATCTCAGAAATCACTATCTCCAGAGCTCTGAGAACATCATTCATCCTTTTCTTAACATCAACATCATCAAATCTTATAAACCTTACTCCAAGAGCTTCTAGTCTCCTTTGTCTTCTTAAATCATATTCGTATTTTGTATCATGACTGCTTCCATCAATTTCAATTGCAAGTTTAAGCTCATGACAATAGAAATCTACAATAAACTCATAAATAGGAACTTGTCTGTGAAATTCATACCCAAAGGTCTTACCTTTAATTTTCAGCCAAAGCAAAATCTCAGAAAAAGTAGATTCATTTCGTAACCTTCTGGCTTTCTCTTTTAATGAGGGATTGTAATATATCAGTTTATTACGTTTCATTTAGAGGGTCTTATATTCAGATTTTAAAGCATATATTTCATTTTGAGGATTTTACATCCCTTCTCCCTAACCAAGTAAATGTTACATTTAGAGGGTTTTACATCCCCCCTACCCAAGTAAATGTTACATTTAGAGGGTTTTACATCCCCCCTACCCCCCTTCAAAGGGGGAAACCCAGCTTATTCAAACGTTAGATATGGTCGTACTTTAGCTGCTTTCTCAACTGATATCAACTTATTTTCAGTGAGATCAGCTACACTGTTGATTTTGCCTTTCAATTCACGGTACTTGAGAATTGCTGTTACTTCATATTTTTCCAAATAAGGGAGCCTCGACAGCGCTTTGTAATCAGCAATGTTAATCTCGATTCTCACCAATGATAATGTGTCGGCAAATATTTTGCCGGAAATAAGATTATATGTCTCAACAGGTAACCCGTAAACCTCCTTAAGCTGGTCGATTCTCGCAAATCCTCCAAGAAAACGTCTGAACTTAATAATGCGGGCGGACAAAACCGGTCCTATTCCCGGCAACCTCACCAGCGAAGCCGAGTCACAACTATTAATATCTAACAGAGGTTTTTGCTCCTGTGGCGAGTATTTTCTAATCATTACAGAAGTAACTGTTCCAACGTCAATAAATGGAATAAGCCTTTCAGCCTGCACTTCGTCAATTCCATAAACTTTTCTTATATCCTCCGGGGTTCGGAATTTCCCTCCTTTGTTCCTGTAACTTATTAATGTTCGGGCAGACTTTGAATCCAACCCCAACTCAATTAAGGTGTCATATGAAGCTGAATTGGGATTAAAATTAAAGAGTGAATTTGGAGCAGATTTATCTCCCTCAATTAACCCGCTACTGCTTACAATACCTATAAACCCGGTCGAAACTTTACTGATATGTATATTCCTTTCGGGTACAATAAACCTTACTGCAATTACTATGAAAATGATAATAAGCAAGATAAATGAGGATCTTCTTTCCCTTCTGGAATAACCAAACCAGCTTCTAACCGGTTCCATGTTAATATTCATTTTTAAAAATTGCAACGAGACTATGTGCAATATAAGAAATTTTTTCCTACAAAATATAAAAAGGGAAATGATTGAGATAAGGAATTAAGAAAGTCAAAAAAATATCTTTAATCAGAATGGATATCCTACTGCTAATACCATTGCAAAATCTTTCTTAAAATTATATGGTCTGCTCATTAAAATCCATTTTGACCCATCACTTATAGCCGGATCCCTGAGTTTCATACCTAAATCAACCCTTGCAGTAACGAACTTAAAGTCGAATCTTAATCCGGTTCCGGTTCCAACTGCTAAATCTTTATAGAACTTGTTAAACAGGAATTGCGTTCCTGGTCGGGCCGGATCGTCGTTATATGTCCATATATTGCCTGCTTCAAGAAAAAGTGCACCTTCGAGTATCCAAAAGAGTTTAAATCGGTATTCTACATTTGCTTCAATCTTTATATCCGCTGTCAGATTCAGGAAACCGGTGGTATCCGGCTTAAATGAACCAGGACCTAATGTTCGTACCTGCCATGCCCTTATACCGTTCGCCCCTCCACCGAAATACTGCTTTTCAAAAGGGATAGCTTTGAAATTGCCATATGGTATTCCAACACCCAAAAAAGCACGGTAAACAATTGAACTCATATCATTAAAAATATAATTGTATCTGAGATCAAAGTCCATTCTGACATATTGAGCAAAAGGCTGACCAAGTATTCTATAACTACCATCAGTTTTTTTTGATCCTGATAATTTTGCTATCACACTCGGAATATTCCCGGATGCTTCAGTATTTATTCGAAGGAACCAGTAATCTTTTGATTTCTTAATCTTCTGGTTATTAAAAATAAATGAATAGCCCCCTCCAAGTATCAATGCGTCTTTATAACTATATTCCAGATAGGAGCGTGCTATATTAGCAGCGAATGTTGAATCGATGGATGGCAGTTTCACCAGTACAAGCTGAAGTGGATTTACAATATGTTCCTGATAATTACCTGCTTTCCAGTTATAGCCGAAAGTTGCGTTGACCATAGTCCTTGTAAAAAATGGCATATTCTGATAATTATATGCTGCGACAATGGTTGTAGACGGATTGTATTTTTTTACAAAATTTTCTTTTCTTATTAATGGCAGTAAAAACTCCGGAAGTCGCAGACTTGTCTCAACTCCATATTCTTGAATGCTTTGCAATTTGCTATTCTGCTGTGAATAGGCTTCATAAGCACCTTTTAGTTTCATACTAAAAAGCTCTGCACCATGAAAAAGATTTTTATGCTGATAGATAAGATTGATAGCTCCTCCGAGATTTCCAGTCGAATTTGTACCTTCAAGCTCTATTTTAAATGACTGTTGACTGAGCAGCGTCAACTGTATAACACAATCGAGCATCAGATCAGAGCCCTCTGGCCCTGCCTGTTCTTTTGAATCGCTATAAAAGATATTTACGAGTCTGTAAGTTTTTAAAGTCAGAAGGTGTGAACGGGATTGTTCAGTATTCGTAACATTAAAAGTAAATTCCGGCTTAAGGTACAGAGATTGGAGTATTAGGTCATATTTCACTTCGGGTTTTCCCGGTCTGGAAATAAAATAATAACCTTTATAGTAAGTAGTGTCGAAGCTTTTTAGATATACGTCACCACCCTCAAGTGCATCCTTAGGAACAAAATCAGTATAAATATAAATGTTTTTTACCTTGTAAATTGAATGCGGAACAACAGAGATTCTGTTTGCAGCATCAATCTTTGAAAAATTCTTGATACCATACGTAATGTCAACCTGTCTATGGCCGACAGTGCTGTCTATATTGAAAAAAATGTGTTCACCTGAAAATCCATAAAAACCATGATCCCTCACAAATCTCTCAAACCTCGATCGCTCAGCCTGCAGGATATCAACAGAATATGCTGCTCCCCGAATAATTAAGCAATTCAGCGAGTCGTAATTAAAGAGCTTTTGAATATTAGTATCAGCTATCTCAAAACTAAGATTGCGGATAGTATATGGCTGTAATAAATCAACACTATAATAAACATCCGATCTTCTGTTGGCCGTTTCAACAGTATCAGTAACCTTTCCGTCAAAGTATCCCTTCGCAGCGACATATGATTTTATCTGTTCAATAGATTTTACAGTAGAATAATTATCGAAAATAACAGGCTCCTCTCCAATATCTCTTAACCATTTGTGAGGCCACCTCACCTTGTTTATATTTGACATGTTATATAAACCAAGATAAAACCTGGTGCCAAAGATTTTTTCATTAGGTTTTTGCTTTATATAAGGCAGCAGATCGCTTTTCTTTATAGCCTCACTATTTACAACAATGTGATTCTCATTCAGCAGGGTTTGTCCCTCTGGTACATATTTTGTTGGATTACAAGAGTATATAATGGAAACCACAAATAGAAACGGGATGAAATATCTCGAAGAATATTTATTACTATTTAATGATTTTATTTTCAAAAGTCGTAAGAATAGAGTGTTGGACAAATATATCAATAATAATTAGCGTAAATTTGGTCCTAAGTATCAAAGTGTCGAAAAAAAATTATTAATTGCTTACATGATAAGTAAAAGTAAGTCCAGTTTAATAATCGGTCTTCAGAAAAAGAAGGCTAGAGAGGCAAATAAGCTCTTTGTTATTGAGGGTGACAAACTTGTTATTGAGTTTCTGCAGGCTAAAATAAAGTTCAGGACACTGGTTGCACGGCCGGAGTTCATTAGATTTCTTCCTGAAGATTTAACTCATTCCATTACTGATATTCAGGAAGTTACTTATGAGGAACTCAGACATATCAGCGCACTTAAGACACCCCATAATGCTTTGGCAGTTGTGCCTATCCCCGAACTTGAAATGAATAGTTCCGAAGTGCTTAATCAATTATGTGTTGGTCTTGATTTTGTTCAGGATCCGGGGAATCTTGGAACAATAATCAGGGCTGCTGCCTGGTTTGGCATTAAAAACATTGTTTGTTCCCCCGATTGTGTTGATGTTTATAATCCAAAAGTGATACAGGCAAGCATGGGTGCAATTCTGCATGTTAATGTCTGGTATTCCGACTTGAAAAAACTGGCAATTCTGGCCAAAGAAAAGAATATTCCCGTATTTGGGACAATGCTTGAAGGAGTCTCAATATACAATCATAATCTTAGTAATAAAGGTATAATACTCCTGGGAAATGAATCAAAAGGAATATCAGAGGAGCTGATTCCATTAATTACTGAGAAAATAATGATCCCAAAGTTCAATTTTGCCAAAGAGGGAATAGACTCGCTTAATGTTGGTATGGCAGCTTCAATTGTATTTTCAGAGTTTCTAAGGAAATTGGGCAGGCCAACTCATTAATAAAATTATATTTGCTTCAAATTATTTCATTATGCAACATTCGAATTTCAAAGTGTACAGCAGACGCTGGATAATGTTAGTTGTTTATATGCTGATGGTGGCTGTAAACCAGCTTCTATGGATTACTTTTGCTCCCATAACCGGCGACGCAACAATATATTATGGTGTCTCCGACCTTCAGATAGGGATACTCTCTATGTGTTTTATGATTGTATACATTGTTATCTCAATTCCCGCTTCATGGATAATCGATAAATATGGTATCCGAACAGGAGTCGGGATAGGAGCTGTTTTTACAGGCGTTTTTGGCTTAATCAGGGGATTTGCCGGTACAGATTATAATCTGTTACTTATTGCACAGATTGGAATAGCAATTGGACAGCCATTCATCCTGAATGCTATAACAAAACTGTCGGCTCGCTGGTTTCCTCTTGAGGAACGGGCTACAGCGACAGGACTAGGAACCCTGGCAATGTATATCGGGATTTTAGCCGGTATGACTCTGACCCCTTATCTTGCTCTCGGTTCGGGAATTGAGGGCATGCTCCATATCTACGGCTTAATATCAATTCTTACTGCTGCTCTCTTTCTGATACTTATAAAAGAAAGGCCCCCTACAGCACCTTGCCGGCCTGATCAGGAAGAGCGTTCACTTGTTTTTGATGGGTTTAAACAGACACTCCGTAATAAGAATTTCATCTGGCTGATGGTAATCTTTTTTATCGGGCTCGGAGTATTTAATAGTGTAACTACCTGGATTGAAGATATCCTGAGACCAAGAGGCTTCTCAGCTACACAGGCAGGAATAACAGGAGGATTAATGATTGTTGGCGGGGTTATCGGGGCACTCATTATTCCAATGCTCTCAGATCGTTATAAAAAAAGAATACCATTTATCATTATCGCCCTTGCCGGAGCAACACTTGGACTGGTCGGAATAACATTCGCAACAAGTTACTGGCTGCTTCTTACTTCAGGAATGGTTCTGGGATTTTTTCTGTTGAGTTCAGGTCCTATTGGCTTTCAGTATGGAGCCGAGATTACTTATCCCGCATCGGAAGGTACTTCAAACGGAATGCTTTTAATGATGGGGCAGATCTCAGGGATTGCTTTTATCTTTGCTATGGATAGCCTGAAATCACCATTAACTGGCTCTATGACAAGGTCTTTAGTAGCGCTCATTATTCTTATGGTCGTCAGTATTCTGATCTCATTGCGACTGAAAGAATCAAAAATCCTGAACGTCGAAATCCATTAACAGCATTTATTACGTTAAAAAATTCCCGGAATGATTCGTTTTGTCCGGCTCTTGTATTCCAGGTAGCTATTTCCAAACTCATTAATCAAAACTTTCTCTTCAACATCGATTCTGTAACAGATAGCCAGAAAAACAGGAATTGAAAGTACGAGAAATGAATAGAAGCTGCTCATAATAAACGAGAATCCCATTACAATTGCTAATAATCCGGAGTAGCTTGGATGCCTGACCCTTTCGTACAATCCATCTGTTTTAAGTTTAGCTGTATCTGTTATTGCAACATCAACTGTGAATGATTTACCCAATTGCAAAATCGCTACCCACCTTATAATCAAACCTGCAACAATAAATATGAATCCAAATCCCTCAAGAAAATCATTAACAGGTTTTGAAAGATAGAATCCACCAAAAAATCCAAGAGTAATTAAGATCCAAATTACTATCATTGAACCGTTATCCTTTTGTGTTTTAGAAAATCCGGCTTTTGACCGTTTGAATATCATCAGCATAAGTTCTGAAAAACCAAAAACCAGTGACAGATAAACTATTGTCATCATATTATTTAAATATTAGATTTTTAAATTAGTGATATTACTTAATAAGGCCTACCCTTACAGCCCATCCATAAGATGTTGGAGTAGAAATGAGTACATCTTTTACTTTATCATTGAATGGTTCTACTACTGATTTCATATCTTTAGTATTGACTATGATACAAAAATCTTTGATTCCGTCAATATTATAATCAACTGAGTCTTTAATGGTTTCAGGCAGAGTGCCCCGCCAGTCCAGTTGAACAAAACCCTTTTCCCGATCCTTAAAGAATCCATTAAATACAGGCTTCCTTATATCAAGAGTACAACTTGCCGCAACAATTTGTTTTGCAACTTCTCCACCGGAATATCGCACATTTAATTTCATAAATGGTAGTTTTGAGACTGAACCTGAAAAACTATTTAATCCGGGGAATAATACAAGTATGAGTATAAGACAAAGAAATGCCCATGTTATCCCTGCTAGAATTTTCAACTTTTTCATATTGAGGATTTTAAAAAATAAGTTTAAGTAAGCTTTGTAAAGTTGTGATTATCGCACCTGCTGAAAATGCCGACATAAAAAGGAAAGAAACAAACAGGAACAGATTCCTTGAGAATTTCTTCATTGTTCCGGAAGGGACACCTTTAATACTATAGTGAATTGCATTCTTTGAACACGCATCCACACATTTACCGCATTTACTGCAGAACATTGAGACTTTACCTTCCTTGATATCCTCCTTTGTAAGAGCAAAAAGCGGACAAACCTCAACACACTTAAAACATTCATTGCAAGCTTCCTTGTCAACTTTTACAGTAAAGGGTGTCACTTTATTTGATAAGCTGTTAACAGCACCCAGAGGACACAAAAAGCTGCATTGAGTTCTTTTCTTTGTCATTGCAGGTAAAATGACAACTAATCCAACGAATAATGAAAGGAATATTCCTGCTTTTGCAGCAGATTCTACAGATGTTACCTTCTCGAATTCAGTAACAGCCTTAAACGGACAAATCCAATCGCAATAAGTAGGAATCAGAGTAAGAGCTGCTGTTAATGCAACCATTATCAGGACCGCAAACGGCATCCATCGCCATATTTCGTTTATATTCCTGATAAATGGCCTTTTTCTCAATCTTGAAAATCCATCATCCCATCCGCCATAGAAACAACCCCAGCTGCAGAATCCGCGCCCCAAAACCAACGTTGAAACAAGCCATAATACAATCATTGAGGAAATATTTGCGAACCCGTTTAGAATGCTTCCCGGGAAAATAATTGATTTGGTAAATACAGCCGGCAGAATCATCATCGGAATTACAAGATGACAGAATGGGATCTTACATTCAAGAACATCTGCCTGTGAAAAAGACATTGAACTTCTTACTGCAATCATATTCTTTATCAGCGTAAAAGAAAGAGTAAGTGCAAAAATTATAAACAATACAACCCTGTACCTGTCTGTTTTCCCGGTGTAGTGCATAAGAAAATAGAGCACGTTCACCAGTAATAAAGCAATCAGCGTAGCTGCCAGTGATGCCGGATCTGAAAAATTCAACCTTCCACCAGTCATGAACATGAATGTTATCAGGAACATTGGAAGGGTATAAAGCAGAGATTTTCCAAATGATTTTTTCAAAGTAAAATTCAATAAAGTGTTATCCATTTATTATTCCTCCGATTAGATTAGTTAAACCTTTTATCATGAAAATGATGCCTGCAAGTCCGGTAGCAAGTATGCCAACGGTTTTAAGTACTTCCTTTTTCTGAATTTTCCCCGCTAATGGCAGAGGTAAGAACCAAAGCGTTGATCCGATAAAAAATGCTAAGAAGGCTATATAGCTTTGCATTAGAGTCCCTTGAGTGGCTCCCTTCGTTAGAATTATAAACAAAGCCGGACAAAACCCCAGGCTGTTTACAACCCCAAGAAATATCGGAACAAGCTTCTTATTATTGACCCTCTTCACAATCTCGGCAGGGCACTTAGGGTTGCGACTGTTACTTATACTATACCAGACAAGCATAACAGCAAATACAATATATAATATACCCGGAACAATATTCCGCACAAGAGGATTTGCAAATAATGCCTGACCAAAGTACCAGGAAAGAGTGGCAAGGATAAAATAGACTACAAAACGTGTAAAAAGAAATAGAGAAAGATCGATTGCGATCCTTTTTACTCCAGCCGAGCCTGCCATGAGATAGGGAAACATCACCATTCCGCAAGTCACAAGACAGGCTGAACCGCTGCTTAAACCGAGTATAAAAGAATCTGTCATTTGCTAATTTTTAAGCAAATCTATTAAGCTCAAAAATTCCTTGCAAGGGAAATGTGGCATGTAGCAAGATTAGTGGTCTATTGATAATATGAAGGGGTGAAATACTAAAACAAGGGGTGAAAGGTTGAGGTTGAGGTTAAGGCTGAGGTTGAGAATGAGAATAGACAGACAATATAAGTTATTATGACAATAACACATCTGCAGGGATTCCCAGCTCGTTGTGAAACAACCTGGCAATTTCAAGAGTCATTGGTTTACGTTTATTTAAGATAGCGGATACATATCCTTTTGAACCCACTTTGCCAACGAAATATTTGTTCTTCAATCCCAAATCGTCCATTTTGCCTCTAATTGCATCAATTGGATCAGGTTTAGGAACAGGATAATGCTGATCTTCATATTGTTTAATCAGCAATAAAACAATCTGAAGCTTCTCCCCTTCTGGTGAATCGGGAGATACTTTTTTATCGAACATGTCATCAGCCCAGTCGAGATAGAGCTGATATTCCTTTTTTGATGAAATTATTTTCAGGTTCATGATTTCTTCTTTTTAAAATTTGTGCTTGAAACATCTATCTCATCATAATCTGTATGGGTTCCAAACCATTTTATCTGAATAGCCTTAAACTGAAATACTATCCTGACTACCAGTCTGTACTTGTTTCCCATTATGTTAAATACCACCCTGTCATCGGCAACCAGACTTGCATTCCTGTATACTGATTTTAATTCATTAAAGTTTTTAAAGTCATATTGAATCAACTCATGGTACCACTCTTGTAAAGCTGATGCTGCAAGTGGGTATTTTTTACAATAATCCAACAATGTTTTTCGCGCAATAATATTAAACATCAGACAAAAGTAATAAAATGTTTTCTAATAGCAAACTTTTACGGGATAGAATTTCATATTCATTAATCCAATTCAAGTAACTTTCTACCAACATAAAGTCCCTACGGGACAATAATAATTTGATAATAATACTATTGCAAATTATAAATTTCAAATTCAGGGTTTTATCCTTTTTTTAATAGAATCCGCTTTCGATCTTGAAACCGGAATTTCGGTTCCAGTTGGAGATAACTTAATTATCTTGTTCTGGTTATTCCCGGAAACTTTTTCAACAAAATCGAGATTAACGATATAACATTTATGACATCTCAGGAATCTGTTGTTTTTGCGAAGTTCCAATTCGGCTGCTTTAAGCGTTCCCCTGATAGTAGTTTTGTTCTGGATATTACCTTTGATTGTAACAATTGTTACGTAATTGTCATTTGAGCAGAGATATACAATATTCTTTGGATTACAGCTGAATTCATTCTTTGGGTTACCAGCCCTGATAATAACTTCACTCTCCCATAATATCTCCTCTGGAGCGATAGCAGCTTTCTCCAAAGCACTTTTATAAATACTGTTAATCCGAACTATATAACTAACTGTAACAGGTATGCTTCCGACAAGGATGGCTGTCCAGACAGAGTAAAAAAAATATAGAAGGACAAATGGTTGATGAAAAATCAGATTTACATAAAAATAGTTCGCAGCACCTATACTTGATGCTATGAAGAAATTCCAGAGAATGCTTTTCCCGAGTGTCCAGTTTTCATTTATAATAACGGGTTCAAGTAAATATTTAATAATAAAAAGCATAAAGGTTGTTACCAAACCAAAACCCAGTGTAATAAAAAACTGTAGTACTGGCTTCAATTGAGAAATTCCGAATGGTTTAAATAAATAAAGGAACAGGAAGATAAATAAGCCAAAAGCAAGGATTGAAACAAACTTCTGACCGGAGTTCTCGACTTCAAAATAAGGTCTCTTAAAAGGGTTTGTCATTGCAATTTAACTATTTTCAATCTTATTCGCTATTGCTTCAGCTGCTCTCATCCCATCAACCGCTGAGGATACAATCCCTCCTGCATATCCGGAGCCTTCGCCGCATGGATACAATCCTTTAATTCGTATATGGTGAAGCTTTTCAGGGTCTCTTGGAATTCTGACAGGAGAAGATGTCCTTGACTCTACGCCTAACACAACTGCATCGTTTGTAAGGTATCCATTCATCATATGCCCAAATAATCTTAGTCCATCCCTCAGACGTCTGCCAATTGATTTTGGCAACCAACTATGAAGTGGTGAAGATGTTACACCCGGAGAATATGAAACTTTTGGAAGGGAACCGGATGACTCGCCGGCAACGAAATCAGCAAGACGCTGGGCAGGGGCTCTTTGAGTATGGCCTCCATTCTTCCAGGCTTCACGCTCAAGTTCTTTCTGAAATTCTATTCCGGAAAGCTGGCCAAAACTGCTATACTTAATCAGATCTTCGGGTTTGATCTCAACTACAATGCCGGCATTCGCATAAGGTGTATTCCTGGCTGATGGCGACATCCCATTGACAACCACCTCTTCCTGAGCTGTGGCAGAAGGCACAACAAACCCTCCCGGACACATGCAAAATGAATACACCCCTCTCCCATCGACCTGTTTTACAAGACTATATGAAGCTGCCGGCAAGAATTCTCCCCTGTAATTGCCATGGTATTGGATTTTATCGATCAGCTCCTGAGGATGCTCCACCCTTACTCCCATTGCGAATGGTTTCATCTCAAGTTCAACTCCGTGTTTTTGGCAAACCTCATAAATATCTCTTGCAGAATGACCGGTAGCAAGAACAACATAATCGGAGTAATATTTATCATTACCTGAAGTAACAACTCCTTTAATTGAATCCCCTTCTATTATAAAATCCGTTACTTTCTTCTCAAGAATAAACTGTCCGCCTGCTTCTAGTATTGATTCCCGCATTTTAGAAATGATTCCCGGAAGTTTATCAGTACCCAGATGAGGATGAGCTTCATATATAATATTTTCATTAGCTCCGTGAAAACAAAGCAACTCCAGAACTCTTGCATTATCTCCCCTCTTTTTCGATCGGGTATAAAGTTTTCCGTCAGAATAAGTTCCCGCACCTCCTTCACCAAAACAATAATTACTATCCGGATCAACAATTTGTTCACGGCTTATCCTGGCGATATCTTTTTTGCGTAATGATACATCACGGCCTCTCTCGATTATAACAGGTCGAAGCCCAAGTTCAATCAAACGTAAGGCAGCAAACAAACCTGCAGGACCTGCACCCACAATAATAACTTCTCTCTTTATGGAAACATCAACTGGAATAAACGGATTAATTAAAGGTAATGTGGAATCTTCACCATACAAAACTTCTACAGTAAGATTAACCCGAATATTTTTTTTCCTGGCATCGACTGATCTCTTAATAACTCTTAAGGCAGATATCGCTGATTGATCTATTCCTGAAAGTGACGCTGAGATTTTTCTTACAGAAGCTTCATCTGATGCTGCTTCCGGAGTGAGATTAATCTGAATTTGTTTCATTAATTCTATTCAAAGTGAAATGCCAGCACCCATATCTGTGAGGTCATCTTTTCTATGGCATTATAATATTCCTGATGTCCGGGAGCCGGATCATTTACCAAAACGTTGCCTATTCCGGTCGACATCTTAAGTTCTATCGAAAGTTTAAAATAAGATAAATAGAAATCAAATCCTGCCCCAAGTTCATAATAAAGATCCGGTCGTTTAAGTCTTAGATATACAGGATTCTGATCATCAAATTCTTTCTGACCAGCAAGATCATACCTGTAATTTAAACCACCGATAACATAGGGTCTTATATTGTTCATCCTCTCCCCTTTAAATTTAAGAAGAAGCGGAAATTCAAGAAATGATGACTCAATTCTTTGCTTATCATTTTGAAGAACAGGCACTTGTTTGTACTGATTAGTTTGGAGAAAGTTGGTGTCTATTTTGTAGAATCGTATATTTCTTTGTCCAAATGATACGCCCGGCAAAAATCGCAGATCAAAATATTTGCCAGCTCTCAGGTTGGTGACAATTTGGATATTGATTCCGGGGGAAAGGATGCTCACCTCGGGATAGAGAGAGTTTTTTAACAGATAAGTCTGTGAAGGAGTAATATTGAAATCCATTGTATTCAAACCAAGACTAAATCCGAAATGAAAAGGTTTTTCGTCATACCATGATTCGTTTTTAGGTTTCTGTTTCTGACCATATGAATCAATTTGAATCAACAGAAAGATGAATGATATTCCGATATAAATAATTCCCTTTTTCAACCTTTAATAATATTTATATTTAAACTTACAAAATAATAAACTGGTTTGAATTCCAATTATTGCGTTTACTATTTAATACCTGTATAAATGCTTGCTACTCCTCCTGTTAGTTTTATCTGTCTGGCATTATAGAAACCCGTTTTCATAAGCAGTTTAAGAAACTCCTCATTATGAGGAAATTTCATTACCGACTCGGGTAAGTAGCTATAAGCTTCTTTGTCTTTTGAAAATATTTTTCCAAAAAAAGGAAGTATATTTTTAAAATAGAAATTAAAAATATTACGAAAGGGAAAATCTGAAGGTTTTGAGAATTCAAGAACCATAATCATACCCCCAACCTTGATAACTCTGTTTATTTCGGAAAGACCTCTAAGCGGGTCTGCAAAATTCCTTACTCCGAAAGCGACCATCGCTACGTCAAAAATACTATCATCGAAAGGAATTTTCTCAGAGTCAGCCCTGATCAGATTTATTTTCCCTGCAAGACCTTTTTTTTCAATCTTCTTTTTACCAATCTCAAGCATCTTTTCAGATATGTCAATACCAGTAATTCCGGATGGGTTAAGCTTCATTGCAGCAATGGCGAGATCGCCGGTGCCGGTGGCGATATCCAGAATATAAGGATTTGTATATGATTTTGAGATAATTCTGATTGCTCTTCTTCTCCAAAGATGATCTATGCCGAATGATAAAAAATGATTAAGGAAATCGTACCTCCAGGCTATTGAATCGAACATCGATTCGACTACTGTTTTTTTATCTTTACTAAGACTAATTGGATGATTTTCCATTAAAATATTAAAGTGCAAAGATAGAATTAATTTGAAATCCGTTTCTGTTGTAATATCTATCAATAAATTATTCAGCAAATTACCCTTGATCTATATTATGCAGAGGAGCCAGCCTGGATCTTTGTTCTTTACGCTTGCCGTAGTGAGCCAGTTGTAAGAAGTTAATACGCCCACGAATGGATAAAAACAGTACAAAAGTTTCTAAGATAAAATCTTTTTGCCACTGGTTAATATTTGATAATTTGTCTAACATGCTAATAATATGCTGGTTATAAGTTTTATGTTCCCTAGTAATCATAACTGTCAAAGATTGTGG
>Ga0209747_1000912_pt1 | contig 16024 bp, 18 predicted proteins | sample BarGraNGADG00311_FD_184498 | JGI IMG/M metagenome (GOLD analysis project Ga0209747, IMG submission 184498) | Arctic peat soil microbial communities from Barrow, Alaska - Barrow Graham LP Ref core NGADG0011-311 (SPAdes) (version 2) | ecosystem: Environmental > Terrestrial > Soil > Wetlands > Peat... | reverse complement strand
CACTCCCGATGAGATCTTGGGCATCATGGTCGCGCTGGCCCCGACGATAGGCATGGCAAAGATCGTAGCCACAGCACCGGAGATCGCCCTTGCCCTTGGTGTTGAGCTCGACGACATCATGGCATGAAATAAGTTAGGAGGCCCGTTATGGGACTGGTAAGGCGGAGACCGTTGATGAGAGCGGCGGTTGTCGGCGGAGGCGCCTACGCCGTGGGAAAACATGCCGCACGAAAGGAAGAGGCGACAAACTAGGGCATACAGGAAGCCCAGGCGGAGGCACAGCAGGCGCAGCAGATGGCTGCCCAGGCCGCGGCCGCTCCACCCCAGTCCGCTCCCGCGGGCGAAGGGATGACCGAGGAAGATATCAACAAGCTGAAGGAGCTGGCCGAGCTGCACACTCAAGGGGTGCTGACCGACGAGGAGTTCGCACAGGAGAAGAAACAGATCCTGGGGCAGTAGCCACTGAAGGGCGGGTTGAAGACCCTTGCAGGTAGGGGAAGCGGGAGACCACGGGGTATCCAGCAAGAGGAGGAGGAAGATGGGGGAGAAAGGGTCCGGCTGGCTGGTGTTCGCTTCGATCATGATGATCGTGGCGGGGATCGGCAACGTAATCTGGGGCATCGCGGCTGTCTCTAAGAAGTCGCTCCTCATCACACAACTGTTGTTCGCCAATCTCACTTTCTGGGGCGTGCTCGGGATTATCTTCGGCGCTATTCTCGTGATAGCGGGGTTCGCGGTGCTCAACAAAGTGCAGTGGGCGAGGTGGTTCGCGATAGTGTGGGCGACCGTCAGCATCATCTTCTGGCTGTTCGTCATCTGGGCTTTCCCGGCGCTGTCGATACTCGTCATCGCCATCGACGTGCTGGTCATATACGGGCTGACCGAGTACGGGGACAGAACGCCCTCTGAGGCTTGATGAGCCTGCGCTGAGGGAGCGAGGGCACGCTGTGGGGGACAGTCCTGAGCGGGATACGCCTCCAGCTGAGGGGGCACAGCCGACCATGAAGGAGCTCCTCATTCTCGAGTTCGTCATCCTCGGTGTCATCGAGACGACAAAGGGCATTGTCGGCCTGGTGCACTGACCGGTATGCTGATGGTCCGGACGACGACGCTGGAGAACTGGTCTGATGACGACGCCATTCAACTTCCATCTGCTCGCGAAGCCCGCGGGCGCGGCATGTAACCTGCGCTGCGATTATTGCTTCTTCCTCAAGAAGGCCGGCCTCTACCCCGGCAGCAAGCTCCACATGGAGGACGATGTCCTCTGTGCCTATATCGAGCAGCTCGCGGAGTCGCAGGTGGGCCCGGAGGTGACCGTCGCCTGGCAGGGCGGGGAGCCCACTCTCATGGGGCTCGACTTCTTCCGCCGTTCGATCGAGCTGGAGAGGGAGTTGGAGCGGCCCGGGCTTCGGTTCGAGAACACCATCCAGACGAACGGGACGCTGCTCGACGCGGAGTGGTGCCGCTTCTTTCGCGAGAACGACTTCCTGGTCGGGATCAGCCTGGATGGCCCGCGCGAACTGCACGACGCGTACCGCAAGGACGCCCGCGGCAGGCCGACCTTCAACGAAGTAACCAGCGGCGTGGAGCTGCTGCAGGAGCACGGCGTCGAGTTCAACATCCTCTGCACGGTCAACGCCGCGAACGGAGACCACGGGCTGGAGGTCTACCGGTTTTTCAGGGACGAGATCGGGGCGAAGTACATCCAGCTCCTCCCTGTCGTCGAGCGCGACATCGAGACCGGGTTCCAGGAAGGCGAGGCGCTCACCGGCCGTTCCGTCTCACCACGCCAGTACGCGGGTTTCCTGACCTCGGTATTCGACGAGTGGGTGGACCGGGACGTGGGAGAGGTGTTCGTGTTGACGTTCGACTGGGCACTCGCGGCCTGGGCGGGCGAGCCCTCGGGGAGCTGCGCCTTTGCGCCCACCTGCGGCAACGCCCCGGCGCTGGAGCACAACGGGGACCTCTACTCGTGCGACCACTTTGTCGAACCGTCTCACCTGCTGGGGAACATCCTCGAGACCCCGATGGGGGAGCTGATGTCCGGTGAGAAGCAGAGGGCTTTCGGCCTGGAGAAACTGGACGGCCTGCCGCAGTTCTGCCTGGACTGCGAGGTGAGGTTCGCCTGCCACGGAGCATGCCCCAAGGACAGGGTGGCGAAGGCGCCTGACGGGGAGCCGGGGCTCAATTACCTGTGCGAGGGATACAAGGAGTTCTTCAGCCATATCGACGAGCCGATGAAGCTGATGGCGGAGCTCCTTTCCGCCGGCCGGGCTCCTTCCGAAGCGATGGACTTCCTTGCCGAAGCCAGAAGGCGGGCCTTCGCATTAGTGGGGCGCAACGAACCGTGCCCTTGCGGGAGCGGCCTGAAATACAAGCATTGCCACGGGAAGTAGTCCTCCAGGCGCGAAGACCCGTCAGCCGGAGCCCTCTGACGACGTGCTGGATAGCACGAGCAGGAAACCGCCTGCCTCCAGCTTCATCCCTTTCGAGTAGCGCTCGAAGCCCTTGTCGGAGCTGGCGACCAGCGGCATGACGTGCTTCTCGCTCAACAGGAACATCTCCAGTTCGTCCCCAGACATCCCGGCCATCTTGTCGTCCACCGGCAATTTCGAAAGGCCTTCACTCGGCTCGCTCGAGATCAGCTCGCCGATGAAGGTGATGAGTCCGAAGTGCTTTGCGGAGCGCGCCATGAGGTTGCCGAGCAACATGTTCGAGTCGAGTATCTCGTCCACGCCCGCGAGCTGGAGGTGGCTGATGTTCTCGGGTTCGAGCACCTCAGCGGTCATCTGGATATCGGGGTTGAGCTTCTTCACGCTGAGGGCGGTCAGCACGGTCCTGGCGTCCCCCTCGCAGTCGCTCTCACCGCCACTGATCGCGAGCAGGATGGCGGCCGCGGCCGCCGGCGCGTTGGCGCGGAGCAGGTCACGCTCGGTGGTCGGACGGCCCTTGAGGAACAGGACGTAGTCGTCTTCATCCGGCTGCTCCTCCTCTTCGCTCATGACCACGATAGGGACCCTGTCCGGCTGTAACATCTTCTTGAGGGTTTCTAACAAGAACGGAGCACGGTCGTTCCATCCCAGGACCAGGTAATGGTCACGGCTTGTGATCTTCATCCTCAACCCCCGCCTTTTATCCTGTATGTCCTTCACTTTCTTCGCAGATTTCACCGAAAAGTACGTGGTCAGCATTCCCACCCCGAGCACCATGATCACCACGATCGTCAACTTGCCGCCCCCGGTGACGGGGTAGTTGTTCCCGTAGCCCACGGTCGTGATCGTCACCCAGGTCAGCCACAGCGCGTCATTGTAGGTCTTGACCCTGGGGTTATAGTCATGTTCGAAGTGGAGGAGAAAGAGCGAGCCTACCAGGATGACGATGAGGACGTTCACCATTAGAACTATGGTCGCAGCCTTCAGGCTCAACCTCATGCGGGTCACGTCTCTGCGGTAATTCAGCCTCGTCCCGAGACTCGCTTTTGCCATCGGTATCCACCCCCAAGCAATCCTACCCGTGTCAAGAGTCCTATTCAATGCAGGCCCCGTCGTCCCTCCGGGACGGAAACGGCGGCGATTGCCGCGTTTTGAGGCGTATCTTGCGGGAACGGACATGATCTTGGTGTATTGTGACTGATATGGGACCTGAGCCACCGTCCGGCAAGCCCGGTGCAGACCTGGCACCGGGTGTTTTAAAAAAGACTTTTTCGTCGCTGAAGATACGCAACTACCGGCTGTACTTCATCGGACAGGGCATATCCCTGTGCGGGACCTGGATGCAGATGGTGGCGCAGGCCTGGCTGGTGCTGCAGATCACGAACTCCGGAACGGCGCTGGGCCTCGTCCTGGCCCTGCAGTACCTCCCGATACTCCTGCTGGCACCGGGCGGCGGCGTCGTCGCCGACCGTTTCAACAAGCGCAAGGTCCTCTACTTCACCCAATCGGGTTCAGCGGTGGTAGCGCTCGTGCTGGGCATCCTGGTCGCGACCGGCGTGGTACGGCTCTGGATGGTGTTCGTGCTCGCGACGTCTCTCGGCCTGCTGAACGCGGTGGACAACCCGACCCGGCAGTCTTTCATCCACGAGATGGTGGGCGGCGATGAGCTAAGGAACGCGGTGACGCTCAACTCAATAGAGGTCAACCTCACGCGCGTTATCGGCCCGGCCATCGCCGGGGCGTTGATCGTGGGCGTAGGGATTGCTCCGTGCTTCTTCATCAACGCGGGCTCGTATGCCGCGGTGCTGCTCTGCCTGTTCCTGATGCGGAAGACCGAGCTGTCGTCGTCCGCGCCCATCGCCAGGGCGAGGGGCCAACTGCGGGAGGGGTTCAGCTACGTCCGCCGCACACCCGTGCTGCGCGACGTCCTGGTGATGATGGCGATCATCGGCACGCTCACTTTCGAGTTCGGGGTCGCCCTGCCGCTCATGGCGAAGTTCACTTTCCACTCGGGCGCCAGGGGGCTCGCGCTTCTGACCGCCTTCATGGGCGCCGGCGCGGTGCTGGGAGGCCTGGCAACGGCAGGCAGGCGCTCGACAGCTCCCAGGGGTCTCATCTCGGTGGGGTTCGCGTTCGGTGCGACGGTGATACTGGCCAGCATGGCCCCGAGCCTCCTGCTCTGCGTACTGGCGATGGTGCTGGTCGGGGTCTTCTCGGTGATATTCATCTCGCTCGGCAACACCATATTGCAGCTCGAGAGCGCCCCGACCATGCGCGGCCGCGTCATGGCGCTCTGGGCGGTCGCGTTCCTCGGCTCGACCACCATCGGCGGGCCTGTCGTAGGCTGGATCGGGACACACGCCGGGCCCAGGTGGGGGCTGGCGGTCGGTGGCGTCGCCGCGCTCGCGGCAGGGCTCTACGGGCTTATCGCTATGCGCAACTACCCGTCGCAGGAGGCCCCGCCCGAACTGGTGATAGCGACGCCGATAGCGGCGGAGGAGGATACCCGCGTCTTGTAAGGCTTAGCCTGTCCTGTAGCGGTCGGCGAGCCTCTCGGTCAGCGACGAGAACAACCTGGTGTAGGCGAACCAGGCTCCCTGGAAGTGAGTGCGTGCAAAAGCGCACAGCCGGGCAAAGGGCGTGGTCACCACGATGAAGCGGTTTCTCTTCACCGCTCTCAGTATCTGCGCCGCCGTTTTCTCGGGCTTCTCGGCCACGAGCATGTTGACGTTGGTGAAGACGCGGGCCCTCTCGTCGAACCCCTTGAACTCGGCCCTGTCGTAGATGGGCGTCTTGACGTTGCCGGGGCAGGCGCAGGTGACCCTGATGCCGTGTCGCCGTCCCTCCACCATCAAGGCCTCCGAGAGGCCGACCACGCCGAACTCGCTGGTCGCGTAAGGGGCTATGTAAGGCATCGGGATATAGATCCCGTTGGCGGACGACACGTTGACGATGTGTCCCGACCCCCGCTCGACCATGTGGGCCAGATGGCCCGGTCGACGTTGATGCTTCCCCAGAGGTCGATGTCGACGACCCGGCGCCAGTCGGCGAGCGTCAGGTCTTCCATGGCGCCGAATATTCCGATGCCGGCAGAGTTCACGAGCACGTCGACACACCCGCAGCGCTCCACCGCTTCTGTTACCACGCGTTCGACCGAGTCCGCGTCCGTGACGTCCATCAACATCGCCAGGCTGTCGCACCCCAGCCGCTTGAGGTCTGTCACCGTCCGGCCGAGCCCTGCCTCGTCGATGTCACACGCGACGACCGCGCGGGCTCCCTCCCGGGCGAAGGCCAGGGCGCACGCCCGGCCGATGCCGCTCGCGGCTCCCGTCACCAGCACCGACTTCCCCAGGACGTCCGTCACGGGAACACCTCCACCTGTAAGCCCCTAAGCGTCGATGCGACGCACCATGTCGATCACTATCTGAAGAGCGATCGCGAGGGACCTCGGCTGTATGTTGTCGATCGTGTCGAGGCGCGTGTGGTAGTTGGGGGCCAGCTTGTCGTTCTCTGCCAGGCAGAGGCTGACAGCGGGTATCCCGGCGATGGCAAACGCGCTCGCATCCGTCGCCCCCAGCGGGAGGGAGCGGACGTCCGCCTTGAAGCCGCTGTCTTCGGCCGCCTTCGCGGCGATATCCACCAGGCCAGGGTCCATCTTGCTGCCCGGCCACAGTTCCCTGCGGAATACGGTGAGGTAGCGCTCGTCGTAGATGCCGTCCAGGAATATCGAGAACAGAGGCAGCGGCCCCGGCTCCTGGCGCAACTGCGAGGCGCAGCGCTTGGCGCCCCTCAGCCCCGCCTCTTCAGAGGACATCCCGAGCAGGACGACCTCTGTCGCCTCGGGGTAGAAGTCTCCAATCGCGCGCGCGTCCTTGAAATACTTCGCGAGGCCGGCCAGGACGGCGATGCCTGCCATGTCGTCCATGGCGCCGGGCACGAGGTCCCGGGTGTGGAAGAAGGCGTTGATGGCTACGAGCGGGGAGAAGCCGATAAGGATGTAGCCGAGGATCCAGTAAACCCCCTCGGGCAGGCCGGCCGGCTGCGCCGCGGTCCTCGCGATGCTGAAGCCGAGCAGGAGCAGGAGCCCGAAGATTCCCACGCCCATCAGCGGCGCCGAGAAGCCTTTGAACCAGTACCAGAGCTTGAACTCGTATGCGGAATCGAAATGAGCCGAGATGTAGACGCGCCGCGTGGGCTCGCCGCTCGGCTTCACGTACCCTGCAACGTTGGCGCCCTTGCGCCTGGGGAAGATGGGGTCGAGCAGCTCCCTGTAACGGACGACTTCGAAGTAGAGGACCGCGCCGCCGACAAGCGCCAGCGCGACGGAGACGGCCGGGAGGAAGAAATAGAGGACCACGCCCGCGAGGTACATCAATACCAGGTACGGAAAGAAGCCGAGAAAGGCTGTCGGGCTGCAGGTGAACTCTTGAGTTTCAACCCTCTCGCAGGCTTCGGAGATCTCGGAGCTAAAAAGCCGCCCGAGCTCGCGCTCTTCCTCGCTGCACGATTCCCGAGGCCCGATATCTTTCATGACCTTGTCGATGAGGCCGTACATGTAGTCGGTGTATCGCTCGGCAGTCATCGCCATCCCTCAGCCACCTCCGTGGTCGGTCCGCCTGGATATTACAGACCAGATGATATCTAAAAGGCGGCGGAGTGAGAACAGGTGACAGCAGTTTGACGGGTGAGGCGGCGCCAGTGTAACGGCTCGTATCGTTGATGGCGGTCTGCGGAGGGGGCTTCGCTAAGGGCGCACGGCCCCGGCATAGTCACCGCGCGTGGAGAGTACGGTGATCTTGACAACGTCTCCGGTGTGCGGCGCCTGGATGAACTGGCCGCCGCCTATGTAGAGGCCCACATGGCCCCACCCGTGGAACCCGAGGATATCGCCCGGCTGCAACTCGCTCACGGCGACCCTCGGGCCGCACACGGCCTGGTCGTACGAGCTGCGCGGAATGTTCATGCCCGCGCCCAGGCGGTAACAGTAGGAAGTCAGCCCCGAGCAGTCGAAGGAGTTCGGCCCCGTGGCGCCCCAGACATACGGCTTGCCGAGCTGGGCGTACGCCACCTGGACTACTCCCGGGTGAGGCGTGCCCGGCGGCACCGCCCTGTAGAGGACGGAGTAATCGACTCCCGCGCTCGCCATGCGCCTGGCGTTTGACGCCTCAGCCTCCGCGGCCTGGCGTATCATGGCCTGGCGGATCTGCTCCTCGACGTTCGCGAGCTTGCCCTTGGATTTCGTAAGTTCAGACTCGACGGCGGCTTTGCTGGACGCCATCGCCTGTGTCGCCTCTTCCTGCTGGGCCTTGAGCGACTTGAGCTCGGCCCTCGCGGTCTCGAGGTGGGCCTTGGTGCTTTTAACATCCGCGACCAGCGTCGCGTCCTTGCGCCCGACTTTCTTGACGAGGTCGATGCCCACCAGGAACTCGTCGAAGCTCTTGGCGTTAACGGCGACGTCGACGAACTTGCTCTGGCGAGAGACGTACATCGCCCGGACCCTCTTGTTGAGCGTGGTCTGGCGCGCAGCGAGTTCCTGCTCGGCCTCGTCGAGCCTGGATTTGTTCTCGTTGATGCGAGCCCTGGTGTCCTCCAGTTTTGAGCACGCGGACTTGTACCGCTCCACCGCGCTCTCGACGCGCTGCTCCAGCTGGCTGACCTCCTGCTGGGCCTGTGCCCTCTGCTGATCGAGCGGCTGCGCGGCCACGAGCTGGGGGAGAAGGACCGCGATGGCGAGTGCAGCCATCAGGGCGAATATCGGTCTGTCTCTCGAGCGTCTCGGAGAAATCGTATGACCTCCTGAGTCAACAAATCCGGGCCCATCGGACCCGGCGGTAAACAAGTGTGCTTCTTGATCCAAGCTCAAGTGCGGTGCTACCGTTGAAATTGTAAACAAGATACACTAATTGTTCATTTCTGGCAAGTAAGCGCCATCAAGAATAGGCAGGAATTGCCAGCGCAGTGGCAGTATTGAGCATGTCATTGCCCGCGGCTGGTTCCGGAGCGAGCTGCGTCAGACTGAGTGTCTGGCCCTCCGCGCACCGCCGCTGTGCCAGGCGATATCCAGGATGACTCCGAGGACGACCCAGGCCCAACGCCAGCCTGTCACCCCGATCCCGGGGACATAGACGAGCGAGTATATGAGGGTCGTGAACGGCAGGATTAGGAGGCCCAGGAACGGCCAGATGAAACCGCCATGGAAGGCGCGGCTCACGTATGGCGTGAATATCCAGACGATGAGAAGCGCGATGCGGGGCGCAAACGCCGCCAGTATGAATATGAGACAGCCCACAGCCCACCTCCGGTTTTCGTGTCCTTGTAGTACTTGATTGCACGCGCTGGCTTGGATTCCTGCCGGAAGTGAGGCGCTTGAGCAGGAAAGCGCTGAGATGGAAAGAAAATGATACCGTGCTTCCAGTCAGGCACTGAACCATTACGTCTGGTTTCTTACGAGGGTCCGAACACTTGAACGACTGGTGAAGCCGAAGATGGCAGGCGTGCGATGCTGCCCTGGGACAGGGAGGATATGGTGGGGAACAGTGAGTGACGCGGCAATACTTGTCGAGGGACTTGTAAAGACATACGGGGACATCGAGGCGCTCAAGGGCATAGACTTCGAGGTCCCGCACAAGACGATCTTCGGATTGTTGGGCCCCAACGGAGCCGGCAAGACGACCGCCATCCGGATACTCAGCACCATCCTGCACCCGGACGAAGGCCGTGCCGAGGTGATGGGGTACGACGTAGTAGGCGACCCTGTGGCAGTGCGCTTCCAGATAGGGCTCGCCGGCCAGAATGCCGCGGTCGACCAGAACCTGACGGGCAGAGAGAACCTCACGATGATCGGGCGCCTCGCGCAGCTGCCGCGCCGGGTGATCGCGCCACGTGTCGACGAGCTTCTGGAGAATTTCGGCCTCACCAAGGCGGCCAACCGGCCGCTCCGCACCTATTCGGGAGGCATGACGCGCCGCCTCGACGTCGCCGCCGCGCTCGTGCCCAGACCCCCGGTCCTTTTCCTGGACGAGCCGACCACCGGGCTGGACATCCAGAGCCGGACTGAGCTCTGGCAGTTGATCCGCAACCTGGTCTCGGAAGGCTCCACGGTCCTGTTGACCACACAGTACCTCGAGGAGGCAGACCAGCTCGCGGACAGGATCGCGGTGGTCTCGAGCGGCAAGATCGTCGCGAACGACACCGCCTCGGCTCTGAAATCGCGCCTGGGCACCACGACGATCGAGATCGAGATGGCGGACGAAGATGCGGGCGCCCGCGCCGCGGAGGTGGTCTCCCGTCTTGTCGCGGACAACATGCATCACGAGGGGAAAACGGTCCGGCTGATCTCGGACAAGGGGCCGCTGGTGCTGGTCGAGGTGCTGAGCGCGCTCGAGTCCGAGGGGCTCGTCCCCGACGATCTCTCCGTCCGGGAGCCGACCCTGGACGAAGTGTTCCTGAGGCTTACGGGTGACCACTGCACCACTGGCGAGGAAGACGACCCGGGAGGGGTGCCCTGTGACTGATTCAGAAGCGACAGCATACATGCCGGAATCGTTCCGGCGTCCGACGCCCGTCATAGGCGCGATCCACGATACGATGACGATCGCGCGGCGGAACATCATAGACCTGCGCAGGGTCCCGCAGTTGTTCGTGTTCACCATGATCCAGCCGGTCATCTTCGTGATCCTCTTCAGGTATGTCTTCGGGGGGGCCCTCGCGAAGATCCCCGGCATCCCGTACGTGGACTACCTTATGCCCGGGATCTTCGTGCAGACGGTGACCTTCGGCGCCATCACCACCGGTATCAGCATGGCGACCGACGTTAAGAGCGGGATACTCGAGAGGTTCCGGTCGCTGCCCATGGCAAGTTCTGGCGTGCTGGCGGGGCGTACGGTCGCTGACCTCGGGCGGACCGTCCTCGTGGTCGCGCTGATCTCTCTCGTGGGATTCGCGGTCGGCTTCCGGATACACGCCTCGTGGCTCGCGTATATCTTTGCGATGCTGGTGGTGCTGCTGTTCGCGTATTCGCTGCTCTGGGTGTTCACCACGGTGGGCCTGGTGCTCGGCAACCCGGAGAGCGCCCAGGCCGCCTCGTTCCCGGTGGTCGCGCCGCTGGTGTTCGCGTCCTCAGCTTTCGTCCCCGTTGCGACGATGCCCTCATGGCTCCAGGGGTTCGCGAAGTATCAGCCGGTATCGGTGACGGCTTCGGCGGTGCGCGCGCTGGTACTGGGACTCCCAGCGCGCTCCTGGGTCACCCAGTCCATCCTCTGGTCGGTCGGCATCTTCCTGGTGATGGCGCCGCTGGCGGTATGGCGATACCGCAAGTCCGTCTAGCCCGGGGAAGCGAAGCACTGACCGCAGGTCGCCGACCGACCATTCCATGCGTCCGGTACCGCTGAGAACTCAGCGGACGAGTTCGATCACCGCAAGGTAGACCAGCAGTATGATCACCGTGAGGATGATGGCAAGCCCCGACACGGTCGGCAGGAACACCAGGACCAGCACCGCGACCGCCAGGCCCCCGATCCTGAACCACCAGTCGTACTTGTCCATGAAGGCCGAGAACGGGGTCTTGCCCTTCTTGCCCTCACGCCGCGCGCGCCAGTTGACGAAGAAGTCGCCGACGTGCGTGCGAACCCAGACCGCCCACTTCGCAGGACCGGCTACCGCGGCGGCGATACCCACCACGATCCCGAGGGCCAGCAGTCCGAACACCGCCTGCCTGAGCCCGGCCAGCACATGTCCCCAGATGACCTGGGCGGCCGCCGCGTTCTGGGCGACCTTGATCTGGTTGAAGATCTGGTTGTGGGCGACCTTGAACACGATAAGCACGATGAGCATCGATATGGCGAGCCCGATGGCGGCGCGCAGGAGCCCCTTCCGGTGGTCGATCGCGATCCAGACCGCCGCGATGAAGAAGAGAAGCGCAAGCAGGGGAAGCACCCAGGCCAGCGTGTCGAGCAGGTTCACCAGTGACTTGACCGAACCGAGTTGCTTCGCCGTGAACAACTTTATCTGTCCTAGATCCGGTGGGACTGTGACCTTGTCCAGAAAACCCAGACCGGCGTTCACGAGCTGGTCCTTTACCTGGAGCAAGAGCGGCGAGAGGTTCAATATCACGGTGTCCCCCTGGCTGGTCAGGACCGCGTTGCTCTTGCCCTTTATGATGTTGACCATCGCCGTGTGGGCCGTGCGGAGGGTCTTCTCCCAGACCTTGAAGAAGGCGTCGCTCGTGAGGATCTTCTGAGCGGCCGTCTTCGCGAAGCTCTCGAGCCCGTTCGAGATAGGCCCCGCGATGACAGACAGGTTGACCTTCGGGATCGGGAGGTTGGGCGGCGCGGCCTGCTCGATGGCGTTCTGGAGGTCGTTCAGGCCGGCGGTTATCTGGCCCTGGACGTCGTAGGTCTTGAACAACTTGGTGACCGCGGCGTCGCTCACCGCCTTGGCCACTGCCGGGTTCTTGACGAGCGGCCCAATCGTGTTGACGAACGCGGTTGTATCAAGGGTTGTGGTCTTGACCCAGGTGGACAGGGTGCCGGTTATCGCGAACAGGCACGCCAGGACGATGAGCAGCCACACCACCAGGCTTCTCCAGAAGTGCCGCTGCTTGCGAGCCTTCTTGGAAGCCTCCAGCTTCTCTTTGAGCGCGAGGTTCTCCTGCCTCAGCATCTCCACCTCGTCGGTGGATGGCTCGCCTCCGGCAGCCTCTTTGTCGCGGTCCTCTGTCACGGGTGGCTCCTTTTGCACTTCAACGTCCCTTAAGTGACGTGGCCTCAGGGGCGCTGTTCTACATCTGGCCCCGCTGCATGTCCGACACGCTCTTTTCCACGGCGACGATCAATCCCTTAGCCGTCGGGCTTTTGACTTCGACCGCCTGCTCGACTGTGGTCACTTCCGTGGGTCCCGCGCTGGACCCCGCCTCGACCATCGCCTGCTCGCCGTCGAGGAACCTGCTCATCTCCCTCTGGAGCTTGCGCAGCTTGTTGATCTCCTGCTCGAGGACCTCTTCTTGAACTGAGTAAGTGGTCTCCGGCTGCTTTTTCTCGAGAAAGGTGGCCATCTGGTCCACCACCCCGGTGACCTGTGAGATGTCTTGAGAGATGAAACGGTTGCCGATGTCGCGCACCTCCATCAACTCGTCGAGCCGCATCACCACGTAGTTCCTGAAGCGTACGGCCGTCTCGACCCTCTCCGTCTCGCCCGCGATGGTCAGGCGCATCACGCCCGCCCCTATGTGCGAATCGACACTGTCTTTGATTCCCTCGAGGTTGAGGTCGAGCATGCTCTGGACCATGCCCTTCAGGCCTTCGCCGTAGCCTTCACCGCCGGCCCTGTCCATAAGGCCGCGGGCGCCCTGCAGCAGGCCCGATATATTACCTGCCAGGTCCGTAAAGGATTTGAAAGGATTCATCAACCCATCCCCCCCAGGAGTCGGAGCCAGCCGACATCGTCGGCTCCGAGAAGCATGACGGCGATGTCCGCGCTATCGCCTTTGTTGAGATTCTATAGCAAACGAACACAATACTTGAATCCTTATTCAAGACGATAGGGTGAATCCCTACGCGCCCGTGTTGACGCGCATGGAGGATTCGTTCTTGCAATGCTTAAACTATGTCTGTGGAAGGGCGGAGTGCTGGAGAAAAGGGAGTCCTTGGAGATCAAGCGGATGGGTACAGTGACGAACGACTAGGTCCGTGATCGATGCCGGCGAGACGCCGGCGTTACGAACATACCGGAGGAGTGACATGGAGAAGAAATTCGGCAAGGAAGAGGCGGCGAAGATCCTGGACGGCCTGGGCCTGTCCGACAAGTACGATGCCAACGAGTTCTACATGGGGATCAACGTCGAGCTGGAGCACGGCACCGTCGACCCCGCGACGAACGTGACGGACGACGACCCCACGATGACCGCGAAGATCGCACTCGCCCACCTCAACGAGATACCGAACTACTACACCCTGCTCGAGGAGATGGAGGAGAAGGGTGAGGCAATGATGAAGTGAGGACGCGCGCGGGTACAGCTACCCGAGCAACCTCACTGAAGTTATGTTGCCGCTGACCCGGACGACGGCCCTGCCCTCGTCGACATCGACGGGACCCAGGTCGCGCTCCCTCGCGTCGCAGAGAGACGCCTCCTTGATGCGGCCGGGTCCCGCGTCCAGGCGCGCCGTCACCGGCCCGCCAGCCCATGAGAAGAGCCTCACTACGTAGCCGCTGCCGTTCGCCGCGGGCTTCACAGCGACGACTTCGACATCCGGATGATCCACTACGACTGCCCGGCCGGCGAGCGCTTCTATCCTCGCCGCGTCGGGGTCGCGCCAGGGCGGCGTCAGCGCCTGGGGGGCGATGAGGTGCAGCCCGTTGTCCCGCCAGTCACCGGGCCCGGTCGCGCACACTGCGTAATCGGTGACCTGGATGGAAGGGTCGGCTCCGTTGGCTGGAAAGGCTACCACGGGCAGGAACCCGAAAGCGCGCTCCCTTCTGGCGTTCCTGGCGACGACCCACTCGATCCTGCCGCCGGCGCGCCCCGAGACAGTGGCCGGCACCGCGGAGAACAGGGCGAGGCCACCCCGGTCCGCCCTGTCCCGGTAGTGCACGAATCTCTGGGCGGACCAGAAAGTGGGGGAGTAGGTCTTGTCCAGGGGGCGCTCCGCCACGCCTCCGGCAACGTCCATGGAGATCACCATAGGGTCGAACGCGGTCGAAAAACTGCAGGTGAGCGTACGGTAGTCGCCGAGGGACGCCAGGGTACGCATCCATATCAGAGGGTGGTCGGCCGTGAACCACATCAGCCTGGTCATCCAGAGTGGCCCGAGCTGTGACTTGACGGTGACCTTGAGCGCGCCGTCCTCTTCCTGCGCCAGCAGCGAGGCAGGCGACGCGCTTGCGCGCCCGAGCTCCGTGAACTTACCACCCCTGAACTCGCATCCCATCCTCCAGAGCCCGCCGGAGTCCTGGTAGAGCACGAGGTCGTTGCCGCAGCCGGAAAGGACCCGGGTGCCGCTCGATGAGTCGGTGAGACTGGTGATGCAGCCGCCGCGTTCCTCAACGAGCTCTACGTTGTAGTGCGGCGACTCCACTGTCAGCACCCCGCCCCGCAGGCTCCACGAAGGGGCCGACAGGCTGGTTGGCTCAACAGTCTCGTTGGCGGCCGGTGCCACCGACAGGGCGGACTCCAGCGCTTCCGATGCGAGCAGGTTCGCGTCGCGGACCCAGGGGACCTGTTCCTTGTCGTAAACGCGGTTCGGCGCGGTGCCCGTGATGAAGTCGTGGTGGTTGGTCACGACCGCCGTCTCCCACGCCGAGGCCATCTTTTGCTGGACGGACAGGGCGCTTCCCGGAGCATCGCCGCTGGAGAAGATCATCTTCTCGGCGGCGAGGAGCCTCGAGACCAGTGTGCGGCATCCCTCCTTCAACTTCGGCCGGCTGAAGTAGAAACCCATGAAGTTCGGGTTCGGGTCGAGGGCGGCACGCGGCAGGCTGTCGCGGTGCCAGGCGACGAGGTCCATGTAATCCTCCAGGCACGCGAGCACCACGTAAACACCGCTGTCGGGATACCGGGTCGTGTTATAGCGATCAAGCATTGCCGTGAGGTGTGTGATCGGGCTGTTAAAGTCTCCGCCGATGGGGCAGAACATGTAGGGCGTTACGCTGTACGGTGAGAGCTGCCCGGTGAACCAGCGGATCATCCTGGCCACGTGCCGCTCGGAGCGAGTGGGTATTCCGACGGGTATGCCCATCCACCTCGCCACTCCGCGCAGCGCAATGAACCCGCCGAGGTCGTAGGTCATGATGTTGAGGTGGTAGATGACTTCACTGTCGTCCGGGCCGAGCCATACGATTTCTGTCGACTTGAGCTTCTTGAGAAGGAGCTCGGCGCTCGAGCCCGGCAGCGGGTACTTCCCGGGCAGCGAGTACTCTCCGCCGGGGAAGAAGTGCCCGTCGATGCGGCTCCCGGCGACGTAATCGATGCCAAGCGACCTGCAGATGGATGGGAAAGCCGGCGACAGCCCGAAGTCGTCAGCCATGTAGGCGACGCGAGGCCGGGCCTCGATGCCGTTGTCGTGGAGCCACTGCTGGCCCATTTGATAGTCCCGGATGATGGCCTCGGTGGAGGGTATCATGGTGTCGGGCTGAGTGAACCCCGTTCCGGAGAAGCGCAACCTTCCCTCGTTGGCAAGAGCCCGCAGCGTCCGGTGCCTGCCGGGGTTCCTGTCCCAGTACATCTTGAAGAAGAAGATGCTCTCGATCGAGAAGACGCGCCGCGGGTCGGCCTGCAGCACGCGCAGTGCCTTGTCCATGATCCGCGTGATGCGAAGAGAGTAGTACTCCTCCGAGGTGAGGAGCCAGTCGGGGTCCCAGTGGCTGGATTCGGCGAACACCATGACGCGGGCGGCGTCCTCGGGGATGCCCAGCCGCAAGCGGATATCTTTCTCGCTCTCCACAGGCTCCCCGTCTCCCATTGACGCGCAACGCCGCGCGACGACCGCCGCGCGGTCATTATTCTATCAAGTCGCGATGCGGCTTGACGCCCGCCGCATTAACGAGCTTTCAAGAGAAATCGGAGTTTGTGTTAAGAAATTGCCGGAGCAAGGCGATTA
>Ga0209747_1000910_pt1 | contig 16042 bp, 17 predicted proteins | sample BarGraNGADG00311_FD_184498 | JGI IMG/M metagenome (GOLD analysis project Ga0209747, IMG submission 184498) | Arctic peat soil microbial communities from Barrow, Alaska - Barrow Graham LP Ref core NGADG0011-311 (SPAdes) (version 2) | ecosystem: Environmental > Terrestrial > Soil > Wetlands > Peat... | reverse complement strand
CTCCAGAACGGCCATGCACGAGTTGGTCGTTCCGAGGTCTACTCCGATTACTTTAGCCATTTGCAACCACTCCTTGCTTATATTACAGCCTAAAGCTTGCTTACTTGAGATTCTGTGCTTACTTATATGTTAATACTTGAGTGTCTCGTTGTCAAGTTAGTTCATGGTCCTGACATCAAGTATTTTCACAGCGTCCGGATCGGCCTTTCGAGGCCCCTGCAGTGCCTACACGCCATGTTCGGTCTACCAGGGCACATTCCTGCGCAACAAAGCACCACTGGGGTCAGGCCCCAGTGGTGCTTTTGGAGCTGGTCGTGCGTGCGCGTGCTTCTGTGAAGCGGGGGCACCACTGGGGCCTGACCCCAGTGGTGCTTTTCTACGAGGCCAAAGCAACCAGGATGGATCTGGGCCACCGGGGTCTGACCCTGTAGTTGGTTATTGCGCTTCTATGCGCTTTGTGTCTCAATAGGTGCGGCGCAGTCGGACCGAAGATGTGCCTGCTCTGCTTGACGGGCGTGCGGTCCGCTGACATTATTCTCAAATTGATTCGTTCGTCAGGAGGTGAATCGTGGGAGAAAACAGCGATAAGAGGCCGGCAATCGATGCCGATGAGTGCACGGGTTGCGGCCTGTGCGTGGACGTTTGCGAGCAGGAGGTCCTGGACCTCGTCGACGACGTGTGCAGCATCGTGAGCCTTGACAAGTGCGTCGGCTGCGGCGATTGCTCGGAGGAATGCCCGGTCGAAGCGATAACTATGGAATAGACTCCAGAGATTAAATGTGACAGAGAGGCGGGCCGAGCCCGCCTTTCCGTTTTAATCCCGGAAGCTGCAGGATCGTCAGTTGTTACACGACACTAACAACACCTTCAAGTCTGTTCTTTACAAAAGCACACAAGTATGAACAGAATTCAACAGAACACAACCATAAGCAACTCATTTGACAAGGTCGTCAAGATGTATGCTATACTCGTCCAAAGCGGTACAAGATATGCCGTGGCTAAGGAGATGGATTGGCGCGACGTAAGACTGTAAACCCATCCGTCAAGAAGTACCGTGAGCTCTCGGACAAGGAGCTCGTCAGGTGCTCCCGGGCGGGCGACCGCCTCGCGGAGAGCGTTCTCATCAGCAGATACCAGTATCTGGCCCACGTTAAAGCACGCTCTTATTTCCTCACGGGCGCAGACCACGAGGACACCGTGCAGGAAGGCATGATCGGCCTGTTCAAGGCCATCCGCGACTACAAGGAAGGCGAGCTCTGCTCGTTCCGCTCGTTCGCCATCCTCTGCATCACGAGGCAGATAATCACCGCGGTCAAGACGCACGCGCGCAAGAAGCACAATCCGCTCAGCTCGTACCAGTCGCTCGACACGCAGGTCCCCGACGAGAACCTCCTCGACAACCTCGCGTCCCAGGGGCTGGGCTCCGACAAGTCCGAGGACCCGCTCGACCTGTTCATCTTCGAGGAGGAGCTGGACACGGTCATAGCGATACTGCGGGACAAGCTGTCAGACCTTGAGTGGAGCGTCTTCGTCGAATACCTCGACGGGAAGAGCTACCAGGAGATCGCGGTCGAGATCGATTGCGAGACCAAGGTCGTCGACAACGCGCTCTGCCGGATCAAACAGAAGATCAAGAAGGAATGCGCCCTCGCCGAGGCCGCCGGCTAGCCGAACCGCGTCGTTCGCTTTCCACTTTTTGTTTCCACTTTTTCTGACTCAAGCTAAGTCTGTTATCGCGCTGCACGCGCCGCACCGCACGCACCCCGCTGGACACTCGGCCGCACGCATCCCCGACGCCCCTATGATCGATGCCGCATCTTCCAGGAGAGAGAGCATGTACTCCGTTGCGGGCGGCGAGGATTCCCCGAGCGCGGTGCCGGGTATCGGGCGCAGCGGCAGCACGTAAGGGTAGATGCCCAGAGACGTCAGCAGCCTGCAACCTTCGAGCACGGTTTCGCGCGGCTCACCAATCCCGACGATGATGAAGCTCGTCACCATGCCTGCCCCGAACTTCTCCACAGCCTTGGACCACGTCCGCTTGTACCGCTCGATGCCCACCGCCGCTTTTCCCGGGGCGACGCGCCTGAGGGTCGCTTCATCGAAGCACTCGATGTTGATGGCCGCGGTGTCCGCGACGGCCGCGGCGCGCTCGATCCACTCCTCACTCGAAGGCGGCTCGAACTGGACATGCACTTTCATCGCCGAATCGGTCGCCCGGCTCACCGCAGCGGCGCAGGGCTCGAGGTCGGCGATCCCACAGTCTTCGAAGTTCGTCGTGCCCGTGGTCAGAACGGTGTGCGTGAAGCCTTCTGCGGCGGCGCGCGCCGCGACCTCCGCCAGCTGCCCGGGCGACTTGCGCGCCACGGTGCGACCCTGACTGCCGGACAGCGCGATGCCGCAGAACAGGCACGCCTCGCCGCGGGCGCAGGACTGGACTACGGTCGTCCCGATGGCGTCGATGCCGTGCCTCAAGGCGACCATGTTCATCGGGGTCCCATCGGCCGTGCTATTGGAATAGAAGGCGGGAGCCGCGACGATCTCGACCCCCATGAGGTCGACCCCGTCTCTTGTGAGAACGAGCGAACCGTCAGCCTCGGCCCGGAGGGCGAATGGAGACCTCTCGATGAACGCCGCGCCTGTCGGCACAGTAGCGACAAGCCCGCCGAGCGTGATGGTGATGCCTTCCGCGGGCCCGGCCCCACCGGTGCGTGGGCGGGCCCTGCCCGGAGAGTCATCGAGCCGCACCCCGAGGCACTGGAGCTCGACCTTGGTCCTGATCAGGTCACTCGCGAACATCAGTCGCATCCAGCCGTGGTTCCCTCGAGGCGGACGGCCGCGTCTGGATCGTCGTGTCCGCCGAGTGCCGCGAGCGCTCCTATGCAGCCGCGCGTTCCCGTCACCGCCGTGAGCTGGGCTCCGGCTTCCGCCGCGGCCGAGCGGGCGTCCTCGATCGAGACCATCTCCGCCTTCGCCCGCGCGGTGAAAGCGCGCAGGACGTCGGGCACCATCACGCTCCTCGTCCAGGCCATCCCGCACTCCGGGCTGAACGACCTCTCGCTCAGCAACTCGGCGACGCGGCCCTCGAGCGCCGGCGCACCCCGGCCGCTCACACCGAACACCACAGCGGTCGCGCAGCAGTTGGTCGTCCGGTGCGGGTTTTCAGGAAATAGCTGGACTATGGTATGCAGGAGGTAATCTCCGGCCGAGTCCTGCTCGAGTGAGTACGCTATCTCGTTCACGAGCGACCAGGTGGCCCCACGCTCGTTGTCGTCCGTGTCGTCCACCCCGATGGTGAGCTTGCTCCACGCGGGGACGCGCAACGTCGCGCGCCCGAGCGACGAGCCGCCACCCTGCTCGTGGACCTCGGTCGAGAGGACGTTGTCCGCCATACCGCGGCACAGGGTGGCGGCCACTCCCCCGCCCGCAAGCCCGGCGTACGTGAGGGCGACGCTGTCCCCCTCGACCCTGACCTCTTCGAGCCCGGCGCTCGCGGTCCCCGGCACGAGCTCGAGGTCCGAGCGGCCTTCCCGGCAGACGAATATGTTCCTCGCGCCCTCGCGCCGCGCCATCACCACCAGCGGGCTCGTGTGGCCGTAGTGGAAGACTTCCCAGGCCGCCCCGCCCGTGCACCGGCCGCGCGCGTGGAACTCGTGGACCTCGACGACTCCAGCCGCCTCGTCCACCAGCGCGACGATCTTCTCGTATGGGGTGATGTATGGCAGGCCGCCGAAACGCTCTCGTATCTCGTCCGGCGACAGTAGCTCTGACATCGTTGCCGTCCTGCTAGTTGACCGACAGCGCTACAGTAGCATACCGGCCCGGCCCGACACATTCTGTTGCGGCGGCACGGCGGCGATGCTACATTCAATCGGGCGATGCGGCCCGAAAGGAAACATGGACGACCCAAAGGACGAAGAGAAGAAAGACACAGGCGTCAGGCCCGGCCCGGAAGTCGAGAGCCTGGAGCCGCTCACGCCCGAGGAGATCCAGCTGCGCAAGGAGCTCGAGGCCGGTCAGTGGGACGAGTCGCAATACTTCGAGCGTCTCTACCAGATAAAGAAGCTCGAGCAGGAGAACCGCAGCGTTGAGGTGAGGCGCGCCCTCAACAAGTTCAATGTCTTCCTCCACCTGACCGCCTACATCTCCGGTGTCGCTTACTTCTTGCTCCTGGGGGTGCTGTACCGCCCCGCGCTGCCGTACGTCTTCATCCCGATAGTGCTGTGGACCATCGGGATCTCCTACCACGCCTACCGCGCTTTCCTCAGCAAGAAGCCGCCCCGCGAGAAGCGTAAGAAGAAGAGCGAAAAACACGAGGCGGACGAGGAAGAAGCAGCCGGGGAAGATCCCTCAGAAAGCCCTCACAATGAGGAAGACACACAGGGCGGCCAGTAGCAGCCAGGTCCCGATCACTATCGCCGCCGCCACCCGGCTCACCGGCATGCCCTCGGCGAGCACATCGGCCGCCCGCTCCCTGCATTCGGCGAGCACCGGTACCGGGATGAGCTTGATCGCGACCGCGAGGCCTGCCGGGACGACGACGAGGTCGTCCAGGTATCCGATCACAGGGATGAAATCGGGGATGAGGTCGATCGGGCTCAGCGCGTATCCCACCACGCAGACCGCGAGGGCCTTCGCATACCATGGGACTCTCGGGTCGCGGGAGGCGAGATAGAGGGCGTATGTCTCCGCCTTGAGCTTTGACGCCCAGCTCCTGATCTTACTTCGTGCATCCACGTATACAGAATATCACGGGCTATTCCTGGCACGCGATGCCCAGCAGCCTGAGCGCCTTCAGCATCTGTATGGCTTCCTCGATCGAGTGCACCACCGGGATGCCGTTGAGCTCGAAACCCTCGAGCACCATGCCGTATTTCGCCAGGTTCGGTACGTAAGCGACGACCGGCTTGTCGTACTGCTTCACGACCTGACCCAGCCTGGTGCCCACGAACGACGTCATCATCGGCGTGTACGGAAGCGTCAGCACGATCGCCGCCTCGATGTCCTCCTTCGAGAGCAGGTAGTCGAGCACCCGCTCGAAGTCCTGGTCGGCCGCGCTGCCGGTGAGGTCGACAGGGTTGGAGACAGCCGCGATCTCCTGGATGTTAGGCTCGAGAAGGCGCCGGATCTCCTGCTGCCGCTCGGGCGTGAACTCGGGGAGGTTCAGCCCAGCCTCGGTGGCCATGTCCGACGCGATCACCCCGTGCCCGCCGCTCGACGAGATCACCGCGATGTTGCACAGCTTCATCGGCCTGTTCGGGTAGAACGCGAGGATCTTGGCGAACGAAGTCATCTCGGACTCCGTCTCAGCTTCGAGTATCCCGCTCTGCCTCAGCGCGCCTTCGACCAGCTCGTGATCGGCCGCCAGCGCCGCCGTATGCGACTTCGCCGCGTGCTTGCCCCGCTCGCTCTTCCCACCCGAGAACACAATGATCGGCTTATGAGGCGTGATCTCGTGCGCCGAGTTGATGAAGCGTCGAACGCCCTGGTCGATCCCCTCGATGTAGAAGCACATCAGCGTGGTGTCTTCGCGCTGCGCGAAGTGGACCAGCAGGGCTTCCTCGTCGACCTGCGCTTTGTTGCCCATGCTGACCGCCACGCTCAGCCCGAGCCCCGCTTCGTGGAAGTTCGTCATTATCTGGTCGACCATGAAAGCGCCGCTCTGGCTCGCGACGGCTATGTGGCCCTTTCCGGGAAGGACTGTGCGCTCGGGCGGCAGGAAGAATGTGTCTACCGCGGGTGGCGCGTACACGCCGAAGCAGTTCGGCCCCACCAGGGTTATCGAGGCTTCGTCGCAGATCCCGGCGAGCTCGTCCTGGAGAGCCTGCCCCTCGGCGCCCATCTCTGCGAAGCCGCCGGAGATCACCACCATCGACCTGACGCCGGCGCCGGCGCACTGGCGTGCGACCTCGGGCACGATGTGCGCCTTCACCGCGACGACCACCATGTCCGCCTTCTCGGGCAGCTCGGAAAGGCTCTCGTAGACGCGCCGCCTCTCCAGCTCTCCACCCCTGGGATTGATCGCGTAGACGTTGCAGTCATAGCCGTAGTAGTTCTTGTTGTAGATGATGTTCGCCGGATGGAACGGGTTCGTCGTGGAGACTCCCACAACGGCGACCGTCCGCGGGTTGAACAAAGCATCGAGGTCCGGTTCCAACTCCACCCCTCCTTGTGCGACACCGTCAGGGCCTCGGGCCCTCTCGCGCTTCCTCTATTCTATGCGCGCGCGCCGATTCCCGCGCTGTAGTGCCTGATCTGCCGCGCCGCGCAGTCTTGAGTGCGGGTTCTCAGCCCGCATCCCGGAACCGCGCCTGAGAGACGCGGCTCAAGAGCGTTCAAGTCGATTCTGTTGTCACACGGAAAGTGGTATGTTATACCTCTGGAACAACCACGATCGGCCCAACACTGGAGTTGAAATGAATCTCGCGGCTATTTTCGGCCTCGGACCGCTCGAACTGATCATCATCATCGTAGTCATCGTCATACTCTTCCTTCCCGCGCTCCTGCCGAAGATCGCGAGGCGGCTCGGCCAGACCATCCACGTCGTGAAGGACATGACGGCAAAGTTCGAGGGTGATGAGGACGAAGAGGAAACTACCAAGAAGTAGCCCCTGCGAGTGAAAACGCCGGGCTCTTACCCGGCCCGCTTCCGTCTGACTTGCTCCCGCCTGTCTGGTATATAATCCATCACGTCCGATCCACGCGATGACCGCGCGGCCAGTGGGGTTGTATTGCCGGAAAGGGGTACCGATGAGCTACGACGTTTACCAGCCTGAGCACGAGGTGTTCCGCGAGTCTCTGACAGACTTTATCCTGAAGGAGCTGGCCCCGAACGCCGAGGAGTGGGAGGCGGCGGGCGAGCTCCCGCGCTCCGTCTTCGAGAAGATGGGAAGCCTCGGCTACCTCGGGATGCGCTACCCCGAAGAGTACGGCGGCGGTGACGACGTTCTGGCCGAAGCCATCCTGCACGAGTCGATGGGCAAGTGCCGCTCCGGAGGCGTGGGAGCCGACATCGGCGCCCACGTGGCGATCGCGATGCCTCACATACTGCACTACGGGACCGAGGAGCAGAAGCAGAAGTACCTCGTGCCCGGCATCCAGGGCAAGTGGATCGGGTGTCTCGCGATAACGGAGCCCGACGCGGGGTCCGACGTCGCCGGCATCAAGACCAAGGCCGTGAAAGACGGCGACAACTGGGTCATCAACGGCTCCAAGACGTTCATCACCAACGGTGCCCGGTGCGACTTCATGGTGCTTGCGGCCAAGACCGACCCGCAGAAGGGCTACGGCGGCATCTCGATGTTCGTTATCGACACCGACACCCCGGGCTTCGAGGTCACGAGGAAGCTCGACAAGCTCGGGTGGCGCGCGTCGAGCACGGGGGAGCTCGCGTTCACCGACATGACTGTCCCGGCGGACGCGCTCATCGGAGAGCTGCACCGCGGGTTCTACCAGATCATGGGCATGTTCGCCTGGGAGCGGCTCACGCTGTCGCTGGGCTCTGTGGGCGGCGCGCAGGAGGCGCTCGACCGCGCGCTCGACTACGCGAAGCAGCGCCAGGCGTTCGGCCACCCGATCTCGAACTTCCAGGTCATCGCCCACTACTTCGCCGACATGCAGACGAAGATAGAGGCCGGAAGGGCGCTCACCTATCACGCGCTCAAGCTGTACGTCGAAGGCAAGAACCCGATAAAGGAAGTCTCGATGGCCAAGCTGTTCTGCGCGCGGATGTCGTGCGAGGTCATAGACACCTGCCTGCAGATCTACGGCGGCTACGGGTTCATGGAAGAGTACGATATCGCCCGCGCCTACCGGGACATCAGGCTGATGCCGATCGGCGGCGGGACCGACGAGGTCATGAAGGAGATAATCTCCCGTATGATGGGGCTGGGCTAGTACGGGATGGCCGCACCGACAATCCATGCGTACCGGCCGGACACTCACATGTGGCCGGCCCCTGCCAACAGCTACGTGCTGAAGGACGCCCGAGGCGCCGTGCTGGTTGACGCAGGGTGCGGGTTTCCCGGATGTTATCAAAAGATAAAGGAGTTCCTCTCCGGGCTCGGGCTCGAGCCCCGCGACGTGCACACGGTCGTGCTCACGCACGCGCATCCAGACCACATGGGAGCGATGCCGTTCCTGCTCGCCGAATCCTCTCCGAGGATCATCATACACGCGCTCGAGGAGCAGGCCGCCGCGGACAACAGCGTCCTCAACCGCACTTTCGACATGCGCTACATCAAGGACTACTACGGACAGGAAGCCGATGTGCTCGAGTATTTCAGCACCCTGTGCCCGATGGGGGCGGCGGTCCCGACGGACACCGTCGCCCAGGGAGACGTTCTCGACCTGGGCGGCAGGAGCTTCGAAGTGCTGCACACGCCGGGCCATTCGCCTGGGCACATAAGCCTTTTCGACCGGGAGAACAGGACCCTTCTGCCCGGGGACGTCTTCGGAGCGGTCGTCGCCTGGTATTGCCCTTCGGGCGGCGGCGCCCGCGGGTATCTCGAAAGCCTGGACAAGCTCGAGGCGCTCGACGCGGACGTCGCTATGCCGTCCCACGGCCCCGACATCACGGCCGTCCGGGAAGCGATCGAGCAGACAAGGAGCTACATCCTGGCGCGCGATTCGAAGATACTGACGCAGCTGGCGAGCGGCCCGAAATCCCTCATCGAGCTGACCGACGAACTCTTTCCGAACCCCGGCATGCGCCTGTTCCCGGGGATCCAGATAACCGACAGCCACCTGATGATGCTGGTGGAAGACGGCGTGGTTGTCAGGGAAGAAGGAGAAAGCGTCCCGGTCTTCAGAATACTTGAGGACGGGTGAGATCCCGGAGTTGAGCCGCGCCCCTCGGGCGCGGACCTGCATGACGGACCGACGGGTGTAAACCGATGCAGGCGGAACGTCGATAACCAGTTCAAGGAGGTGTGATGATGAAAGGAAGGCCCTACAGATACCTGAGCACGCTGGCGAGGCTCATCGCCATCCTGCTTGTGGCACTCGCCATGTCGATGGCTCTCCTCATCATCGCACAACGCGTCTTCAGCCCGTTCCACGTCGTCATCAGCAACTCCATGTACCCGAAGATACAGATCGGCGATGCGGTCGTCATCAAGGACCTCGAGCCGACGGCGATCAAGGTCAACGACGTGATCATCTTCCACGACCCGGAGAACAGGCAGGACATGATCATCCACCGGGTGATCGGCATCCAGGACGAGGGCGGAGTGAAGTTCTTCACGACCAAGGGCGACTACAACAAAGTCAACGACAACTGGAAGATATCCATGGGCGAGGTGATCAGGGGCGTCGCCGTCACGTTGCCCCGGTTCGGGAACGTGCTCGACTTCCTCACGACCCCGAAGGGCTACACTTCCTGCATCGTATTGCCGGCCGCGGGCGCGCTGATCCTCGTCATGCTGCTCGGCCTCATCGAGAAGCTCGCGGAGATGTCAGGTCGGAAGACGGCCCAGATATCATACCCGCCGACCGCCGGCCCCTAGTGTCAACAATTCGGGGTCAGGTCTTTTTTTTTGACACCGCATCGCCACTTACTTGACGAATAGGTCTCCCATCCCGCCGCGGGTCACGGAGTCCGCCGCTATAACCCCGGACATTATCGAGGGGTAGACACCCCCGCCGAGCACCGACTTCGAACCTGTGATGAACAGGCCCTTGACAGTGGTCTTCGGGCCGGGGCGGCGGCTCATCGCGTACTTGCCCGCGGGAGCGGTATCGTACCAGCAGCCGTCGATCGCCATCGTGTAGCGCTCGTAAGTGACAGGCGTTGAGATGTCGTAAGCCTCGACGCTCCCGATCAGGCCGGGGAAGACACGCGAGACGGCGTCGACCGCCACCTCCGCGTACTTCTCCTTGATTCCCTGGTACTTGTCGCCGCGGATCCCACCCTGCTCGACGCCCCACCGGCGCATGAAATTGTAGGGCACGTTGGGGACCACAATGTCGAGGCAGGTCTTCCCCTCCGGCGCAAGCGACGGGTCGGCCATCGAGGGCGCCATCAGCCCCCACCTGATCTTCTCCCCGTCAGGGTACCTGTCTCTGACCCCGATCTCCTCGAGCATCTCGCGGTCGTCGTAAGAGGGCTGGAAGAACACCGGCCCTGAAGCGAACTCGTCGTCGACCTTCTTCCCAAGCCCGAGGTGGATCACGAGCCCCGACATCGATACCGGCGCCTCCTCGGTCCTGTCCAGGAACGCGGTGCTGAAGTTCTCGCGGTCCAGCAGCTTGATGAAGGTCCTCTTGCTGTCGGCGTCGCTTACGACGACGTCGGTCAGCACCCGGGCGCGCGGCACCATCTCGACCTCCGAGACCCTGCCCTTCTCCGTGTTGATCGAGGTCACCTCGCGTCCGGTCAGCAGAGTCCCACCGCTGTCCGTGAACGATTTCGCGAACGCGTCCGAGAGGAGCTGGAAGCCCCCGACCGGCACGTAGCCCCCGCCGTCGTAGCTCTTCAGCATCCCGACCATCGACAGCGCGGAGAGCTCCCACGGCGGGCAGCCGAGGAAAGGCCACGGGGTGCTGATGACGGTCTTCAGGCGGTCATCGGTGAAGTGCTTATCGAGGATCTTCTGAAAGCTGGTGCCCGAGACCATGCACGACAGCATCTTCGGCGAGGTGAACGGGTAGGCCATCCCCCTCATGAAGCCCGAGAAGCCGAGCGGCCGGCGGACCATCCGCATGTCCATGCCCTTCGCCAGGGAACGGAGCTCCTTGAAGAAGGCGTTGACGTGGGTGGTCTGTGGCTGGAACTCCTCTTTGAGGACTTCAGCGTACTCGTCGAGGCTGCCGGGGACAGAGATGTCGTGGTCGGGATAGATGAAACGCATCATGGGCTCGACCTTCTGGAAATCGAGCCTTATCCCGAGGTACTCCATCACCCTCGTGAGGTCGCCCCCGGGCCCGCACCCCCCTACGATGCTCGGCACCTGGAACTGGTACCCCTTGCGCTCGTACGACGTGACGTAACCGCCGGGCTTGTCGTGCCGCTCGACGATGAGGACGTTCGCGCCCTCTTTCGCGAGCAGCGCGCCACACGTGAGGCCCCCAATACCCGCGCCGACGATCACGACATCGTAATGCTCGCCGAATTCGGGCGCCGCGGCGCTCGGAGCATCACCCTCCGCCATAATCTCCCCTCCCCTCAGCACTCACCCACGAACGGGCTCGCGTACACGAGCCTCGCGCCCTCTATGCGCTCGAGGCTGGTGGCGCCCCCGCCACCTCCACTCACGCAGACGCCGCACCCGAAGCATTCGCCCGATGCGACGAAAACCTTTCCGTCCTCGCCCGCCGACCTCGCGTCGAAGGGGCACCTCTCGATGCACACCCCGCAGTCGGCGACTCCCTTGCATGCCACGCTGTCGACCTTCGCAGCCGAGCGGCCCTTCATAAACGCCTGGTAACCCCTGGTCTTCTGCGCCAGAAGCGGGATGCAGACCGACTTGTCGCAGTTGCACATCACGTAAGCGGCCCCGGCTTTCCCGTTGAAGCCGTAGACCTGGTGGATGAACCCGTGCCGGTCGAACTCCTCCAGGAGCTCGCGCGCCTCGTCGATCTCGAGCTCCTTGTAGAGGCCGGGGTAATTCCGAAGGTACGTCTCTGCCCAGAGGCCGAACACCATGTCCGTGTTGTTGGGGACCTCGTCGGAGATCTGGTTCTTCGCGCGCCTGCATGGGCACGTCCCTGTCGCAATGGTGTACCCTGCCCCGCCGATCGACGTCACCATCTCAACAGCCTCGGCCAGGGACAGCACCTCGCCGTTCGCGAAGCTCATGATCTTTGCGCTCACCCACTCGACCGCGCGCCTGAGCGTGGGGTTCCTGTAGATCCACTCCCTGGTCGCGAGGAAGTTTATCGCGCGCATCCCGAGGTGCTCGTAGCGTGTCATCACATACATCGCGGGCCGCGGTATGTCCTGCTCGAGCGTCGTTCCATGGCCGACGTGGGCTACGAGGCAGCTCGCGGCTGCCGCAATGTGCCACGCGTATTTCAGGGTAGCCCGCGCCACGGGAACGCGTTTTTGAAATCCTGTCACTTCGTCCTCTCCTGTGATGCTCCGGGCCGCATTATCGAGGCAAGCAATGCCTCGATAATAATATCATTTGCAGATATGGAAAAAATTGGTTGCGGAAGATTGCCTGTTGTATTAGCCTCAGATACCAGCGGACTCCAACATGAAAAGACTGGAGGGTTTGGATTGTCCGTAGTAGGAGAGGACCTCGCGCTCGAGGTCGCAAAGAAGGCACTATCAACCGGGGGCACGTACGCCGACATAGTCTGTCAGCGCAGAATCATCACGACCGTGCGCTTCGAGGACGGGAAGGTCGACGACCTCTCCACCGGCGTCGACAGCGGCGCCGGCGTCCGCGTGATCAAGGGCGACCTGGCGGCATACGCGCACACCGACATCGTCGATGAAGAGCACCTCGCTCGCGCGGCGGCGACAGCGGCCGAAGCGCTCGAGCATGCCGTGGAGGGGTCGACCCTCACGATAGTCGTGCCAGCGCGGAAAGCTCCGCCGGCGGTGTGCGATCCAGCCGCGGGGGCTCACGACGTGCACGACGTCGTAGGTTACCTGAAACAGTGCGACGAGGCGGCGCGCGGCGCGGGCAAGTTCGTGAGGCAGGTCACGGCGGCTCACAACGCGTCGACCGAGGAGCAGCTTTTCGTAAACAGCCTTGGCGAAGTGCGCAACACGTCATGCAACCGCACGCGGCTGATCGTGCAGGTCGTCGCGAGCAGGGACGGGATAATCCAGGTGGGACAGCAAGCGCCGGGCTCGCTGAGCGGCCCCGACTTCTACACGAAGCACGATCCAGGAGAGGTCGCAACAGCGGCCGCTACGAGAGCGCTGCGCATGCTCGACGCAAAGCCGTCCCCGGCCGGGCGAATGGCGGTAGTCATGAACTCGGGCACCGGAGGCGTCCTGCTGCACGAGGCCTGCGGCCACGGGCTCGAGATCGACCACGTCCACAAGGGAGCGTCGATCTACTCCGGCAAGGTCGGGCAGGTCGTCGCGTCGTCGGTGGTCACCGCTTCAGATAACCCGACGCTGCATGGGCTCTGGGGCTCGTACGAATACGACGACGAGGGGACGCCGTCGCAGGCGACCGTGTTCATCGAAAAAGGGGTCCTGCGCGAATACCTGTACGCCCGTCACGAGGCAATGAAGGACGGTGTGCCCAGCACGGGCAACGGGCGCAGGGAATCGTTCCGGAACGTGCCGGTCCCTCGGATGAGCAACACGTACATCGAGCCCGGTGACTCGGATCCAGCCGACATCATCAGCTCGACAGCCAAGGGGCTGTACGCCGCGAAGATGGGAGGAGGGCAGGTGGACCCGACGACCGGGGACTTCGTCTTCGCTGTCTCCGAGGGCTACCTGATCGAGAACGGGAAAATAGGACAGGGAGTGCGCGGGGCGACGCTTATCGGCAACGGCCCGCGGACGCTTGAGATAATAGACGCGGTGGGCAACGACCTTTCGCACGAGGAAGGAACCTGCGGCAAAGAGGGCCAGGGCGTGCCGGTCACTACGGGAGGGCCGACGTTCAGGATCGCCGAGATGACCGTGGGCGGCACCGAGGTATGAGAGGGGAAGAGTCAGTTGATTAAGAAGATCGATAACCTTGGGAGAGTCGTGGTGCCCAAGGGCTACCGCATGATGCTGGGTCTCAAGCCCGGCGATCCGCTCGACGTCGAGGTGGAAAGCGGCAGGCTCCTGATGGCGCCGCACCGCGACGGGTGCACGTTCTGCGGCAACGGGGAATCGTCTTTCAAATTCCTGAACAAGAACGTCTGCCCTGAGTGCCTCGAGCAGCTCAGAGGGCTGGAGGCTTGAGCGCTTGTCGCGCCTTCACCTCCCCTCGCGCTTGAGGGCGAAGTTGTAAAGCTTCCCGCGCGAGATTCCCGCGCCCGCCTGACCCGCGACCACCGCGGCCGCCTCTTTGAGCGACAACCCCGCATCTTTCAGCCTCAAGACCTCGTCGACCGCACGCGACTCATCGAAGGCCGCCGCCTCGCCCGGGGTCGCCCCCTCGACCACCAGCACGATCTCGCCCTTCACCACACGCGCTCCCAACTCGCCGATGATTTCGGATATCTTTCCGCGCAGCACCTCTTCGAACTTCTTGGTGAGCTCTCGTGCGAGCGCGGCGCGCCGGTCGCCCAGCACTTCGCGGATGTCGGCGAGCGTCTCGAGGACGCGCATCGGGCTCTCGTAAAAGATCAGCGTGCGCCCGTCCGTGGCAAGCTCCTGCAGCGCTTTGTGCCGCGCCCCTTTCTTGCGGGGCAGGAAGCCCTCGAAAGAGAACCGCAGTGTCGGCAGGCCGGAGATAGTCAGGGCGGTGATAGCCGCGTTGGGCCCCGGCAGCGCTTCGACCGGCAGCCCGCGCTCGAGGCAGAGCGCCACGAGGTGCTGGCCGGGGTCTGATATTCCGGGGGTGCCGGCGTCGGAGACCAGCGCAACGCTCTCACCGGCTTCGAGCCTCTCGACGATCTTCGCGCCGGCGGCGTCGCGGTTCTCCTCGCGGTAACTCATGAGCGGTGTATGGATGTCGTGCCGCGAGAACAGCTTGCGGGTCCTTCGCGTGTCCTCGGCGGCTGCCACGTCCACCTCGCGCAGCATTGAAAGAACGCGCAGCGTTATGTCATCGAGGTTGCCTATGGGGGTTGCGCACAGGTACAGCTTTCCAGGGACCGGCCCCGGGGAGCGCACCGTCATCACCGCGGCATCGAGAAGTACATAGCCCTCTCGCAGATGACCGGAAGGTCACCCGTCAGCGCAGTGGAGAACTCCGTGTTCGTCAGCCCGCCGATCGAGTCCGCGTGTATCGTGTACCTGCTGTGCGCGGCCACCTGGTACGATACCGCCTTGATGCCACCACCGGGCAGAAGGTAGTTCACGTCGACCTTCGTCGCTGTGTCGTTCGGGTTCATGATCAGGACGTACGTGTCGAAGTCGCCCCCCGTGTAGCCCTCGGCGAGGTACCAGTACTTCGCCGGCACCGAGACCCCTGGCGCGTCAGACCCGCCGGGCCTGCCGAAGCTCACGAAGTACATCGACCGCTCCGCGACCACGTCGACCGTCGCTTCGATCTTCGTGGACACCTCCCGGGATGCGAGCTCGGGGATCTCGTCGACGTGGATGGTGAAGCGCGACTTCGGCAGAAGGTTGTAGTCCTTCTCCAGGTTGAAGCCGTCGCTGCACATGAACGTCACCTTGGCGACACCGGCTGTTGCGCCGGGGTTCTGCATCAGCACGTACTCGTCGAAGTCTCCGCCGGTGTACCCCTCGGCGAGGTACCAGGTCTTGGCGGGAGCCGCAATGGCCGCCGACGCGTTGCCGTCGTCCTTGCCGTAATAGTTGAAGTACTGCGCGCGCTCGACGACCACCGGCTGGTCGCATGTGACCTTGGTCGAGACGTCCGCGGACGCGAGCTCGGGTATGTCGTCGACGTGAAGCGACATGCGCGACGTCGGCTTGATGGCGTAATCGAAGTCATAGGTCGAGCCGTCGGTCTTCATATACTGGACGTGCACGGTGCCCGCAACAGGGTTGGGGTTCTGCACGAGGACGTACTCGTCGAAGTCCCCGCCCGTGTAACCCTCGGCCAGGTACCATTCCTTGCCCGGGCTCTGGACGCCGGCGGAATCGGTCCCGCCGTCCTTGCCTTTGTAGTCGAAGAAATACTGGGACCTCTCGGCAGCGATGGGCGTGTCCGAGTTCAGGTGCGTCGAGACCTCGGTGCTCTGAAGCCCGCCGATGCCGCCGACGTTGACCGTGTAGCGCGCGAACGGCTGGAGCGCATAAGCGGCTCCGACCGTGCTGCCGTCAGGCCTCATGAAAGTCGCGTTGACCGCCACTGCCTTGTCCGACGGGTTCATCATGCAGATGTACTCTTTGAAGTTCGCCGCGGTGCAGCCCTCGGCGAAGTACCAGTCCTTGGAGAGCGTGTCGATGCCGGCGCTCGCGTGTCCGCCCTTGATCGGCGGAGGCGGAGGCGGCGGGGGCACGTAGGTG
>Ga0209747_1000900_pt1 | contig 16109 bp, 12 predicted proteins | sample BarGraNGADG00311_FD_184498 | JGI IMG/M metagenome (GOLD analysis project Ga0209747, IMG submission 184498) | Arctic peat soil microbial communities from Barrow, Alaska - Barrow Graham LP Ref core NGADG0011-311 (SPAdes) (version 2) | ecosystem: Environmental > Terrestrial > Soil > Wetlands > Peat... | reverse complement strand
GCGCAGATAGCCAACAAAGTCGTGCACCTGCACTCGGGCGAGATCTCGAAGGTGGAGATCCAGGAGAATCCCGAGGATCCCGAGAACCTCGTCTGGTAAAGCGGGACGCCTCAGTCGATCGCAATCTCGTCCGAGACAACCGTTCCCGTGCGCTCGAGCGTCCCCGCGGGTAGCTCAACCGTTGTCCTCGCGCGCAGGACCCATGCCGTCAGCCTGCCGGGCTTCATGTCGCGGACCGCGCGGACGACCTTGCCGCTCTTGTCCAGGAACAGCACGTCGATGGGGAACTTCATGCCGAAGGTGTGGATCTGGCGGCAGCGGGGTAACACGAGGGCTTCGCCCGGCTCCATGCCCGTGCGCCCGAGCAGGCCGCGCGTCCTCTCGTGGCCCGTCGTCGCGAAGCTCGCGCCGGTCGCGATGGTTACGCCGCGCGTGATGTTGCGGATCGTGGAGGCCGTGTCTACCTCCGCTCGTTGATGACACAGCAGGGGGTGCCGACCGAGATGGTGTACTCGGGCACGTCCTTGGTCACGACCGAGCCCGCCCCGATCACCGCCCCGTCACCGATGGTGACGCCTTTCGTCACTATGACCCCGGCGCCGATCCAGCAGTCCTTGCCCACCTTGACCGGCCCGTAGGTGCCGTACTGCACGCGCATCAGCGTGCCTCGCTCGGTGCCGTGGTCGGCGCAGTTGATGTTGATGAACGGCCCCAGCATCGTGTCGTCGCCGATCTCGAGGTCGTCGAAGGCGTTGAGGAAGTTGTAAGGGCCGATGCCGACGTTGTTGCCGACGCGCAGCGTGGCCTTGTTGGCGACAGCCAGCCTGGCCCCTGTGTCGATGGTGACATTCTTTCCCACGACGACGCGGCCGTCATCGTTGCCCCGGACCTCGATCGTGCGCGGGATGAACACCCCGCCACCGAACTCGCACGTCGATCGCGCCGCGAGCGCGAGATCGACCCAGCCCGATATCCAGGCGCCGGGGCCCAGTACGAGGCCGCGCTTCTGAAGGTACCAGGCGTTGAACATCACGCGCGGGTTCTTCATCCAGAAAGCCGCGGCCTTCGCAGCGTGAGTCTTGTCCCCCATCCGCCCCTCGATTCTCTAGCCTTGTTTACCTCAATACCATACCACGGTAACCCGCCGACTGAGGGTCGAGCTCGCCGGCGTCGGCGAAGCTGTAATAAGACCCGCCGGCGCCGACGATCACGTGGTCAAGCATCGGGATGCCGAGTATCTGCCCGACGTCGGCGAGCCGCCCGGTGATACGCCTGTCCTCCTCGGAAGGAACGGGATCGCCGCTCGGATGGTTGTGCGCGAAGATCACGCCGGAGGCGGCGTTCCTGACCGCAGGCCTGAACGACTCGCGAGGGTGGACGATGCTCGCGGTCAGCGTGCCCCGCGAGATGACGTGCGTGCGCATCAGCCTGAGCTTGGCGTCGAGCAGCGCGCACGAGAAGACCTCCACGCGCTCGTTGAGCATCGCGGGCCAGAAGGTGTTGTAGACGTCGGCGCTCGAGGCGAGCCGCTCACCCCGTCGCACACCGCGCAAAGAGCGCCGGCCGAGCTCGACGCCCGACACGAGAGCCGCGGCCTTGACCTCGCCGATCCCCTTGAACCAGGTGAGCTCGCCATGGTCTTGAGCCTGCATCGTCGCCGGCGGGCCGAGCTCTTCCGTGTACTCCTTCGCGCGTTCGGCTGCCACCGCGACAGAGACGCAGCCGCCGAACATGAGCGTGAGCAGCTCGAAGTCGGACAGGTTGTCCGGGCCCCGGGTGGTGAGCGTGTCGATCAGAGCGTAGTGGCGCTCTACAGCGTCGTCCTGTGGCATGGGTGCGCCCCTTCCCGGCCTTTGTAAAGCCGCATCAGGGAGAGGACCGAAACAATACAAGCTCATTGTACAGCAAGGCGCCGACAAACGGAAGTTGCTTGCTATGCTTTGTTCATGGCCTTGCAGGCCGGGGAGAGCCTCTTGTAGAGGAACTTGAAGTTCTCGAAGAGCGGGTCGTACGTCTTGCTCCGCGCCGGATCGGGATCAAACACAGCCCGCAGTTTGACCACGTCTTTGATTTCGCTGTAGTCCTTGTAGATACCTAGTGCCACCGGCACCGCGAGCGCCGCACCGACCGCGCCTGCGTCCTGCGGCTTCTCGACGACCTCGATGCGCCTTCCTGTCACGTCCGCGAAGATCCGCATCCATGTGTCGCTCTTCGCGCCCCCACCGATCGCCCGAACGGTCTTGCACGGAAGGCCTTTGGCCGCCGCGTGCTCGAACATCCACCGGAAGTTCATCGCCACTCCCTCAAACACGGCCCTGAGCATGTCATCGCGCGTGTTGTCCATCGAGACGTTGACGAACGCTCCACGCAGCGTCGTGTCAGTGACGGGCGCGCGCTCGCCGTACATCCAGGGCGCGAATACAACCTTGTTGGCGCCGGCGGGCACGCCTGCGACTACGTCGTCCAGCACCCTCATCAGCCCGCCCTCGTCGCCGCCTCTCTTGCGCTCGGACTCGCGCGCCAGCTGCTCCGCGAACCATGTGAGGCAGGCGCCGGCGGTGTTGGTCTCCCCGACCACCAGCCACATCTTCGGGTCGGCGGCGGCGATCGTCGCCATGCCCGACCTGCCGAGGTTGATCTTTTTCGAGTGCGTGATGCACAAGAGCCCCGAGGTGCCGATGCTTATCGAGCTCTCGCCCTGGGATATCGCGCCTGCCCCGACCGCCCCGGATGGCGCGTCCCCCATTCCGCTGACGACGGGCGTGCCCTCGAGCAGTCCCATGTCCTTTGCCGCCTGGGCCGTGAGCGGGCCCGCGATCGACACCGGCGTCTTGATCTCGGGAAACCTGTCGAGTGAAGCGCCGAGCAGCCGCGCCGCGAGCTTCGACCAGCCGCGCGTTTTGTTGTCCATGAACCCCGTGACGGAAGCGGCGGTCTGGTCTGTCTCGAAGTTGCCGGTCGCACGGTAGACGACGTACCCCTTGACGTCGAGAAACACGCGCGTCTTCTCGTAGACGTCCGGCTCCTCGTCCATGAGCCACTTGATCTTGCACATGACGTCCTTGCCCGAGGGGACCGCCCCGAACAGCTGCAGCATCACGCGCGGGCCGCCCAGCTTTCGGACCACTCGCCGCGCCTGCTCGTCGGCCCGGCAGTCCATCCAGATGATGCCCGGGCAGAGCGGCTCGCCGTCAGCCGACACGGGTACGACTCCGAGCATCTGGCTCGAGAAGGCGAGCCCTGCGATATCCTTCGGGTCCGTGCCGGTCTCGGCCATCAGCCGCCGCGTGGATGCCGAGACACCGCGCCACCAGTCCTTGGGGTCCTGCTCGGCGAGGTGCTCGGAAGGGTAGCTCACGGGGTAGGGCTCGAAGCCGGAGGCGACGTTCACCCCATCCATCGTCACCAGCACCGCCTTGCAGCCTCCGGTGCCAACGTCGTATCCGAGGACATACTGCTCGCTCATCGCCGCCCCCTGAACTCTAGATGCTGTCAGTGCCCCACCATCACGTCGCGAACTTGAAGTGGATTACGTCGCCGTCCTGAACTATATAGTCCCGCCCCTCGATGCGCAGGGCGCCTTCGTCCTTGGCGACGCTGAAGCAACCGCAGGCGAGGAAGTCGTCCTGGTGGACCACCTCGGCCTTTACGAAGCCCCGCTCGAAGTCGGTGTGTATGCGGCCCGCGGCTTTGCTCGCGGTGTACCCCAGGGGGATGGGCCATGCCTGGCACATGCCCGAGTCGATGGAGAAGAAAGTGATCAGCCCGAGCAGCCGGTAGCTCTCGCGAACAACTCGCTCGAGGCTCTCTTCCTCGATGCCCATCTCCCGCTCGAACTCCTCCATCTCTTCCGGATCCAGCTCGGCCAGCTCCGCCTCGATCTCGGCGTTGACGGTCACGACCGGGAGGCCGCGCGCCGCTGCCCACTCGATCATCTCGTGCTCGTGCGTCACCGACTCGCCGCCGCCCTCGCCGACGTTGAGTACGACCAGGGTGGGCTTCACTGTGAGGAGGCGGGCCTCGGGCGCGAACTGATCCAGCCGCTTGGAGAGAAGCTCGCGGTTGGTCACGGTCCCCTCGTTCACCTCGCACTCCACCTGCTCGATGCACTCGACTCGCACGCGGCACTCGCGGTCGCCACCCTTGGCCGCCTGCCTGGCTTTGCTCAGCTCCCGCGAGAGCGACTGGAGGTCGGCGAGGCGCAGCTCCGTCTCGATGAGCTCGGCGTCCCGCACGGGGTTCACGTCGCCTGCGACGTGGGAGACGTCGGGCGCCTCGAAACCCCTGACCACGTGGAGGACCGCGTCGACGTCGCGGATGTTCGCGAGGAACCTGTTGCCCAGCCCCTCGCCTTTGCTGGCCCCTTCCACGAGGCCCGCGATATCCACAAACCGGACACTCGCGGGGATGCGCTTTCCGCAGTCAGCCAGGCCCGCGACAGCGTCGAGCCGCGCGTCGGGCACCGCGACGACGCCGACGTTGGGATCGACGGTTGTAAAAGGATAGGAAGCCACGAGAGCTCCCGCCCGCGAGAGCGCGTTGAATAGCGTCGTCTTGCCGGCATTTGGAAGGCCGACGATTCCAACCTGCAGAGAGGTCAATCGATCACCGCCCCGGATAGCTGTCAGGCAAGACAAGGTTATCACAGGGGATGGGCGGGAAGTCCTCATAAAAAGGAACCGGGGTCAGGCGTTAACCTGACCCCGGAAAAACGAGGCTGGAGGCGGAAGCGTTGCCAGGAGCCCTTGACCGCGCTATATTCAATTTGCCTCCGTCCCCCAACCTACACCTATACACTTAGACGCTCGCGGCGAGAAAAGTTCCCTCTTTACGCGGTTTTTTCGTTTCCCGCCGGTCCGTGGTCCGAAGGCCCCTGGTCGGGGCCCGGGCCGGACAGCGCGCCGAGCGCCTTCTTGAGCTCGTCGGGCGAGTTCACCGGGACGCACCTGCCGGTGGAGCAAACGACGGCCGCCGGCGCGGGCGTCTGCGCTTCGGTCTCGACAGGCAGGAAATCCTCAACTGTCTCTCTTCGTACGAGCTTCCTCGGGTTGAAAGTCGCAGCCGCCGCGCCAAGTATCTCTTTGCGCGACTCTTCGGTGCTCTCGCCCGAGACCCTTATCTCGATGAGCCCCCTGTTGAGGACTTCCGTCGCCAGGGCGTATCCGGCGGAGAAGTACGTGTACTGCTTATACTTCTCGCCGAGCGATTTCAGTATGCCCGCGGCCGCGCCGCCGTACCCGCGGTCCGGAGCCAGCGCTTCCAGCACCAGGAGCGCCCGCGCCCCGTCGCCGTTCACGACGATGTCGGGGAAGTCCATCGGGGCGTCCGGAAGGGCGGCCTCGAGCTCATCGTCGTTGAGCACCGCCTCGACCAGCCAGCCCTGCCTGCTCACGTGGTGCTCGAGCAGGGTGTCGGCGAGCTCGATCGAGCGCTCGAGGAATCGGGGCTCGGCGGTCGCCTGGAAGAGGTCCAGCAGTGCCGCCAGGAGGTTGACCTGGTCGGACGGCTGGCCCAAGAGGTGCGGCTTTCCGTCCGGCAGCTCGAAGTAGTGGCTCGCGCCTGTCCCGTGCTTGAACCCCTCACGCCAGATGAAATCGGCGGCCCGCTGCGCGATGGCAAGGAGGCCGGGGTCGTCCAGCACGGCGGAAGCGAGGACAAGCGCCGTGATCATCCTCGCGGTCGAGTCCGTGTATATGGTCCTGTCGACGGGCGGCTTTTCGAGGATAGCCCTGCCGCCGCGGTCGCGATGGTAGTATTTCTCGTCGGCGTCCTGGCTGCCGAAGAAGCCCCTCTGCTCATCGTCCAGGAGGTTGAGCAGGGAATAGTCCAGCGCGGCCCTCGCAGTCTCCGCGTAGTCGGCCCTTCCGAGCACGCTCGATGCCGCGAGGTAAAGCCATATGAGCGCGGCGTTGTCCACGAGCATCTTCTCGTAGTGAGGCGCGCTCCAGTCCCTGGACGTCGCGTACCTGAAGAAGCCGCCCTCGACCTTGTCGAGCAGGCCGCCGTTCCTCATGCCGTCCATGGTCGATACCACGAAGGATTTGAACGCGTGGTTCCCGGTCTCGACGTATCGCGAGAGCGCGAACTCGAGGGCGCCCAGCGGCGGGAACTTCGGTGAAGAGCCGATGCCGCCGTAGCCTTTGTCCCAAGCGGCGAGTATCCATGCCTCCACTTCGGCGATGGCGCGGTCGTCGATGTCAGCCGCCGGCTCGGCGCCTTCGAAGAGGTCCCTCTCGAGCTCGGCCTGGGTGGCGGCCTCCGAGTCGACCGACTCCTTCTCGATGCGGTAGCTGTCGCTCAAGCGCTCGAGGACTTTCAACAGTTGCTGGGCGGGAGAGTACGTGAGCCCGGCGACCGCGGCGCCCGAGGGCACCAGGAACACGGTGCTCGGCCAACCGCCCTGGTTGTAGCGGCGGTTGATGTCGGGCCGCTTATCGCTGTCGACCCGCACTGCTATGAACTGATCGTTGACCTTGTCGATGATCGCCTGGTCGGAGTAGGTGGTCTCGTCCATGACGTGGCACCAGTGGCACCAGACAGCCGAGATCGAAAGCAGGACCAGCTTGCCCTGCTCTTCGGCTTTGATAAATGCGTCCGCTCCCCACTCGTGCCAGTCGATCTCGCGGGCACGGTTCGGCCTGGGACTGAAACGAAATACGCTGTCGCCCTCAGGCGTTGTGCCTGCCGTCGCGTCTTTTTCGTCGCTCATCGATGTACCTTGCCTCTCACTGAGGCGCCGCCCCTGTGTCTACGGCGCGGCGTTTCTACAAAAAAGGGACTCCTCCCGAATGCCCGGCAGCAGGAGATGGCACTGGGGGCTGCTCGTGGCTCGATCAACCGGGGGGGGTGCCCCGGAATCCAGCACCCGGGAGGAGTGAAGCCTTATCGTTTTTCAAAATTCTCAAGGCCCTTCGACCCCGCTCGTCGGCGGTCCTGGCCTGGGGCCCGCGGACTCTTTCGTCCTTAACAGTTTGACGTTTGGAGCCCGTTTCTGTTCATAGAATACGCCCGGGGGTTTGCCTGCGCATTGATAATACGCAACTGGGCAGGGGCGGGTTTTTGGACTACCCCTCACCCCAACCCTCTCCCCCAAGGGGAGAGGGGGCAGAAGGAGTTACTTGAAGCCGATCGCCCAGAAGATGGGAACGGTGACTACCTTGCCCGAGCGCCGCTGCTCGGCTTCCTTCGCGAGAGCCGAGGCGGCCTCGTCGGGGCTCATCGCAGAGGAGAGCTCGCGCTCGAGCATTTCCTTCTCGATATCGAGATCCCGCGCGAGCCGGCTGCCGTGCATCAGCGTCGCCGACACTCCTGACTTCGTGCGCAGGCCTGCCGAGTTGAAGAGCGCGTCCAGCTTCCTGCCGATGAACGGGTCCGCTCCCATCGCGGTCATGCCCTCGATCCTTCCACGCGAAAAGACGGGGTTCTCGGGATACTCGACCAGCCCGCCGTAGTCCGGCTCGGCACACGCTACCAGCACGCCTCCCGGCTCGAGCACCCTGACCATCTCGGAGAACGCCTGCCTCGGGTCGGTCACCCACAGTAAGAAGAAGTGGCAGACGACGGCGTCGAAGCTCTCGTCGCCGAAGGGCATGTCTTCGACGCGGGCGTTCACGAACTCCGCGCCGGGCACCGCCCGCGCAGCGAACTCGACCATCGCGGCGTCCGAGTCCAGGCCCGTCACTTTCGCGCCCGTAGCGCGGCTGAGCTCCGCAGATATGACTCCGGTGCCGCAGCCGGCGTCGAGCACCTGCTGCCTGCGGCCGAGAAACGCCTTGCGATAAAGAAACCTGCGAAGGGGAGCCGTGGAAGTTGCCTGCTTCTCGAAGAACTCGGCGGCCTGAGGGCTGACGCCTTCGCTGTCAGGACGAGGATTTGCTTTCGACGCAGACATGAGTCCCCTCGTCTTCTGAGAGCGGGCACCCGGCCCCGCACATGGAAAAGGTCTCGCACTCCCGGCACTCCGCGGGAGCGAACTCCCTGTCCCGGATGCTCTTGCAGAGCGGCGCGTTCCAGATGTCCTTCCAGTCGTCGGTCAGCAGGTTGCCTACCGGCTCGTAATAGCTCTGGCACGGGATGACGTCGCCGTTAGGCTCCACGCACACGTTGTACTTGGCGGCCGTGCACTGCTTCGGGCCGAGGCCCAGGCCCACGGGATCCAGGCTGCAGTACCTGGTTGGCGTGTACCAGATGAGCCGGAGCCCTCGCATTGCGGCGCGCTCGCGCACCGCGGAAAGTATCCCGGGCAGCTCCTTCTCGGCGACCCCCATCTCGCCGCCGCTGGCGCCGCCCGTGTAGATGACGCCGTTCATGGCGATCGTCTCGAGCCCCAGCCCCGCGAGGAAATCCACGGTGTCGAGGAGGGTGCCGCGGTTCCACTCCGTGATCGTCGTGTTCGTGATCGTGAATACGCTGGACGCCACGGCCGCCTTGATCCCTTCGACCGTCTCGGCGAACGCTCCCGGGCATCCAACCATCCTGTCGTGGATCCCGGCGTCGCTGGACTCGAGCGTTATCTGGACGTGGTCCAGCCCGGCTTCCTCGAGGCGCCCCATGAGCCCGCCCTTGCCGAGGTTGCGGCCGTTGGTGAGCAGGCCGGTTATCGCGCCGACGTCCTCGGCGTAACCGACCAGCTCGACCAGGTCGTCGCGTACCGTCGCCTCTCCGCCCGTGAAGACGATGTGCGGGATGCCGACGTCCCACGCCTTCTTGATCGCCCGCTTCCAGGCATCGGTGTCCATCTCCGCGAAATCCTTGGGCCGCTCTACGTAGCAGTGGGGGCAGTCGTTGTCGCACCGGTAGGTGACCGCGAAATCGATCCTGTACGGCGCGCTCGACGGCGTCTGGAAGGGCTCGATGCGATCGACTCCAAGGTAGGTGACCGGGCAGACATCCTTCTGGGACTCGAGCGTGTCGATCATGTTCTTTATGTAAAGGAAGTCTTCCCTGGCTGTCGCGGCGCTCACCTTGAAGCGGGACCTGAGGCGCTTGACCGCCTCCTCCTCACCCGAGTCCTCGAGCACCAGCTTCGCGTACTCGGTCGCGGTCTCGTTCATGTGGAGGATCTTCTGGGCGTTGATGGCCAATATGCCCTGGCCGTCCGGCTCGACCCGCAGGTGAAACCTAGTGCCCTCGTACTGGCCGCCGCGCTGGTAATTGTGGAGCCCTGTCTCGAGCGGCTCGCTGGCGCTCAAGCGGTCTTCCAGGCGCCGGAAAGGCCCTTTGAATTTCATATGCGTATCATCTCCCGCCGCCGGCGCAGGCGCACGCGCAGCCGGCGCACGCACAGGCACAGGCACAGCCGCCTCCGCCGCCTCCGCCGCCGCCGCCGACTATCATCGGCCTGCGGTACACGCGCCTGTATTCCTCGGGATAGACTTCCTTGACTATCTCCGGCTGGATCTTCTCCGTCTGTACGTATGCCGCGTCCTGGATCGCAAGGAAGCCGGAAGCCAGGGCGTCGGCCAGGGGCTCCCCTGTCGCCTGAGCGCCAGTCTCAGGCGCCAGCACCCTCGAGAGGTTCTTGACCCACCCTTCGGCCGGCACGGTGACGTGAGAGAACTCCCCCCTCACCCTGCCGCCGAAGTCAGGCTCCAGCAGCAGCCACGGGAGGTACTTGTCGAACGCGGCCATCTTCTTCTTCGGGTCCTTCTCAGCGGACACTGCCGCCCAGCCGTTCTTCGCCACGTCTTTATAGTACCCGGCGGTCTCGGCGGGCGAGAACCCACGCACTTTGTTCTCCACGTCCTTGATGGTGCTCTGCAGGGCTAGCTTGAGCGTGTCCTTGTCCATCTCCCCGTCAGCCGTCAGGGCCGAGAGGAAAACGGGATAGTATCCTTCACCGGTTGTCCCGCCGAGCGACGCCGCACTCTCGTGCGCCAACCTGAGCGGCTTGACCCCGTCTATCCCCACGACGCCCTTCTGCAGCATCTCGAAGAAGACGATCGCCGTGACGCGGTCGAGATCCTGCTCCATGACCACCGCCGCTTCCGCGGGCAACAGGCCTTTCATGGGACCCGTCCCCTCGATACCGACAGCCGGCTTGATGTAGGCCACCTTGGTCCCCCGCTTGTGCACCGTGCGCGCGGAGAACAGCGCCCTCACCAGCGTCATCACGACGAAGATGCCGACGACGATTATCGAGGACCATGGCAGGCTTGAGCCGCCGCTGCTGTAGTTCGTGCCCGGCGGCGCGGCCGGGGTGTAATCCGGCAGGGGCTGCTCGGGGTAGACGTTCGTGACGTAGACGGCGGGAAACGAGACGCCGTACACGTAGCCCTCGTAGGGCTTCGCGTCGTTCTTGTTCCAGGAGAAGACGATGCTTCCCTCGTTCGTGGACGTCGAGGTGGGTTTCACGTTGTGGTACACGGTCTCGTTCGGCTTGACGTTGTTCGGGAACTGGATCGAGAAAGCAAGCGCGGTGTCGCCGTGCGCGTACGCCGAGTCCCACCACGTGTTCTTGAACTGGAACGATGCGTAGCCCGCCCGGCTCGTGTCCGTGTAGACCATGCCGGCGTTCTTGCCGTGGAACTGGAGCTTGCCCGATTTCCCCGGCTGTATCTCGCTGCCCGAGGGGAGGTGGACCTCGACGCCCGGGGTCACGACCGTCGACTGACGTATGTCCGCTGCCGCGGCCCCGTCTATGCTCGCGGAACAATCCGCGAGTGTATAGCTCGTGTTGGGCATGCCGATGTCGACGATGTCGATCGGCACCCCGCCGCTGTCGTTGTTGAAGTCGATGGTATACCAGAAGTCCGCGGACGCGTCCGTATTGACCCTCACGAGCAAGGCCTCGGTCGGCACGTGGAAGCTGTAGGTAGCGGCCCATATCGCGGGGGCGATGCAGAGCAGGAGGGCGATCGCCAGCACCGCGAGGAGGAATGACTGCCGGCCGCGCGCGCGCCGCGCTCCCCTTGCGGGAATCGGCCTATTCGACAGGGTGCGCGCCAAGGCTGCCTCCGAAATTCCGGGCACCTGAGCGCTTCAAACGAACCGATCAGTGCCGTGAAACCTTTGAGCGCCATAAGACTAACACAGCGGCCGCCGTCATTGACCACCGGTCTTGCTTCACTGATATCATGGGGATGGAACCTCACGTCGGAAGAAGATTCATTGAAGCTAAACAATGCCGAAGCCACCGGCAAGATAATCGCGATATCGGATACGCACTTCGGGGATAAGGCTCAAATGCTGGACAACCAGCGGCTGGTCGACCGCTTCATCGAGGCGCTCGAGGGACGCGGCCCGGTCGCTGAGCTCATCCTGCTCGGGGACGTACTCGACCTCTGGATGAAGACGGAAGTGCCCGCCCTGCGCGACGCGAAGTATTTCATCGACCGCCTCTCGCAGCTTTCCAACGTGAAGAAGGTCCTCTACATCCCCGGCAACCACGACTACCAGATGTTCCTTGACGCGTTCCGGCTCGAGGTCGACGTGAGCGTGATGCAGGGCGACCTGTCGATACCGAAGTTCAGCCCGGCGCGGGCGTACGGGGAGACGATCCTGACGGGTATCGCGCACCCTAAGGCCAAGGTGCATTTCTCGATGGTCTACCCGTACGTCGCGCGGACAGTGGGAGGGAAAGACGTCGTGTTCACGCACGGCCATCACCTCGACTTCTATGCGACGTCCCACGAGTGGGCCCGGACTTTCTGGCTCGGGCGCCACATCATAAAGCAGCGGCGCAGCAAGGCGACGCTCCGCGACATCGAGATGGCAAACATCCCGTTCTGCGGCGCGATGTCGGTCTGGCCCTGGGTGCCGGAGCTCGTGGAAGAGGGGTTGCGCTACTACCAGGTCATCAACATGGTCGGCAGGCTCTTCAGGTCTGACAGCCTGCTCGAGTCGCCGCTGCGCGACTCTCTCATCAAAGAGAACTACAGCGAGATAGAGCTGCTGCTGCCCCAGCTAGGATTCCCGGAGCCGGCGTGTTTTATCTACGGGCACACGCACAGGCCAGGGATCGGCAAGCTGCCGTCGGGAGGGACGACGATCGCCAACACGGGTTCGTGGGTGGAGCCCGATGAGGTCGACATCCCGTCCCGGACCTGGGTCGAGGTGGACGGCGACGTCAAGCTGATGCGTCTCGCCGCCGACGGGGTGGAGCTGCTCAACAGCGAGACGTTCTGAACGCACGAGGAGGAGCCATGGACTGCCCGAAGGTCGAGGAGAACCTCTCGAACTGCACGTGCACTTACGAGCCCTGCAGCCGCAAGGGGCACTGCTGCGAGTGCGTTCAGTATCACGTGCCCAACAAAGAGCTGCCGGCCTGCGCCTTTTCGAGCGCTGCCGAGCGCTCGTACGACCGCTCTTTTCGCAAGTTCACAGAAGACCAGAAATAGTATTTTTCCTCCCCCTTGAGGGGGGAGGATTAAGGTGGGGGTGTCTCATCTAGAATATCCGCAATTCTTTCAACAACGTTATCGGTATGTTGAAGTACATCGTTGTTCCAGAACCTGATTACGCTGTAGCCCTCACGTTCCAACCAGCATGTGCGCTTCACGTCTTCAGCGTTATCAATGTGCTGACTGCCATCCACCTCGATAATCAATCGCTTCTCTAGGCACACAAAGTCAACGACGAATGGCCCAATCCGATGCTGCCTACGAAACTTGTGGCCGTTTACCTGATGGGACCTCAACCGATACCAAAGACACATTTCAGCATCGGTCATGTTCTTTCTCAAGTGATTGGCGTCAGGCATGAGGACCCCTCACCCCAACCCTCTCCCCCAAGGGGAGAGGGAGTAATCTGGAAGGATTCTGGAAATTAAACGTCGCGCCTGGCCGGAGCCTGGCGCGACGCCCTCTCCCTTCTTCGGTTTGCCTGCCGGCCTTTCAGCTAAGCAAGCAAACTCAGGATACCAATTCAAGCAAAAGCTGTCAATCCCCTTTGCCGAGGAAGAACGAATGCGGGTCGAACATCCTCGCGCTCCGAAGCTCATCCAGGCTCGGCCTCTCGATCTCCACTACATCGTCCGCGACCGCGAGCTCCCAGCCGGTGTTCTCCTGGATAGCGGCGATGGCCTTCTCGCGCCCGCCCTCGACGGGGTAATACCCCGTAAGGATCAGCTCGCCGTCGCGCTTCTCCAGCACTCCCCTCGTCGTGACCACCGTGCTGATCCTGTCGCCGGGGCAGGTGACGTAGGGCACCTGTTCGACCAGCCTGAACGGCATGTGGTCCGTGATGATCACGATCTCGCGCGCTCCCGCGGCGACGTCAGCCGCGCCGCCCGAGCCCACGAGGAACAGCTTAAGCTCGGGGATGCAGGTCGAGTTCACGTTGCCTTTCCTGTCCACCTGGCCCGCGCCGAGCGAACCGATGCACTTGTTGCTGTCGGCGCCCACTATTGACCCGAGCACGTCGTTGATGTCGGTGAGCATCCGGCAGTGCGGCACGTTCCGCAGATTGAATATGAAGGGGTCGGCCGGCTGCGGGCTGTAACCGTAGAAGCCCACCTCGGCGATCAGGTCCGCGTCGTGCTCCTGTTCCCTGAGCGCGTAGTAGGCGAGCCATGCCGCGAGGTTCGAAGCCCCCACCCCGGCGAGGATGGTGCGGTAATCGTTGTCGAGCGACTTCCTGGCGATGATGCGCGCGCCGACGCTGATCATCATCTCGACGGGATTGTAGTCCGGGCCGGCGTTCATCGTCGGCACCGCGTCGGCGAGCTCGTCGACCCACGAGTTGAGGGCCGACTTTCCCTTGAGATACCAGATGTGCTCGTGGCCCAGCTTTCTTACGTAGGCGTCGTGGTCCTCGCAACCCAGGACCCACTCGTCCATCCACGCCTGCAGCTTCTCGGGGTCCTTGCACTGGCTCCGCAGGTTGATGATGAAGTCGCGGTCGACCTCGTAACCTGTCACCTCGCTCTCGAGCCCGTAGTTCGACATGCCGGCGGGGTGCGAGCCGAACGGCGTGAGGCACACCGCCTTGACCAGGTAGGAGGGCACTTTGACGAAGTGGCTGTACCGCTTGATGAAGTCGTGGTCGACGATTCTTTCGACGGTGACGATCGCCCCTTCTTTTGCCCCGCGCGCCGAGCTGGCGGTCTCCGCGTACGGCGGCGCGCAAACGACGTTGCCCGCGGGGTCCGCGGCCCATCCGTGGATGAACGTCAGGTCGGGCCGCAGCGCGCGCACGAAACCCATCGTCTCGCCGTCGGGGGTCTCCATCGTGAAAAAGTCCTCGGTGTTCTCATCCGCGATCGTCGTGCCGATCAGCGAGTTTGCCGGGATCCATTCGACGCCGAGCGAGCCGGCCAGCAGCCTCATCGAGAAGGAGAGGATCGTCCAGTGCTCCATCTCGACAGTGCCGTCACGGTACGCCGCCTGGTAGACGGGGTTGGGCCCGGGCATCGGGTAGGAGTCCCCGTAGAAGGTGGCGATCGCTTTCTTCAGGATTCCCGCGCAGAATATCGAGTTCATGTCCCCGGTGAACCCCAGGGTGCTGATGGTGAACCCGGGGTCCTTGCCCCAGAACTGGCGGGCAAGCTCCTGGTATGCGGCGCAGGGCCTGGCGTAGCTGTGTCCAAGGTGCAGGCTCATCCCGGGCCGGACGAACTTGCGCACAGCATCAGCAAGCGGCATCACCTTGTCCGACGCGAGCCCCGACTCGGAGATCTCCACCTTCCGCCTCACGACATCGTTGAATTCTGAGAACATACACCCCTCCCGTATCATCCGCCCGATGACTTGAACCCGTACCATGCGCTATTCAAGTCTTTTTTGCTGATTCGAAAGCGTCCACCATCGTGCGCGCGACCGCGTCCCACGAGAACCGCATCTTCACCACGCCGCGCATCTGGGCGCCCCTGGCGCGCAGCGCCGCATCCGGCATGTCCAGCACGAGCGAGCAGGCCTGCGCGATCCTCTCCACTATCCTGTCCCTGCTGCCGAGCAGCAGCTTGTCCGCGTCGCGTCCCCATATCTCGCGCACCGGCTCGAGCGCCGTCTGAAGACCCGAGTGGTGCGACGCGATAGGCACAACCCCGGCCGCCATACCCTCGGTCGCCACGAGCCCGAACGCTTCCTGCGCGAGCGACGGCACGAGAACAGCGCGCGAGTGCGGAAGCAGGTAGCGGTGCTCCTCGGGCGTGAGGTAACCGGTGAAGACGACCGAGCCGCGCAGGTCCAGCCCGTGGCAGTACCTGAGGTATTCGTTCAGCTCGCCTGCGGCATCCAGGTCCTCGATGAACGAAGTCACCGGCTCGAACGCGTCCTCGGCGAGGGTGTAGTGCTTGTTCCCGTACTCGCACAGCCGCCGGAGCATCGTCACGTCGCCCTCGTCGAGCGCCTCGAGCATCAGCTCGAGGATCCCTCGCAGCTGGCCGAATCCGACGATCACGAGCGCCGCGTCGGGATGGTCGCGCAGCAGCAGGGGAATGGCCGGCAGCACGCACTGGATGCCCTTTGTCTCGAGCAACTTCCCCAGGAACATCACGAAAGGCCGGTTGCGCCGGGCGAAGGCGGGAAGCGTCTCTGTGAGGTCCGCCTCGGGCAGCCAGTCAGGGTGGAGCGCGTTTATCGACTCGATGTCCTCGTCGAAATCGAGGCCCTCCCTCCACGGCCTCGCGGGCTCGTTCCTGCGCCCGCGGAAGTCGCCGACGGTAACCCCCTCGGTGCGCGCGGAGACGCCTTCGCACAGCAGTTCGACCGACTCGGCCAGGCCCTGCTCGGGGAGGTTGAAGAGGTCCGTGTCGACCCCTGGGGGAACGAACTGCAGCTTCTCGGTGAGCCCGGCTACCAGGTCACCGAAGACCTCGGTCACCTGGCGCGCCGTGTGCTCGCTCGGAACGAACACTTTGCGCGCGCCGTCGAGCCCCTCGGCCCCGTAGTCCAGGTACCTCGAGTCTTTCTTCACCGTGAACTCGATCGACGACCCGTGGATGCTCACGAAGTAGTCGATGCCGGCCTGCTCGGCGATCGGCTTCACTATGTACGGGAGCATGACGGCGTGGTTCGTGTGGATGACGTCAGGGACGAACTGCTCGATGATCCGGCGCAGCGCTCGCTGGTTGCGGTCGACGTACCAATCGAGCTCTACGTCATCGAGAGAAGTGAACTCCTTGACCCGGAAGCCGGGGTAGCTGTCCATGACGTAGACCGGCAGGGGGG
>Ga0209747_1000898_pt1 | contig 16114 bp, 12 predicted proteins | sample BarGraNGADG00311_FD_184498 | JGI IMG/M metagenome (GOLD analysis project Ga0209747, IMG submission 184498) | Arctic peat soil microbial communities from Barrow, Alaska - Barrow Graham LP Ref core NGADG0011-311 (SPAdes) (version 2) | ecosystem: Environmental > Terrestrial > Soil > Wetlands > Peat... | reverse complement strand
CGCCGTCGAGCCGGACGAACGGCTGGGCGTCGGTGTCGAGGTAGCGGGTGGCGAGCATCGGGCCCGCCAGGTGTATTCGCCCGTCGACCAGCCGGACCCGCGCGCCGCGCAGCGGGACGCCGTCGTAGACGCACCCGCCGGACGTCTCGGTCATGCCGTAGGTGGTCACCACCCGCACCCCGGCCGCCCGGGCGCGCGCCGCGATGTCGGGGGCGAGGCCCGCCCCACCCACCAGGACGGCGGCGAAGCTGGTGAGGAGTGCCGGCGCGGTCGCGAGGGCGCGCGCGAGCTGCGTGGGGACGAGGGAGAGGTAGCGCGGGACGTCCGTGCGCATGGCCGCGACCCGGTCCGCCAGGAGGGCGGGGTCGAGGCCGGCGCGAGGGGCGTACACCACCGGCTCGATCCCGGCCACGGCGCTGCGCAGCACCACTTGGAACCCGGCCACGTGGTGCACCGGCAGGGAGGTGAGCCACTGGCCGGGGCCGCCGAGCCGCTCGAGGGTGGCGGTCGCGGAGGCGAGCAGGGCGGGCAGCGCGATGCCCACGAGGTGGCCGCGGCCGTCGGTGGAACCTGAGGTCGCGATGACCACGTCGACGCCGTCGAGCGGCTGGGTGATCCGGGCGAGCGCGGGTGCGAAGTCCGCCTCCCCGGGGACCATGAGGAGGCCGGGGCCGGCGCCGCGCTCGACGGCGTCGCGGAGTGCCGTGTACAGGGTGGCCACGGCTTCGGGCGAGGTCCCTCCAGGCCCCGCGACAAGTCTCGTGGCGTTCACCGGTCCAGCGTAACCGCGGCCGAGGGCGTCGCTGGCGGCGCTACGGACCGGTTGTCCACAGTGGAGTGCAGTCGCTGGGCCGCGTGCCATGTCCGACCGGCAGGCTGGGAACATGTCGGGCGTCCCCCTGAGGTTGCTCCCCGCGCACGACCTGCCCCGCGAGCGGTTGCTGAGGGACGGCGTCCGCGTGCTCAGCGACGCCGAGCTGGTCGCGATCCTCCTCGGCTCTGGTAGGGCCGGTGGCAACGCGCTCGACGTCGCGCACGCACTGCTGGCCGAGTGGCAGGGGCTCGCGGGACTGGCGGCGGCGCGGCCCGAGGAGCTCGCCCGGACGCCAGGCGTCGGGCCCGCCAAGGCCTGCCGGGTGGCGGCGGCGGTGGAGCTCGCGGCGCGGGTCGGGGTTCCGAGGGCGGGGGAGCGGCTGGGGTCCTCCGCGGACATCGCCGCAGTCGCTCAACCTGCCATCGGTCGCGAGCGGACCGAGCGGCTGCTCGTGCTGATCGCCGACGGCGGACAGCGGCTCGCCCGCGTGGAGGCGGTGGCCGTGGGTCAGGCCACGGCGTGTCCCGTTCCGGTTCGCGAGGTGCTCGCGCTGGTGCTGCGGCACGACGGCGTCAGCTTTGCGGTGGCGCACAACCACCCCGGCGGTGACCCGACGCCGAGCGCGGCGGACGTCGCCGCGACGGCGCGCCTGCAGGAGGCGGCCGCCCTGGTGGGCCTGCGGTTCCTCGACCACGTGGTGGTGACGGAGTCGACGTGGCGGAGCGTCACCGCATCGCGTTGAAGATCTCGTTCCGCGCGGCGGGCAGGATTGCGGCGGCCAACTGCCGTGCTCGACGCTCGAGGGGTCGAGCGCGATCGGCGATCTCGAGGTGGCGGGTAATCGCCTCTTGTCTTCCGAAAGCGGGCAGGGGCACCTCCAGTGACAGGAAGTCCCGCTCCTTCAGGCGGTTCCTGCTCGTGGGCGTGCTGCCGGAACTGGCTCTGTTGACCGAGGCCGTGAAGCTCGGGCTGAGGAGCAGCGCAAGAAGCAGGCGGGGGGTGACGCGATCAGTGAGAACTCGGAATGTCGGGAATTCGTTCGAGGCCCAACCCGGTTCGGTGGCGATGGCGAAAGACTGCTTCCACGCGAAGAGCCGGTTGTAGACGAGGTCGCCGGGCTCGATTCGGTGGACCGTCCGGGCCGAAAGCTCCCGTCCCGCCCGGACCTCCCGTGTGAAGAGGCCCTCGCCGTACCACCGCACCCCCTGCATCGCGTAGTCGAGGTCGGGTTGCACCGTTTCCGACCGATCGATCATTTCGACGAGAGAGCTGACGGGAACTGGCTCGCCGTCCCACTCACGGAATGCGAGCTGCTGGGATGGGGACTGCCAGCCGCCGATCTTGGCCATCAGGCGATCCAGATGGGCGGCGATTCGTTCCTGATCGGTGGAGCTTGGCATAGGCACCTTGGTTGCCTCGAATTTGGCGATCGAAAGCGTTCTGTTCCGGTCGGCTGAACCCGGTGACGCCTGCCCTAAGACGCGCAGGCCCCTATCGCTGAGGAACCACTGAGCCATGTATTCAAGGAGTGCACCGTGAACCTCGTAGGTGAGGAATCGATTGGAGGCGATGCGACCGGACTCGTTCTCTCCCGTTGCGGCGACCGCTCCCTCCCAAGCCTTGATGTTGCTCACCACGAGACGTTTGGGCTCCACCTCAAAGAATCGGAGCTTGCCAAGGTCCCTGCCCAGTTGGGGCTCGTAGTCGAAGATTCCTCTGCCAAATCCGCGCACGCCGACTTGGCGGTAAGTCGCCTCAAGGTCAATCGCGACGGGGCGCCTCACGAGGCTGCCGAGAGACCCCATCGGCACCCAGTCGACCTTCACAGCCGGAACTCCTCGAACTCCTGCTGCAGCCGCTCGTAGAGCGCCAACAGCTCCCGCTCGGTCTCGATCAGCGCGGCCACCAGTTCCCGCGGGGAGCGGTGCTCCAGGTCGTCGGGGCGGTGCGGGTTGTGCAGGTCGAGGTTGAATCCGGAGGCGGCGATCTCCGCGGCGGGGACCACCCAAGCGTGCTCGTTCCCAACACGCCCCTCGCGGGTCCGGCCACCCCACCAAGCTTGGCACTCGGCGAACTCTTCGTAGCGCATGGGCTTGGTCTTTGTGTAGTTCTTGCGCCCGTCGGGGGTGGAGATCTCGTAGTACCAGACCGGTCCCTGCTTGCCCTTCTCGAAGAACAGGACGTTGCTCGGGATGATCGTGTACGGGGCGAATACGCCGTTGGGCAGCCGCACGACCGTGTGGAGGTTGAAGCGGCTCATGAGGTCGGCCTTGATCTTGCCGCCCACCCCGGTGTCGAAGAGCACCGAGTTCGGCACCACGATGCCGCAGCGGCCGGTCCGGCTGCGCTCGATGCGTGCCATCACGGACTGGAGGAACAGCCACGCGGTTTCGGCGGTCCGGAAGTTGACCGGGAAGTTCGCCTGGACGAGCTTCTCCTCCTCGCCGCCGAAGGGAGGATTGGTGAGCACCACGTCGACGCCGTCGCGCTTCACGTCGGCGAGGGAGTAGATCAGCGAGTTGTCCTCGACCAGGTTCGGCCGGTCGATGCCGTGGAGCAGCATGTTCATCTGGGCCAGCAGGTAGGGCATGGGCTTCTTCTCGATCCCCCGAAGGCTGCGCTTCACCACGGCGACGTCCTCCACGGAGACCGCGCCCGAGGTCATGTGCCTGTACGCCTCAACGAGGAAGCCACCAGTGCCCACGGCCGGGTCGAGCACCTTCTCGCCCGGCCGGGGGTCCACCTGCTCGACGATGAACCGGATGAGCGGCCGGGGCGTGTAGAACTCGCCGGAATCGCCGGCGGCGTCACGCATCTCGCGCAGCATCGACTCGTAGAACACCGCCATCGTGTGCATGTCGTCGCTCGACGAGAATGTGATCTTGTCGAGCTGGTCCACGAGCTGACGCAACAGGTGGCCGGAGAGCATCTTGTTCGCCGTGTCCTGGAAGACTCGGGCGAGGGTGTCCCGGGGGTCACCCGCCTTGCCGGTGCCCTGCAGGCCGCGCAGGGTGGGGAGCAGCTCGGTGTTCACGAACCGGAGCAGGGGTTCGCCGGTCAGGTCCTTGCCGGAGGCCCAGTCGCGCCAGCGGTACTGTTCCTCGAGGACCGGGCGGTAGTCGCGCTCGACGATGGCGCGCTCCTCCTCGAGATCGTCGAAGGCCTTGAGGAACAGGAGCCACGCGAGTTGTGGCAGCCGGTCGAGTTCCCCGTTGAGGCCGGCGTCCTTTCGCATAGTGTTGCGGGACAGGTTGATGACGGACTGCAGGCGCGCCTGCGTCGTCGGGCGTTCGTCCTTGGTGCGCGCGGTCACAGTGTCTCCTCGAGAGCGTTCGTGTAGGTGGTCAGGGCGATGCGCCAGGCCTCGTTGTGGTCGTGGACGGTGAGGCCGGACTCCGCGGCGAGGCGGGCGAAGGGAGCAGCCCACTCCAGCGGCGGCGCCGGTAGCGTCGGCGGTGGGGCGGCACCGTCGCGCTCGGCGAAGACCGCGGTCAGGTGCTCGCGGAGGCCGCCCGGCTCGAGCGGGCCCTCCTCGACCATCAGAGCCAGGTCGACCAGGTCCTTCACGCGCGACGACGGGCGTTCGTGCGCGTAGATGCGGGCGTAGGCGTGGAACTTCTCGGCGGAGTGCCGCCCGAGGCTGACCGCCGGCATGGTGAACGCGTCTCCGACCAGGGTCGATTCGATGAGGAGGTGTTCCGTCGCCGCCTCGGGGAACGCGGGCCTCGTGACGACGTCGACCGTGGCCATGCCGAACTGGCGGCGTTCGAAGAGGACGTCCACGACGACCCGCCACGTCGACGGCGCCTCGTCCTCGGCGCGCACCTGCCGGGGAGGGCGAACCCGGAAGGTGAAGGCGTCGCCGAGGTCGACGTCGAGGGCCTCGTCGAGGAGATCCTGCAGGTCCGTGCCGCCCAGAGTCGGGTCACCGTGGCGGAGCAAGTCGAGGTCCTTGGTCGCCCGCGCCTGCAGGCCGAGCCGGATCTCGAGGCAGAAGCCGCCCTTGAGCACCCAGCCCTCCTGGCGAGCCAGACGCGCCAGAATCCGCTGGAAGGCCAGACGATTGCGGACTCGCTCCGCCGCGACGCCCTCGGCCGCGGCGAGGTTACGGAGCCGTTCGTTGAGGCTGGTGAGCCGGGAGTCACTCAACGTCGGCCGCCTTGTGGAGGGCACGCTCCAGCCGGAGAGCAGCGCGCTCCGGCTCGTCGGCGCTGCGGCGCAGCAGTTGCCTTCTCGTGGTGAGGCCGCGTTCGAGGGCGTCGGCGACCGCGGCGTCGATCGCCTCCTGGGAGAGGTCGCCGCCGGCCGCGTCCACGAGCGTCCGCAGCGGCGCGGTCACCGTCCAGCCCGCCCGGTCCTCCCGGTCGTCGCCCGGGACCGCGCCGTGGTGCGTCACCACCATGTCGTCCTTGGCGCGGAACCCCTCGGGGACCGTGAGATGGACGAGCGCGGGGTCCACGTCGGACAGCCCGTGGACGCGCAGCGCGGAGTCGTGCGAGACGACTCCGCGCCCGCCACTCCACAGCGTCCACCGGACGTAGGTGTCGTCCGCCTGGGCCGGCCACTCGGGGAGGCGGAACAGCCCGCGATCGACGCGGAGCCAGTTGCCGGTGTCCGCGTGGTGCTTCTGCGCCTGGTAGGAGTAGCCAACGTCCTTCGCCTGCGCGGCGGTGAAGTAGCCGGCTTGGTGGTATGCGAGCGCACTGAGCGCGCGGCGCAGGTCTTGGCGGGTACCGGGCATGCTGTGACTCTACCAGCCGCGCTAACTAAATGAAATGTATAGTTTCGCGCGAGTCGCCAACATGAAAATATAGTTCATGCTGAGTAGAGCCACTCCTGGACGAGGTCGAGCTGCCGCACGAGTGTGTCACGTCCCCCGATCGCCTCCGCCAGTTCGACCGGGCTGCCGAGTTCGCTGAGCGGTGCCAGGCGGAACACCTCGCCCGACTCGAGGTCTCTCACACCGTGGGCCTCGTACCTATCCAACAGCCCGTTCAGCACCGCGCGCGCCTGGAGGGACGCAGCGGCAAGCTCGGCCGCGTGCGTCTCCCGCGCTCGCCGGACCCGTTCGGCCCTGGTCCGGGTCGGGGTGTTCCACGCGATGTGCAGCAGCGCGTCCAACGGGTCCGAGTCGCTCAGGCCGAACGTGTCCACCAACTCGGCTAGATCGACGTCATGGGCTTCCAGCGCCCGGATCAGGGAGTGCCGCGTCTCCGCGTGCGCCCACCGGCTGGTGACGTCGCCCGGTCCTCCGAGCGACGCGATCCGGTCGCGCACGAAGGCGCCGTACTCGGTGAGCACGAGCCTGCCCGAGGACGAGTCGGGAACCAGCCGTCCTTCTGCGACCACCGCGAAGTCGCCGTCGTCGACGTAGAACTTCCGACGCGTCGGGACGGAACCGGTGTCCGGGGGGTTCGTCGCGACGAAGCCGGGGTCCGGCTCCTGGACCTCGGGCGGCGGCGGCACCGGCTGGCCGTCACCGGCCTCCGGGGCGACGGCGTCGCTCGCCAGGACCGCGCCGTCGTCGTCGAGGATCTCGGTGATGATGTGCCGGGGGTAGCCGTCGAAGTCGGGGTCCTCGAACTTCGAGGTGGCACCCACGTAGTCGACGATCTCGAAGCTGGTCTTCCCCTTGTCCGGGTAGAGCCGGCTGCCGCGCCCGATGATCTGCTTGAACTCCACCATCGACCCCACCGGCCGGAACAGCACCACGTACTTGAGGTCCTCGACGTCGACGCCCGTGGACAGCAGCCGGGAGGTGGTGGCCACCACCGGGCTCGTCCGCTCGGGATCGCAGAAGTCGTCCAGCAGCCGCTCCTTCTCGCCCTCGACCCCGACGATCCGCACCACCCACTCGGGATCGGCGCGGACGAGGTCCGGGTTCTCGGCGATGAGTGCCTGCCGCATCTCGTCGGCGTGGTCGGTGTCGACGCAGAACACGATGCATCGGGCGCCCGGGTCCGCACGCAGGATGCCGGAGAGGTGCCGGGCCGCCAGCCGGGTGCGGGCGAGCAGGGCCACCACCCGCTCGAAGTCGCGCGTTCCGTACGTTCCCTCGGGAATGTCGCGTCCGTACCGGTCGACCTGGCCGGGGCCGGGCTCCCAGCCCTCGGCGTCGGGGGAGAGCGCCACGCGGCGCACGCGGTACGGGGCAAGGTAGCCATCCTCGATGCCCTGACGCAGGGAGTACTCGAACACCGGGTTGCCGAAGTAGTCGTAGCTGTTCACCCGGTCATGACGAGGAGTCGCGGTCAGCCCGAGCTGGACGGCGCTGCTGAAGTGGTCGAGCACCGCGCGCCACGCCGAGTTCTCCTCGGCACTGCCGCGGTGGCACTCGTCGACGATGACGAGGTCGAAGAAGTCCGGCCGGAAGTCGGTGAACAGCGCGGTGTCGGGCGAACTCCCGGAGAGCGCCTGGTAGCTGGCGAAGTAGATCTCGCGGCTGGGGTCGGCGCCGCCTCGCACCCGGTTGAGCACACCGGCGCCGAAGGCCGGGGTGAAGTCCTTGAGCATCGGCTGGCGCAGCAGCTGGTCTCGATCGGCAAGGTAGAGGATGCGGTAGTTGCGGTCGGGGCGGATCGTGGCCTCGTGGGCGCGCAGCTTTGCCACCACCTGCATGGCGGTGAACGTCTTGCCCGTACCGGTCGCCATCAACAGCAGCACGCGCCGCTGCCCGCGCGCGATCGCGGCGAGGACCCGATTGATCGCCACCACCTGGTAGTGGCGCGGTGTCAGCACGTCGCCGGTGACGGTGGTGCGGCGGCGGTTGAAGCGTTCGGAGATGAGCGCCGCGCCGCCGTCGTCCAGTTCGTGGAGCGCCAGGTACTCCGACCACGCAACGGCGGGGGCGGCGAAGGCCTCGACGTGGCGCTCGGCTCCGGTCCCCATGTTGTGCTCGATGATCTCCCGGCCGTTGCTGGCGTAGGCAAGGGGCACGTCGAGTTGCTGGGCGTACCGCAGTGCTTGCTGCAGTCCGTCGGTGGCCGAGCGGTACTCGCGCTTGGCCTCCACGACGGCCGTCGGGGTACCCGCGGTCGCCTCGAGGACGTAGTCGACGAGGCCCGCCCCGAGGTCGCGGGTGACGCCTTCCAAGGAGATGAGCCGCTGGGCCTGAACCGGGTACTGCTCCACCACGTGGGCCTCGGCCCAGCCCGAGGCACGCAACAAGGGCACGATGATGTCGCGGCAGGTGTCCCTCTCACGGGGACCAGCTGCGTGGGAGACCATGAACCGAATCTATACGCCCGGTCGGATGGCCCGAACCGGTTTTCTCCGGAAGGGCGCAGCCGACGCCGCGCCGTTGACGAATTCCGCCCACCTGCGGGACTACCGTGAGAACGTTCACCGACGAGGGAGTCCCATGAAGCGCGTCCTCATCATGTTAGCCGCCGCGACGATGCTGCTGGCGGGGTGCGCGGGCGCCACGGAGGTGCCGACCCCGTCGCCGTCCACCACGACGAGCCCCACCCCCGAACCCACGACGCCGGAGCCGACCCCCGAACCCCCCGTCTGGCCCCTGACGGGGCTTCCGGCGCCAAGCCACGACGGCGCCCCGGTCATCGCCGTCAAGGTGGAGAACACGAAGCAGGCGCGGCCGCAGACGGGCCTGGAGGCTGCCGACGTCGTGTTCGTCGAGATGGTCGAGTGGGGCCTGACCCGCTACCACGCGCTCTACAACTCGGTGGTCCCCGAGGTCGTGGGGCCGGTCCGGTCCCTGCGGCCGATGGATGCCGCCATCCTGGGGCCGTGGCGCGCGGCGCTCGTCTACTCGGGCGGCCAGCCCCAGTTCGAGCGGCGGGTGGCCGGTGCCGACATCCAGCTCATGTACGAGGCCGACGCGTTCGGCTTCTTCCGCGACCGGAGCCGGCGCGCCCCGCACAACCTCTACGTCCGGCTCCCCGCGGCGATCGCGGCGATGGAGCCGGGTCGCCGGACGCCGCCGACGCCGCTGTTCCAGTACTCGGCCACCCCGCCGGCGGGAACGCCGGTGTCGTATGTGCGGGTGATCTACCCGACGTCCCGCTCCGGCTGGGAGTGGGACGCCGCGGCGGGCGCGTGGCTGCGGTTCGACGACGGCGTCGCCTCCACGACGGCGGACGTCACCACCCAACTGAGGGCCACCAACGTCCTGGTGTTGCGGGTGACCACCCAGGACACCGGGGCGAAGGACTCGGCCGGGGCGCCCGTGCCCGAGACGATCCTCACCGGGAGCGGGGCGCTCAGCCTGTTCAGCAGCGGGCAGATGGTTGCCGGCACGTGGGCGAAGGGCGGGGACAACGAGCCGTTCGTCTTCACGGACCCGAACGGGCTGCCCCTGCTGCTCACACCGGGCAACACGTGGGTCGAGTTGCTGCCGGCGGAGGGGACGCTCGAGTTCGGCTGAGGTGCCGGCTCGCCGTCAGTAGTAGTAGGGGAACCGCGTCCAGTCCGGGTCCCGGCGCTCCAGGAAGGCGTCGCGGCCCTCCACGGCCTCGTCGGTCATGTACGCCAGCCGGGTGGCCTCCCCGGCGAACACTTGCTGGCCGGCGAGGCCGTCGTCCGCCAGGTTGAAGGCGAACTTCAGCATCCGGATGGCCTGCGGCGACTTGGTCGAGATGATGCGGGCGTACTCGAGGGCCACGTTCTCGATCTCGGCATGGTCCGCCACCTCGTTGACCACGCCCCACCGCTCCGCGTCCGCGGCGGAGTACTCGCGGGCGAGGAAGAAGATCTCCCGGGCGCGCTTGTCCCCGGCCTGCCGCGAGAGGAGGGCGGAGCCGTAGCCGCCGTCGAAGGAGCCGACGTTCGCGTCCGTCTGCATGAAGCGCGCGTGCTGCCGGGAGGCGATCGAGAGGTCGCAGACCACGTTGAGCGAGTGCCCGCCCCCGGCCGTCCAGCCGCTCACCACGCACACCACCACCTTGGGCATGGTGCGGATGAGGCGCTGCACCTCCAGGATGTGGAGCCGGCCGGCCCGGGCGGGGTCGATCTGTTCGCGGCGCTGGGAGCGGCCGGCCTCGTCATCGGCGCCGTCCACCTCGTAGCGGTAGCCGTCCCGCCCCCGGATGCGTTGGTCCCCACCGGAGCAGAACGCCCAGACGCCGTCCTTGGGCGATGGCCCGTTGCCGGTGAGGATCACCGTGCCGACGTCGGACGTCATGCGGGCGTGGTCGAGGGCGCGGTACAGCTCGTCCACCGTGTGCGGCCGGAACGCGTTCCGCACCTCTGGGCGGTCGAAGGCCACGCGCACGGCCGGCCGGTCCCGCCCGGCGTCGTCGACGGCCCGGTGGTAGGTGATGTCCGTGAAGTCGAACCCGGCCACCGTGCGCCAGCGGGTCGGGTCGAAGGGTTGTGCCGCGTCCATTCCGCCACGATAACGGGCGGGAGCGCGTTGGCAGGGTAATCTTGCCCATTGTGCTGCCAACCGAGGCCGGAGTTGTGTCCGTTGCGTTGCGGGAACCCCTTGCGGTGTCATTGCGCCGCGGCGTTCCCCTTGTGTGGGCGCACGGCGACGGCAGGGAGCGGCGCGCACTTCTCGGCTGGGGCGAGCGGTTCCGCGCCTCCGCGCGCGGACCGGAGCGCTTTCGCACGCTGAACTTCGCCTTCCGCGACTTCGCGGCCGGATGCGAACCCGGGCAGGTCCCGCTGGCCTTCGTGGCGGCGGCGTTCTCGGCCGATTCCGCCGCCGAGTCCGTCCTGGTGGTCCCCGACGTGGTGGGCCGCTGGCACCGTGGACGCCTCGACCTCCCGCCGGGCTCCACGGTCCCCGAGCCCACCGAGCCCTCCGAGTTCGAGGAGCTGGACTTCGCCGCCGGCACCCTCACGCGCGAGCAGTACCGCCGCGCCGTCGCGCGGGCCGTCGAGCTCATCGCCGCCGGGGAGGTGGAGAAGATCGTCCTCGCGCGGGACCTCATCGCCACCGGGACGCACCCGATCGACCTGTCCGCGGTGCTGGCCCGCCTCCAGGCCGCCAACCCGGAGTCCTGGACCTTCCACATCGACGGCACGTTCGGCTCGAGCCCGGAACTGCTCGCCGCGGTGCACGGCGACACCGTGTACTCCCGGGTACTCGCGGGCTCCGCGCCCGTCACGGGTCGCCCCGAGGTGGACACCAACGCCGCGCGGGCCCTGATGGCCAGCGGGAAGGACCACATGGAGCACGCCTACGCGGCTCGTTCCGTCTCGGCCCGCCTCGCCGCGGTCGCGGACGTGACCATCGGCCGTCCCGAGATCCTGCGCCTGCCCACGATCATGCACCTGTCCACCGAGGTCACGGGGTCGCTCACGGAGCCCCTCTCAGCACTCGAGGTCGCCGCGCTCATCCACCCCTCCGCCGCCGTGTGCGGCACCCCCACCGAGCGCGCCGCCCAGCTCATCGCGGAGCTCGAGGGCCTGGACCGCGGCCGGTACGCCGGGCCGGTCGGGTGGGTCGACGGCGAGGGGAACGGGCAGTTCGCCCTCGCGCTGCGCTCGGGCCAGCTCGCCCCGGACGCCTGCTCCGTCCGCCTGTTCGCCGGTGGCGGCATCGTGGCCGGGTCCGTGCCCAGCGACGAGCTCGCCGAGACCGCGCAGAAGTTCCTGCCCATGTACCAGGCGCTCTCGCCCATCGCCCAGCCGTGACTGTCGCCGTCTACGCCACGCCGCTGCGGTCACGGTTCCGCGGCCTGGCGTCCCGTGACGGCCTCCTGCTCGGCGGCCCCGCCGGCTGGGCCGAGTTCTCCCCCTTCTGGGATTACGACGACGCCACCGCCGTCCCGTGGCTGCGCGCCGCCGTCGAGGCCGCGACCCTCGGTTTCCCCGCCCCGGTCCGCCACTCGATCCCGGTCAACGTCACCGTCCCGGCCGTGGACCCGGAGCGCGCCCGAGCGCTCGTGCGGGCGTCCGGGGGCTGCACCACCGCGAAGGTGAAGGTGGCGGAGCCCGGTCAGTCGCGCGCCGAGGAGGTGGCGCGCCTCGAGGCGGTGCGGGACGCGCTCGGACCGGGTGGCCACGTGCGCATCGACGCCAACGGGGGCTGGGGCGCCGCCGAGGCGATCGCCGCCCTCCCGGTCCTCGACCGCGCCGCCGGTGGCCTGCAGTACGCCGAGCAGCCCTGCCCCACCGTGCCCGAGCTCGCCGAGGTGCGCCGCCGGGTGGGCGTGCCGATCGCCGCGGACGAGTCGATCCGCCGGGCCACCGACCCGTTCGCCGTCAAGCGCGCCGACGCCGCCGACATCGTCGTCCTCAAGGTGCAGCCCCTCGGCGGGGTGCGGGCGTGCCTCGAGCTGGCCGCCGCGCTCGACATGCCCGTGGTGGTGTCCTCGGCACTGGAGAGCTCCGTGGGCATCGCGATGGGCGTGGCGCTCGCCGCCGCACTCCCGGACCTCCCCCTCGCCTCCGGTCTCGCCACGGTCCAGCTGTTCGAGCGTGACGTCACCAGCGCGCCGCTCCTGCCCGTGGGCGGCGAGCTCCCCGTCCGCCGGGTCGTGCCGGACGCGCTCGCACCGGTGGACGCCGCCACCGCGGCGCGCTGGCTGGCGCGGCTCGACGCCGTCGCCCACCTCGCCGGGATCGACCTGGCGGGGATCGACCTGGCGGGGATCGACCTGGCGGGGATCGACATGGCGGGGATCGACCCGGCCAGGACGGGCCGTGCCGGGGCTGGGACGCCGTGAGCGCGACGGCGCTGGCTCGCGAGCTCGTCACCCAACTGGCGGCCGCCGGGGTCCGGGACGTCGTCCTGTCGCCCGGCTCGCGCTCGGCGCCGCTGGCCTACGCGTTCGCCGCCGCCGACAGCGCCGGCTGGCTGCGCACCCACGTCCGCCTCGACGAGCGCGGCGCCGGGTTCTTCGCCGTCGGGCTCGCGCGGGCGGGCCTGCTGCGGGGGGAGGCCGGCCCGGTCGCCGTCGTGACCACCTCCGGGACCGCGGTGGCGAACCTGCACCCGGCCGTCCTCGAGGCGTCACACAGCTCCCTGCCCCTCGTCCTGGTCACCGCGGACCGGCCCCATGAGCTGCGCGGCACCGGCGCGAACCAGACCACGGCGCAGGTCGGCATCTTCGCGGGTGCCGTGCGCGCCGCCCTCGACCTGCCGGCCGGGTTCGCCCCCGCCGCCTTGCGCGGCCACGTGGCGCGGCTCGTCGCGGCCGCCGGCGGCACCGTGTCCAACGACCCGGGTCCCGTCCACCTGAACGTCGGCCTGCGGGAGCCGCTCGCCCCGCCGGACTCCTGGGCGCCCGGGTCCCTGCCGGGGCCGGTGCGGGTCGAGCCCGCCGGCCAGGCGGTCCCGCTCGTCCTTTCGGCGGGGCGGCGCACGGTGGTCGTGGCCGGCGACGGCGCCGGGCCGGCGGCCGCCGCAGCCGCGGCCGCGGGGGGCTGGCCGTTGCTCGCGGAGCCGACGTCGGGTTCGCGCGTCACGCCCGCGCTCACCCACTACCAGGCCCTGCTCACCGCGGGGCTGGCCGCGTCCGCGGAGCGGGTGCTGGTGTTCGGCCACCCGACGCTGTCGCGGCCGGTCTCCGCCCTGCTGGCGCGGCCGGACCTGGAGGTGGTCGTGGTGGGCGCGAGCCCACGGTGGACGGATGTCGCGGGTGTGGCGACGGCCGTCGTGGGCGGGGTGAGCCCGACGGCGCCCACCACCGCCGACCGGGCGTGGCAGGTACTCTGGCAGCGCGCGGACGCCGAACTGGGCGTCCTTCTCGACCCCAGCCCGATCGAGCGGGCCGCGCGCATCCTCTGGGAGGCGGCCGGGGACACGCCGCTGGTCGTCGGCTCCTCGAACGCCGTCCGCGCGCTCGACCTGGCCGCGCCGGCCGCCCCCGTGCGCGCCGTAGCCAACCGGGGGCTCGCGGGGATCGACGGGACCCTCGCCACCGCCGCGGGCCTTGCCGCCGGCCTGGGGGAGCCGGTGCGCGCCGTCGTCGGCGACCTCACGTTCCTGCACGACGTGGGCAGCCTCGCCCGCGGCGTGGCGGAGCCCGCGGCCGACCTGCAGGTTGTGGTCCTCAACGACGCCGGCGGCGGTATCTTCGCCATGCTCGAGTACGGCGGGGGCGCGGACCGCGAACTGTTCCGGCGCTACTTCGCCACCCCCCAGGCCGTGGACGTCGCGCCCCTCGCGAAGGCGTTCGGGGCCAGGCACACGCGGGTCGGCGCCCGTGACCTCGCCGCGGCGCTCGCCGCGCCGATCCGCGGCCTCTCGGTCATCGAGGTGGCGATCGACGCACGCGACCTCGTGGCCTCCCGCGCGGCGACCGCGCGGCACGCGGCCGCCGTGGTGCGCCGCGTGCCTTCACAGTGAACTCACAGGCCGCCTGAAGCGATCGTCCAGATCCCTCGCGTTGACTGGGTGCAGCAACGAGGAGGACGACCATGTCACAGGACGACACCGACAACCGCCCGCAGTATGAGACCCAGCCGTACGCGGGCCGGCAGTATGCCGGACCGCAGTACCAGGGCCAGCAGTACCAGGGCCAGCCCGCCGCGCCGCGGCGGGCGACCACCTGGCGCCAGTGGGGCATGGTCGGGGTCGCCTCCCTCGCCTCGGCCGCGCTGGCGTCCGGCGCCACGTTCGCGCTCCTGGGCTCCGACGGCGACGCGGTCCCCGCGGCGTCGTCCTCGTCGACGGTCACGGTGGCACCCGCGGCCCAGACGAAGGTCGCGAACTACGAGTCCGTCGTCGCGGCGGTCCGGGACAGCGTGGTCGCGATCACGGTCGCCACGGGGTCGGGCGAAGGGGCGGGCTCCGGCGTCATCATCGACGCGGCGGGCCTCGTGCTCACCAACAACCACGTGGTCGCCGACGCGCGCACCATCGAGGTCACCCTCGCGGACGGCCGGATCTACTCCGCCGAGGTGGTGGGGGTGGACGAGTCGACCGACCTCGCCGTCGTGCGGCTCGTGGACCCACCGGCCGACCTGGTGGCGGCCGAGCGGGGCTCCTCCGCCGGCCTCGAGGTGGGCCAGTCGGTCATCGCGGTAGGCAACCCCCTGGGGCTCTCCTCCACGGTGACCACCGGGATCATCTCGGCCCTCGACCGGCCGGTCACCACCTCGGACAGCACCCAGGGGTTCCCGGGGCAGGCCTCGACCGTGGTGGTCACCAACGCGATCCAGGTGGACGCCGCCATCAACCCCGGCAACTCCGGCGGGCCGCTCTTCGACCTCTCCGGCCGGGTCATCGGGATCACCTCCTCGATCGCCACGCTCTCCTCCGGTGACACGTCCGGCTCCATCGGGCTGGGGTTCGCCATCCCCATCGACCTCGCCGGCCGGGTGGCCGACGAGCTGATCGCGTCCGGGGTCGCCTCCCACGCCTTCCTCGGTGTCTCGATGTCGGACACCCAGGTCACCGTGGACGGGACCCTGCGCACGGGCGCACTGGTGCGGGAGGTCGTCAGCGGCAGCGCGGCGGGGAACGCGGGGCTCGAGGTGGGTGACGTCGTGATCGCCATCGACGGCAATCCCGTCTCCGGCTCGGAGGCGCTGACCGGGTACGTCCGCCAGGCCACGCCCGGCACCACGGTCGAGCTGGAGGTGGCGCGCAACGGCACCAGCGAGACCGTGACGGTCACGCTGGGCACGTCGGACTGAGGACCGGACAGTCCGGGCGGGATGTCCCGGCGGGACGTGCCAGCCGGACGTGCCGGTGGGGGAGAATGGGCGGATGACGCGCGCCTCCCTCGCCAAGAACCCCTCCGACGTCGCCGGCATGTTCGACGACGTCGCGCGGCGGTACGACATCACCAACGACGTCCTCTCGCTCGGGCAGGACCGCGCGTGGCGGAAGGTGACGCGCGACGCCGTCGCCGCCAAACCGGGGCAGCGCGTCCTCGACCTGGCGGCCGGGACCGGGACCTCCACCGAGGAGTGGGCCAACCTGGGCATCGACGTCGTTCCCTGCGACTTCTCCACCGGGATGGTGGCCGTGGGGAAGGAGCGCCGTCCGGACCTGCCGTTCATCGCGGGTGACGCCACCGCACTCCCGTTCGCCGACGAGAGCTTCGACGCCGTGACCATCTCGTTCGGCCTGCGCAACGTGGTGGAGGTGGACACCGCGCTCCGCGAGATGTACCGGGTCACCAAGCCGGGCGGCCGGCTCGTCATCTGCGAGTTCTCGACGCCGCCGTGGGTGCCCTTCCGCACCGTCTACAGCTTCTACCTGGGCGAGGTGTTGCCCCGGATCGCGCGCGTGGTGTCCTCCAACACGCCGGCCTACGGCTACCTCGTGGAGTCCATCGACCAGTGGCCGGACCAGCGCGCCCTCGGGCAGCAACTGCAGCGCAACGGGTGGACCCGCGCGGCGTACCACAACCTCAGCGGGGGGATCGTGGCCATCCACCG
>Ga0209747_1000895_pt1 | contig 16165 bp, 7 predicted proteins | sample BarGraNGADG00311_FD_184498 | JGI IMG/M metagenome (GOLD analysis project Ga0209747, IMG submission 184498) | Arctic peat soil microbial communities from Barrow, Alaska - Barrow Graham LP Ref core NGADG0011-311 (SPAdes) (version 2) | ecosystem: Environmental > Terrestrial > Soil > Wetlands > Peat ... | reverse complement strand
CTCGCGGAGAAGTCCACATACCTCGAGGTCGCCTACCTGCTGCTCAAGGGTGAGCTCCCCAACGCCGCCCAGCTCGCCACGTGGGAGAACGAGGTCAACCACCACCGCTTGGTGCACGAGAACGCGAAGGACATCATCACCAAGTCGCGTTACGACTCCCACCCGATGGGCAAGCTGATGTCCGCGGTCGCCTCGCTCCACGCCTTCTACCCGAGTTCGCGGAACATCACGGACGCGTGTGAGCGCGAACTCAACATGGTCCGCCTGCTGGCGAAGATGCCGACCCTCGCTGCCTTCGCCTACCGCCACTCCCTCGGGCGCAACTACGTCTACCCGAGCGACGAGCTCGGCTTCGTGGAGAACTTCCTCTCCATGCTGTTCAAGCGCCAGGAGCGTCACTTCATCGCTGACGAGCGCCTCGTCCGCGCGATCGACGTCCTCTTCATCCTCCACGCGGACCACGAGCAGAACTGCTCGACGAACGCCGTGCGCGCGGTCGCCTCGGCCGGCAACGACCCGTACACCTCCGCCGTCGCCGGCATCGCCGCGCTCTTCGGGCCGCTCCACGGCGGCGCCAACGAGGCGGTTCTCAAGATGCTGTCCGAGATCGGCAGCGTCGACCGCGTCCCCGAGTTCATCGAGGGCGTCAAGGCGGGGCAGGCGAAGCTCATGGGCTTCGGTCACCGGGTGTACAAGAACTACGACCCGCGTGCGCGGATCATCAAGAAGTCCGCGGACGAGGTCTTCGAGGTCACCGGCGTGAACCCGCGGCTGGCGATCGCCCAGGAGCTGGAGCGGATCGCCCTGAACGACGAGTACTTCGTCTCGCGCAAGCTCTACCCGAACGTCGACTTCTACTCGGGTCTCATCTACGAGGCGCTCAAGTTCCCGCCCGCGATGTTCACGGTCATGTTCGCCGTCCCCCGAACCGCGGGCTGGGTTGCCCAGTGGCAGGAGGGCGTGCTCGATCCCGAGCAGAAGATCACCCGGCCCAAGCAGATCTACACCGGGCTCCGCGGGCGCGACTACGCCGCCCTCGACGCCCGGTAGGCCGGCGGCGCCGGAACTGCCCACGAGAGCGAGCGCGGGATCCCGGACGCAGGGCCGGTTCGGGCCGTAATCTGGCAGGTGCGGGCCCTCGCCTGACGAGCCACGGCTTCCGTCTCGAGCCATGTGCCTCGCGACAGTGAGAAGGTGGTTTCGATGGTGGTTGGCGCATCCGTGTTCCCGTGGCTGCGGCGCTCCCGCGACCCATGGGGCGACGACCAGCCGATCCGTGCCGAACAGTTCAGCGACGAGGTGTTCGAGCGGCATGCGGTCAGCCTCGCCGACAGCCAGGTGGTGGTCCGCGACTCGAAACCGGTCGTCTCCCTGCTGCAGCGCGTGGAGGAGGACAACCGCGCCCTGATCGGCGCCTACGAGACTGTCATGGCGGCTATCGCGGACGGCCGCCCGATCACGCCTGCGGCCGAATGGCTGGTGGACAACTTCCACCAGGTGGAGGAGCACATCCGGCAGGTGCGCCAGGACCTCCCCCGGGGGTACTTCCGGCAGCTGCCGAAGCTCGGCCCCGGCTTCCTCGAGGGCCACCCACGCATCTTCGGGATCATGTGGGCGTACGTGGCCCACACGGACAGCAACTTCGACCCCGACCAGCTGGGCCGGTACATCCGCGCCCACGAGACGCGCAAGGCGCTCACGCTCGGCGAGCTCTGGGCCGTTCCCATCAACCTGCGGATACTGCTGATCGAGAACGTGCGCCGCGTCTCGGAGCAGGTGGTGGGCGGGACGGCGGAGCGGCGGGCCGCGGACCTGGTGGCGGACCGCCTCCTGGGTGTGGACGGATCCCCGCCCCAGGCCCTCGCCGACGTCATCCCGGACATGGGGACCTTCCGGCCGAGCCAGGCGTTCGCGGTCCAGCTCATTCGTCGTCTCACCGAGCAGCCCGCGGAGGAGGCGCTCGCCTGGCTGCACGGCCAGCTCCTCGCCGAGGGGCTCGACCCGGAGGAAGCGGTCCAGGAGGAGCACCAGGCCCAGGCGCGCGACACCCTGACGATGCGCAACATCTTCCGTTCACTGCGGCTGCTCTCCGACGCGAACTGGGAGGACTGGCTCGAGTCGGTCAGCCTGATCGAGCGAGAGCTCCGGACCAATCCCGGTTACGTGGGGCTGGACTTCATGACCCGCAACCACTACCGCTCGGCGATCGAGCGCCTCGCGCGCGGGGCTCGCCAGGACGAGATCGACGTCACCCGGGCGGCGCTCACGTTCGCCCGGAACGCCCCGGACGACCTCGGCCGCGACGTCGGGTACTGGCTCCTCGACGAGGGCCTGACGAAACTGGAGTACTCTCTCGGCTACCGCTCGCCGGCGCGCGAGCGCGTGGTGCGGGGGGTCCGCCGGGCGGGACTCCCGGGCTATGTCGCCGCGCTCACGCTCACGACCGCAGTGCTGCTCGGCCTTGGGCTCTGGCTCGTGACCTGGCTGTCCGGCGGCCTGCCGACAGGCTGGGTGGTGGCGCTCGGGCTGTTGGCCGCGGTCCCCGCCAACGACTTCGCGCTCGGCCTCGTGAACCAGCGCATCACCCGGATACTGCACGCCTCCCTCCTCCCCGCCCTGGAGTTGCGCGACGAAGTGCCGGAGGAATTGCGGACGCTCGTCGTCGTCCCCACCATGCTGACGTCGCCGGACGGGGTCGACGAGCTGCTCGAGAACCTCGAGGTCCACCACCTGGCCAACGACAACGGCGAGATCTACTTCGGCGCGGTGACGGACTGGGCCGACAGCCCCACCGAGCACCGCGACGACGACGACGCGCTGCTGCGGGCAGCCAGCGAGGGCGTCCGTGCCCTCAACCAGCGCTACGGGGACAGGTTCTTCCTGTTCCACCGCGCACGGCGGTACAACCCGGCCGAGGGCGTGTGGATGGGATGGGAGCGCAAACGCGGGAAGCTGGAGGAACTCAACCGCCTGCTGCGGGGCGGCAGCGACACGAGCTTCGTCGCCGTGGAGGGGCGCATGCCGGGCCCGTTCCGCTACATCGTCACCCTGGACTCCGACACCCTCCTCCCCCGCGCCGCGGCCAAGCGGCTGGTCGCCAAGATGGCCCACCCGCTCAATCGGGCCCGGTTCGACCCGAGCACCGGGCGCGTGACGCGCGGCTATTCGATCCTCCAGCCCCGGGTCACGCCGTCGCTCCCGCCCAAGGAGGACACCTCCGCCTTCCAGACCGTCTACTCCACGCAGCGCGGCCTCGACCCCTATGCCTTCGCCGTCTCCGACGTCTACCAGGACCTGTTCCAGGAGGGCTCGTTCGCAGGCAAGGGGATCTACGACATCGACGCCCTCACCCGCGCCCTCGAAGGCCGCATCCCCGAGAACTCGGTCCTCAGCCACGACCTGCTGGAGGGTAACTACTCCCGGTCCGGGCTCGTCACCGATATCGAGGTGGTCGAGGAACACCCCACCTCCTACGAGGTGGCCACGTCCCGGACCCACCGCTGGACGCGCGGCGACTGGCAGCTCCTGCCGTGGATCCTGTCCCGCCACGAGGGACTGAGCCCGCTCGCCCTATGGAAGATGGTGGACAACCTCCGCCGCTCCCTCTCCCCCGTGCTCCTCGTGGCGGGCCTGCTCGTTGCCGTCGCCGTCCTGCCCACGCCCGCGGCGCTGGCGTGGCTCCTCCTCACCGTGGCGCTGTTCCTGCTCCCGCCCGTGTTGCCGCTCGCGCCCGCCCTCCTGCTGCGGCGGGAGGGGATCACGAAGCGGAGCCAGGTCCGCGCCCTCATCGACGACGCCGGTCAGGCCCTCGCCCTGGGGGCGCTGAACTTCACGTTCCTCGCGCACCAGGCGTCCATGATGGTGGACGCAATCGCGCGGACGCTGTGGCGCATCGCCGTCTCACACCGCAACCTCCTGGAGTGGACCACGGCCGCCGCTGCCCAGAAGCAGGCCAAGGGCACCGTTCGTCGCTTCGTGCGCGTGATGGCCGGCGGCTTCGTCGCCCCGGTCGCCCTGGTGGCGATCGCCGCGGTGCGCGGGCCCGGCACCCTGGCGGTGGTGGCGCTCCCCGCCGTCGTCTGGCTGCTGGCCCCCGTCATCGCCCAGCGCGTCAGCCGGCACCATGACCGCATCGAGCTGGTGGCGTCCCCGGAGGAGCTCGACTACCTCCGGTCGATCGCTCGCCGCACGTGGAACTTCTTCGAGTCGTTCGTCACGGCGGAGGAGAACCACCTCCCCCCTGACAACGTCCAGGAGCAGCCGGAGTTGCGCGTCGCGCACCGGACCTCGCCCACCAACATCGGCCTCTACTTCCTCACCACGGTCAGCGCGCGCGACTTCGGGTGGATCGGCCTGGCCGACGCCGTCGAACGGCTCGAGGCGACCATGCGCACGGTCTCCGTCCTGGAGCACGACCACGGCCACCTCCTGAACTGGTACGACACCAGGACGCTTGAACCCCTCCCCCCGCGCTACGTCTCGAGCGTGGACAGCGGGAACCTGGCGGGGCACCTGATCGCGCTCGCCAACGCCTGCGCGGAGTGGGCCGCGGACCCCGCGGTTGGCGCCGATCGCAGCGGCGGCATCGCCGACGGCGTCGCCCTGATCCGCCAGTCACTCGCCGAACTTCCGGCGGATCGCGCCGCCGACCGGCGTGCCACGCTCATCACGCGCCTCGGCCTCGTGGACGACGCCGTCGCGAAGCTCGCGCGGGCCGAGGACGCGGCAGGTGCGCTCATCGCCGTCGAGGCCGCACTCGCGCGCCTCGCCGAGGCCGTCCCGCCCTCGGTCGAGGTCGCCGTCTGGGTGGAGGCCACCCGCCGCTCCGTCGCCTCGCTCCAGCGGGACGCCGCGCTGACGCCGGACCAGCTGCATTCCATCCTGGAACGCCTCGCCTGGGTGGAGACGCAGGCCCGGCACGAGTTCCACTCGACGGACTTCCGCCACCTGGTGGACAGGCGACGCGAGCTTCTCTCGGTCGGGTTCCGGGTGGACGAGGGGAAGCTCGACGAGAGCTGCTACGACCTGCTCGCCTCCGAGTGCCGGCTGGGCAGCTATGTGGCGATCGCCAAGGACGACATCCGCACGCGGCACTGGTTCCGGCTCGGTCGGTCGGTCACGGCGGCGGGGGGCGGCGCTGCCCTGCTCTCGTGGTCCGGGTCGATGTTCGAGTACCTCATGCCACCACTCGTGATGCGCACACCGGCCACCGGCCTGCTGAGCAGCACCGAGAGGCGCGTGGTGCGGCGGCAGATCAAGTACGGCCGGGATCGCGGGGTCCCGTGGGGCGTCTCCGAATCCGGCTACAGCGCGCGGGACGCTTCCCAGACCTACCTGTACTCCCCCTTCGGGGTGCCCGGCCTCGGCATCGTCCGCGGCCTGGCCGACAACCTCGTCATCGCACCGTACGCGACCGGGCTCGCCGCGATGGTGGCGCCCCACGAGGCGGCGGACAACTACGAACGGCTGGCGAGCCTCGGCGCGCGGGGGCGTTTCGGCTTCTACGAGGCCGTCGACTTCACCCGCGCCCGCCTGCGCCGGGACGAGGAATACGCGATCGTCCGCAGCTTCATGGCCCACCACCAGGGCATGACGATCGTTGCCATCCACAACGTGGTCCACGACGGCCTGATGCGCGAGCGCTTCCACTCCGAGCCCATCGTGCGGTCCGCGGAGCTCCTCCTCCAGGAGCGCGCCCCGCGGGACGTCCCGGTCACCCACGCCCGCAGCGAGGAACGGGAGCCCGCCCGCGTGGTGCGCGCCGTCATCCCGGCGTCGGAGCGTGCACTGACGGGGTCCTCCGCCACCGCGCCGGGCCTGCACCTCATGTCCAACGGCAGGCTGAGCCTGAGCCTCACCCCCGCGGGGGGCGGCCAGCTGCGCTGGAAGGGCCTCGCCATCACCCGCTGGCACCCCGACCTCACCACGGGGATCACCGGCGACTACATCTACCTGCGTGAGGACAAGACCAACCGCGTCTGGTCCGCCGCGGCGGAGCCGGTGCGGGACACCCCGGACTCCTACGAGGTGTTCTTCTCGGAGGACCGGGCGCGGTACGCACGATGGGACGGCAGCCTGCGCACCTCGATCGAGCACCACCTGTCCCCGGAGTCGGACGCGGTGGTCCGCAAGGTCTCGGTGCGCAACGCCAGCAAGTTCCACCGCCGGATCACCGTCACCTCGTACGCCGAGCTGGTCCTCGCCCCGATCCGCGACGACGACGCCCACCCGGCCTTCTCGAAGCTGTTCGTGCACACCGAGTACCTGCCCGAGTCCGCGACCATCGTCGCGACACGGCGCCGGCGCTCCCCCGCCGACCCGGAGGTGTGGGCCGCCCACTTCCTCATGGCCGGGCCCGACCCGGACGCGGACTCCGGCGCGGCCGCCGCGGGCGGTACGGTCGGGGACCCGGTCCCCGAGACGGACCGGCTTGCGTTCCTCGGCCGCAACCGGACCACGCGCGCACCCCACCAACTGGACGCCGGCGCGTGGGCCACCGGGAGCACCGGCCACGTCCTGGACCCGGTGTTCTCCCTCAGCCAGGCGATCGACGTCCCGCCCGACGACAAGGTGACCCTCTTCTTCTGGACCGTGGTCGCCGCCACCCGGGAGGAGGTCCTCCAGCTCGTCGACCGGCACCGGGCCGCCGGCGCCCATGACCGCGTCACAGAGCTGAGCTGGACGCAGAGCCAGATCCAGCTGCGCCACCTCGGGATCACCCCCGACGAGGCCGGGCACTTCCAGAACCTCGCGGGGCACGTCATGTTCCCCGAGCGCTCCATGCGCGCCGGCGAGCGCACGCTGCTGGACGCGGGTCCCCAGTCGGCCCTCTGGCCGCTCGGCATCTCGGGCGACCTCCCCCTCCTCGTCGTCCGCATCGACGACGCCGCCGACATCGACCTGGTCCGCGAGGTGGTGCGAGCCTTCGAGTTCTGGCGGCTCAAGCGGTTCGCGGTCGACGTCGTGTTGCTCAACGAGCGGTCCACCTCGTACGTCGAGGACCTCCAGCTGTCACTTGGTGCGCTCGCGGGCAACATCCGCGCCCGCACGGGTGCGCCCGACTCGAACGGGCGGATCTTCGTCGTGCGGCGGGACCAGACCGACCCGCGCGCGCTCAACGCGCTGGTGGCCGCGGCCGCGGTGGTCCTCGTGGCGCGCCGGGGCAGCCTCGCGAAGCAACTGGCCCGACCGAGGCCGGCCGGCCTGCCCGCGACGATCCGGCAGCTCAGACCCCCGCGGGAGATCTCCACCATGTCCACCGCCGCCGCGCGCCTCCAGATGTCGAACGGGACCGGCGGCTTCTCGGCGGACGGCCGCGAATATGTGACCGTGCTCGAGGGCAGCCACTCCACCCCCGGCCCCTGGACGAACGTGGTGGCCAACGAGCACTTCGGGTTCCATGCGACCGCGGAGGGCGCCGGCTACACGTGGTGGCGCAACAGCCGGGACAACCAGCTCACCCCGTGGCGCAACGACCCGGTTTCCACCCCCGTGTCGGAGGTGATCTACGTGCGCGACAACGCGACCGGGCGGGTGGCCTGCCCCACGGCGTCGCCGGTCGCGGGCGGCAACCACACCGCCCGGCACGGCTTCGGCTATACGAGCTACACGCACGACATGGAGGGCGTCGAACTCGACGAGACCGTCTTCGTCGCCCCCGCGGACCCGGTGAAGCTCTCGCTGCTGACGCTCACCAACCGGACCGGCGAGCGTCGATCCCTGACCGTGACGGCGTACGCCGAGCTGGTCCTCGGGATGGACCGGACGCTGACCTCGCGCCACATCCTCACCGACCTCGACGCGGCCACCCACGCGCTCCTGGCGCGCAACCCGTGGAACACCGAGCACCCGGACCAGGTGGTCTTCATGGACCTCGCCGGCACCCAGGAGTCGTGGACCGCGGACCGCCGCGAGTTCCTCGGCCTGCACGGCACCGCGGAACTGCCGCAGGCCGTGTACACCGGCCACATGCTCTCGGGCGCCGTCGGCGCGGGCCTCGACCCGTGCGCCGCCCTCCAGCGGCGTCTCGTGCTCGAGCCGGGCGAGAGCGCCCGGGTGCTCGTGCTGCTGGGCGCGGGCCACGACGTCGCCGAGGTCCGCGAGCTCGTGACCCGCTACCGGGAGGCGGACCCGCTCCAGGTGCTCGCCGACGTCCACCGGCTCTGGGACCGGCCCCTGACCGCCGTGCAGGTGACCACCCCGTCGAGCGCGTTCGACGTGATGATGAACGGCTGGCTGCTCTACCAGACGCTGGCCTGCCGCATGCTGGCGCGGTCGGGGTACTACCAGGCTTCCGGCGCGTACGGCTTCCGGGACCAGCTGCAGGACTCGATGGCCGTGGTGCTCGCGGAGCCGGCCCTCGCCCGCGGGCACGTGCTGCGGGCGGGCGGGCGGCAGTTCCCCGAGGGTGACGTCCAGCACTGGTGGTTGCCGGCCACCGGCGCCGGCGTGCGCGGCCGCATCAGCGACGACGTCGTCTGGCTGGCCCACGCCGTCTGCCGGTACGTGGAGGTGACCGGCGACGTCGCGATCCTCGACGAGCAGGTCCCGTTCATCGTGGGCGCCGTGCTCGCCGACGACGAGCACGAGCGGTTCTTCCAGCCGGGAGCCTCCGCCGAGTCCGCCACGCTCTACGACCACTGCGTGCTCGCCCTGGAGCGCGCCTTCCGCTACGGCCGCCACGGGCTGCCGCTGATGGGCACCGGCGACTGGAACGACGGCATGAACCGCGTGGGAGCGGGCGGCGAGGGCGAGAGCGTCTGGCTGGGCTGGTTCCTCCACGCCACGCTGACCGATTTCGCCGCGCTCGCCCGCGCCCGTGGCGACGCCGCGTTCTCCGCCCGCTGCGCCCAGGAGCAGGAGCCCCTGGTGGCAGCACTGGAGGAGCACGGCTGGGACGGCGCGTGGTACCGGCGCGGGTACTTCGACGACGGCACCCCGCTGGGGTCCTCCTCGCGGGCCGAGTGCCGCATCGACGGAATCGCGCAGAGCTGGGCGGTGCTCTCGGGCGCGGCCGACCCGGAGCGCGCGGCGCAGGCCATGGACCAGCTGGAGGAGCAGCTCGTCATGGAGCGTGAGGGCATCGTCCGCCTGTTCACGCCCCCGTTCGACGTCACCGAGCCCGACCCCGGCTACATCAGGGCCTACCCACCGGGCGTGCGGGAGAACGGCGGGCAATACACCCACGGGGCGCTGTGGTCCGTGTTCGCGTGGGCTGCGCTCGGCCGGGAGGACCGCGCCGCCGCCACCTTCGAGCTCATCAACCCGGTCAACCACGCCCTCACGCCCCGGGCGGCGGCGACGTACAGGGTGGAGCCCTACGTCGTCGCGGCGGACGTGTACTCGGTGGAGCCGCACGTCGGGCGCGGGGGCTGGACCTGGTACACCGGGTCGGCGGGATGGATGTACCGCGCCGGCCTGGAGGCGATCCTCGGGGTCCGGCGCCACGGCGCGAGCCTCGGGTTCGAGCCGTGCCTGCCCCCGGAGTGGCGGCACGCGAGTGTCCGGTACCGGGTCGGCGGGACCACCTGGGACATCGCCTTCAACGCGGATTGTGAGGCGCCGCGGCGGGTTGCGCGCGTCGTCGTCGACGGCGTCGAGGCGCCGGACGGGCGCGTCCCCCTCGACGACGACGGCGGCACGCACCGCGTGGAGGTCGAGATGGCGAGGCGGCCGGGTGCCGAGTGACGGCGGGACATGAGCGAGGATCCGGGGATCGTCCGGGTTTACGGGACGGACCGCATCTTCCACCGCGACAAGATCCTCGCGGTGCTCCTGATCCCCCTCGCGATGTCGCTGATGGCGGTCTCGTCCATCAACGTCGCCCTCCCCACCATCGAGACGGGGCTCGGCGCCACGGCGTCGGACATCCAGTGGGTGCTGGCCGGCTACGCGCTCACCTTCGGGGTGTTCCTCATCCCCTGGGGTCGGGCGGGCGACGTGCTGGGGCATGGCAGCGTCTTCGTGGCCGGCGTCGCCGTGTTCACGTTCGCCTCCCTGGCGTGCGGGCTCGCGGCCACACCATTCCAGCTCAACGCCGCGCGCTTCGTGCAGGGCCTGGGCGCCGGTATGTTCAACCCCCAGACGATGGGGATGATCCAGCAGTACTTCCGGGGCCTCGCCCGGGCGAAGGCGTTCGCGCTGTTCGGCATGGTGGTCAGTGTCTCGGTGGCGATCGGCCCGGTGCTCGCGGGCGCGATCATCGAGTCCATCGGGCCCCAGAACGGGTGGCGGGCGACCTTCTTCCTGAACTTCCCCCTCGGCCTCGTCGGGATCCTCCTCGCGCTCCGCTGGTTCCCCTTCGGCAGCGAGCGTGGTCGCGCCCTCCGGAAGCGCGAGCGGGCGGCCGCGCGCGCTCGCGGTGAGGCGCTGACGGTGGAGAGGGCACGCGTGGACCTCGACCCCCTGGGCGCCGTGCTGGTCGCGCTTGCCGTACTCGCCGTCATGTGGCCGTTCATGTCCAAGTCCGGCGGGCTCACGTGGGGGTTCATTCCCGCCGGGCTGCTGCTCCTTCTCGGGTGGGTCCGGTGGGAGAAGCAGTACGCGGCGTCCGGCCGTGAGCCGATGGTGGACCTCAAGCTGTTCGGGTACCCGTCCTTCACCAACGGCACGGCCATCGCCGGCACCATGTTCCTCGGCGCCACCTCGATGTTCGCCGTCCTCGCGATCTACCTCCAGTCCGGCCTCGGCGTGAACGCGCTCCTGACCGGCCTCGTCATGCTCCCCAACGCCATCACGTCGACGTATTCGTCGTGGTGGGCCGGGCGGCACGCGCTCACCCAGGGGCGGAAACTCATCGTGCTGGCGCTCGCCGCGATGGTCGCGGGTACCCTGCTGAGCATCCTGGTCGTCCACCTCGTGGCGAACCAGGGCTGGAGCTTCTGGTGGTTGGGTGTCACGGTCACCGTTATCGGCTGGGGCATGGGCACGATGGGTGCCTGCAACCAGACCCTCAGCCTCGAGGACATCCCGTCCCACTATGGCGGCACGGCCGGCGGCGTCAAGCAGACGGCGGAGCGCATCGGTACGGCGATCGGCACCGCGATGGTCACGGCCGTGTTCTTCAGCGTGGCCGCCAGCTCCGACTGGGCCACGGGCTTCATGTGGTCGTACGTTGTGATTGCCGGGCTCATCGGCCTGGCCCTCCTCCTCGCGGTGTACGACCAACGCGCGGCGAAGAGGGGCACGTGGCGCGCCACGCACCCGCGCATCGACGAATGAGAGGCATCCCATGGGCAACCGAATGACCGAGGTCGCCGAGAGCGCCGCCCACATGGGCCTGTTCGCGGCCCTCCCCGTGACCGCCGAGGCGACGACGTCGCGCGTGGTGGTGAACAACCCCCTGCTGCGGGTGGTGGTGTTCGCCTTCGACACCGGTGAACTGCTGACCGACCACTCCTCCCCGCGCGCCGTCGTCGTGCAGCTCATCGACGGCGCGATCCGGTTCACCAGCGGCGGCACGGAGCACACGATGGCGCCCGGGGACGTCATCTACCTCGCGCCCGGCGAGACGCACTCGCTGGTCGCCGACGCGCCGAGCCACCTGAGCCTCGTCATGGTGGACCAGCAGGGATGAGTCGGCTTGCCGCGAAGCGGCTCCGCACGCGGCAGGAGTCGCGGTTGCGGCTGGCGGCAGCGGCACAGTCCACGCCACGCCCCGGGGTCTCCGACGAGTGGCGCCCCGCAGCCCTCGACCTGGCCGCCGAGGTTGGCTCCGCCCTCCTGTCGAACGGCGCCGCCGCCTCCGAGATCGTGGACCTCGTGCTGGACATCTGCATGGTCGCGGGACTGGTGGACGTGAGCGTCGTCGTGACCTACGACCAGGTGATCGTCTCCCTCGAGGCGGAGGAGTCTTTCGGGACGATCCACTCCCGAGTTGCCCCGGTGCGCAATCGCACCTTCAACTTCGGCACGTACACGGCCACCGTGGAGCTCGCGCAGCGACGCTGGCCGGGTTTCTTCATCCAGATGTTCGTCGGTGCCATCGCGGTCCTCGTGGCCAGCGTCGGTCTCATCGTGAACCCCGGCATGAATGCCTATGCGGTGGTCGTGGCCGTCATGATCGCGCTTCTGCATGGGCTCATGGACACGACCACGCAGGCCGGCGTCAACGGACTGTCGACGGCGCTCGGCATCGCAGTCGGACTCGCCACCGGCGTCACCCTGGGGGGCCACATCGTGACCGTGGTCACAGGGCCATGGCGCACCCAGGACGACCGCATGTACACCCCCCACTTCTCCGAGCCGGTGGCGACCCTTCGCGAGCGCAATGCGCTTGACCGTTCCCCGCGCGTGTTCTCCGTGAGGCAACCGAGGGGCGGGCGACGCCGCCTGAGCGGTGGAGGAGGAGGAGGAGGAGCGAAGAAGCACCGCTGAGGTGTGTCCGTTGTGGGGTCAGGGCGGGCCGGCGCTCACTACGATTGGGGCACCTGCGCGACCCATGAAGGACGGACGACCCATGGATTTCCCCACCATCCCCGACCTGGATGCCATCCCCACGGGGGACATGCCCGGTGACAAGGTCCAGATCACCGACCAACACCTGGAGAAGGCGCACGCCATCCTCCCGAGGCTGTGGGCACTCCTGCAGCCGATCCTGGACGGGGGGCGGCGCGCCGTCGTCGCGGTCCACGGTGGCTCCGGAGTCGGGAAGTCGGAGATCGGCTCCCTGCTCGCGTACTACCTGAATGAGCGCGGGGTCGGCACGTACGTCCTCTCCGGGGACAACTACCCCCGCCGAATCCCCCGCATGAACGACGCCGAGAGACTGCGTACCTTCCGGACCGGCGGGGTCCAGGGTCTGGTGACCGCCGGGACCTACGACGAGGCGATTCGCAGCGCACTGGCGGGCCTGCAGGACCAGGACCAGGACGCGGCCCCCGCGCAGGTGAAGGACCACCCGTGGCTCGCCACCTACCAGAAGGCGGGTCGGAGGGCGCTCACCTTCTACCTCGGCACCCCCAACGAGATCGACTTCGCCGAGGTCAACCGCATCCTCGCCGACTTCAAGGCCGGGGCGGACCGGTTGCTCCTGAAGCGCATGGGACGGACGGAGGCCGAGCTCTGGTACGAGTCCGTCGACATGGTGGGAACCCGGGTAATCGTCGTCGAGTGGACGCACGGCAACAACGACAACGTGGCTGGTGTCGACATCCCCATCCTGCTCAACAGCACACCGGAGGAGACGCTCGCGCACCGGCGGTCGCGAAACCGGGACGGCGCCACCGACAGCCCGTTCACCACGATGGTGCTCGAACTCGAGCAGGCCCTGCTGCACTCGCAGTCCAACAAGGCGAGGATCATCGTCTCCAAGTCCGGGGAGCTCCTCGACCACGACGGCTACCTGAAGCAGATGGGCAAGGACCTCGCCAACCCCGGTCCGATGCTGAACGTCTACCCCGACAGCATCGGCGGCTCGTTGAAGGACCTCGTGGCCTTCCTCCGGGTGCCGGCACTGAAGGACGCCTTCCAGTCCGCCTACCTGTTGCCGAGCATCTTCAACACGGACCTGGACCGGGGCTTCTCCGTGATCGATTACACCCTGAGTGACCTCTTCGCCACGGAGGCGGACCTCGAGGCATTTGCGGATCTCGGTATCGACCTCAAGTTCGACTTCATCCTGAACCACGCCTCGGTGCTGTCCCCCCAGTTCCAGGACATCCTCCGGCACGGGGAGAAGTCCGCGTTCACGGACTTCTTCATCGACTGGAACAAGTTCTGGGAGGGCCACGGCGAGCTGACGCCCGACGGGTACATCCAGCCCGATGAGGACCTCATCAAGGACATGTTCTTCCGGAAGCCAGGGCTCCCCATCCTGATGGTCAGGTTGCCCGACGGCACCGAGAAGCCCTACTGGAACACCTTCTACCAGGAGGTCCGGTACGGCACCGTGGACCCGCAGGACCTGATGGCGGCGGCGGGGCTCCAGTACGGCTCCGCCGACGTGCTGGCCGGGAGGATCAATGCCGCCCTCGCCGCCGGGACGACGCCGGGGGACGTGGACTTCGGGGGCTTCGAGGACCAGCGCGACGCCGTCGTCGACCTCCTCGAATCACGGCGCCGTTACCTGGGCCAGATGGACCTGAACATCAAGTCCCCGCTGGTGTGGGACTTCTACGAGGACACCCTGGACAGGCTGGCGGGTTACGGGGCGGAGATCGTCCGGCTGGACGCCTTCGCGTACGCCCCGAAGGAGCCGGGGGCGAAGAACTTCCTCAACGACCCGGGGACCTGGGACCTGCTGGACCGGGTGAAGGGACTCGCGGACCACCGCGGCCTGAAGCTCCTGCCCGAGATCCACTCGACCTACGAAGAGGGCATCCACGAGACCCTCTCGGCCAAGGGCTTCATGACCTACGACTTCTTCCTGCCGGGACTCCTCATCGACGCGTTCGAACGGAACAATGCGACAACGCTGGTGCGGTGGATCGGGGACATCCTGTCCAAGGGCATCCGGACCGTCAACATGCTGGGGTGTCACGACGGCATCCCCCTGCTGGACCTGAAGGGCCTCCTGGGCGAGGACGAGATCGATGCCCTCATCGAGACCCTGAAGTCGCGGGGCGGCTACGTCAAGGATCTCCACGGCCAGAAGAAGATGTACTACCAGGTGAACGCCACCTACTACAGCGCCCTGGGAGAGGACGACCGGAAGCTCCTGCTCGCCCGGGCCATCCAGATGTTCATGCCGGGGAAGCCCCAGGTCTGGTACCTCGACCTCTTCGCCGGCAAGAACAACCACGCGGCCGTCGAGAAGGCCGGTTCGGGCGGCCACAAGGAGATCAACCGCACGAACCTGTCCATGGCGGACGTGGCGGAGGGTCTGGAGCGGCCCGTGGTCCAGCAGCAGCTCGACCTGCTGCGGTTCCGGAACACCTGCCCCGCGTTCGGTTTCGACGCCACCTGCGAGGTGGGCGACACCCCGGCGGACCGGCTCACGCTCATCTGGCGCAACAAGGGGCACGAGGCCACCCTCGAGGCGGACCTGACCGCGTGCACCTTCACGATCGGCGCCATCGACGAGACCGGGCAGGAGACCTTCGGCTTCGCGCAGTGAGTTCGCGTCGGCGGTTGGTGATGCTTCGAGCCGATGGTGAGGTGTATAGCCCTCACCGCCGGTTCGAACCCTCTCCCTCGGCGGTTGGTTAGCCTTTGAGCAGGGGACGGGTTCGGTGCGAACCCCGACGACGCCGCGGACCAGCCGACTTCCATGATGACGCGCATGCTCGATCCCCAGCCCCCCAAGACCGAGGACTTCCGTCGGTGCCGTCGTACTTCGTGAAGTAGGGGTCTTGCGGCGGCAGTCGTGAGGGACTAACGTACAACCTTATGGTTGTAGATGTGCTGGCCGACCCGCTCGACGCCGTCTTCCACGCGTTGGCGGATCCCACCCGGCGGGACATCGTCCGGCGGACCGTCGCCGCCGAGTCCTCGGTCTCGGGACTTGCCCGCGCCTACCCGATCAGTTTCGCGGCGGTGCAGAAGCATGTGGCGGTCCTGGAGCAGGCCGGGCTCGTCACGAAGCGCCGGCACGGCCGGGAGCAGCTGGTCAGCGCGCGGGTCGACTCCCTGCACGCGGCCGGGGTCGCTCTCGACCAACTCGCGGACGTCTGGCGGCAGCGGATCGACCGCATCGACGCCATCCTCACCGACACCGAAGGGGAACCGACATGACCGTCACCCGTGTCACCACCGACCCACCAGCCGGGACACTCACCCTCACCGCCACGTTCGCCGCGCCTGTCGAGCGCGTGTGGCAGGTGTGGGCCGATCCCCGCCAGCTCGAACGCTGGTGGGGGCCGCCGACGTACCCTGCCACCGTCGTCGAGCACGACCTGACGCCCGGGGGCCACGTCACGTACTTCATGACCGGCCCGGAGGGCGAGCGGTTCCACGGGTGGTGGCGCGTCCTCGAGGTCGACCCGCCCCGCGGCCTGCGCCTCGAGGACGGGTTCGGCGAGAGCCCCGACGACGCCGCGGACCTGCCGACGTCGAGAATGACGCTCACGCTCGATCCCCAGCCCGACGGCGGCACCCTCATGACCCTCGTCGGCGCCTTCGACTCCCCCGAGGCGTTCGCACAAGTCATGGCCATGGGCATGGAGGAGGGCCTGACGCTCGCCGCCGGCCAGATCGACGAACTCCTGAGCTAGCGCAACGCGGCTGG
>Ga0209747_1000892_pt1 | contig 16185 bp, 11 predicted proteins | sample BarGraNGADG00311_FD_184498 | JGI IMG/M metagenome (GOLD analysis project Ga0209747, IMG submission 184498) | Arctic peat soil microbial communities from Barrow, Alaska - Barrow Graham LP Ref core NGADG0011-311 (SPAdes) (version 2) | ecosystem: Environmental > Terrestrial > Soil > Wetlands > Peat... | reverse complement strand
GGGGTCCAAACGTTAATAGATATCCCATTGACCTATTTTAATAAGACGTCTATTTGATGAGGTGGACCTTTCACCCGTGGAAAAAGCTTTGCTCCTTCTCTCGTGGGGGAAGGTTGGGAAGGGGGGTGAAAAGCTGAAAAATCAACATGTTCCCCTACTGGCCGGCAGGCAGGCTTTTGGGATTTAGGGCAAAAACATGTTGATATTTAAATCTGTCAAAATAGAATTAAAAAGAGATTTTTTGTAATATTGAAAATCAATAATTGACATATTATGACGAGTCAGATAAAGCAAATTGCTGAAAGAATAAAAGAGATTCGCGAAATATCAGGTATTTCTGCTGAAACTCTCGCCCTGAAACTTGGAATTCCAAATGATACTTATCTAAAGTACGAAAGTGGTAATTCCGATATACCCGTCGGAATAATCTTTGAGATCTCCGAATTATTCAATGTTGAACTTTCTGTAATGCTTGGAGGAGATAACCCAAAACTTCGTATTTACGGTGTCGTTCGGAATGGAAAAGGACTAAAGCTTGAGCGCAGAAAACAATATAAATATGAGAGTCTTGCTTATAATTTTATTCACAAGAATTCCGAGCCATTCATGGTTACGATAGATCCACAACCGGCCGATGCTACAACTGAATTCAATTCTCATCCCGGACAGGAGTTTAATTATGTAATAAAAGGTACCATGATGATAATTATCGACGGACATGAAATTATTCTCTCTGAAGGCGATTCGATCTATTTTAATTCAGGTTACAAACATGCAATGAAGGCATTAAATGACCAACAGGTGAAATTCCTGGCAATTGTTTTATAAAGACCATATGAATATCAGAAATTATGCTTGCAAAATATTTAAAACAAACTGAATTTTCCTCATACGAGGACTTCAAAGAAAACTTTGAGATAATAATACCTGAAAACTTCAACTTTGCATATGATGTTGTTGATGAAATAGCAAATAATACGCCTGACAAAATTGCAATGGTTTGGTGCGATGACAAAGGTAGTGAAGCCACTTTTACATTCGGCCAGATGAAATATTTCAGTGATAAAGCTGCCAATTTCTTTAAATCGGTTGGAATCAGAAAAGGCGACCCGGTAATGCTTATTCTGAAGAGACATTATGAATTCTGGTTTTGTACCCTCGCCTTAAATAAAATTGGAGCTATCACTATTCCTGCTACTCATTTACTTTCGACAAAAGATATTGTTTACAGAAATAATGCCGCAGATATCAAAATGATCGTTTGCATCCCCGACCTTCTTGTTATTCAGCACATTGAAGAATCTGAAACCAAATCTCCAACATTGAAGCATAAAGTTTTAATAGGAGAAACAAGAGAGGGCTGGTTGAATTTTACCGACGGAATTGAAAAGAGTTCCGAAAAATTTGTCAGACCGGTTTTAAATAAGGCGACTTTGAATAGTGATATAATGCTTCTCTATTTTACTTCAGGAACAACGGGAATGCCTAAAATGGTGAATCACGATTATATTTATCCTTTGGGACATATTCTTACAGCAAAATACTGGCAGAAAGTTGAAGATAATGGCCTTCATTTTACAGTTGCCGATACCGGATGGGCTAAATCAGCCTGGGGCAAAATATATGGCCAGTGGTTGTCAGGCAGTGCAGTAATGACTTACAATTACGATAAATTTGTTCCTAAAAATTTAATGGAAGTAATTGAAAAATATAAAGTTGTTACCTTTTGTGCCCCTCCTACCATATACAGGTTTCTCATAAAGGAAGATCTCACAAAATTCGATCTTAGCCATCTTAAGTACTGTGTTGTTGCCGGGGAACCGTTAAATCCGGAAGTCTATAAACAATTCTACGATCAGACCGGAATAAAACTTATGGAAGGGTACGGTCAGACTGAATGCACCGTAGCGGTAGCAACTTATCCCTGGCTGGATCCTAAACCCGGATCAATGGGAAAACCTTCACCTGGCTATGATATTGAGATTGTTGATGAAAATGGAAATACATGTGAAGTTGGAAATGAGGGAGAGATAGTAATACATACTGTTAAAAGTAAACCGGTGGGAATGTTTAACGGATATTATCGCGACGATCAATTAACCCAAAGGGTATGGTCAAAGGGGATTTATAAAACCGGCGATATGGCCTGGTTCGACGAAGATGGATACTTCTGGTTTGTCGGAAGAGCTGATGATGTTATTAAAAGTTCGGGATACAGGATCGGCCCCTTCGAAGTAGAAAGCGCTTTAATGGAACATCCTGCGGTTCTTGAATGTGCTATAACAGCTGTACCTGATCCAGATAGAGGACAGATAGTGAAGGCTACAATTGTTATATCGAAGAATTATTATCCCAGTGATGAACTGGCTAAAGAACTGCAGGAGCATGTCAAAAAAGTTACTGCTCCTTATAAATATCCAAGGATAGTTGAATTCGTAACTGAATTACCAAAAACGATCAGCGGAAAAATCAGAAGGGTTGAAATACGGGAGGAGAAAAAGAAGCATTAGCGCCTCCCGTTTCTTCTGTCAGGTATCTGTGTTTTCTGAGAAACTGACCTTGGCCGGTTATGATTTCCCCTTTGCTGCTTGGGCGCTTTCACCGGATTATTGTCTATCAGGGGAAAAGGATGATCTTCAACAACAGTAATTTTTTTGGTAATGAGTTTTTCTATATCTCTCAAATATTCCTTTTCTTCCGCATCACAAAAAGAAATTGCTGTGCCATTCGCTCCTGCCCTACCGGTACGACCAATTCTGTGGACATACGTTTCTGAGATATTTGGAATCTCATAATTAATAACATATTCAAGGTCATCAACATCAATTCCACGGGCTGCAATATCTGTCGCCACCAATACACGGGTTGTCTGAGCTTTAAAACTTGATAATGCCCGCTGACGCGCATTTTGTGCTTTATTGCCATGAATAGCTTCAGCAGTGATGTTTTTCTTATTCAACACCTTTACAACTTTATCAGCACCAAATTTAGTACGTGTAAATACAAGTGCAGTTTTAATCTTATCATCCTTTAACAGGTCAAGCAGAAGAGCATTCTTATTACCTTTATCGATGAAATAAACAAACTGATTTACAATATCAACTGTTGAAGCTGAAGGTGTGACTTCAACTTTTACAGGCTTATAAACGATCGAACCTGCTAATTTTACGATCTCAGGTGGCATAGTAGCTGAGAAAAAGAGCGATTGTCTCTTCTGTGGCAAGGCCGCAATAATCCTTTTTACATCGTGAATAAAACCCATATCGAGCATCCTGTCAGCTTCATCAAGTACAAAGATCTCCACATCTTTCAATGATATATATCCCTGATTCATAAGGTCGAGCAGCCTGCCGGGTGTTGCAACGAGAATATCAACACCTCTTCTTAAAATTGTAGTCTGCGGATTCTGATTCACCCCACCAAACACAACAGTACAGTTTAAACCGGTATGCCGTCCATAGGCGTTAAAACTCTCTTCGATTTGTATTGCCAGTTCCCTGGTAGGTGTAACAATCAGACTTCTTATCTTTCTTTTCTTATCAAACGACTTGTTATTGCTTAAAAGTTGTAGTATTGGTACTGCAAAGGCAGCTGTTTTTCCTGTTCCGGTTTGAGCACATCCTATCAGATCAATTCCTTTAAGGACAATTGGAATAGCCTGTACCTGTATCGGTGTTGGTATTGTATAACCCTCTTCTTTTAAAGATTTAAGTATTGGTTCAATAATGTTCAATGATTCAAAATGCATTTATAAATTTTTTAGTGAAAAAAGTCCGGCTGACACATTTTATACCGGATTAATTTTCGGCAAAGGTAGTCTTTATAACCGAGGTTTCTAATTGTTGTTATAAGATGCTGATGATGAAGACGGAAGACGGAAGACGGAAGACGGAAGACTGAATACGGTAATCGGTAATCGGTAATCAGTAATCAGTAATCGGTAAATGTTGCTTGTTGCTCGTTGAAAACCAGCCTAACCAGCAACCAGAAACCAGCAACTGCTTTAAACAAAAAAGAGTTCTTCCGTGTGTCGTGTGTCGTGCATCGTGAGTCGACTTTACCGATTACCGATTACTGATTACCGGTTACAGATACTATAAGTGCTTATTCTCCTGAATCTTTCTTGTAACTTTCACAACAAGAGCTCTCGGGAAAAACCTGGCAGAAGCTGCCATAATTGTGTTTTTGAATCCATGAATTGTAACTGTCTTTCCCTTCATCATAGCCCTGTAACCGAATTCTGCGACTTCAGCAGGTGATGATTTCTTTCTCTCTTTAAGCAGTTTTTCATCTCCCATTACTACAGCATGAAAGCCTGTTTCGGTAGAACCGGGGCAGAGAGCTGTAACAGTAATTCCTTTGTCTCTTACTTCTTCGCAAATAGCTTCAGAAAAACTAAGAACGAAGGCCTTTGTTGCAAAATAGACCGACATTGTAGGGCCAGGCTGAAATGCTGCTGTTGAGGCCACATTCATTATTTTACCACCACCCTGTTTTATCATATCAGGTAAAAACAACCGTGTAAGATGAGTCAATGCCATGATATTAAGATTTATCATTTTCTCCTGTTTTGTCCACGCACTCTCAGCAAACAGACCAAAATCACCGAAACCTGCATTGTTTATCAGGTAATTAATTGAAATAGTTTTTAGTTTAAGCTCATTATAAACCTCATCAATAGCATCCGGCAAAGTCAGATCTTTTTCAATAGTATAAACCTTAATTTTAAATTTTTCTTCAAGACCTTTTTTCAGTTCCTCTAATTTAACCTTATCAAGCGCCACAAGGACAAGATTATCACCGTTCTTAGCATGTACTTTCGCCAGCTCATATCCTATTCCACTCGATGATCCTGTAATTAATGCAGTTTTACTCATATTGAATTCAGATATCTGATTTAACCGGCCTAAAAATACTTAATAAATACAACATGTTATAATGCCGAAAGTTCAAGAGGTATATATAAAGGCGCAAAGGCACAATGGCTCAATGGTTTAAAGACTTAGAGCGGTAAAGGGGTGTAAAAGGAAAGCGAATCCTCACTTTTGTAAGAATTCGCTTTGAGATCTTATCTTCTAATTCCTTCTATCTGGCTTAGAGGGCTCTGCCTCTCTCGATGGTTTGCTCGGTTTTGCCGGTTGTACTGATTTTGTTTCAGTTCTGGGTTTTCGGCTCGAAGTGTTTGTAGCCGGGGGAGCTGATTTCTGTGCTTTCTGTTGTGAAACTGATCTCTCAGGCTGATTTGAATTTGAACGCTGAATTGTTCTTGTTTCAGGTACGGATGCCGGTGCCGGTCTTGATTCGGACTTGTTTGTAGCGCTGGCAGGAACACTTCGGGTATTACCTGTGTTTTGCTGTGGCGCCTGCCTTGTTTCCGGTCTGGTCGTTATGGTGTTTGATGACCGACTGGGAGTATTGTTGTTTTGCTGTGGTGCCTGTCTTGTTTCCGGCTGGCTCTTCCCAGTATTTGTTGACTGACGAGGAGTATTGTTGTTTTGTTGTGGTGCCTGTCTTGTTTCCGGTCTGGTCGTTCCTGTGTTTGATGACCGACTGGGAGTATTGTTGTTTTGCTGTGGTGCCTGTCTTGTTTCCGGCCTGGTCGTTCCGGTGTTTGTTGACCGGCGATTTACATTGTTACCTGAAGAAGGCCTCTCCGTTGATGAATTTGTATTGGTTCGACTTCCGGCATTAGTCCCGGATGGTTGATCGGACCGTCTTGAGTTCTGACCAGGATTCGTTCTTTTGTACAGATCTTCACCATCTTTCCTCTGATCGGGTCTTGAATAAGTTGACTTATAATTCCCCTCCCTTATTCTGACACTTACATTCGGCGACTGGGCACGTCTGCTACTGTAATAAAAGTCGTTATAATGTGTATACCTGAATTGTTGCGTGCGACGGTAATGACTATAATAATCATTATTCCAGTTATATTGATACCCATAATAATAATCCCAGTAGTAAGGATGCCATGGATTCCAGTAAGAAGGATAATAATCATAATACCATGAAGAGTGCCAGCTGACGTAGTTTGGCATATAAATAAACCGTATTACCGGCCATACAGCTACCTCATAAGGCGTAGTTGTAACAATTGTTACATTCTGTCCGTTTGAATTGTTATTACCCATGTATCCGGGGTTTGGAGTCTGACCAGCATTTGCGTCAGCATAATTTGGTTCGATGATATAATCCTTACCATATAAGGCTTCATCACCAATTAACTGTATCCGCACTTGTCCGTCTGAAAAGCGCTGTACTGTGAATACGGCTACATCCTGATTTTCGCGTTTATTTATCGCAACCTGTAATACGATTGTATGGACATCTCCATCAACATTGTCAATCACCTTAATATAATCAACCATGTTATCACCGTTCAGGTCGAGATTATTAATGTGAGAGTTCTGATCGTTCAGATTCTTTTCGAAACCCTCAAGAGTTTCGGATTCCTGAAACAATTTCATTACAGCATAAAGATTAAGGTTATCCCCCGGTAATCCAAGAGATTCGTTCGACTGGTACTGTGCCCGTAAAGCTGTGCTTGATCCAAACAAAGCCAGAAGAATAAGGGTAATTAAAAACTTTTTCATCTCAGATATTTTTAAAAACAACGTTTGATTTATATAATATATGGCAAAACCCGTACCAAAATTTGGAAAGCAGTGAACTTTTCGAAAAGCTTGGATGTTCAGGTGCATATTAAGCATAACGATAGAACAGGTTAAAAGGTTTAATGTAGAAAGATAAAAGATAACCTGCCTGCCGGCAGTGTTATACTTCAGAATTTCGGTAACATTTTTGCTTATCTATATTATTATTTTTTACCCCCTTTCTAATTTCCCCCAGAGGGGAAAGGTTGGGAAGGGGGTTTAACCCTTAAAAAAACAGTATTAGAGTCAAGATTAACAATTTAAGTAAAACTGGTACCTTTATTGTGAAGAAGTACACGGCAGGCAGGATAAAGACAAAAGTAGCTTGATTTGGAGTTGCGTCTAAAACTAATCATATTTGCATTTCTAAAGAATTAATATGGGAAAGTGGTATAAAATATGCGGATATGTTATATTGCTTATTTCCTGCGTGTTGTGGGGACTAATTGCAATTATTCCATTTTTGGGTTATTCAAAAAAAGAAACAGCGGGGATAATAACTATTCTGATTATAACCGGTGAAATAACATTTTATGTGAGTATAATAATATTAGGGAAGAGTATTCTAAATAAAATAAAAAGCTTTCTGATGTTCTGGAAAAAGAAGTCAGAAGATGTAAGAGGAACACCAATAGTAAAAAAAATAGCATATGAAACCAAAAATAGAAAAAGCGCTTGAGTTCTACAGGTCAGGACTAAACTGTTCACAGACAGTACTAACAGCCTATACTGAAGATCTGCATTTCGATAACAATCTGGCCTTGAATATTTCAAGCGGATTTGGCGCTGGAATGGGCAGGCTTCAGGAGACATGCGGTGCAGTTACCGGAGCTTATATGGTTCTTGGTATTTTCAATGGAATCAAGTACAATGATAATAAACTGAAAAAAGAAGAAACATATACTTTGATTCAGGAATTCAGCGAAAAATTTAAACAGATGAACGGCTCTTTAGATTGTAAATCACTGTTGAATTGCAACTTAAAAAGTGAAGAGGGTATGCGTTTTGCCAAAGAGAACAATCTGTTTGCAACGATTTGCGAAAAATGTATTTCAGATTCAATATCAATTGTCGGAAAATTAATTGATATTTAAACCTTTATCTTAACCTTAATCTCAGCCTTAACCTCAACCTCATTTCAATGGTTGTTTTGTAAAGGTGATGTCAATAACCATAATCTCAGATTTCCCGGTTGTTCGCACAGGAGGTCCCCAAAGTTGTATTCCGCTGGTGACAAAAAAATTGGTGTTCCTGAGTTTCAGATAACCCCAGCTTAAGGGGTATACTCTTCTTGTAATCAGATTTATAGGAAATAACTGGCCATCGTGAGTGTGACCAGAAAGCTGAACATCGACAGCTGTTTTGCTAACCTGGTCAAGTTCTGTAGGACGATGATCAACCAGAATCATCGGAAGAGAATCTGTTACAGACTTCATCAGAACACTAATAGCTTTTCGTGAGCTGATATGACTGTCATTCCTTCCGCCTAAATTGAACGATCCATCAATGACCTCGATTGTATCAGATAAAACAGTTATTCCGGCCTTATCGAAAAAACCTCCTCTATCTTCTCCGGCATAATGCTCATGATTTCCCAATACTCCAAAAACACCATACTTTGTCCGGATTTCACTAAGAAGTTTTTCAAATACTATTAACTTTCCGTCTTCTCTGTCACCTTCAATAATATCTCCTCCAAATAGCATAAGATCTGGCTCTATTGTCGCGATTCTTTTTACAAACCTCTTAACAAAATCAACATTTGTTTTCTCTTTCAGATGGAAATCAGCCACAAAAGCAATTTTCAGATGGCTTAATTTTGAAGATTTAGCTGGAATTTCAATCCTATATTCCGAAATCCTGATGGTATTAAAGTTTATAACTCCGGCAACGACCACAGCAACTGATAAAAATAGTATTGACGTAAGCCCGGCAATTTTAAATCGGGTACTCTTTAGCTTTTCAACTTTAATAAATTTAAAGAGCATATTAAGAAGAAGAAAAATATCAAAGACCAGTACTGACAGGAAAAGGTAGAGATAAAAAGGCAGAATATAGTTTCCGATACCGATAAAAGCAGTGGCCAAAAAGCCTGTACTGTTTTCAGAAAAAAGATTGCTGACCGGATAAATTAAGGCCAAAAGCAAATAAATAATTGTGTAATACTTTCTGTAACCTTTATTAATGAATAGCTGCCAAATCCGCATGAAAACGTAGATATTGGGAATAATATAGGCCAGATTGATCATTGTATGGAACATAACGAAGTAATTTTAAGGATAAGGTTAAGGATTTTAACTCATTAGCCAGCTTACAATTCTGGTTTTAAACTTCGAGTAAGGAGGATACCTTAGCCAGATATCGAGCAGGTTAGATTTTACGAGTACCGATCGCATATTTGAAAATGTTTCAAATGATTTCTTACCATGATATCTGCCTAAGCCGCTGCTTCCAACTCCACCATAAGGAAGGTATGGTGAAGCAATCTGCATAACAGTATCATTGACACTTGCATTTCCCGATTGGGTCTTCATCATAAACTCACGGATAAGTTTTTTATTCCTGCTAAAGATGTAAGTTGAGAGTGGTTTGGGATTCTGATTTATAATGCCGTATACCTCATTAAATTCATCAAAGTCAATTACGGGAAGTATGGGTCCGAATATCTCTTCCTGCATAATCGGATCAACCGGCTTAACATCTTTTATGACAGTAGGAGCAACATATTTTGTCGCTGGATCTGTTTCACCACCTGTCACAATATTGCTTCCCTTAATGAGAATTGAAAGCCTCTCCACACTCTCAGAACTGATCACTCTGGCAAAATCATTGCTTAATTCTGGTTTGTCAGCATAAAACAACCTGATCTGTTTTACAAGAAGATCAAGAAACTGTTCTTTAACTTTCTTATCAATTAACACATAATCAGGGCTTACGCATGTTTGGCCGCAATTTATAAACTTTCCCCAGGCAACTCTTTTTGCAGCATAATCAAGTCTCGCATCGGCAGCAATAACACATGGATTTTTACCTCCGAGTTCAAGAGAAACAGGGGTAAGATTTACTGCTGCTTTTTGCATTACATGTTTACCCACCCGGGGACTTCCTGTGAAGAAGATATAATCAAACTTCTGGTCGAGCAGATATTCACTCACCGAATGATCTCCATCAATCATGGCTACAAGTTCCTGCGGAAAGTTGCTCAGGATTTTTTCCATAACAGAGGCAATATTTGGAACCTGTTGTGAAACTTTTAATATTACGCAGTTTCCGGCAGAAAGGGCTCCCACCAACGGCATAAATGCCAGTTGAAAAGGAAAGTTCCAAGGTGATAGCACAAGTACCTGTCCATAGGGCTGTGGAGTAATATGGCTGGATGAGAGGAAATGAACTATCGGTGTTCTCACCCTCCTTGACCTGGTCCAGCTTCTCAGTCTGCTTATTGTATGGTTCAGTTCTTTTATAACAAACCTCGATTCTGTTGCAATAACCTCGAATTCAGGCTTATGAAAATCTTTCCATAGAGCGTCAACAATCTCCTTTTCATGTAAAATGATCAGAGAACGTAACTTTCTCAGTGTTTTAAGTCTGAAGGTTGTATCAAAAGTTTTGCCTGTGGCAAAAAAATTTCTTTGTCCCTCAATTATTAAACTGATCTCTTCTTTTTCCATTCTTCTTCAAGAATCAATAATTGTTTAGATAAATCTCTGTTCTCAGATCCCACCACGGTCCCGCTCAATATACTTGCAGTTGCAGGCCTGCCACGCTCCCGCCAAAACCCGATCCAATAACAATGTAGTCGTAAATCATTAATTTTGTTCTAATTAGAAAGCCCGATGTAAATATAGGAAGTCTGTATAAGTTTATAATAAAAAGGGATAAAAAAAGATGAAAGGGCTTAAAGGCACAATGGCTCAATGGCGCAACGGCGTAAAGGGCACAAAGATATGGCATTATCAAATAGTAGTAAGAAGTCAGCAGCAGGTGCCTAAGTAGAAACGAGAAACGAGAAACGAAAAACGAGAAACAAGGAACTGTTATATTTTTCTTCTATTTTTACACTAAATTAAATCAAACAATGGAGTGGATAAATGATTTGCTCTTCAAAGAAAGTGTTGCTCATACCATATTTATATATTGTATAGTAATCGCATCAGGTGTGTTCCTTGGAAAACTCAAACTATTTGGAGTGTCTCTGGGTATAACATTTGTACTGTTCATGGGTATAATTATTGGACATTTTGGATTTTCTGCAAACCATCTGGTAATTGATTTTGTAAAGGATTTCGGCCTTATTCTTTTCGTCTTTTCCATTGGACTGCAGGTTGGTCCGGGTTTCTTTTCGTCATTCCGGAAAGGAGGCCTCATCCTAAATCTTATTGCAATGTCGATAGTTTTATTGGGAGGAGCTATAACTTTATTACTCCATTCTACTACCGGAGTGCCGCTTCCAATGTTAGTTGGAATAATGTCGGGAGCCGTAACCAACACTCCGGGGCTCGGCGCGGCGCAGCAGGCTCTTAACCAGGTTTCAGGGAATTTACCGGGGGCTGTTATTCCTGATATCGGATTAGGATATGCAGTTGCTTATCCTTTTGGTGTTTTAGGAATAATAATAACAATGGTCCTGATAAGAAAAACTCTGAATATAGACGTCCGGAAAGAGTTGACCCTCTTTAATCAGGATCTTCATCCAACTGAATCTTTTCCTGAAAAAATAAGCATTCAGGTAACTAATTATTTGATTTTCAATAAAACCATTCTTGATATTTCGAAACAGATCAGGCATGAAATAATAATATCACGCGTCCTCCGTAATGGTGAACTGCTGCTTGCTTCCTCAGACACTGTGATTTGCGAAAACGATATAATTCTTGTAGTAACACAAAAGGGCTATATCAATGATGTTGTAAAACATATCGGGATACAAAGTGAAATGGATCTTACAGCAAAATCAGGCAACCTTATTTCGAGGAGGGTTATGGTTACAAACAGGGAGGTTTTTGGGAGAGACCTTGGATCTCTTAAATTAAGGACCCGGTACAATATTAATATTACCAGGGTTTACCGTTCAGGTATCGAATTGGTTGCTTCACCTCATTTAAGATTACAAATGGGAGACCGACTGACGGTTGTAGGTGATGAAAAATCTATGGAAAAAGTCATTGAACAACTTGGGAATTCTATTAAGCGTCTGAATGAACCCAATATTGTGCCGATTTTCATAGGAATTTTATTGGGCGTCCTTCTGGGAAGTATTCCAATACATATTCCCGGAATTATAAATCCTATAAAACTTGGTTTGGCCGGGGGGCCACTTATTGTAGCAATATTATTAAGTAAATACGGATACCGGTTTTCACTTGTCTCATATACAACTCCAAGTGCTAACCTAATGCTTCGGGAGATAGGAATTGTACTTTTTCTTGCAAGCGTAGGATTGACGGCAGGACAGGATTTCATACTAACACTTCTTTCGGGCGATGGCTTTATATGGATGGGGTACGGAGCGCTAATAACTCTGGTTCCTTTGCTTTTAGTGGGATTCTTCTCCAGATACATTCTTAAAAGAAATTACCTCGAGATATGCGGTTTGATATCCGGTAGTATGACCGACCCGCCGGCTCTGGCCTTTGCAAACAGTATTGCCCAGTCGGAGGCGCCTGCTGTAGCGTATGCAACTGTTTATCCGCTGGTAATGTTTCTGAGGATCTTTATAGCGCAGCTTCTGATATTGTTGTTTGTATAATGACGCAACGGCTAAACGGCTAAACGGGCATAAAGGGCTCGCTACAAACGACACATGACACACGACACACGGAAGAATTTTGCCCTAAGCTCCTCCTTTTTTTCCCTTGTGTCTTTTTACTTTTGTCTTTTGTCTTGACTAAACTTAGGACTGAGTCCGAAAATGATCAATGCTATGCCAACGATTAAAGCTAACGCACCTATCAGGAATCTTCCCCAATGAAGATGTCTAAAATAATCCCTCTCAAAACCCAGCAGACCCACAAATAAACCGCCTGCAACTAGGCTAAAACCAGTTCTGACAGGCCTGAAAATATTTTCGGAGGCCCGATCCTTAATAATGTCTTCTTTGTCAGGATATTCTAAATTGATTGGAGTCTCTGCCTGACAGTTCCAGCAAACTGCAAACTCAATCCCGACAAGCTTCTTACACGAGGGACATATCCAATATTTTTCAGCCTCAGCAGCGGGAGTCTCATAGCTCTCTAAACCGCTATTCATAAAAATTTCAGCTTCTTCATTATTTACTGGAATCGACTTCCGTTCTTCCAGAATGTCATTAATAACTCTGATATTTTCAGGCCCATAGCTGTTTTGTTCTTTTAGCATTTCGAGAAGTCTCTCTGTTGAGTTCTCTGAAGCATCTCTGTAAAATGACCGTTGACCAAAACTGTATTCTTCTTTCATTCGATAGTTCATTAAACACTTTCCCACAAGAAGGGAGCATCCCGGATAATATTATTATATTTTAAAGTTAAGAAATTATACGATTGGAGATTCAGTTTCGGGAGGTGAAATTAATCCTTGTTTTAGCAGACAAGTATAATTTACCTGGAAATGTTACTTAAATTTTGTGTCGCACAGAAATATTATCCTTAAATAGCTGTTATGTTATTCTTAAATTAATAAATTCGCATCTGATCTCCATTAAGATAAAAAAACACTAATCTAAAACTTTAAAAATGAACACTATCAGATTTTCTTCAAGGCTCATTTCAATTTTTTTAATCATAACAGTAGTCTCAGGCTGCATGAGTAACAAGACTCCTGTAGCTGACAAGCTGAAAATAAACTATGAGAAATATATAATGCCAAATGGGTTACAGGTAATTCTTCATGCAGATAAATCCGATCCGATGATTTCGTACGCAATTATGTATCATGTTGGCTCCAGCAGAGAGGTACCAGGGAAAACCGGATTTGCTCACCTCTTTGAGCACCTTCTGTTTGGTGGTTCGGAGAATGTTCCTACCGGAAAATTTGACAAGATTATTGAAGGTGTTGGAGGAAACAATAATGGTTTTACATCGCGCGATGTAACAACATACTATGAAATGTTCCCTAAAAACGGTCTCGAAAAAGTACTGTGGCTTGAATCTGACCGGATGGGATTCTTTATTAACTCAGTAACACCACGGTCACTTGCCATTCAGCAGAATGTGGTTCAGAATGAAAAAAGACAGAGTGAAGATAATTCTCCGTATGGTTTTACCGACTATGTCATCAGCAAAAACCTTTATCCTGCAAACCATCCTTATAATTGGGAAGTAATTGGCGAAATGGATGACCTTAAAAATGCTACCATTGACGATGTGAAAAACTACTATAACAGGTTCTATGGTCCAAATAATGCAACCCTTGTTCTGGCAGGAGATTTTGATCCAGATTCTGTTAAAGTACTTATTAATAAATATTTCGGAGAGATAAAATCGCATGGAGAAGTTGCAGTTCGATCTGCCATGATCCCTGTTCTAGATAAGACCGTCAAACTTTATCACGAGGATAATTTTGCAAATGTACCGGAAATCACAATGGTATGGCCTGTTCCGCAGTCGTATCAGAAAGATGCCTATGCCCTCGATTTCCTTGCTAAAATTCTTGCCGACGGCAAAAAAGCCCCCTTATATAAAGTGTTGGTAAAAGAGAAAAATCTGACATCAAGAACTTCCGCATACAATAATTCAGGCGAACTTACAGGTGAATTTACGATTTCAATCAGGGCAAATGAAGGAAAAACCCTTAAAGAAATTGAAGATGCTGTAAATGAGGCATTTGCTCGTTTCGAAAAAGACGGTATAACAGAGAAAGATGTTGAAAGAATTAAAGCATCGTCCGAAAAAAGTTTTTATGACGGACTCAGCAGTGTTTATGGAAAATCATTACAGCTGGCTTTTTATAATACGTTCCTGAACGACCCGGGCTATATTGAAAAAGATATCGAGAATATCAAAGCCATTACAATGAATGATGTTAAAATGGTTTATGAAAAATATATTAAAGGAAAGGCACATATTGTAACGAGTTTTGTACCGAAGGGAAAGGTAGACATGATAGCTGACAATTCAGTAAATGCTTCGATTAAAGAAGAGAATATAAATGAAGCCAGCCAGGTGAATATTGCTCAGACAGGTGAAGAAAAAATAGCAAAAACTGCTTCATCCATGGACAGAACCATTGAACCGCCAGCAGGACTGGAACCTGAAGTTAAGGTGCCTGAAATCTGGAAGGCAACATTATTGAACGGAATTCAGGTTTTCGGTATTCAGAATAAGGAACTGCCTCTTGTTGAAATTAGTTTGGTTATAAACGGTGGTACAGAACAGGATAAGATTGAACTTCCGGGTGTAGCAGGCATGGTTGCCAGTGTGTTGCCACAGGGAACAAAAAACAGAACTCCTGAAGAACTTGAGGAAGAGATAGAACTGCTCGGTTCAAATATTAATGTATCATCGTCACGGGAGGAATTAAACATGAGTGCAGGTACTCTATCCAGAAACTTTGATAAAACAGTTGGCTTGATGAAAGAGATCCTTCTGGAACCAAGGTGGGATTCTGCTGAATTTGTTATGGCAAAAACGAGGACAAAGAACCGTATAATCCAGGCTGAAGCACAACCAAGAAGTGTTGCAAGTCAGTTATTCTACAAGTTACTATATGGAAAAGATAATATTCTGGGGTACAATACTTCCGGTACAAGGGAATCTATTGACAAAATTACACTTGATGATCTCAGGAGTTGGTACGGGGTGAATATCTCACCATCTGTTACGAACATACAAATTGCGGGGAATATTACAAAAGAACAGGTATTGTCTGCGCTTAAACCACTTGAAAATGAATGGAAAGCAAAAGAAGTGACTTTAAACAGTTATCCTGTGCCCGCAGGCCCGGAGAAGTCTCAGATCTATTTCGTAGACATGCCCGGTTCCCGTCAATCGGTTATATATGTCGGGTATGCTGCATTATCGAGGAAAAATCCTGATTTTGTAAAGGCTGATTTTGTCAATTACCGGTTAGGCGGAGCCTTTACGAGCATCCTGAATCAGATATTACGCGAAGAGAAGGGTTTCACTTATGGAGCATCAAGTAGTTTCCAGGAGATGAAGGTTGTTGCCCCGTTTGTTGCTTCAACAAGTGTCAGATCTGATGCAACATTCGAGTCAGTCAAAATTATTAAGGATGAGATGGAGAAATACCGGAACGGAATTTCGGAAAACGATTTACAGTTCATAAAAAATTGCATGATACGTTCTAATGCACTCCGGTTTGAAACAAACAGATCATTGGTCGGAATGCTTGCAACAATGTCGAAATACGGGTTTCCTGATGATTACATTAAAAAAGAGGAAGAGGTTATAAAGAACATAACTCTGGATGAGCATAAAACAATCACTGACAAATATATAGTACCTGATAAAATGTATTATGTAATAGTAGGTGATGCTACAACTCAGATCAAACAACTTGAAAAAATAGGCTTCGGTAAACCGATCCTTGTAAAACC
>Ga0209747_1000889_pt1 | contig 16198 bp, 9 predicted proteins | sample BarGraNGADG00311_FD_184498 | JGI IMG/M metagenome (GOLD analysis project Ga0209747, IMG submission 184498) | Arctic peat soil microbial communities from Barrow, Alaska - Barrow Graham LP Ref core NGADG0011-311 (SPAdes) (version 2) | ecosystem: Environmental > Terrestrial > Soil > Wetlands > Peat ... | reverse complement strand
CTATCAGCAATCAACTCTCTCGATGGCAGCGAGTAGAGCATTCCTGCATGTCCCATTGCAATTCCATCGTCAATAGCAATAGTGTTGAATTCTGCTGCAAAGAGACCTCTCTTTTCAATTTCCTTTTTTACAACCTGGCCGATCTCATGAAGATGAGCATGTCCGGGTACAAACTGCGAAAATGAATTAACAACAGCGATAATAGGTTTTCCCATTTGTTCTTCCTTCATTCCGTTGGCTCTCCACAGGCTTCTTGCACCTGCCATATTTCTACCGGTCGTTGTCTTTGTGCTTCTGAGCTGGTTCTTCATTTTAAAAAATCATATTAAAAAAAAAGCTTCCCGGGTTCCCGGAAAGCTTCTGTATGTCTATAGTAACACATATTATTCCCGGGTCATATGCTCTGAGCAAGAATGAGAATGAGGACAATAATATGGATTAAAGATATTTTCACTGTTTTATTATAAATTGACTGACAAATGTACTTATATTTTTAATATATCAAAGAAAAAGTGCTATTTTTCTTCATATTGGTAATTATTTAGCCTGAATAAGGGATATCCCTGCATTTGCTTAAGAATTGAATGTCAATTGATTGATTAATTTAATTTCATAGGTTTGACACTTTAAAAAAAAGTGACTTTTATATGACAAAAGTCATTGTTTGCATTGATAAGGACCACATGATTATAACTTCAATATCTAAACCAGGATAATCTTTTATATCCGCATCATACCAGCCATTCTCTTTGTTCATCTGGTAAATATTTATTACCTTAGACATAGTAATTATTATCTTCTAACTCCCTGGCAATGAAAATTATCACTTTTCTGTTTTCGGCATTACTTTTCTTTTCTGTTTCATTTGCCCAGAAGAAACCTGTGGAAAATCAAAAAAGTCGCAGAATTGAAAAAATAATCAATTCGCAATGGACGTTCAATTATTTCCCCGGAACAGATGAAAATAAAGGGTACGAAGTTCCTGGATTTGACGATTCCAAATGGCCTGCTGTAAGTATCCCTCATACCTGGAGTACATATGAAACAACAGGTGAACTTCATCCGTTTATCAGGAATGCATCGGAAACAGATAATCCCTACTGGTGGATAGGATGGGGATGGTATCGGAAGCACTTTTCAGTTAACCGTGAATATTCTGACCGGAAGATTTTTATTGAGTTTCAAGGCGTTCAGAAATATTGTAAAGTCTGGCTTAATGGTAAATATCTGGGCGATCATAAAGGAGGATATGGCTCATTCGATTTTGATATAACAGGAGTTGCAAAACCAGGAGAAGATAATGTTCTTGCTGTTGCTGTAAATAATCGCCAGAAGGATGAGTTTAAGATACCTCCTATGACAGCTGGAAATTTTGATGTCTATGGTGGCATCTATCGCGACGTTATCCTGGTCCTTAAGGATAAACTGTTCATTCCGATGCAGGGTTCGGCAAGTCATGAGGGAGGGACGTTCCTGACAACACCTCAGGTTTCTGAAAAAGAGGCAGTGCTGAGAGTACAGACCTGGGTTAAAAATGATAATCCGCAAAAAAAAACCTGTACATTATTAACTACTGTTGTTGATGCTGCTGATAAGGTCGTACAGATAATAAAATCCGAAGCTGCTATAGAGCCTGGTCAGCTTTATAAGTTCGATCAAACCGGCAAACCTGTAAAAAATCCTCATTTATGGTCAAATGAGGATCCATACCTCTATAAGGTTTATTCCCAGGTCGTTGATGGGAAAACAGTAACGGATTTCTATTCAAGTCCTCTTGGTTTCCGTTGGTTCAAATGGGATTATAACGAAAATTTCCTTTATGTTAACGGTAAAAAGATAGTTATCCATGGAGGTAACCGTCACCAGGAATATCCCTGGCTGGGGGATGCCATTCCTGAATGGATATCAGAAAAGGATTATAAAGATATGGCTGAAAACCTGAATTATAACTTTATACGGACAGCGCATTATCCAAACGAAATCCTTGTTTACGAACTGACAGATAAATACGGAATTGTAACAGAGGAGGAATCACCAAGTATTATGAACCAGGAATTCTCTGCTGAGGTTCAGGAACAGCAGATGAAAGAGATGATCCGTCGCGACCGTAACCACCCGAGTATAATGCTCTGGAGCATGGGTAATGAGACTAACCATGCTGTGGATTCAAAATTTGCTGTGGCTGAAGATACTACGAGAATATTGACTGCACAAAAGGTTACCGGCGGTTCTGCCGGAGCTTTTATTAAACATACTGATAAGAACCTCGAAATTGAAAACCTGCTCAGGTGCACAATCCGTGGCTGGTACAACAAGGATGTAAAAGATATGGAACCATCTGACCATAAGCAGAGCGGAACTGAGGAATATCAACAGAATATGCTCAGAACCAGCGGTAAGTTCGGAGCCGGGAATCTCTGTACCTGGATTTACGCAGATTATGGCGCTGACCGTGAATATATTAATTCACCTCTTCTTCATGTTAGCTCTGAAGGATATCTGGATATGTACAGGGTACCCAAATATGCCTATTACTTCTGGCAGGCTAACTACGGAAAGAATCCGATGGTGTTTATTCAGCCGCATTACTGGAGATCACAGTATATTGGACAAAGCAGGGCTATTGTTGTAAATTCAAATTGTGATAAAGTTGAAATGATCGTAAATGGAGTAAGCAAAGGATCTGAGACCCCAGGTCAGGGAAACTTTCACAGCGTGACTTTTAAAAATATACAGATAGAAAAAGGGACTATAAGTGCTACCGGAACAAAAGATGGAAAAACGGTCAGAACAGAGGTAGTGATGGCAGAGGAACCTGCAAAGATCATATTAACCGGATCGCATAATAAAATAAAAGCAGACCGGGGCTCAGTAGTTATTATTACTGCAGATATTGTTGACTCAAAAGGGACACATGTCTATGGCGCTAATAATACTGTAAAATGGACTTTATCCGGTCCTGCAACCCTGGCAGGCCCTTCTGTTTATAAGTCAGATATTAAAAAACAGATGGAGATGGATGGAGTATGGTATATGGATATGCCTGTTTCAAATGTTATCAGATCGACAGGAAAACCAGGAAAGATTCATCTCACAATATCGGGCAGTGGACTGACTTCCGGAGCAATTGATATTGACGCAGAGGAAATGGTGCCCGACAATTCTGTTATAACGGAACCTGTTCTTCAGGATGAGGGACGTATCTCAGTTGCCAGAATTCTGCTCAAAGCTAGCAGGCTGGAAGAAGTGCCCCATGAGATAAAAGCAACCTCTGATGATTTAAACCTTGGTCATTCTGATAAACAGGGCTATAGCAGAGCGATCAGAAAATTTATAAATCAGAATAACCCGTCAGTCGACACTACCTCAATAGAATTTAAGACGCTGATGGATCTTTTTGCTGCCCAGTTGTCTAATTCTAATGGTAATCTTATTGCAGGGGATTATAATTTCAGTGTTGACCATTATAATAATTGCCGGTTAATATCCGGCTATGTTAACAGTACCAAACTTCCACCGCTTTTTAAGGATGGATTGAAAAAGTACTATTCAGAGGCGATTATTAAAGAGGGAAGTGAAAAAAATGCAGGTGAAGAGATGAACTGGCTTAACTGGATCCCTTCCGGTGGGACAGTGGTGATGGTTCAGGATGAAAAGACTAATACAGGTTTGAAAGGTATTGTTTTAACAAAGAGTTCAGGACTTGTAGAAATTATCTGTGTGGTTTATCCCCAGTTTGCGAATTTTTCTCAGGAAGCGAAGGAGAGGGCCCTGGGATTTATCAGTAAAGCAAATCCTTACATACACGTTACATCAATTACCCGGCAGGGCCGGGAAGGAGATAGTATTAAAAAGTATACAGCAGAAAAGGGACAGCCAATTTTGATACCATTACTTAAATTCATCTCAGAATAACCCTGCCAGTAATCTATGTATAAGAATAAATAATGACTGTAAATACCAGGATTAAGAGTATGAATAAATAATTGGATTTTTCTTTTTTACTACTCCCATCTCATTGAGATTCCAATCTGATTTCCATATTGAATAAAGGTGATTTCCCTGTTGTTTTTTTGTCTTGATTGCGGGGGAACGAAATTATTCTGATGTGTCCTATTATAATGTTGGACTACTTGTTTCCCGGACAGATACCCAAGAAGTGCTCCTACGAAAACGTCAGAAGCCCAATGTTCGTGTTCAGTCAATCTTGAGATTCCAACCAGTGTCGCAGCTGAATAAAACAAAATTGGAACTGCTTTATTTTCATGGTATTGTGTTGCAAATACCGTTGCAATTGAGAATGCTGTAGCTGTATGTCCCGATGGAAAAGCATCAAATGAGAATCCTGATCTGTCATCAGGGTTAACCTCCAGGTATTTCGCAAAAATCCCATGCCATTTGCCACCTTCAATATGACTGAAAATATAAGAAGCTTTAGGTCTTTCTCTACCGGTAAGTTGTTTTATCAGCTGAGCCCATATCCCGGAAGTGATCATTGCCTGAGTTGCTAGCAAACTGGTTTGTACCCCTTTCTCATCTTTAAAACCGGCACTAATTAACCCATAAGCGATTACTGAGTATACTCCATAATTGCTTCCAAACTCAGTAATGAACGGGGAAGATTTATTTACCCATTTGTGTTTTTGTTTTTGAGTTCGCGCCCAATCATCAATATCTTCATCGGCAAAAATCATGGCGGTGGTGATGCATACAGCTGCACCGGTATACAACCATTGTTTTGCTTTGAAGTGAAATGGAGCGGCTGCCTGTTCCCCAATATTGTGAACTAAAGATGGAAAATATCCTTTTTGGGAACGGAAGGAAAAAATACTATCGGTTTTGTAGAAACTGATTGATCTCTTTTGTTTGCTGATTTGATTCTTGTATGTATTTGAACGATACTCAATTCGTCTATTTGTGAAACCAGTATCCTGTATTGTATCAGCATAGACTGCCTCTTCAAATACACAGGAGACCAACACATAAAGTATCAGATAACTTATTAATGACGAAAAGACATTTACAGAATTCATTGCTTTTGAACCATGTTCAAAATTACAGCAAATTTTCCCCATATAAAAAGTTTTATAGTTGACGAAATTACTCATAACACCAATACATATAGATCGGGCAATCTCTAACCTGTTTTTTTGACAAATATTTTATGTGATCGAAGGGACAAAAAGATCGGGAATATCTGACAATCGATTTAACCATGTTAAAGAATAGAAGATATCTGTTTGGATAAAAATAAATAATTTATACTTTTGCCTCATCGGTTCTTTTTTCTAATTAATTATAAATTAGGAAATTGAAAATTCAGAATTAATGAACCTTGGACTTTTAAATCTAAACTTGATCAAAATGAAAAAAAGAAGTATTATTTCGATTATCTTGTTAATGGCTGTTACAGGTTTTATATTTTCCGCCTTTTATTCATGTAAAACAACTCCGCAAAAAAACATAGGATTGCAGTTGTATTCCATTCGTGATTCAATTATGAAAGATGTGCCTGCCGCTATTGCTAAAGTGGGCAAAATGGGTTATAAATTTGTAGAACCAGCAGATTATGCCGATGGAAAACTTTACGGGATGGAACCAGCTGCTTTTAAAGCTTTGTGTCTATCGAATGGTATGACAATATTAAGCTCTCATGTAGGTCAACCCCTGCCTGATTCTGCCAATATGGCAATGACAATGGCATGGTGGGATACATGTATTGATGCTCATGTTGCTGCCGGTGCAAAATTTCTTGTTCAGCCATTTATGGGCGATGGAGCTTACAGGAGTCTTGATACACTAAAACGTTATTGTGATTATTTTAATAAGATTGGTGAAAAATGCAAAGCCAAAGGTATTCAGTTTGGTTACCATAATCATGACAAAGAATTCTCTACCAAACTGGATGGACAGACAATATACGACTTTATGCTTGCAAATACTGATCCACAAAAAGTTGCTTTCGAAATGGATCTTTACTGGGCCAGGATTGGTGGTGTAAATCCGGTAGATTATTTTAACAAGTATCCGGGCCGTATTCAGTTATGGCACATAAAAGATAAAAAGGAAGTAGGTGCAGATGATTTTATGAAGTTCGCTGAGATATGGGCCGCTGCTCCAAAATCCGGAATGCAATATGGTATTGTGGAAGTTGAAGAGTATAATTTCGACCAGTTTACAAGCTGCAAAATGAGCATCGATTTTCTAAATGCTGCACCATATGTTGTAATGCCTAAATAGATATTACAGACCATACAGCCTATATTAATTGAAATGGCAAGAGCACTTAGAATAATCTTTGTGCTCTTGTTTTTTTTTGCCTATTTTTATTCTCTACCAACTCTTTAAAACAGATGAAACTCAGGTTCAGCATTCTTTTTAGTTTGTTAATGGCATTCACAGGATGTCAAAGCGGTTATTATTCGGCAAAAGATTATCAATCAATTTTGAAAATAGATTCTCATGTTCACCTTACCAGCGATAAGGGGTTCTTTGAAGATCAGGCAACGAAAGATAATTTTGTGCTATTGACTATTAATGTTGACCATTCAGATTCAACAGCGGTTAAAAAGCAACTTGAATGGGCACTTAAATCCGTCAAAAGGTACCCGGGCAGGGTTTTATATGCTGCAACTTTTTATTTTGACACAGCCGGTTGGGGAACAGATAAATGGAGTAGAGAGGTTGTAGCTCATCTGAATAGTAATATCTCAGGGGGTGCATTTTCTGTCAAGCTCTGGAAAAACATTGGCATGACAGAAAGAGATAAAAACGGGAAATTCATAATGGTCGATGATCCGGCGTTAAAACCTGTTATTGATTTTATTATCAGTAAGAATCTGCCAATTACAGGTCATCTCGGCGAACCTCGTAATTGCTGGTTGCCGTTAAATGAAATGACAGTAAGAGGCGACAGTAGTTATTTTGCAGAGAATCCTCAGTATCATATGTTCCTGCATCCTGAATATCCTTCATATGAAGATCAGATAAATGCACGTGACCATCTTCTCGAATTGCATCCCGATCTTAAGTTTATAGGATGTCACCTTGGTAGTCTTGAGTGGAATGTGGATGAACTCGCTAAAAGGCTTGATAAATATCCGAATATGGCTGTCGATATGGCTGCACGAATCTGCCACCTGCAATTTCAGTCTTCCAAAGACCGTGAAAGAGTCCGTAATTTCTGTATAAAATACCAGGACAGGCTTCTTTACGGTACTGACCTTTCCTCAAACGATAATGATAGTCGTGACAAGGTTTCAAAATGGGTACATGACACCTGGCTCGACGACTGGAAATACTTCACTTCAAAAGACACGATGACTTCTGCCAATTTCAGGGGCACATTCGAAGGGTTGCAGCTTCCAAAAAAAGTTGTCAGAAAGATCTATTCTGAAAACGCAATAAAATGGTATAAGTTGAATGTTAAATAGATTATAAATCTGCTATGATAACACTCTATTTTTTATACTTACTTCCTATAAACCAATATTATAAAAAGATGTGTATAAAGGGTAGTCCCAGGAGAGAAGGGGGTAACTAAATGATATATGAAGTATTAGACCATCCGGAGGGGTTGGGGCGAGGTAGAAATAATGGAATGAGTTCTTTCTAAAGTTTTTATCCTGTATTTTTTACCAATTAGAATTTCTTATATTTAGATATTTTCATATATTTACTCGTGAAAGTACACGTGTAAGTAATTAAAACAGGTAAGTATGAAAATCAAGGTGTAAATATTTATGACGCAAAATATTTCGCATCTCACCAGACACCCAGTGATCAGGAATATGAATGGTAAAACATGCAAGATCCGTTATGGATCAAAACTTATTGAACTATTTCCCGAACCAGGAAAAACAGTAGTTTTAAATGGAGATCTCGTGGAACAGAAGAACTAGTTTAATACGCTGTTAATTAAAAACTAAATCATATCGCAATGAAAACAGCTTTTCATTTTACAGATGAGGAAACTTCACGACCTTTCTTTATTTATTTTTTGAGGATTCTTTTGATATTTTTTTTGGCAATTCCCCTGATCTTGCTAACCCATTGCCAATCAAATAAATCAGTAGTTGCTGACGAAGGAGTACCTGCATTTCACAAGTGGGCTCCAACACCACCAATGGGATGGAACAGCTGGGATTGTTATGGACCAACGGTAGTTGAAGATGAAGTTAAAGCAAACGCTGATTATATGGCTGCACATCTGAAAAAGTTCGGATGGGAATATATTGTAGTGGACATAAGGTGGTATGTTGCAAATGACAAATCAGGAGGTTACAATGAAAAAGATCCTGTTTATAATATGGATAATTATGGACGGTTTCTGCCGTCAGTCAACCGATTTCCTTCTTCAGTAAACGGCAATGGATTCAAATCTCTGGGCGACTATATCCACAGTAAGGGTCTGAAATTCGGAATTCACATGATGCGTGGTATACCTGTCTTGGCCGTAAAGAACAATACTCCGATATTCGGAAGTGAAGCAAAAGCCCAGGATATTTATACTGCGGAAGGTCAGTGTCCCTGGCTAAAAGACATGTACACAATTGTTGCAGGTAAGCCGGGTGCTCAGGAATACTACAATTCTCTTTTTAAGCTTTATGCCTCCTGGGGACTTGATTTTGTCAAAGTTGATGATCTGTCTGGTCGTACTGCCGAAATTGAAATGGTGAGAAAAGCCATTGATAGTTGCGGAAGACCTATTGTAATTAGTATTTCTCCTGGTGGAGACAGACCCGAAACGGCTGATTTTTTGAAGACTAATGTAAATATGTGGCGTACATCAAATGATTTCTGGGATAACTGGCAGGCACTTAAGAATCAGTTTATGATTCTTAAAAGCTGGGCCGGAATTGGTGTGAAAGGTTGTTATCCCGACGGTGACATGCTTCCTCTGGGTAAAATAGGACTCAGGGCAGAGCGAGGTGAACCACGGATGACTGGATTCACGAAAGATGAACAATACACTCTGATGACTCTGTTTTCCATTTTCCGTTCCCCTCTGATGTTTGGGGGAGATCTGCCAGGTAATGATGAGTTCACCCTGTCTTTGATCACCAATAAAGATGTTCTGAACGTAAATCAAAACAGCACAAACGGGAAACAGCTTTTCAGGGAAAATGACCTGATTGCCTGGACTGCTGATGATCCTAAGACGGGTGACAAGTTCCTTGCCCTGTTTAATACTTCCGATCAGCAGCCGGTTGTTGAAAGCAAAGCGATCTGGAAAAGCGATTTGATCACTCAGGAAACTCCCGGTCAGAGTGTTGACATTGATATAAATATTACCGGTGAAAAAAAATTGTACCTCGTGGCAACTTATGAGGATGTCATTGGTTTTGGAAGACATAATTGTGACTGGCTCGAACCAAAGCTGGTTACGGACAGGGGTATAAAGAACCTGACAGATATGAAATGGATAAAAGCAACATCCGGAAGAGGGGAGCCTTCACTAAATAAAACTTCCGGGGGTGAAAAACTGAACGTAAACAGTAAAGATTATATTAATGGTATAAATGTTACTGCCAACTCAATCATAGAATACGATCTTCCTGAAGGATGTACCAGGTTTAAAACCATAGCAGGGATCGATAAGGAGGCATTAATGCAGCTGGGACAATTCGGAAGCAAAGCTTCGGCAAAATTTCTGGTTTTCACTGTGGATCCTGCTGGTCCTGTACCTCCTGATAAGGAAGAAATCAAAGTAAAATTTGATCAGCTTGATTTGACCGGGAGCCATACCCTCATTGATTTGTGGAGTGGTGAAAAACTTGGAAAATTTACAAATGAGTTTACGCTGACAATTAATCGCCATGGAGCAGGCTTATACAGAATACAATAAAAAATCAATTATGATAAAGTCAATTATATTCAGTCTGTTTTTTTCATGGGTGTTGATTCCGGTTACTTTGATTTCTCAGACAGCCAATCCCATCATCGTCAATATCGATCATAGCGGTGCTGTTATCCAGCCCACCATGTGGGGGATATTCTTCGAGGATATCAACTTTGCCGCCGACGGTGGTATCTATGCGGAACTGGTCAAAAACCGTTCTTTCGAATTTTTCAAACCACTTATGGGCTGGAAAATTCTGAAGCCCGATACAACCAGTGGTATTCTTATAATAAACCAAAGCTCTACAAACCCTGCCAACCCTCGTTATGCCAGAATTTCCATTGCTGAAGGAGAACCAGCATTTGGATTGTCAAATGCTGGTTTCAGAGGTATGGGCATTAAGAAAGGAATGACCTATCATTTTTCGGTATTGGTCCGGCAGTTGGAAGGCTCCACGCTTAAGATGCACATCGGACTTGTGAATTCTAAAGGAGAAGTAATTGGAACTGCCGACCTGGCTCCGGAAGCCAGACAGTGGAAAAAATACACCGTTAGTTTTGCAGCGACTGTCACCGAACCAAAGGCCAAACTCAACATCTGGTTCGAAGGGAGGGGTTCTTTTGACATAGACATGATTTCGCTTTTCCCTGATGACACCTGGAAAAATCGTCCCGGCGGGTTGCGAGCCGATCTGGTTCAATTGCTGGCCGATTTAAAACCCGGGTTCCTACGATTCCCCGGCGGTTGCATTGTTGAAGGCCGGGATCTGGATAACCGGTATCAATGGAAAAATACTATTGGAAATATTGAAGACCGTCATTTGATCGTGAACCGTTGGAATACAGAATTCGCTCACCGGCTTACTCCCGATTATTTTCAATCTTTTGGCATGGGTTTTTTCGAATATTTTCAACTTGCGGAAGATATTGGAGCAGAACCCTTGCCAATACTGAACTGTGGCATGGCCTGTGAGTTCAATACAGCTGAAGTTGTCCCGATGGACCAACTCGGTCCATACATTCAGGATGCTCTTGATCTTATTGAATTTGCTAATGCATCAGCCGATTCCAAATGGGGAAAAGTACGTTCACAATTGGGACATCCAGCCCCATTCAATATGAAATTCATTGGTGTTGGCAATGAGCAGTGGGGGTCACAATACATTGAGCGATATGCAGCTTTTACAAAAGCTATAAAAGAAAAATATCCCGATATAAAGATTGTTACCGGTACCGGTCCTTCTCCTTCAGGAAAGGATTTTGACTTTGCAGGCCGGGAGTTAAAGAAGCTCAATGCTCAGATCGTTGATGAGCACTATTATGCCAACCCGGAATGGTTCCTCCAGAATGCTACCCGCTACGACAATTACGATCGCAACAGCTACAGGATATTTGCCGGTGAGTATGCCGCCCAGAGTAAATTTACCTGCAGTCCCGACAATCAGAACAATTGGAAATGTGCTTTGTCCGAAGCTGCTTTCATGACCGGTTTGGAACGCAATGCCGATGTAGTGTATATGTGCTCCTATGCACCCTTGTTTGCGCATGTGGATGCATGGCAATGGACCCCCGACCTGATCTGGTTCGATAACCTGAAGTCGTTAGGAACAGCCAATTATTATGTACAGAAATTGTTCTCCAATAACAAAGGGACTGAGGTTTTACCAATGCTTTTGGAAAACAAACCGCTGACAGGCCAAAATGGTCTTTTTGCCTCGGCGGCTTTCGATAAAAATTCGAATGAAATTATTCTGAAACTGGTCAATTCATCTGAAAAAGCCCAAACTGCGAATATTGTTCTGGAAGGTAATAAAAAACTAATGTCAAAAGCTAAAGTAATAGTACTGAAAAGTGAAAACGTTAACACTGTTAATTCATTGGAACAACCTGCTTTAATAAGCCCGGTCGAACAGGAATTGATAATCAAGGGGAAAAAAATAAATAAGATTCTCGATCCCTATTCTTTTTCGATTGTCAGAATTAAGGTCTTGAAATAGGAGGATGTCTGAAAAGTTGAAGGTAGAAATGCATAAAATGGATTTAAATAAAACTTCTGAATCAATGACCCGTATTAAATCATTGCTTTCATTTTTATCTGGCATTATTCTTCTGTTTGCAGTATGTGGCAATGCATATGGGCAGGCTGTAATTCCTGGACAAAAAGATCTGGTGACAGCCACATACATTTCACTTGGTAGTCAGTCTTTGACAAAGGGAAACCTTTCGGAGGATGATAGTCTTGTCCTTAAATTCAAGTCTTCAGTATTGCACCTTTTCCGTACAAAGACTATTGCTTCCAGGGGTGTAATATTGTTGCTCCCTGGTGGTGCTTTTGGAATTCGTGCTATCTGCTTGCGGGTTCGTTCCAAGGTTCCTAATTCACGAATCATTTTGATGGCAGTTTTCCCCCGCGAGCAATATCCCACTGATCCACGAAGGATACTTATAAATGAGATTAACAATCAACTTAAAACTTTTGCAAATGATAAGAAAATCACCTTTATAGACATAGGTAACAAAATGTTGGATGCAAATGGGGTCTTTCTTCCCGGATTGACATCCGATTTCTGTCATCCAACGGAAAAGGGATATCAGATATGGGCTGATGCCATTCGTTCGCTCATTTTCGAACCCAGATAAAACAAATGCTCTGATAAGAAGTTTATTTAATATGAAAGAACCAACATTCATTATGCGGATATTACGATTTAAAAAGTATCTCACTATCTGGGTAAGTCTAAGTTTCATGATTCTGATACATATTTCCTGTTCGAAAAAGCATGATTTACCTCCGGTTACTGAAGACCCGGCAACAAACGACTCGACTATTATAGATCCTGTTGATCCTCCGGTTTCATCTACAATTGGATTTTTTTTGGATGAATGGCAGCCCAGGACTTATGTAACGCCTCAATATACTGAAGGAACCATTGCCTCTAATACAGAGACAGTAGTGACTGTCAATGCAGCAAATGTTATCACAAAAATACCGGTAACCATCTTTGGTCATAATGCCAATAACTGGATGTCGCGGATGTATAATGAGCCGGTATTTATCAGTCATTTGTCGAATCTGAAGCCCAATGTTATCCGTTTTCCTGCAGGAAGCGGAAGTGACGCGTATTTCTGGAATTGTGATAAGAACCAGCCTCCCCCTGATGCTCCAGTACGACTTCGGAAATCTGATGGAACTTACCAGACAGGTGATTTGTATTCTTATGGAAAATCGGACGATAGTTGGAAAGCTACCGTTGATGATTATTATTCTGTACTGCAACAGAGTAACAGCGAGGGTCTCATTACTATTAATTATGGCTATGCAAGATATGGAACCGGTGCTGATCCGGTCGCTTCAGCTGCACATTTGGCTGCTGATTGGGTACGTTACGATAATGGACGGACTAAATACTGGGAAATAGGTAACGAAAATTATGGCGATTGGGAATGGGGCTACCGTATTGATGTGGATGCAAATAAAGACGGACAACCGGAGTACTTAACCGGTGATCTCTATGCTAAGCATTTTAAGGTATTTGCCGATTCAATGAAGAGAGCGGCTGTTAAAATTGGAAAAACCATTTACGTTGGAGCAGTGATGCAGGAATCACAAACTCAATCGTGGCAGACGACAACCACCCAAACCTGGAACTCAACCATGATTCCGGAAGCGAATAATGTACCGGACTTTTATATAGGTCATAATTATATTACACCCTATGGTGAAAATTCAAATGCAAGCACGGTATTGAGTTCGGCCTTGACAGTTCCTGGTCAAATGATCTCTTTTATGAAAAGTGAACTTGAACGGAATAACGGTACTGTTAAGCCAATTATTTTATCGGAATGGAATATGTGGGCAAAAGATTCGAAACAGCAGGTTTCAAATACCAGCGGAACATTTGCAGTAATAGTCCAGGCCGAAGCCCTGAAAAATAAATTTGGACTTACTGCCCGGTGGGATTTATACAATGGATGGGACAATGGTAATGATCACGGTCTTTTCAGTGCCGGTGATGAACCGGGAGTTGCACGTTGGAGTCCCCGGCCATCATTCTACTATATGTACTTTTTCCAGAAATGTATTGGGGACCGTTTAGTTGATGCAACGGTAAGCGGAAACAATAACGTGAAAGCATATGGTTCTACCTACACTTCGGGGCAGGGAAGTGTGGCTCTTATAAATACATCTGCAACACCCCGGAATGTTAAGTTAAAGTTCGAAAATTTCAGGATGGGCAGTCGTTTCTATTGGTATTCACTGGAAGGCAGCAACGATAATGGCGAGTTTTCAAGAAAAGTGTTTGTAAATGGATCCGGGCCTTCTGCCATTGCCGGAGGTCCTCCTGATTATGCAACCCTAAAGGCAAGGTCAGCACTGACCTCCAAAGGAATAGTGGTTACCGTTCCTGCCTGGAGTGCTGTTTTTGTAATGGTTGATTCAAGATAGAATTAAATACCACCACAGTCCAAAATAATGTAATTGTTTGAAATGAAATTATTACTGGTCATTATTATTTAGAAATTGTAAGGATATGAAGAAATATATTTTGGTTGTCATTTCATTAATATTTATTGGAATAGGAGTATTTGCCCAGTCTGCCAATACTTTATGGTTCAATCAACCGGCCAGATATTTTGAAGAAAGTCTGGTGTTGGGAAATGGGAAAATGGGTGCATCGGTATTCGGAGGAGTCAGTTCCGACAAAATATATTTAAACGATGCAACATTATGGTCAGGTGGTCCGGTCGATGCAAACATGAACCGGGAGGCATTCAAAAATCTGTCTGCAATCAGGGAAGCTTTAAAAAATGAAGATTATAAATCCGCCGACCAATTGCAGCGCAAGCTTCAGGGGAAATACTCTGAATCGTACTGTCCGGTTGGTACTTTATTTATCGATTTTAATCATGCTACCGGTCCCCGTGAGTACTATCGTGAATTGAATCTTGGTAGAGCCGTTTCAAAAGTAAAGTACGAAATTAACGGGGTTACTTTTACACGCGAATACTTCGTTTCTTACCCCGATCAGGTGATGATTATCAAACTCACAAGCTCGAAAAAAGCAGCTTTGGATTTTAATATTCGGTTCGAAAGCCTTTTGAAATACAAAGTATACACCGAAAATTCTGTTTTAAAAGCCAAAGGTTATGCACCTGTCCATGCAGCTCCCGATTATTTGGGAAATATTCCCGATGCAGTAGTTTTCGATGAAAAGAAGGGGACACGCTTTACTACATTCGTAAAAATTAAAAACAGCGATGGTAAGATTGTTTCCTCTGATAATACACTTGGAGTGGAAGGCGCTTCCGAAGTATTGATATATGTTTCCCTGGCCACTAGTTTCAATGGATTTGATAAAGATCCGGCTATCGAAGGAGTTAATGATGAAAACCTGGCTAAAGATCAATTGGAAAAAGCCTTCCGGAAATCGTTTCAGGAATTGAAATCATCCCATCTGGCCGATTACCAGAAATATTTCAATCGGGTCAGCCTTAACCTTGGAAAATCCGATGCACCTGATTTATCTACCAACGAAAGGCTTAAGCGTTATTCCGAAGGCAAAGAGGATAAGAATCTTGAAATACTTTATTTCCAGTATGGACGCTACTTGCTCATCAGCAGTTCACGTACCCCGGGAGTTCCAGCCAATTTACAGGGAATCTGGAACCCCTATCTTCGTCCCCCGTGGAGCAGTAACTACACTACAAACATAAATTTAGAGGAGAATTATTGGCTTGCCGAAAATGGGAACCTTTCAGAAATGCATTGGCCACTACTGACTTTCATCAAAAATATTTCAACAACAGGGGCTATAACGGCACAGACCTTTTATGGCTGCAAAGGTTGGGTTACCTGTCATAATTCAGATATATGGGCCATGAGTAACCCTGTGGGTAATTTTGGATCCGGTGATCCCGTTTGGGCCAACTGGAATATGGGAGGAACATGGCTGAGTACCAATATTTGGGAATACTACATTTTCACAAAAGACAATGATTTCCTTAAAAACAAAGGTTATCCATTGTTGAAAGGTGCTGCACAGTTCTGCCTCGATTGGCTGGTAGAAGACCATGCAGGAAAGTTAATAACCTCGCCTTCTACTTCACCCGAGAATAAATATATTTCTGATAAGGGATACCATGGCGCAACATTATACGGTGGTACTGCCGATTTGGCCATGATCAGGGAATGTTTTGACCAGACAATTAAAGCATCCCGGATTTTAAATACCGATGAAGATTTCAGAACAAAACTTGAAAATGTGCAGGTTCGGTTGCATCCTTACCAGATTGGTAAAATGGGAAATCTGCAGGAATGGTATTACGATTGGGATGATGAAGATCCTCAGCACAGGCA